>VFQN01000025.1_pt1 | contig 361218 bp, 372 predicted proteins | sample 3512371 | NCBI WGS metagenome assembly VFQN01 (sample SAMN10412370, study PRJNA504923) | tailings metagenome | isolation source: Replicate 2 from Balatoc abandoned mine | place: Philippines: Itogon, Benguet | collected 2017-08-28 | reverse complement strand
CGCGCCAGATGGGCATCGGCGCGCAGTTCGGCGGCAAGTATTTCTGCCACGACGTACGAGTGATCCGCATCGCCCGCCACGGCGCCTCGGTTCCGATCGGCATCGGCGTCTCCTGCTCGGCCGACCGCCAGGCGCTGGGCAAGATCACCAAGGACGGGATCTTCCTCGAACAGCTCGAAACCAATCCGGCGCACTTCCTGCCCGAGGTCGAGCCGCAGCAGCTCTCCGGCAACGTCGTGTCGGTCGACCTGAACAAGGGCATGGCGCACACGCTCTCGGTGCTGACGAAGCATCCGGTGAAGACGCGCGTCAACCTGACCGGCACGCTGATCGTCGCGCGTGACTCGGCGCACGCGAAGCTCAAGGAGCGACTCGACCGCGGCGAAGGCCTGCCCGACTACTTCAAGCAGTTCCCCGTCTACTACGCGGGCCCTGCCAAGACGCCCGACGGCATGGCGTCCGGATCGTTCGGCCCGACCACGGCCGGCCGCATGGATTCCTACGTCGACCTGATGCAGGCCAATGGCGGCTCGATGGTGATGCTGGCCAAGGGCAACCGCAGCAAGCAGGTCGTCGACGCCTGCAAGAAGCACAAGGGCTTCTATCTCGGCTCGATCGGCGGTCCGGCCGCCATCCTTGCCAAGAACTGCATCAAGAAGGTCGAGGTGCTGGAGTATCCCGAGCTCGGCATGGAAGCGATCTGGCGCATCCAGGTCGAGAACTTCCCGGCCTTCATCGTCACCGACGACAAAGGCAACGACTTCTTCAGCGAACTGAAGATTTAGGCGTTATGCTTGGCGCATGAACCTCGCCAAGCAGCACCTGGATATCGGCCTCTTCTCCAACAATCGCGACGGTCAGCTCGCCTTCTGGCAGCAGACCGTCGGCCTGCCCTACGACCATATGGGCAAGCTGGGCGGCGGCATGCAGCAGCATCGCCACCACATGAACGGTTCCATCCTGAAGATGAACCATGCGCGGGGGCCCCTCCCCGACGTGCCGCCCTCGGGCATTGTCGGCCTCGAGATCGCGCGCGAAGGTTTGACCGCTCCGCAGAAGCTTGCCGATCCTGACGGCAACCAGGTCACGCTGGTGCCCAAGGGTTTCGAGGGCGTGCAGGGCATCGCGATCCTGCTCAAGGTGAACGACCCCGCGCAACACGACCGCTTCTGGACGGAAGCCATGCAGTTCGAGCGCGTGGGCGATGGCCGCTATCGCTGCGGCGACTCGCTGATCGTCGTCGCCGAGCGCGGCAAGGTGGAGCCGAGCGTCGGCCAGTGGCGAGGCCCCGGCTACCGCTATCTGACGGTCCAGGTCTGGGATTGCCTCGCCGAATACGACGGCATCCTGGCGCGCGGCGGCGCCTCGGGCGGCGAGCCCCGCCTGCTGGGCGATACGGTCCGCTATGCCTTCGTCTGCGATCCCGACGGCAATCACATCGAGATCAGCCAGCGCGCCTCGCTTACGGGCGGAACGCTCTAGGCGTTCCGCAGCGGAGCCACTTACCTCTTCTTGTTCTTGCGGGCCTTGCGCGCAGCGTAGCGGGCGTCGCGGGCCGCCTTCTGTTCGGCTTCGGTCAGCACAGGCTTCGCAGCACGCCGGGCTTCCCGCTCCAGTCGTGCGGCCTCTTCAGCCGCCGCAGCAGCGGCCTCGGCAGCAAGTCGAGCCGCCTCGCGCTCAGCGGCGATCCGGTCTTCTTCGGCCTTCTTTGCGGCGCGGCGTTCGGCCTCGCGAGCCTCGCGAGCCGCGGCGATCGCGGCACGTTCGGCCTGTTTCTTGGCGAGTTCCGGATCGTTGGCTTTCGCCCGCGCCTTCTCGAGCAAGGCCTGCTTGGCCGCGGCCGCTGTTGCCAGACGGTCGCCGAAATCAACGTTCCTACCGCTCATCTTCCGCTCTTGTTCCTCTAGTTGTCTTACTCGGCCGCCGCGGCAGCCTGCTTCTTGGCGCGCTTGCGATCCTCGGCGTTGAGGAAGCGCTTGCGCAGCCGGATCGATTTCGGGGTGATCTCGACGAGTTCGTCCTCTTCAATATAGGCGATTGCCTGCTCGAGCGACATCTTGCGCGGCGGCGTGAGGCGAACCGCCTCGTCCTTGCCCGCAGCGCGGATGTTGGTGAGCTGCTTGCCCTTCAGGACGTTCACTTCGAGGTCGTTGCCGCGGCTGTGCTCGCCGATCACCATGCCCATGTAAACGGGCACGCCCGGCTCGATGAACATCGGGCCGCGATCCTCGAGGTTCCACATCGCGTACATCACCGCGTTGCCCGCGGCGTTGGCGATCAGCGCACCGTTGCGGCGGCCGGCGATCGGGCCGCGATAGGGGCCGTACTCGTGGAACAGGCGGTTCATCACGCCGGTGCCGCGCGTGTCGGTCAGGAACTCGCCGTGATAACCGATCAGGCCGCGCGACGGGGCGTAGAACACGAGGCGGGTCTTGCCGGCGCCCGAGGGGCGCATGTCCTGCAGCTCGCCCTTGCGCAGCGAGATCTGCTCGACGACGACGCCGGTATAGGCGTCGTCGACGTCGATCACGACTTCCTCGATCGGTTCCTGGCGCTGGCCCGTGACCGGGTCGGTCTGGAACAGCACGCGCGGACGGCCGACGGCGAGCTCGAAGCCTTCACGGCGCATCGTCTCGATCAGCACGCCGAGCTGCAATTCGCCGCGACCGGCGACTTCGTAGGAGTCGGCGTTCTCGGTGTCGCTGACGCGGATCGCGACATTGCCCTCGGCTTCGCGCATCAAACGCGCGCGAATCATGCGGGTCGTGACCTTGTCGCCTTCGGTGCCGGCGAGCGGCGAGTCGTTGACCGAGAAGGTCATCGCCAGTGTCGGCGGATCGATCGGCTGAGAGGTGATCGGCTCGGCGATCGTCAGATCGCCGAGCGTGTCGGCCACGGTGGCGACCTTCATGCCGGCAACGGCGATGATGTCCCCGGCCTCGGCCGACTCGAGCGCCACGCGCTCGAGGCCGCGGAACGCCAGGATGCGCGAGATGCGGGTCTGCTCGAGTTCCTTACCGTCGCGGCCGAGCGCCTTGACCATCGTGTTGGGCTTGATCGAGCCCGACAGGATGCGGCCCGTCAGGATGCGGCCGAGGAAGTTGTCGGCCTCGAGTGTCGTCACCAGCATGCGGAACGCGGGATCGGGATCGACCTTCGGCGCCGGCACGTGATTCACCAGGAGCTCGAACAACGGCGTCATGTCCGTATGCTCGGCCTCCAGCGAGGTCGCGGCCCAGCCCTGGCGGGCCGAGGCGAAGAGCGTCGGGAAGTCGAGCTGCTCATCGCTGGCTTCGAGTGCCGAGAACAGGTCGAACACCTCGTCATGCACCTCGTGGGCGCGGGCGTCGGAGCGGTCGACCTTGTTGATGAGGACGATCGGCTTCAGGCCGAGGCGCAGCGCCTTGCCCAGCACGAACTTGGTCTGCGGCAGCGGCCCTTCGGCCGCGTCGACCAGCAGGACCACGCCATCGACCATCGACAGGATGCGCTCGACTTCACCGCCGAAGTCGGCGTGGCCGGGCGTGTCGACGATGTTGATGCGCGTCCCACGCCACTCGACCGAGGTCGCCTTGGCGAGGATGGTGATCCCGCGCTCGCGCTCGAGATCGTTGGAGTCCATGACACGCTCGGCGACCTGCTGGTTCTCGCGGAAGGTGCCGCTTTGCTTCAGCAGGCAGTCGACCAGTGTGGTCTTGCCATGGTCGACGTGCGCGATGATCGCGACGTTACGGATTTCCATAAAATGTTTGTCCGGAGGGGTTGGTTGGCGGCGCTTATACGCACGCTCTGTGACGGCGGCAAGGCGGGTTGAGGGGGCGACTTGCCGCTGTCACAGTCCGGACATGCATAAACGCTCGGTCACTATCGACGGCCACCGGACCAGCATCTCCCTGGAAGATGCCTTCTGGGCTGAACTTTCCGCGATCGCCCGTGCCCGCGGCCTCTCCCTCAATGCGCTGGTGGCCGAAATCGACCACGCCCGCGGAACGCCCGAGGCCGGAAACCTGTCGAGCGCGCTCCGCCTCTACGTGCTCGAAGAGTTGAAGAAGCAGCGAGGCTAATATCAGTCGAGCTTGAAGCCCTTGGCGCGCACGAATGCGCCGAAATCGGCGCGCTCCTGTACCGAATATTGCCGAGCCTTGTCCTCCGACCAGCCATAGGCCGGGTCCTCGCCGAACTTGTCGACGAAGCGCTGGCTCTTGTAGGGCTGAGTCTCGTTACGCCTTTGGTCGTAGGCCGCGACCTTTTCGCGAAGGCCGGTCTCGTCGTAGCGGTCGCGATGAATCGACACGTCGAGGCCAAGGCGCGGGCTCATCACCCCCTCGAAGGACGGCCAGCCAATCCCCAGCCCGGCCACGGGAAACACATGCTGCGGCAGGCCCAGCACCTCCGAAACCTTGGCAGCCTGGTTGCGGATCTGGCTGATCGGGCAGGTGCCGAGGCCGACCCGGTCGGCGGCCGCGATGAAGGTCGCCAGCACGATGCCGGCATCGACCGCCGCATTGAAGAACGGATCGAGATAGTCGTTCACGAAGGGCCGGCCCCGCCATTCGAACATCAGCCGATGGCGACGGTTGTTGCCGCAGAACACCAGGAGGGCCGGACCGGCGGCGGCCCAGGGATTTTCCGGGATCAGCGCCTGGAGCTTCTCGCGCTGCCCCGGGTCGGTGACGACCACGATGTCGGCCTGCTGAAGGTCGCTCTTGGAGGGCGCCGACAGGGCCACGGCGCAAAGCGTCTCCAGCAGCGCCGGGTCGATCGGCTTGTCGGAGTAGCGCCGCACGACGCGGCGATTGGCCATCTCTGCCAGCACATCGACTCCCTTGGGGGCTTCGTCGAGTGCGGGCGCTGTACCGAACCGTGCCTTGAGCACGGTCTTGAGACGATCGAGCACTTCAACTCCTCAGCGGCCGAAAATGTTGGGAAGGGGAATGTTCGGGATCGGCGAACGCGACGGCTGCTGTTGCTGCTGTTGCTGCTGGCCGCCCGGAAGGACGTTCGGCGCGCCCGGCAAGGTGCTGGCCATGCCCGGCGGATCCTTGGCGGTGCCGCGCACCACGTTGAGCGACGGCGACGAGGTCGAGCCGCGCGCGGTGGTGATCAGGTACGGCGCCGATGGATCTTCGGCGATGATGAAGTTGATCGTGGTGTCGGTCGTCGAGTTGCCGAGGTTCGTCCGGGTCGAGATCCGCGCCGTCGCGCGATTGCCCTGCACCGTCAGCCCCTTGTCGGTGACGACGCCGCCGGCAATGGAAAGCTGACCGGCGATCGGGCTGTCGTGGTTCACGAATCGGTTCAACACCAGGGAGATGGCATTGAGAAGATTGCCGACGCCCACGCCGCCTTTCTGGCCCACCGCGCCCAGCAAGTTGCCCAGCGTCTGATCGATGACGCCGCTGGCCGCGCCCGTGGCCGCAGTGCCCAGAATCTGCAGGGTCTTGTCGGCGCCGACGAAGACATGGCCGCTGAGCTGCGTGCCGCCTGCCATCGAAGCCCTGATCTGGTCTGCCGTGGTGCCGCCGGCACGCATCGAGATGCCATTGGCATTGAGCTTGCCGTCGATGGTCACCTTGACCGCGCCACCGAACTGATTGCTGCCCGAGGTGCTGCGCAGCATCTCGCCGATGATCAGGTTGTTGGCGTCGCCCTTGAAATCCAGGGCAAGCGCTGGCTGGCTGCCATTGACGGTGCCGGCCAAAGCCAGCGAACCGCCATAGAGTCCACCCTTGAAGTGCTGCACCGTCAGAACGCCGTCCTTCAGCGTCGCTGCGAGATCGGCATTGCCGATGCGCAGCGACCCGCTGGTCAGCGTGCCGGCCGACAGCTTCAACGAGCCATCGACCGAACGCAGCGGCGCTGTATCGATCGGCTTGGCAGCCGCGGCCCGCTGGCCGCGCGCCGGGGCACGTGCGGCCGTTCCACCGCCACCGCCGCCCCCGAGCTTGTCGAGATCGAGCGCATTGGCGCGCAGGTCGGCGGCGATGACGGGCTTGCCGGTCAGCCTGGCATCGATCGTCCCTTCGATCGCCTGACCGTTCAGCACGACGGAGCCCTTGTAGGCGGCTGATTGCGGCGCGCCCTTCGCTGCCCCCGGCAGCGCCAGCGTGCCGCTCGCCTTCACGTTCTGGCCCGCGGCATTGACAGTGAGTTCGCGCAGCGTGAGTTGTTCGATCGTGCCGGCGATCCCGCCACTCGCACTGACCGCACCGAGGTCCGACGGACCGGAAGCCCCCACGACCTTGAGCACGCGGCCCATGTCGGGCGCTTCGAAATTGAACGCGATGTCGGGCCGCGGCTGCGGCGCCGAGTAGTTCGCCACCGTGCCGCGTACGGCGAACCTGCCGCCGCCGATATTGCCGACCTTGACGTCGTTCAGCCGCAGCGTGCTTCCTTGCAACGCCACGTCGACATCGACGCCCTGGATCGTCTCCTTGTTGTAGACGAGCTTGGCCACCTTGGCCTTGAGCCCGATCGAGGGGCCGGCGGCGGGCTGCCGTGCCGATGGTGCAGGCGCCGACGCAGCCGGCGCCGATGCCGCGGGCTTCTGTGCAGCCGCCGGTACCAGGAAGGAGTCGAGATCGAGCGTGTCGATGTTGAGGCTGGTCACGATCGACAGCGGCACGCCGAATGTCACCACGACACCGCCATTGCCCTTGAGATCGTCGAGCTCGAAGACCGCGTCGCTCACCTGCACGTTGCCGCCCGAGGACGCCATGCGCCCCTTGAGGCTGAGCTTCTGCAGCTTGGAGGCAGGCACCGACGCCATGTCGACTTCGAGCCAGCTCAACGTCTCGCGCAGCTTCGGCCCGACGAGGCTGAACTCGCCGGTGACATTCGGCTTCGCCGCATCGCCCGTCATCGTCGACTTGGCCTGCAGGACCATGTCGCCGGGCAGCGTGGCGGAGAGCTTCGGCACGGCGACGGCGCCGCCGCGCGCGTCGAGCTCGACCACCGCGTTGCGGATGGTCTTCTTGTTGTAGACGATCTCGCCGATATCGAGGGCAAGCTTGGCCGTGACGTCGCCCAGCATGCTGCCGCCGGACGGGGCCGGCGCCGCGGCCGGCCGGTTGCCGGCCGGCGGCGATGCAGCAGGCGGCGGGGCGGCCGGGGCCGCGGGGCGCGCAACGGCTGCCATCCACTTGTCGAGATCGAGCTTGGGGATGGCGATCTTGCCGTCGACAGCCAGCGCAGGCTTCAGAGTTACCGCGAACGAACCCGAACCGCTGTCCTGGCCCAGGGTCATCTTGAAGTCCTTGGCGGCAAAGGCGGTTTGCGATGCCTCGACGGCGCCGTCGAAAACGAACTTGCCCGCGAGCAGCGGCGGCAATGCCGGCTCGGGCTGTCCGGCGAGCTTGACCAGCGTGCCGACGAAGCCGGTGAGGGAATCGGTCGCCACCGAAGCAATACCGGCAATCCGCGCCGTCGGTCCGAGTTCGCTCAGCGTTCCCCGGAACGAGAGCTTGCCCCCTCCCGCCTGCAGAGTGACCTCCGCATTGTGTCCGCTGCTGCGCTTGGCGCCGACAGCAAGATCGAGCTTGAGGGGCGAGCCGTTGATGTCGGCGCCGCCGGCCAGAGTATAGGGGCCGTCGAGCGAACCGACCGATGCGGAGAAGTTCGCCTTGTCGGCGACTACGGAAATGCCCGCCTTGGAATCGCTGAAGATCAACGTGCCGTTTTCAATCGTGAGCCGGCCGAGCGACAGCGGCTTGGGCGAGACCGGCTTGGGAGCAACAGGCTTCGCTTCGGCGACCGACGGCGCGAACTCCCAGTTCGGCTTACCCTCGGCGTTGATTTCGAGCACGATCTTGGGCTCGATCAGCGTCACCTCGCTCACCTCGATATTGCCGGCAAGCAGACCGAACAGCGACGGCTTCACGGTAACCGACTTCATCTCGACCATGCTGGGATTCTTGGCACCCGGCACGTTGGAGAACTTCACGCCGGTGACCGAGACCGTCGGCGTCGGCAGGATCGACAGCGAGATCGGACCGTCGATCATGAGATCGCGGCCGGTCATGGTCTTCACCTCCGACACGATCATCGGCTTGTACGAATTGACATCGACAAGAAGCGGCGCCGCAACCGACGCCACGACCACCAGACCGACTACGCTGCCGCCACCGATCAGGAGTTTCTTGCTCAGGCTCGAAGGCATGGATTCTCCTGTAATCCGACTCGGGGCGAACACTAGCGCATCGCCCCAACACACGGCATAGAGAAATCGGAGCTTCTCACATGACCGAGATCGTCAACCTGCAACGCGCACGCAAGGAACGGGCCCGACGGGAACGCGAGGCGCAAGCCGATGCCAACCGTCGCCGCTTCGGACGATCCAAGGCGGAAAAAGCGTCCGACCGGGACACCGCAAGCCGAACGACGCGCACACTCGACGGCAAGCGCCTCGACGATCCCGCAAAGAAAGACTGAACTCAGCGCGGCGTCTTGTTGACCGCAAGGCGCTCGAAGAAGGAGCGCGTGTTCTGGTCGGCCCCCGGTCCGGCAACGGCTCGCACGTTGGTGAGCTCGATCCGCCGGCCGGTGTCGGAGTCAATCAACACCGGATCCAGCGGACGGCCGTCGCCACGATCGACGAGGTCCATCGGCCTGCCGCCGCGTGCCGCCGCCCCGTAGCGGTCGCCCCACTGTTTCAGGCCGACGATCACTGTGAAGAGCGCCGCGCCTTTGTCGGTCAGACGATATTCATGGCGCAACGGGCGCTGGCGATAGGCCGTCTTCCGGAAGACACCTGCCTCGACGAGTTTCTTCAGCCGCGCCGTCAACACGTTGCGTGCGATGCCGAGATTCTCCTGAAAGTCGTCGAAGCGCCGCACGCCGTAGAAAGCGTCTCGCACGATCAGCAGCGTCCACGGCTCGCCCACGACATCGAGCGCCGAAGCGATCGAACAGTTCATCTGCTCGTAGGAGGTGCGCCGCATGGGGAAAGTATAAGGCGGCAGGCGCAGGGCGCAATCTGCCCTGCCGCGCAGACCTGACGTGCTAGTTGCGACTGCCCAGCCGCAACACGAGGTAGCCGACCACGGCCGAAAGCAAGGACCCCGCCAGCACGCCCAGCCGAACTGCGGCTTCGTAACGGGGATCGTGGAAGGCGAGCGTGCCGATGAACAGGCTCATGGTGAAGCCGATGCCGCCCAGGATGGAGACACCATAGAGAGTACGCCACGAGCCGCCGGCCGGCATGGCCGCCACCCCGGAGAGGATCAACAGGGCCGCGCCCAGGACAATACCGATCTGCTTGCCGACAAACAGGCCGGCCATGATGCCGAGCGGCACCGGCTCGAACAGGCTGCCAAGCGACAGGTCGGCCAGCGAAAGCCCCGCATTGGCAAAGGCAAAGGCCGGCATGATCAGCCACGCCGACCAGGGTTTCAGCGCATGTTCGAGATGGATGGCGGGCCGCTTGTCGTCGGCAACGCCGGACACGCGCAGCGGAATGAACATCGCCAGCACGACACCGGCCAGGGTAGCGTGGACGCCCGACTTCAGCACCGACACCCAGAGGACCGCCCCCACGACGGCATAGGGGCCGATACGTCGCACGCCGGAGGCGTTGAGGACGGCGAGGACGGCGACGCAAAGAGCTGCAACGGCCAGCGCCTCGGCCGAGAGCTGGCCGGTATAGAAGATGGCGATCACGACGATGGCGCCGAGATCGTCGACGATGGCGAGCGTCGTGAGGAAGACCTTCAGAGCGAGCGGCACGCGCCTGCCGAGGACGGCCAGCACCCCCAGCGAAAACGCGATGTCAGTCGCCGCCGGGATCGCCCAGCCATGCAAGGCCACCGGATCGCCCCAGTTGATCGCGGCGTAGACAAGGGCGGGAACGGCCATGCCGCCCACCGCACCGGCAATCGGCAGAGCGACCTGCGAGGGTCGCGACAGCTCGCCCTCGACCACTTCGCGTTTGATCTCCAGGCCGACCAGCAGGAAGAACACGGCCATCAGGCCGTCGTTGATCCACAGCAGCAGCGGCTTGCTGAGGCCGATCTCGCCATAGGACACGGTGAGCTTCTCGCCCAACAGCGACTTGATGGCACCGTCGAGGGGCGAATTGGCCAGCACCAGGGCCGCCAGCGCCGCCCCCAGGAGCGGCACGGCGGATGCCGCTTCGCTGTCCATGAAGGATTTCAGTCTGCCCGCCATCGGTGCGTCTCCTGCAAAGCAAAACGCCCGGGTCTTTCGACCCGGGCGTTTCTTAAACTGTCTCTCTAGGCCAGGGCTAGTCGCGGTTCTGGCCCATGAAACTCATGAGGAACTGGAACAGGTTCACGAAGTCGAGATACAGGCTCAGCGCACCGAAGATGGCGACCTTCTCCTGTACGTCCGTGCCCCAGGCCTCGGCATATTGCTCCTTGATCTTCTGGGTGTCGTAGGCAATCAGGCCCGAAAAGATCAGCACGCCGGCGGCCGAGATGATGAAGCTCATCGTGCCCGACGGCCAGATCATGTTGACGAGGCCGGCCAGAATCAGGCCGATCACGCCCATGAACAGGAACTTGCCGAACGCGGTGAGGTCACGCTTCGTCGTGTAGCCATAGAGGCTCAGCGCGCCGAAGGCGGCGGCCGTCACGAAGAAGGTGCGCGCGACCGACGCGCCGGTGTAGCGGAACAGCAGCAGCGACAGGCTGACGCCCATCAGTGCCGTGACTGCCCAGTAGACGGCCTGTACCGCACCCGTGCTCATCTGCGCCGCGCGGAACGACGTCAGCAGCAGCAGGCCGAGCGGCGCGAAGATCGCGATCCAGCCCAGAATGTTCAGACCAACGACGCGGCCTGCCTGGACCTGGAAGAACAAGCCCGCCAGAGCCGGCGAGCTGAACAACGCAAAGGCAACGATGCCCGAGAGCGCGAGGCCGGACGCCATGTAGTTGTATACGCGCACCATATGGGCGCGTAGACCGACGTCGAACGACGCCTGGTCGGCAACTGTGCCGGCACGGTTGAAGGTGTCGAAGTTTGCCATATGAATTCAGCCTCCAAGGGGGCCTCGTTTTGCCGAGCCCCTTCGCCGGGTAATTTGGGGTTACAGCTCGACTGAATCAATAGGGATTCGAGCGTGCGAGATTGCGATTTCGCCCACCCCGGAGAACTTTTTGCGTCACTCGTTACGCAACAAGGCCAGCGGCCGCTGCCGCAAAGCCGCCAGCGTGCCGGCCAGACCGAAGGCCAGGGTGAGCGCCATCGCGCCCAGCGCAACGGCGATCGCCACCGTCGGCAGGAAGGTCCACTCCAGGTTCATCAACCGGCGGACCACGAGATAGGCACCCAGGGTGCCGACGCCCAGTGCCGCGGCGGCGGTCGCGAGGCCCAGCGCGGCGAACTCCCAGGCGAAGATGCCGGCGATGCGCCCGCGCGTGGCGCCCAGCACCTTCATGACCACCGCCTCGTGCACACGCCGCCGTTGGGTCGCCAGCATGGCGCCCGCCAGCACCAGCACGCCGGCCAGGATGCTGAGGAAGCCGATGACGCGGCTGGCCAGACCGATGTTGCCCAGCACGCTCGCGGCGGTCTCGATGGCGTCGCGGATGCGCACCACGGTGACGTTGGGGAACTTGTCCGTTATCGCCTTGAAGATCGCCTCCTCTGCCTCCGGCGTGGACTTCACCGTGGCGAGGAAGGTGTGCGGCGCCTTGTCGAGCGTGCCCGGCGAGTAGACGAACACGAAATTGATGGCGAGCGTCGTCCATTCGATGCGCCGCAACGAGGCGATCTTTGCTTCGATGTCGCGGCCGAGCACGTTCACCGTGATCGTGTCGCCCAGTCCGAGGCCGAACTGCCGCGCCAGGTTCTCGTCGAAGGAGATGAGCTGCGGCCCGCGATAGTCGGCCGGCCACCATTCGCCGGCGACGATGCGAGAGCCTTCGGGCGGCGTCGCCGAATAGGTCACACCGCGATCGCCTTCGACCGCCCAGCGCGCATCGGACGGCACGGCAATCTCGCTCACCGGCTTGCCGCCGATCTTGACGATGCGGCCGCGCAGCGACGGCACCTTCTCCAGAGGGCCGGCGCCGGGGACCTCCGAGATGGCCCTTTCGAAGTCGGCGATCTGGCTCGACTGGATATCCACGAAGAAGAAAGCCGGCGCGTCGTTCGGGATGCGCCGCGTGATCTGTTCCCGAAGGTTGCCCTCGATCAGCGCCGTCGCCACCAGCACGGTGAGGCCGAGGCCCAACGACAACATGACGATCGGCGTCGGTGCACCCGGGCGATGCAGATTGGCGAGCGCCAAGCGCAGCGCGGCGAGCTTGGGCTTGCCGACACGGGCGGCGGCCATCATCAGCAGCCGTGCCAGCAGCGGGAAGGCGATGAAGGCCCCGATCGCACCCAGGACGAAATAGGCCGCGATCCGCCGGCTGTCGGCGGTGAAGATGGTGAAGGCCGCCAGCGCCACGGCGACGGCGCCGATCAGCAACGCATCGCGCCAGGCGAGCCTGCCCTGCTCGACCACGGCGCCGCGCATCAAGGTGGCCGCCGGCACGCCGCGGGCGCGAATCAGCGGCACCAGCGCGAACAGCAGCGAGACCAGCAGGCCAAATCCCGCGGCGGTCGCCAGCGGACCGGCATAGAGAGCGACCCGCGCCCGCACCGGCAGGACGTCGGCAATCAGCGACTGCGCGACAAAGGGCAAGGCCGCGCCGACCACAAGGCCGACAGCGACGCCGAACGCGGCCAGCACGGCGAGCTGCAGGAAGTAAGTCGTGAAGACCAGCCGCTCCGGCGCCCCCAAGCACTTCAAGGTAGCGATGGTGCGCAGGCGTCCTGCCAGAAAGCTCGAGATCGCATTGCCGACACCGACACCGCCCACCAGCAGCGAGGCCAGGCCGATCAGGCCGATGAACTGCGTCAGCCGGTCCAGCCAGAAGCGGATGCCGCCGCCGGCTTCGTCGAGCCCTCGCACGCGCCAGCCGGCGTCGGGAAAGCGCGCCTTGAGCGCATCGATCGTCGCGCGGTCGGACCGGCCCGGCGGCAGACTGAGCCGGTATTCCCAGTTGAGCAGGCTGCCTGGCTGAACCAGTCCCGACTCGACCACCGCGTCGAAGGGGATCATCAGCCGCGGCCCGAGGCTCGCAAAGGCGTTGAGGCCACGATCAGGTTCGCGGGCAATGATCCCGCGCACCTCGACCACGACTTCGCCGACGCGCAGCATGTCGCCCGGCGCCATGTTCATGCGGCGCAGCGCCGACTCCTCGACCACGGCGCCCCAGATGCCGTTACGCTTGGCAAGCGCATCTCCCAGGGTGCCACCGCCCTGAAGTTCGACCGCGCCATAGAGCGGATAGGCGGGCTCGACTGCCTTGAGCTGAACCAGCGCGGGCCGGCCATCTTCCTTGGTCGGGCGCGCCATGGCACGGCTGTCGATCCAGCGCACGAGCCGCCCCTGCTCGCGCATGAAAGCCATCTGCTCCGGCGTCGCTTCGCGGTAGAGGATCGAGATCGCGACATCGCCGCCCATGATCTCGCGGGCGTCGGCGCGCAGCCCTTCCTCGACGGCGCGGCTGAACGACAGGATCGCGGCGATCGCCGCCACACCCAGCGCCAGACAGGCGATGAACAGGCGAAAGCCACCAAGGCCGCTTCGCATCTCGCGACGGGCGAGGCGCAGCGCGAGATTCATGTCGGGCGTCTCACTGTGCCGCCAGAGCGGCCGGGCGCATGCGCTCGTCAGCCACCAGCAGGCCGTCGGCGATTCGCAGCATGCGATCGCAGCGCTCGGCAAGCCCCATATCGTGGGTGATCAGGATCAGGGTCGTGCCGTGGGCACGCGCCAGCTCGAACAACAGATCCATCACCTGCTTGCCGGTCGCACCGTCAAGATTGCCGGTGGGTTCGTCGGCCAGCATCAGCTTCGGTTGACCGACGAAGGCGCGTGCCACGGCGACGCGCTGCTGCTCGCCGCCCGAGAGCTGCGCAGGATAGTGACCGATACGATGGCCGAGCCCGACTCGTTTGAGTGCCGCTTCTGCCAGCTCGAAAGCATCGTTGCGGCCGGCAAATTCCAACGGCAACGCGACGTTCTCGAGTGCCGTCATCGTGGGAATGAGGTGGAACCCTTGGAAGACGATGCCGATATGGTCGCGCCTCAGGCGCGCGCGGTCGTCGTCGCCGAGCGCCCCGAGATCGCGGCCCACGACCTCGACGAGGCCCGATGAAGCGCGCTCCAGGCCGCCCGCCACCATCATCAGGCTCGACTTGCCGGCACCGGATGGCCCGACAACCGCCGCAATCTCGCCCGCAGCGATGTCGAGAGTAATGCCGCGCAGGATATTGACCGTGCCTGCATCGCTTGCCATGTCGAGGTGGACGTCCTTCAGTCGGACGATCGGCGGCGTGGTAGGCAAGCAGGCTCCTGGGATGGGCGACAAGGCGGGCGAAACGATGAAATTGCAGACTGCATATGGTCGTTTTGCGGCACGGGTCAATTCACGGATCGCGGCGCTTCTGGTCTTTCTGATCTGCCTCGCAGCCCTGCCGGCTGCTGCACAAACCGGACCAGTCAAGCTCGCCATCCTGGGAGACAGCCTCGCGGCGGGCTATGGACTGAGCCCCGCCCAAGCCTTCCCGGCCCGGCTAGATGCGGCGTTGAAGGCCCAGAACCGCAACGTCACCATCATCAATCACGGTGTATCCGGAGACACGACGGCCGGTGGGCTGGAGCGCATCGACTGGATGATGGCGGACAAGCCCGACATCGTGCTGGTCGAGCTTGGCGGCAACGATGGGCTGCGCGCCCTCGATCCTGCCGCCACCGAGCGCAACCTCGACGCCATCGTCACCAAGCTCAAGGCCGCCGGGGCGACCGTGTGGCTGGCCGGCATGCTGGCGCCGCGCAACTTCGGCGCCGAATACGCCAAAACCTTCGACGGTATCTTCAAGACGGTCGCCGACAAGCACGGCGTGCCGCTCTACGCCTTCTTCCTCGACGGTGTGGCGCAAGAGCCCGCTCTCAACCAGCCCGACGGCATCCATCCCAACGCCAAGGGCGTCGACGTCGTTGTCGAACGCATCCTGCCTTTCGTGACCAAGAACCTCGACGATCATGCCGCGTCTGTTCGCCGCCCTGCCCGTCCCTGAAGAAGTCGCCGACGAACTCTCGGCCCTGCAGTCGGGCGTGCCCGATGCGCGATGGGTGCCGTCGGAGAATTTCCACGTGACCCTCTGCTTCGCCGGCGAAGTGCAGGGCGCCACGATGCGCGACCTCGAAGACGAACTGTCGGATATCGAAGGGCCGCCCTTCTCGGTGTCCATTGCCGGCGTCGAGCAATTCAGCAGCGGCAAGCAACCCCGCGCCCTGGTCGCCACCGTCGAGCGCAGCGAGCGGCTCGACTGGCTGCAACAGAAAGTGTCGACCGTGGCACGCAACTGCGGCATCGAGGTCGAACGCCGCAAGTTCCGCCCGCACGTCACCCTCGCCCGCTTTTCGAGCACCGCCGAGACCGGCCATCACCTCGCCCAGTTCATGGCGAGCAACGGCACCCTGCGGGCCGGCCCCTGGATCGCCGAGCATTTCTCGCTCTACTCCAGCCGCACCGGCCGCAATGGCTCGATCTATACGGAAGAAGCGAGCTATCCGCTGACGTTCTGACACGTCGGCTAAACGAAGGTAAGCAACCGCCGCGGATTGTGCACCAGGATGGCGTCGATCTCGCCCTCGCTGTAGCCACGCCGCTTCATCATCGGCACGACGTTGCGAAAGATGTGGCCGTAGCCGTGGCCGCCGAAGCTCGCGAGCCGCGTGCGGTAGCAGATGTCGTGGCTGATCACGACTCGCTCGAGATGACCCGCGGTAATCAAAGCCCGGATCAGCCGGAGACGCGTCGCGTCGTTCGGCATGTCGATATCGGAGAGACCGTAGTAGCTCGCCTCCTGCCCGAACAGATCGAACTCGACCGTGACGCCGCTGTCGGCGAGCTTGAGCAGGCGCGGCTCGTCGAAGATCGTGCGGTCGATATGGCTGATGACGATGCGTTCCGTAGGAAAGCCCGCGGCCTTGGCGAAGTCGGCGACTTCCTGCGGCTGGTCGGGATCGCGGCCGGGATGGACGTTGATCGCCGCACCCGTTTCCTGCGCGGCGACGAATGCCGCCTGCATGACGCGCTTCTCCGTATCGGTCCACGGCGCCTGACAACCGATCTCACCGATCATGCCGGCGCGCACCTCGGTGCCCCAGGCGCCATCGAGGATCTGGCCGATCATTTCGGCGGCAAAGTCGTCGACCGAGCGCCTGTGGTTCTTCGGATCCTGGTAATCGTTGACGTAGTAGCCGCAGCCCATGACGAGGTGCACGCCGGTGCCGGCGGCGATGCGCTGCAGGCCCTTCGGATCGGGCGAGAGGCCGCCGCAGGTCAGCTCGACGATGGCGTCGCCGCCGTCGTGCTTCATCATCGCCACCTCGCGCGTGGCGATGTCCTCGAGGTCGAGCATGTATTTACGGCCGGAGCGCTTCAGCCCGTGGCCGTAGTTCATCTGCCAGACATTCTCGAGCGTGATCTCGGGGCCGAGATCGTTGTCGGAACGCGTGCCGGGCGGACGGATGTCGCAAAGCACATGCTCGTGCATCAGAGTCCGGCCAAGCGCCTCGGGCTCGATGAGCCCGAGGACGGTCTGGATCTTTCCCTTTAGGTCCTTGCGGGTCACTGGGGCTCCAGCTTGGCGGCCGTGACGACTTTCTGCCACTTCGCGGTTTCTGCCACCATGTGCTTGGCGAGATCCTCCGACGATCCGCCGAGTTCGGCGGCACCTGCGTCGCGGATCTTCTTGATGATGTCGGGTGACTTCGCCGCCTTGACCAGCTCGTCGCTCAACTTCTTCACGATATCGGGCGGCGTGCCAGCAGGAGCCGCGACATACCACCAGGGCGCCGCATCGAAGCCGGCGAAACCCTGCTCGGCGATGGTCGGCACGTCGGGCAGCGAGAACCAGCGCTTGCCCGAGCTCACGCCCAATGCGCGCAACGCGCCCGACTGGATGTGGGGCAGGTAGGGCGGCAGATTGTCCATCGTGCTGGGAATGTGACCTGCCAACAGGTCCTTCAGCACCAGGGAGCTGCCGCGATAGACGACATGCTCCACCTTGAAGCCGGCCAGCGACTGGAAATACTCCATCGCGAGATGGCCGGTGCCACCGATCGCGGGCGAGCCGAAGCTTACCTTGCCCGGTCCCTGCTTCTTGCAATACTCGACATATTCCTTCGCGGTCTTCACCGGCATGCTGGGATGAACGGCAAGCACGTTCGCGACTTCGCCGAACAGCGCCACCGGCGCAAAGCTCTTCGTCCCGTCGTAGGGCATGTTCTTGTAGAGGAACTGGTTGGTGACGGCGGTGCCGACCGTACCGAGCAGCAGCGTGTAGCCATCGGCCGGCGACTTGGCGACGATCTCGGCGCCGACATTGCCCCCGGCACCGCTCTTGTTGTCGACGACGACCGTCTGGCCCCAGGCCTCGGTGAGATGTTGTGCCGCGATGCGGCCCAGAAGGTCGGTCGTGCCGCCCGGCGCGAACGGAACCACCACGCGGATCTGCTTGTTGGGATAGGTCGACTGCGCCCAGCCGTGGCGGGCCAGCATGGGCGCCGCCAGAGATGCCATGATCGTCGATGCGATCACCCTGCGGCGGGTGATTTTATTGGTCATAGAAATCCTCCCTGAATTCGGGCGACTATATCGCCGACATCGGGGGAGACAAAAGTGACAGCAGCGTTGATTGGTTACTCCGACCGCATCTCGGTACGCAGCGGCGAAAAAATCGCTTTCAAGATCTCGAGCACCGGCCCCAATCCCTATAACGCCACCTTGGTGCGCATCGTCCGCGGCGACACCAATCCCGGCGGACCACCTCCCAAGCTCGAAGACATGTCGGATCTCTTCGATGGCCGCTTCGCGTCGCGCGTTCAACACGCATGGACAGGTTCGTACGGTCTCGTAGAGAACGCACGCGATGCAAAACTGCCGTCATCCCTGCAGATCGAAGCGCTGATCTGGCCAACTTTGCCCGAAGATGCACCGCAGGCCGTGCTGTCGCGCCGCGATCCCGCCACCGGTGCAGGCTTTGCGTTGGTCCTCACGCCCGATGGCATGGTGCTGGAGACCGGCAGCCATCGCGTCGCGGTGGGCAAGAAGCTCCGCGCGCATGTCTGGTATCGCGTCTGGGCCAGCGCCGATCCCGAGACCGGAACCTTGCGCGTCGGCCAGCAGCCGCTGAAGCGCGCTTTTGCCGCCGACGACGAAGGGGAAGCGAAAGCCACGGTAACGGGCGGGCTGACGCTCGATGCTCCGGCACCTCTGCTGATCGGCGCGGAAGCAGCGAGCGACCGGCCGGCCCGCCACTGCTTCAACGGCAAGATCGAAGCGCCGCAGGTGGTGGGCTTCGCCGCCTGGGATTTCTCGCGGCGCATGGACTCGATGGAGATCGAGGACACGGGCCCCAATGGGCTGCATGGCAGGCTGGTCAACCTGCCGACGCGCGCCATGAAGGGCGCAGCCTGGACCGGCGCCGAGCGCGACTGGAAGAAGGCGCCGCACCATTATGCCGCCATCCACTTCCATGACGACGATCTGCATGACTGCGGCTGGGAAGACGATTTCAGCTTCACCATCCCCAAGGACATGAAGAGCGGCGTCTACGGTATGCAGCTGAGCTGCGGGCCGCACCGCGACGTCATCCCCTTCTTCGTGCGGCCGCAGATGGGCAAGCCGCAGGCCAAGGTCTGCTACCTCGCCGCCACCTTCACCTATCAGGTCTATTCGAACTTCGCGCGCGGCATGTACGACGACGCATTCCGCAAGAAGGTCGCCGACTGGAAGGCCTATCCGAACAATCCCGACGAGCACAAGGACTATGGCCTCTCGACCTACAATCTTCATCGCGACGGTTCGGGCGTCAGCTATTCCTCGCGCCTGCGGCCACTGCTGACCTGGCGACCGAACTATCTTTCCTTCAACGACGAAGCCGGCTCTGGCCTGCGCCACCTGCCGGCCGATACGCACCTCACCGGCTGGCTCGACCGCATGGGCATCGCCTTCGATGTGATCACCGACCACGATCTCGACGAAAAGGGAGTCGAGTTCCTCTCCTCCTACAAGGTCGTGCTGACGGGCTCGCATCCCGAGTATCACACGGAAGGCACGCTCGATGCGTTGCAGGCCTATACCGAGAATGGCGGGCGGCTGATGTATCTCGGCGGCAACGGGTTCTACTGGCGCGTCGCGCTCTCGCCCAAGGTGCCGGGCGCCATCGAGGTGCGGCGGACCGAAGGCGGCATCCGTACCTGGGCCGCCGAGCCGGGCGAATACTATCATGCCTTCGACGGCGCCTATGGCGGCCTGTGGCGGCGCTCCGACCGGCCGCCCAATCTGCTCTGCGGCATCGGCTTTTCGAGCCAGGGCACCTTCGTCGGCGATTCCTACCGGCAATCGCCGGCAGCGCGCGACAATACCCATGCCTGGGTCTTCGAGGGCGTAAAGGACGAGCTGTTCGGCGGCTACGGCTTCTCGGGCGGCGGGGCGGCAGGATTCGAGCTCGACCGTCTCGACCATCGGCTGGGCAGCCCGCTCAATGCCGTCGTGCTCGCCTCCTCCGAAGGCCACGACCGCAAGAACTTCGTGGTGGTTCACGAGGAGCGGCTGGGCTTCACCACCACCATTCCCGGCCAGACCCTGGAGCAGTTGATCCGCGCCGACATGACCTACATCGAGAAGCCGAAAGGCGGTGCAGTGTTCTCGGTGGGCTCGATCACCTATTGCGGCAGCCTGCCCCACAACAAGTTCGACAACGACGTGTCGCGGCTCACCTTCAACGTCGTGAACCGCTTCGGCGAGCTTGGCCTCAAATGGCCCTTTTGACCTGAGGTATCAGGCGGTCGAGCAGGCCGCGGCAGGCCACTTCGATCAGCCCGAGCGCGCGTTCGTACTCGGGCCTGTCGAGGCCATAGGGATCGGCCACGTCGAGAATGCCGGCCGGTGGCGCGAAGCTCATGAGGAGCTTCGGCTTGTCTGCGAGCGCGCGCGGCGCCAGCCAACGCATCTCGGCGAGATGGCCGCGGGTCATCGCGAGCACATGGTCGAAATGCGCGATATCCTCGCCGGTGATCTTTCGGGCGCGCCCCGCAGAGATATCGTAGCCGCGCGCGGCGGCGACTTCGACGGCAAAGGGGGACGGGGGCTCGCCGGCCTTCACATCGGACGTGCCGGCGGAGGCGATCTCGAAGCCGGCAGCAAGGCCCGCCTTGCGAGCCATCTCCCGAAACGCCCCCTCGGCCATAGGCGAGCGGCAAATATTGGCTGTACAGACGAAGAGGACGCCGATGGTCATGGCACGGCACCCTAGCACGGCGCTAGAGTGAGAGCATGCATCAGGATTTCCTTCCACCGGGCATCGCCGTGCTGACCGGCGCCGGCATCTCCAAGGAAAGCGGTATCGATACGTTTCGGGACGATGGCGGGCTGTGGACCCGCGTGAATCTCGAGGAGGTCGCGACCGTCGACGCTTGGTTTCGCGACAAAAAGAAGGTGCTCGACTTCTACAACGAGACCCGCCGCGCCTTCCGCGCCGCTCACATCACACCGAATGAAGCGCACGAAGCGTTGGCCCGGCTGGAGCGCGAATACGAGGGTGAAGTCACGATCATCACCCAGAATATCGATCCTCTGCACGAGATGGCGGGCTCGCGAAAGGTCATCCACATGCATGGCCGCGATGGCGAGGTCCGCTGCATGGTCTGCAAGACCGAATTCGCCTCCGACGCCGATCTCACTCCCGAGTCCGTCTGCCCCAACTGCCGGTCCATCGGCGAGCTACGGCCCAACATCGTCTGGTTCGGCGAGATGCCGATACATCTCGACGAGATCTACGAGGTGCTGGAACGCTGCGGTCTCTTCATTGCCATCGGCACTTCCGGCGAGGTCTATCCCGCCGCCGGCTTTGTCTTGCATGTCCGACGCTACCGACCGCGCGCCCACACGATCGAGCTCAATCTCGAACCGACCGACAACAAAGCCCTATTCCACGAGCACATCTACGGCCCCGCCACGAAAGTCGTCCCTCCCTATGTGACGCGCATCCTCAAGCAAGGTTGGAGATAGGGAAGGCGGTCAAGCCGCCAGAACGCTGTCGAGCGCGGCCGCATCCTCCTCGTCCCGCAGGGGGTCTTGCGGCAACAGCCGGTGCGTCAGAACCATACGCGCCAGAGCCAGGCGATGCGGCGTACGCAGTTCCGCCGCCTCGTGCGCAAGGCCGATGGCGGTGGTGATGTGATAGAGCGCCGACGCAGACTGCCGCGCCAGAACGTCTGACTTCCGGGCCGCGACATCTGCGGCGAAGGCGCAGGCCCGATCCAGAGCGTCCGCAAACAACGCCTGCGTCTTCGCATCGAGTGCCGCCCCGCGCAGCAATTCCTCGTTATGGGCCTTGAGCGCCGGAAGGGCGTCGTCGCGCGAGATCGCCCGCGAGACGTCGAGCGCAACGATGTTGGACGTGCCTTCCCAGATCGACCCGAGATGGGCGTCGCGGACCAACCGCGCATCCGACCATTCTTCGATGTAGCCGCAGCCGCCGCGGACTTCCATCGCATCCCCGGTCACCTTGCGGGCATCGCGACAGGCGCGGAACTTGATCAGCGGCGTCATGATGCGGGCAAGCTTGGCGCCGGTCGCATCGTTGTGGTTGGCACGGTCGAGGGCGTCTGCCGTCAGGAACATCATGCTCCGCGCCTGCTCGGCCCACACCACCATCTTCGCGAGCTGGCGGCGCATCAGCGGCAGTTCGATCAGTCGCTTGCCGAACGCCTGACGGTGACGGGCAATGAACAGCGCCTCGGTCGTGGCGCGCCGCATCAGGCCGGCGGCACGCACGCCGTTCGACAGTCGCGAATTGTTGACCATGTCGGCCATCTGGTTGAAGCCGCGCCCGCGCTCGCCGACGAGATAGGCTTCCGCCCCGTCGAGGCGGATCTCGCCGCTGGCCATCGAACGGGTGCCGAGCTTGTCCTTCAGCCGCAGGATCCGATAGTCGTTCGGCCGGCCGTCGGCCTTCACCTTCGGCAACAGGAACAGCGAGATGCCCTTCATGCCGGGAACGTCCTCGCTGCGCGCCAGGACCATCGCCAGATCGGCATCGGCATTCGAGCAGAACCACTTGTCGCCGGTCAGCTTCCAGGTGCCATCGGGCTGCAACGCGGCGCGCGTCGCCGTGGCGCTGACGTCGGAGCCGGCGCCCTGCTCGGTCATGAACATGGCACCCTGCGCCAGCTCGTCGAAATCGACCGACGTCAGGCGCTCGAGGTAACGACCCACCAGATTGGGATCGCCGAACCGCCGCAGCGTGCGGGTGAGTGAATCCGTCATGCTGACCGGACACATCAGGCCGAACTCGGCCTGCACGAAGAGATAGGTCAGCGCGTACTTGGCCGCCGGCGGCATCGGTTCGTTCCAGCCCAGCACGCCACGATGGGACATCGCCGCCAGCCCCAGCTCGGAAAAGGCCAGCCGCTCCATCTCGACATAGGCTGGATGCTTCTCGACGACATTGCAGTCCTCGCCGGTGCGTCGCCGCACCGACAGGGTCGGCGGATTGTGGTCGGCAATGCCGGCAAGTTCGTCGAGGTGTCCGCCCGCGAGGCCGCCCAGCCGGTCGAAGGTCGGCTCGAGATGGCGGAACAGCGGCCGAGGCAGGTAGTGGGCGAACAGGGCCGCGGCGTCGCGATCGGCGCGATAGAGGTTGATCCCGCGCGAATCGGGGATGGCACCTGAGAGATCGATATCGGCCTTCATGGAACGAGCCTCTGGGCAGGAAACGAAGCAGACATCTATGGTCTGCCCGATCTATTGATACCGTCCAATATTACTTTCTTCGAGATTGATATACTTTACATATTGATCATCGGAGCCGGCCCATGGACCTTCGCAAGCTGCGCTACTTCTCCGTCCTTGCCGAGGAGAAGCATTTCGGCCGCGCCGCCCAGCGCCTGTCGCTGTCGCAGCCGCCACTCAGCCTCGCCATCCGCCAACTCGAGGAGGAGATCGGCGCGCGGCTGTTCGAGCGCACCAGCCGCAACGTCAGTCTCACCGCGGCGGGCGTGGCCTTGCAGCGCGAAGCGGAAGTGCTGCTGCGCCGGACCGAGGAAACGCGTCTCCTGGTGAAGGCGATCGCCGACGGAAAGGAAGGACGGCTGCGGCTCGGCTTCGGCAGCTCCATGCTCTATCGCGGCTTCCCGAAGATCCTCGACGCATTTCAGGCCGCATCGCCCGACATCGAGCTGTCCGTTCAGGAACTGAACTCGACCGAACAGATCGAGGCCCTGCAACGCGACGAGATCGACCTCGGCTTCATCCACGGCCGCGACGTCCCGAGCCGGTTGGAGGGCTTTCGCTATCACGCCGAACCTTTCGTCGCCTGCGTCCCTCGGGATCACCCTTGCGCCGGCGCCCGCACGCTCCGCCTGTCGCGACTCAAGGACGACGAGTTCGTGCTCTTCTCCCGCAACGTCTCGCCGGACTACTACGAATCGATCATTGCGACCTGCCTTTCGGCGGGTTTCTCGCCGCGCGTCCGCCATCAGGTCCGTCACTGGCTGAGCGTGGTCTCCTTCGTCGCCAACGGCCTCGGAGTGGCCCTCGTTCCGAGCACTCTCAAGGCCTCGAACATGGCCGGTGCGGTCTTCGTGCCGCTGCGGGAGGCGAAGATCCTCTCCGAGACCTGGTGCGTCTGGAAAGCCGGGGGCCCGCAACGCCCCGCACTCGATACGCTGATAGGGGCTGCGCGGAAGCAGTCGCTGGCTATGGGCTAGGTCCCGCGCTTCAACACCTCGTCCGTATGCTCGCCCAGCAACGGCTCGCGATAGAGCGGCTGCGAGGGCTCGTCCCGGAAGCGGACGACGGGGGCGAAGTGCTTGCGGCCCTGCGCGTCGGTGACGATCATGCCGCGCTTCGCGAGGTTCGCATCGGCAATCGCCTCGGGCAGCGTGTTGACCGGGCCGTAGCAGATGTCGAGCGTGTCGAGCCAGCTCATCCAATGCGCCAGCGGCTTTTCGCGGAAGGTCGCCGCAAGGAAATCCACGACCGGCTTCTGATGCGCACCTGGCCATTCGCAAAGCGGCGCCATCTCCGGTTTACCGAGCGCCCCCAGCAGGTTCTTGATGAACTTCATCTCCTGGCCGGCCAGTACGAGCTGACGGCCATCGGACGTATCGTAGACGCGATAGAAGGCCGAGCCGCCCGTCGTCCGCTGCTGCTTGACGTCGGGGTGCTTGTTCTCGGCAAAGGTCGAGCCGACGACGTTGGCGCAGGAGGCGATCAACGCCTCGTGCATGGAGACGTCGATATAGTCGCCACGGCCCGTATCCTTGCGGCGCAGCAGCGCCATCAGCACGCCGGACAGTCCATGAAGGCCGCTCACCAGGTCGGCGATGGGAATACCCGGGATGGCCGGACGGCCGTCGTCCCCCAGGGTCAGGCTCAACACGCCGGCCATCGCCTCGAGCGCGAGGTCGTGCGCGGCGCGGCCGGGATAGGCGCCGTCCTGGCCGAAAGCGCTGATCGAGCAGTAGACGATGCCGGGATTGGCGGCCTTCACCGCCTCATAGCTGATGCCGAAGCGTGCCGCGACACCCGGCCGGAACGACTCGACCAGCACGTCGGCTTCGCGGGCGAGGCGAAAGAGATCGGCGCGTCCCTGCTCGCTCTTGAGGTCGAGCACGACGCTTTTCTTGCCGCGGCCCATGTTGCGAAAGAACACGGAGGTGCGTTCGTCGGCTGGCCGGATGTGGCGGCCGGGGTCGCCTTCGCCCGGCGGCTCGACTTTGATCACCTCGGCGCCATGGTCGGCCAGCGCCGTGGTGAGGTAGGGACCCGGCAGGAACCAGGAGAGATCGACGACCTTGATGCCTTGAAGTTTCATGTGCGTTCCAACACGGACTCGTTGTCGGCACCGAGGGATGAACAGGCCGCCTGCGAAGGCCGCTGTCCGTCGATGCGGAGAGGATTGGCAAGCACGCGCAGCTCGCCCTTCACGGGATGCGGCACCGCGGAGACCATGCCGGCGGCGCGTGCGAAAGAACTGTCCAGTGCCTGGTCGAGCCGGTGGACCGGCGCCGCCGGCAACAGCCCGTTGAGCTTCGACAACCATTCCGCCGTCGTGTGTGTGCGGAAGGTCGGATCGAGCGCCTCGGTCATCGCGGCGCGGTTCGTTGCGCGGGTATTGGGATCGGCAAAGCGCGGATCGTCGAGAAGATCGGTGCGGCCCATGACCTGGCACAGCGACAGCCAGAATTTCTGCGTCATGCACATGATGAAGATCCAGCCGTCCTTGGTCGGAAAGGTCTGGACCGGCGCCAGCGACAGATGGGCGCTACGCGGGACCCGCGGCGAGACATCGCCCTCGTTCAGGTACCAGAGGCCGGGATAGGTGAGCTGATGCATGGCGACGTCGTAGAGGCAGGTATCGACATCGCACCCCTGCCCCGTGGTCCGGGCGCGCAACAGGCAACTCAACAGGCCAACGATCCCCGTGAGCCCGCTCATGCTGTCGATCAGGGAAACGCCGACCCGCGTCGGCGGCCCGTCCGGCTCGCCGGTCAGCTCCATCAAACCCGCCTCGGCCTGCATCAGGAAATCGTAGCCCGGCCAGTCCCTGCGTTCGTTGTCGCGGCCATAGGCCGAGATGTGCAGGCAGACGATGGAGGGCTTCAGATGCTTCAGGCTCGCATAGTCGATGCCGAGTTTGGCGGGCTGCGTGCCGCGCATGTTGTTCACGACGCAGTCCGCGCCCTTAACCAACGCTTCGAACTGCTTGCGGCCCTCGGCGCTCTTCAGGTCGAGCGTCACGCTCTTCTTGCCGAGATTCCAGGCCTGGAAATACTCGCTGTCGTCGTTGCCCAGCTTGTAGGGCCCGACCTGACGCGAGGGATCGCCTTCCGGCGCCTCGATCTTGATCACCTCGGCGCCCAGTTCCGCGAGGAACATTGTGCCGTAGGGCCCGGCCCCGAACTGCTCCAGGGTGAGGACGCGAATACCTTCGAGAGGCTTGGCGTTCATACGACGGCGTTCCGCTTGACCCACTGCCGCGCGATGATGATGCGCTGCATCTCGTTGGTGCCCTCGCCGATGCAGGTCAGCGGCGCATCGCGATATAGACGCTCGATATCGTACTCCTTGGAATAGCCGTAGGCGCCATGGATGCGCATGGACTCGATGCTGTTTTCCAGCGCCGCCTCCGAGGAGAAATACTTGGCCATGCCGGCTTCGAGATCGCAGCGGTCGCCGCGGTCGAAGGCCTCCGCTGCGTCGAGCGTCAGCAACCGCGCCGCCCGGGCCCGCGTCGCCATCTCGCCAAGCTTGAGCTGGATCGCCTGATGCTCGCAGATCGGCTTGCCGAAGGTCTTGCGGATCTGGGCATAACTCGTGGCAAGCCGCAGCGCCCCCTCGGCAATGCCGACGCCGCGCGCGGCCACATTGATGCGGCCCAGTTCGAGACCGCCCGCCACCTGGGTGAAGCCCCGGCCCTCGACTTCGCCGATCAGGTGATCGGCCGGTACGCGATAGTTCTCGAAGATCAGCTCGCCCGAATCGATCGACTTGTAGCCGAGCTTCTCGAGCTTGCGGCCGACCGTGAAGCCCGGCCCCTTGGGCGCGATGAACAGGCTCATGCCCGAGTAGCGCGGACTGGCTTCAGGATTGGTCTTCACCAGCAGCGCGAAGCACGAGCCCTCGATGCCGTTGGAGATCCAGGTCTTGGTGCCGTTCAGCACATAGTGGTCGCCTTCGCGGCGTGCAGTAAGCCGGATCGCCTGCAGGTCGGTGCCCGCATCGGGCTCGGTGAGCGCCAGTCCGCCCCTCACCTCGCCGCTCGCAAGCTTCGGCAGCCAATGGCGCTTCTGCGGCTCCGTGCCGAACTTCTCGATGGCGAGCGCCAACATCAGGTGGGAGTTAAAGATGCCGGTGATCGCCATCCACACGGACGACACACGCATCACGATTTCGGCGTAGGTCCGGGCCGGCAGGCCGAGGCCGCCATACTCGGGGCTTACCGTGGCGCCGAATAGCCCCAGTTCCTTCATCTGCTCGACGATCTCGGCGGGCCATTTGTCGGCGTGATCGAATTCTTTCACCCGCGGCGCCACTTCGCGCTCGATCCAGCGGTCGATGGTGGCGAGAAGCTGCGCTTCGTCAGCCTTGTCGATCGTATGCATGCCTGTCCTCCCAGCCTCCATCATGCCCGACGGAGAAAGGTGGACAAGGCCACGGAGCCTCAGGTCGAAATCCTAGCGGGCCAGCAGGCCGCGAATATGCCGTTCGAGGTCGCGGTGATCGTAAGGCTTGGCGAGAAAGGGCCCTTCCTCGCAAAGATCGCCGGCGGCCTTGGCGGCGCGGGCGACGCCCGAGGTCAGGATCACCTTCACGCCGGGTCGCTCGCGGCGCACCCATTGCGAGAGGGCGAAGCCATCGGCGTCGCCCGGCATGTGGACATCCGAGAAGACGATATCGACTGGGATGCCCGCTTCGAGCACCCGGATCGCCTCGTCGCCGCTCCCCGCCTCGACCACATGAAAGGCGCAATCGCGCAGGTAGTCCGACACCGCCATACGGATCAAAACCTCGTCTTCGACCACCAGGATCGTGGGCGCCGCCGCTGGCGCCGCGTCACGTGGGGTTTTGAAAGCGGCGTTCATGGTTTGGCAACGTACCCGCGCACGAATTGTTCCGGCGGGCAGCCATCGCCAAGCAATTTGCTGCCTCCGCAACCTCTAGGCGTCTCGTCAGGGCTCGTGCATCATCGACACCGACGGGGATCGATCGTGAAGGAAGAACAAGGATGAGGAGACGTCTTTTCTCTGCCGCTCTGGCGGGCCTGCCATTTGCGCACTTGGCCGGGGCCTCCCGGGCCTTCGCCCAGGCCGACGACTGGCCGAACCGCAATGTGCGGATCGTCTGTCCGTTCACGCCGGGCGGCTCGCAGGACAACATCGCGCGCCGCCTTGCCGTAAAGCTCAGCGACGCGTTCGGCCAGTCCTTCGTGGTGGAGAACCGCACGGGCGCCGGCGGCTCGATCGCCGCCGACAATGTCGCCAAGTCACCAGCCGACGGCTATTCGGTGCTTCTGGGCAATATCGGCAGCCACGCCTTGGTTCCGCATCTCTATGCCCGCCCCGCTTACAACGCCGTGACCGATCTCGAAACCGTGGCCTGGATCGGCACCCAGCCCAATCTCCTGTGCTGTCACCCGAGCTTCCCGCACGACACCCTGCCCAAGCTGCTCGCCGCCGCCAAGGCGGAGCCGGGCAAGATCACCTTCGGATCGTCGGGGCTCGGCACCTCGCCGACTCTGACCATGGAACTCTTCAAGCAGAAGACCGGCGCCGACATCACCTTCATCAGCTATCGCGGCGCTGCGGCTGCAGTGGCCGACGTGCTGGCGGGCCACGTACCGCTCGTCATCTCCAACATCGATTCGCTGATGAGCCAGGTGAGCGCGGGCAAGCTGAAACCCGTCGCATCGAGCGGCGCCAAGCGGTCGCCCGTCACGCCCGATACGCCGACCTTCGCGGAGAGCGTGTCGCCCGACCTCGTGGTGACCTCCTGGTCGATCTGGGCCGTCCCCAAGGGCACCCCGGCCAAGATCAAGGACAAGCTCAGGGCGACGACCGAGAAGGCATTGCAATCGCCCGACGTGATGGCGAGCATGAAGGCGGGCGGCTTCGAGCCGGGCACGATGACAGTTCCCGAGATCGACGCCTATATCCAGACCGAGATCAAACGCTGGGGCGAGGTCATCCGTGCCGCGGGCATCAAGCCGCAATAGACAGCTCATTCCCGACCTGCTGGCGCCGGGCCTCGATCTCGTCTTCTGCGGCACGGCGCCCAGCCCCATCTCGTTCAAGGCGCGCGCCTACTACGCCAATCCCGGCAACGCCTTCTGGCCGACACTGTATGCGGTCGGCCTGACGCCCGAGCGCCTAGCCCCACAGCGCTTTCCCGAGCTGCTGAGCCTTGGGATTGGCCTCACAGACCTCAACAAGACCGAGGTCGGCTCCGACCATGAGCTGACGCCTGCGGCGATGGACGCCGCGTCGCTGCACGCCAAGCTGCGGCAGTACCGGCCCGCCGCCATTGCCTTCACCAGCAAGAATGCTGCCGCCCTGGGGCTCGGCGTGAAGGCGCCGGCCTATGGACGGCATCAGACGTTGCTCGAAGGGACCGTCGTGTTCGTCCTCGCCTCGCCGTCGGGCCGGGCACGCTCCTTCTGGACGCTCGCCCCCTGGCAGGAAGCAGCCGCTTTCGTGGCCGAGCGCCGGAGGCAGCGGGAGCGGGCGGCATGAGGATCGGCCGCCGCACCGCGCTCACGGGGTTGATCGCCACACCGGCGCTCGCGCAGGCACAGGACTCGCCGTCGTTGCGTGAACTTGCCCGGCGTGCCGCAATCTACCTTTTCCCGATCTACGAGATGTATTGCGCGCGCTGGCAGGCGACGGTCGACGAAGCCAATCCGGCGCGGCAGAAGCTGAACCGCTTTCGGCACGTCACGACGCTTGCCGATCCGCGAACGCGCACCGTGTCGATGCCGAACGGCGATACATTGCAATCCTTCGCGTGGCTCGACCTCTCGAACGAGCCGGTGTTCCTGATCGTGCCGCCGGTCGGCGACCTCTACTACAGCTATGCCTTCCTCGATCTCTTCACCGATACGTTCGCGACCGTAAGCCATCGTCTGAACGGAGGCCGGCCACCGCCCCAGATGATCGTGGGCCCTTCCTGGAAGGGCGATCCGCCGGGCGAAGTCGCTCTGGTACGGGCACCGACCAATTCGGTCTGGTTGCGCGGGCGGTTGCTGGTCAGCGACTCCGGCGAGCTCGACCGCCTCGCCATCCTGCAGACGCGCGTACTGCTCGAAACGCCAGACATGCGCAACGAGCGGCGCATCCTGGAAACGCGCGAATTGATGCGCCAGCGTACCCAGGCGCCACCGGAACCCACGGCCGACTGGCCGGCGCCGCAGCCGGCCGATCCTTTTGATATTCTGGCGACTGGCATGAGGGCCCTGGGCGAGAGCCTGCTCTCAGATCGCGATCGCAATCAGATCCAGGCGTTCGCGCCGCTCAAGCTGGCACCGGGGCGCAAGCTCGACTTGCGTGCTTTCAGCGATGGCGAGCGGCGCGCGATCCGCGTCGGCATCGAGCAGGGCTTGGCCGATATCCGCGCCGCTGCCACACGACCCGCAAGGACAGTCGACGGCTGGTCCTATGCCGAAGCGCATCTCGGCAATTTTGGCGACGACCACCTCTATCGTGCGGCGACGGCCCTCACCAATCTCGGCGTCTCAGAGCCGGCCGAACTCGTGAGCATCGTTGGTTCGGCCGATGCGGCCGGCCGCCCTCTTGCCGGCGGACACTCCTACACGCTGACCTTTCCCGCCAACGGCTTACCGCCGGTCCGCGCCTTTTGGTCGCTGGCCATTTACGAGAGGATGGCCGACGGTCGTGCCTTCTTCTTCGACAATCCTATCGCGCGCTACGCGATCAGCGAAAATACGGCCGGGCTGGTGCACGCAGCCGATGGTGCGCTTACTCTTTATATACAGCGCCAACCGCCGGCTGGTCATCGCATGGCCAACTGGCTGCCCGCACCTGCAGGCCCCCTGCGGCTCGTTTTGCGTGCCTATGAGCCCGACGCGGCCCTCCTGGAAGGCCGCTATCGTATGCCTCCGGTGCTGCGCAACTCATCGCCTTGATGCGCGTTCCCTTTCAGGGACACGCAGGAGTTCGACTATGACCAACATCCCCCGCCGCTCTCTGGCCGCGGGCGTTGGCCTGTTGCTTGGGGCGATGGCCATCCCGGCTCGCAGTCAACAACTCGCCATCAGCGCCACAACGCTGCGACTCACGCCCAAGCCGCTCACGTTCAATCCCGACAAGGTGAAAGGCCTCTCGGCCGATCTCCTGCGCCACCACTACGATGAAATCTACGTGCGTGCCATCAAGCGGGTGAATGCGCTCAACGAGGAGCTGTCGAAGCTCGATTTCAATCAAGCGCCGCCGGAGGCCCTGGCAAAGCTCAAGAGCGAGGAGCTGGCCAGCTACAACACCACGATCCTGCACGAACTCTATTTCGACGGAATCGGCGAAGCGCCGACGAACCCTTCGGGCCTGCTTGCCCAGGCCATGTCGCGCGATTTCGGCAGCCTCGACCGCTGGAAAGCGGAGTTCATGGCGACCGGCCGGTCACTGGCGGACGGCGACGGCTGGGTGATCCTGTCCCACTCGGCGCGCGACAAGCGCCTGTACAATCACCGAACTGCCAGCGTCTCGGAAGTGCCGGCCGGCAATACGCCGCTGCTGGCTATGGACGTGCATCGCCATGCCTACGAGAAGGACTACGACAGCGATGCCGAGAAATACATCGAGGCATTCGTGCAGGCCATCAAGTGGACCAATGCCGAGCGGCTCTATCGTGAAGCAATGAGGCTCTGATGCCGGGAGCGCGCCGGTGGACTGGCGCGCCCTGTCGTTAGGCGCCCGGCTGGACGCGCTGCGACTCTTCTTCGGCTTTGGCTTCGATTGCTTCCATATCGTCGTCGCTCAGGCCGAAGTGATGGCCGATCTCATGGATCAGCACGTGCCGCACGATGTGCGGCAGGTCCTCGCCCGACTCGCACCAATAGTCGAGGATCGGGCGGCGATAGAGGAAGATGCGGTCGATGTCGTTGGCGACATGGCCGGCGCCGCGTTCCATCATCGACACGCCCTGATAGAGACCGAGCAGATCGAAGGGCGTATCGAGCTCCATTTCCTTCTCGACGTCGTCGGACGGAAAGTCGTCGACTTGAATGCGCACGTTGCCGACGTGCCGACGGAACTCCTCGGGAATGGTGGCGAGGGCCTCAGCGGCGATCGCTTCGAAGTCCTCGAGGGTTGGCGCCGTGCCGAAGCAGGGCGTGCGCCGCGGGTTCGTGAAGATCGGCATGACTCCCCCATATAGGAGCAGCGCGCCCTAGCCAAGCACCCCTCGCCGGAGATTGTGCACCATCGGCCCTTGCAATTTGGCGCGAGATTCGCATGGTCGCTTTAGGGAAGGATCCGCACTAAGCTCGCCGCCGCACATGCTCCAGTTCATTGTCCGCCGTCTGATCGTGGCGCTGCTCGTTGCCGCGACGGTCATGACCCTAGCCTTCGTCCTGACACGGCTCTCGGGCGACCTCGCGGTCTCGATTGCCGGCCCCAATGCCACCCAGGAAGATATCGAGCTGGTGCGCAAGGCCTATGGCCTCGACCGGCCACTGACGACCCAGTTCTTCGAGTGGGTCGGCCGCGCCGTCACCGGCGACCTGGGCGAAAGCTATTTCTTCAAGGCCCGAGTCTCCTCGCTGATCGCCGAGCGCATGCCGATCACCATCACCCTGGGGCTGACCGGCCTCGTCATCGCCCTGCTCGTTTCCTTGCCACTGGGCATCCTGGCGGCAGTACGCGAGAACACGACGCTCGACCGGGTGGTGCAGATGGTGGCGCTGCTCGGCCAGGCGATGCCGTCCTTCTGGCTGGGATTGGTCCTCATGATCACACTGGGTCTGCAGCTCGGCTGGCTGCCGATCTCCGGTACCGGGTCATGGCAGCACTATGTGATGCCGGGCATCGTGCTGGCCTTCTCGGCCATCCCTGCGCTCACGCGGCTCACCCGTGCCGGCATGATCCAGGCCATGGGCAGCGACTACATAAGGACGGCGCGGGCCAAGGGCCTGTCGCGCGCCTCGATCCTGCTGAAGCATGCCCTGCGCAATGCGGCGATCCCGGTGGTGGCCATCGCAGCCGTCCAGCTCGGCTTCATGCTGGGCGGCTCGATCGTGATCGAGCAGGTGTTCGCCCTGCACGGCGTCGGCTTCCTCGCCTGGGAGTCGATCGGCAAGAACGACTTTCCCGTGGTCCAGGCCGTGGTGCTGGTGCTCGCCGTGATCTACGTGGCGCTGACCATGCTGGCGGACCTGATGAACGCCGTCCTCGATCCCAGGCTGCGTTGATCATGAGGGCAGAGCGATGAGCGTCGTCTCCGTCACGACAGGCCCCCGACGGGGCTGGAAAAGCGTCAGCACCTGGATCGGCGCTGTCATTGTCGGCATTGCGGCCATCTGCGCCCTCTTCGCGCCGCTGCTCGCCCCCCACGATCCCTTCGCGCAGGATCTCGGCAAGCGCCTGCTGGTGCCGTTCTGGATGGAAGGCACCGACCCCGCGCACCTTCTCGGCACCGATCAGCTCGGCCGCGACTATCTCTCGCGCCTGATCTACGGCTGCCGCATCTCCATGCTGATCGGTGTAACGGTCACCATCGTCTCCGCCGTGATCGGCATTGCGATCGGCGTGCTGGGCGGCTTCCTGGGCGGCCGGGTCGACGACGCGGTGCTGTTCGCCATCACCACGCGCCTTTCCATCCCCGTCGTGCTGGTGGCGCTGGCGGTCGTGGGCCTGCTCGGCAGCTCCATGCACCTGCTGGTGATCACGCTCGGCCTCCTGCTGTGGGACCGCTTCGCCGTGGTGGCGCGCTCTACCACCATGCAGGTGCGCAATCTCGACTTCGTAGCCGCCGCCTGGTGCGCCGGCTGCTCGCGCTTCCGCATTCTCAGCCGCGAGGTGCTGCCCAACATCGCGAGCCATCTGGTCGTGGTGGCAACGCTGGAGATCGCACTCGCCATCCTGCTGGAAGCCGCCCTCTCCTTCCTGGGCCTCGGCGTGCCGCCGCCATTGCCCTCGTGGGGCCTGATGATCGCCGAAGCCAAGGACTACATGTTCTTCTCGCCCTGGGTGATCGTGATCCCCGGCATCGCCCTCTTCGTACTGGTGCTCGGCATCAACCTGCTGGGCGACGGGCTGCGCGACGCCTTCGGCACGCACAGGACGGATACATGAGCGCCCTGCTCGAAATCGAAGATCTCGCCGTCAGCTTCGGCCGGACCGGCGCGGTGCGCGGAACCTCGCTCACCGTCGAACGGGGCGAGACGCTCTGCGTCGTGGGCGAATCGGGTTGCGGGAAATCGGTGACGGCGCTTGCCGTCATGAACCTGCTGGCGCGCGGTGCCCGCCGGACCGCCCGCAGCATGCGCTTCCAGGGCGAGGACATGCTGGGCCTTTCCGAGGCCGGCATGGCACGCCTGCGCGGCAACGACATAGCGATGATCTTCCAGGAGCCGATGACGTCGCTCAATCCCGCCTACACGGTGGGCTCGCAGATGACCGAAGTCCTGCGCCGTCACAAAGGCACGCCGCAACGGGTCGCCGTCGACCGTGCCGCCGACCTGCTGGCCCGGGTCGGCATCACCGCGCCCGGCCTGCGGCTGGGACAGTTCCCGCATCAGCTCTCGGGCGGCCTGCGCCAGCGCGTGATGATCGCCATGGCGCTGATGTGCGAACCCAAGCTTTTGATTGCCGACGAACCGACGACGGCACTCGACGTCACCGTCCAGGCGCAGATCCTGCGCCTGCTGGCCCAGCTTCAGCGCGATCTCGGCCTCGGCATGATGCTGATCACCCACGACCTCGGCATCGTGGCGCGAGTCGCGCACAAAGTGGCTGTCATGTACGCCGGCAAGGTGGTCGAGAACGCCGCCACCGCAGAGTTGTTCGCGAGCCCGCGGCATCCCTATACGCAGGGCCTGCTGCGCTGCGTACCGGTGCCCGGCAAGATCAAGCGCGACGAACCGCTGGGTTCGATCCCCGGCACGGTGCCCCGGGTCGGCCCCGACTTCGAAGGGTGCGCCTTCCGCGAGCGCTGCTCCTTCGCCGATCCGACCTGTATGCAGGACATTCCACGCCGCCGGATCGGCGGCACTCACGACTTCCTCTGCAGGCTGCCGGCATGAGCGCGACATCCACGACTCAGTTGCCAGCCATCGAAGTGAAGGCCGTCCGTCGCACCTTCAAGGTGAAGGGCGGCATGTTCGGCGCCGACCGCCACGTCGTGGCGGTGGATGACGTTTCCTTCGCCGTACCTCCCGGTGGCGTGCTGGGCGTGGTGGGCGAGTCGGGCTGCGGCAAGTCCACCCTGGCGCGTCTGATCCTGGGCCTTCTCGAACCCACGGCCGGCGACATCGCCGTCGAAGGCCAGCGTGTCACCGACATGGACCGCAAGGCGCGCGCGCGGCTGATCCAGCCGGTGTTCCAGGACCCCTTCTCCTCGCTCAATCCGCTCACCAGGATCCGCGATATCGTGGCGATGCCCCTGGTCGCGCAAGGCACCTTCGGCCGCGCCGAGATCGCCAAGCGCGTCGACGAGATGCTGGAGCGAGTCGGCCTGCGCGCCGAGATGGGTCAGCGCCTGCCGCCGGAACTGTCCGGCGGGCAGCGCCAGCGTGTGGCGATCGCCCGCGCCCTGGTGCTGCGCCCGCGCATCGTGGTCTGCGACGAGCCAACCTCGGCGCTCGACGTCTCGGTGCAGGCCCAGATCCTGAATCTGCTGGGCGAGCTGCGCCGCGATCTCGGCCTTACCTATCTCTTCATCAGCCACAATCTCGCCGTCGTCGAGCATGTCGCGAGCGAGGTGGCGGTGATGTATCTCGGCCGCATCGTCGAACGCCAGCCGACCGAGACGCTGTTCCGTACGCCCGAGCATCCCTATACCAAGGCGTTGCTCGCATCGGTGCTGACGCCCGAGCCCGGTCTCGGCGTGCCCGACGTCGGCCTTGGCGATATCATGCCCGATCCGGCCAACATCCCGCCGGGCTGCCGCTTCCATCCGCGCTGCCCCATCGCCGAGCCGCGCTGCTCAAACGAAACGCCGCCGCTCAAGCCGAGGCCTGGCGGCGGCGTGGAGTGTTTGCTGGTGCCCTGAGCCAGGTGCCGATTACTTCCACTTCGCGAAGTAGAAGCGCGGCAGCTCGTCGGGGAAGGTCTTCATCTCGAGCTGCTTGGAGAAGGCGTAGATGTTCACGTAGGTGAACAGCGGCAGCCAGTAGGCCTTCTCGGTCATCAGCTTGACCGCGGCCGAATAGTTCTTCTTGCGCACTGCCGAATCGGCCGTCGCACCGCCGTCGGCAACCAGCTTCTGCAGCTCGGGATCGCGTGCATAGTCGTCGCCGCCACCGCCGTACATCACGGGGAAGATCGCCGACACGTCGTTGATCGAGTAGCTGCCCCAGCTACCGTGATAGAGCGGGTTCTCGCCCTTCTGCGCCTTGGCGATCGCGGCCGCGACCTGGAGCTGCGAGATCTTGGCCCGGATCCCGACTGCCTGCAGGTAGTTCTGGATCGCCGCGCTCCACGTGGTCGGCTGGACGTAGGTCACGAACTCGACGTCGAAGCCGTTGGGGAAACCCGCCTCGGCCAGCAGCGCCTTGGCCTTCGCCGGATCGTAGGCGTACTTCACCGCAGCATCGGCGTCGCAACCGAACTGGGTCGGGAAGCAGGGTGCCGGCGGCACGCGGCTGCCGTTCTGCACCAGCTTCTCGGCCATCTCCTGACGGTTGATGGCGTGCCAGATGGCCTGACGTACTTTCTGGTTGGTCAGCGGATTGCCGGCGCCGGTGCGGCCGGCGGCGTCGATCGAGAGATAGCCGATGCGCATGGACTCCTGCGGCACTGCCTGCAGATGCGGCATGCGGTTCACATCCTTGGCCTGGTCGGGATTGATGTTCCAGATCCAGTCGGTGCGCTGGGCGAGCAGCTCGGTCATGCTGGTGGCGAGATCGGGCACGAAGCGCACATGCAGCTTCTTGATCGCCGGCTTGCCCTTGGGTGAGCCCGCCCAATAGTCGTCGAAGCGCTCGAAGACGATTTCCTTGGCCTGCTCGTTCTTGACGATCTTGTAGGGGCCGGCGCCGACCGGCTTGGCGGCGAAGCCTTCGGGGCCGACCTTTTCGCGATAGGCCTTGGGATGGATCGGCGTCACCATGGCGAGATATTCGAGCGCCGCCGGCGTCGGCCGCTTCATATGGATGCGCACGGTCCAGTCGCCGGTCTTCTCGGCCTTGTCGATCCAGGCATAGTTCGACGGCGTCGCCAGCTTGTTGTCGGGATTGGCCGCCATGTTGATGGTGTAGACCACGTCGTCCGGCGAGAGCGTGCTGCCGTCGTGGAACTTCACGCCCTGGCGGATGGTGAGGTCGAGCGCCGTGTCGCCGACAAACTTCCAGTCGGTGGCGAGCGAGGGCTTGATCTCGAAGGTCGAGGGATCGCGATGCACCAGCATGTCCCAGGCCTGGTGCGCCAGGATCAGGCCGGTGCGCTGGCTGTTGAAGTACATGTCGACGTTGGGCACCGCGTCGGTGAAGATGATGCGCAGCGTATCGGCGGCCTTTTGCGCCGACGCAGGCGCGGCCACCGCAAACGACGCGGCAGCGAGAAGCAGAGTTCGACGTAACGAATTCACGGAAACCTCCTGTTGGTTGGCCAACCCTAGGCTGCCCACCGGGAATGAGGCAAGCTTCGCGCCATATCAGGAGAACGCACATGACCGACAAACTGACTGGCGATGCCCGCAAAGCGGCCCTCGCCACGCTGAAGGACTGGGAGGAAGTCCCGGGCCGCGACGCCATCCAGAAGAGCTTCAAGTTCGCCGACTTCAACGAGGCCTGGGGATTCATGACCCGCGTGGCGCTGGCCGCCGAGAAGGCCGACCACCACCCCGAATGGTCCAACGTCTACAACCGGGTCGAGATCGTCCTCTCCACCCACGACGCGGGCGGACTCTCGGAGAAAGACATTGCACTGGCCAAGGTGATCGACGCCGCCGCCTGAGCGGTCGACGCTCCGCCGCTGCAGGCCGAGGAGTAACGGGCCTCACAAGTTCGCGAGCATCTATTGAGTTGCGAGGCCCGAACGGCGCGAGGGCGTCGATGATCGGTCGACGATCTTCGATCGCAACGACGGCGCGCTGCAGCCCACTGCAAGCACTGCCTTCACGGGAATAACGTGATCCATCGGCGTGATGACGAGCAGCTCTTCAGCGCCGCTTGTCCGACTGCTCGATCCGGTGGCTTGCCGACCAAGATCACGCGCTCGAAGGCGCAGGCATCGCGCGGTCATCTTTTTGACATCCGAGCACAGCATCAGCTCTGGCAATTGACCGGCCCGCTTCCCAAATGCTGCGCCGGAGAAAGATCATGATCAGTACCTTCAGCCCCCGCGCGTTCCTCCTTGGGATGTTCACGCTCGTCGCATTGCTCGGCCCGCCGCACGCGATGTCGCTATCGGCATCGGCGACGCAGCCCGGCTTCTTCGGCGATTCCGCCGACAGCGATACGGCGGCGGCGGCAACGGACGAGCGACTGGTGCGCGGCAAGGTCGTCGCCGTCGACGCGGCGCGTAACCAAATCACCCTCGAGTACCGACCGGTCCCCGAGCAGTTCCTCGAAGGCGGTACGCGCATCTTCGACGTCGCCCAGGACGTGGCCCTGAGAGGGCTCAGCGCCGGCGACAAGGTCCGCTTCGACGTGGAGCGCGACGGCCGGCGCTACATCGTCATCCGTCTCGAAAACAGCAACTGAAAATGCAAAAGGCGGTCGTCGGGCCCACCCGGCGACCGCCCTCGGCTACGTAGCCTTGCCTTAGAGCTACATGCCTCTGCCGCGGGCTTCGGCGCCCTGATTGTGCTCGCCGCCCGGCTGGGCGATGTCGCGATAGGCGTTGCCGACGCGCCGGCCATCCGCTTCGTGCGAGGCCACGTCGGCCAGCGAGAGGATTCCCACCAGTCGCTTGTCGCGGTCGACCACCGGCAGGCGGCGAAGCTGCTGCTCGCCCATGTTCTTCGCGACGTGCGCAGTATCTTCGTCGATGAAGCAGTATTTCACGTCCTGCGTCATGACATCACCCACCGGAGTCGCGGGCCCCTTGCCTTCGGCGATGGCGCGTACCGCGATGTCGCGGTCGGTAATCATGCCCAGCAGACGATCATCGGCGCCAACAGGCAGTAAGCCGGCATCGATCGCAAGCATCATGCGCGCGGCTTCCTCGATCGTATGGTCGGGTCGCACGACACAAACATCGCGCGTCATGGCTTCACTTACTCGCATGGCCAGATTCCTCCATTGATTTGAGGGTTCAGTCGAGGAACGCCTCCTTTCACGAGCGGTTGCACACGAATCCGGGAACCATCGGCGCTTCGAGACGTTAAGTCCTGTTATGGAAAGAATAATCGATTGGGTGGAGAGCACCGCGACATGGGTGCCTGACTGGGTGATCGCATTAGCCTGCCTCGTTACCGCCGCAGCCCTCGCCATAACTCTGCACGGCGCCACGTTGCGCCTCCTGCGACGACTCGTACCCGAGTCCCACGAGTTTCTTCATTCGTTGATCTCAGCCATCCAACCGCTGCTGCGCGTCGGCCTCGCCGCCTTCGCGGTCGCGCTCGTGCTTCCGGCGGTGCCGCTCGAACGCGAGGCTCGCGCCGTCATCGGCCATTGGTTGGTGGTGACATTCATCATCCTGCTCGGATGGAGCTGTACGGCCGCCATCACCCTCGCCTCCGACTATTATCTGCGTCGCCCCGGCATCGATTTCAGCGGCGATCCGCTCGGCCGCAAGCACCTGACCCAGATCCGCGTGCTGCGTCGGGTCGCTTCGACGGTCGTGGTGCTGGTCACCGTCGCGGCGGCCCTGATGACGTTCGAATCGGTGAAGCAGTACGGCGTAAGCCTCATCGCCTCCGCCGGCGCGGCCGGCCTCGTTGTCGGTCTCGCGGCGCGACCGTTGCTCACCAATCTCTTCGCCGGCATCCAGATCGCCATCACCCAGCCGATCCGCATCGGCGATGCCGTCATCGTCGAGAACGAATGGGGCTGGGTCGAAGAAATCACCAGCACCTATGTCGTCATCAAGATCTGGGACTGGCGTCGCATGGTGGTGCCCCTCTCTTACTTCCTCGACCGCCCCTTCCAGAACTGGACGCGCCAATCCTCCGACCTCATCGGCTCGGTGATGCTCTGGGTCGACTATACGGTGCCGGTCACCCGCATCCGCGCCAAGCTCGAGGAGCTGGTGCAGACGTCGCGACTGTGGGATGGCCAGGTCGTCAATCTACAAGTTGTCGACAGCAGCGAGCGCGCCCTTCAGCTTCGCGCCCTGGTGAGCGCCCGAACGTCGCCTGAAGCCTGGGACCTGCGCTGCGAGGTGCGTGAAAAGCTGATCGCCTTCCTGCAGGAGCAGCACCCCGGCGCCTTGCCCAAACAGCGCGCCGAACTGATCCCGGCCGAGGCCGCCGGCCTTCCGGGCCGCGAAAGAGCCAACCCGATTTGATTGGCGTCCCGACAACTCCGATCCGATGCTTTTGCCGCACGCCCGTAGAAGGCGCAGGCAGAAGCATGACGGAGAAAACATCGTGACATCCAAGCGGCGGACGTTCCTGGCTGGTCTTGCGGCAACGACGACAACGCTCACCGGCGCGCGCACATGGGCGCAATCCTTCCCATCGAAGCCGGTCCGCTTCATCGTCCCCTTCGCCGCCGGCGGCAATGCCGATGTCACCGCGCGCCTTGTGGGCGAAGGCATGTCGCGAAAGTTCGGGCAGCTCGTGGTCGTCGACAATCGACCGGGCGCAGGCGGCGTCGTTGGCCAGGAGCTGGTCCTCCAGGCACCGGCCGACGGCTATACGATGGTCATCAGCGCCTTCGGCCCGCTCTACGTCTCGCCATTGATGGCCGGCAGGCCTTCGATGATCCCATCCTTCGCACCAGTCGGCATGTTGAGCACGGTCCCGATGATCGTCGTGGTGCCGGCGACCAGTCGCTTCGCCGACTGGCCTGCCCTGTTGGCGGCAGCCAAGGCCAAGCCGGGCACGATCAGCCTCGGCCACGCCGGCAACGGTACGCCCAACCATATCGACATCCTGCGCCTGCAGGAGAACGAGAAGGTGAGCTTTAGCGTCGTGCCCTATCGCGGCTCAGGCGTTGGCCTGAACGACGTGCTGGCCAGCCAGATCGACGCCTATGTCGACCAGCTCACGAGTTCGCTGCCGCACATCCAGTCGGGAAAGCTGCGCGCAATCGTCGTCATCGGGGAGAAGCGCATTCCTGAGTTGCCCAACGTGCCCACGTTGGCTGAAACCGGCTGCACACCGTTCGATGGCGGCACGACCTTGGGCATCTTCGTGCGCACCGGCACGCCTCAGCCAGTGATTGCCGCCCTGAACGCAGCCATGGTCACGGCCCTCGACGATGCGGCCGTGAAGCAGAGACTGGTGGAACTCGGCGCCAGCGTGCGACCCTCGACTCCTGAAGCGTTCGCCGCGGCCCTCAAGATCGAGGAAGCCGGCATCGGCGACCTCGCCAAGAAGGGACTGCTCAAACCGGAGTAGCGGCGTGCCTCCGGAGAAAAGCGCGAGGCGGCGGACGGTTAGCACCGTCGCCGCGATCGGCGATCAAGCCCTGGATCGGGCTCCGGCCGGTCAGTACCGACGTGTAGTAGCCATACCTACTTGAGAACGTAGCGCCGTAAGATTTCGATCTCCGCGTCGAGCGCAATGGAACGTGCTTCTGCGCCTAATCGTGCGAACTCAGCGGCCGCCTCTAGACGCGCCTTCATCTCGCCCAGCATCAGGGCATGCACATCTCTCCGAGTGAGGAGCCGGCGCTCGCCTTCGGCCGATCCATCGCCGAAGGCATGGCGGTCGACCGATGGACGCTCCTGTCGGAGCGGCACTGCTTCGGCGTTGTCGAGCGCGGCAACCAGCTCTCGAAGCAGTGCGGTTTCGCCTTTGTCGCCCCGCCTCATGGCGGTGCGCAGGTCGCAACGAAGCTGGGCCTTCATCGCCGCGCCCGCATTCTCAGCCGTAGAACTTGCAGATCCTTTCATATTACCTATTATTCCCTATATGGCTCCTCCATAAGACCATATAGGGAATATTTAGGAATATTCTTCATGTCGAACATGCTCATGACGGTCGAACAAGCCGCAGAGGAGCTGAAGCTCCACCCCAAGACCGTCCTCCGCTACATCCGGGAAGGCCGCCTCCCGGCAACGCGGATCGGCAAGGCCTATCGCATCGACCGTTCCAAGCTGGACGCTTTCGCCGGTATGGCGAGCGGACGCACACCTCCTCCTCGCGATGTCCGCGCGACCGTAATCGTCGAGGTTCCGGCCTTGGCTATAGATGCGGCCGAGCGCATGACGAACTTCCTCGGGGCCGCGGCCCTGGGCGGCGATGCCGAGACCAGACCACTGCATCTCAACACGGCCTTCGATCCGACCAGCGGCAATCTGAAGATCGTGCTCATCGCCGCTCCGTCCGACGCAGCAAGACTGCTCGAGCTTATCGAGTTGCAGTTGGGACTGTCGCGATGAGCGACGCTGTCTTTCGCAGCGAGGCCGATGCGGCGGAAGTCTTGCAGGAGTACCGCGCCGTGCTCGACCACTGGCCCGTGCCGAGGCAAGAGATTGAACTGCCGACCTCGCAAGGCGCGACATTCGTCCTCGCATGCGGTCCCGAGACGGCGCCTCCGGTGCTGCTGCTGCACGGCGCTCAGGCGAACAATGCCGCCTGGTTGCCGGATGTCGCGCTCTGGTCGAGTCGCTTCCGGCTTTACGCCGTCGATATGATCGGCGAGGCGGGCTTCAGCGCCCGGGTGAGGCCGCCGCTCATCGGCGACTCCCATGCGACATGGCTCGACGACGTCTTCGCCGGGCTAGGGCTTGACCAAGCGGCACTGATCGGCACATCGCTCGGCGGTTGGCTGGCACTCGACTATGCCATACGACGACCGTCACGAGCCTCGGCGCTGGCACTCATCTGTCCCGCGGGCATCGGAAGGCAGAAGAACTTCCTCCTCGCCGTCGCACCGTATCTGCTGCTGGGAGCCTGGGGAAAGCGCAAGATCCTTGAAAAGGTGTTCGGGCCGGCGCCGGAACAACTGCCGGCCGATCTTGCGGCGATCTCCGGCCTCATGGACAGCATCGGTCGCGCGATCAAGCCGCGGACCATCAAAATTCCACGGCTCAGCGATGCGGCGTTGGAGGCATTCGCAATGCCGATCCTCGCGATTGCGGGAGGGCGCGATGCGCTCATCGACTCCTATGACACCCGCGCTCGGCTCAAGCAGCATGCGCCGCATGCCGAGATCTGCTTCATCGAGGAAGGGTATCACTTCCTGCCGGATCAGTCGCAGCGGGTGTTTGATTTTCTGGTCAGCAGCCAAGAGCGGCACGGTACCTGAGCCCATCATGCTTCCAGGTGATTAACCCCCTCTCGCCGCTTCGGCCGCGTTGTCGCGATCCTTCAATACGGGGGACATGCGTCTCGCTAGGAGGGTGAACACTTCTGCGTCGGGAGTCCGCGATGATCTTCAGATACACTATTCTCTACGTCGACGATGTTGGAGCTTCGATCGATTTCTACGAACGTGCCTTTGCGCTGAGTCGCGGCTTCCTTCATGATTCCGGCGACTATGGGGAGCTTGTAACCGGCGAGACGAAGTTGGCATTCTCCTCCGTCGCCCTCATGCGCCGCCTTGGGAAGCATCCCGCCAAACCGGACGCCAAGGCGCCAGTCTTCGAATTGGCGTTCGAGACCGGAGACGTTTCCGGCGCGCTTCGCCGGGCGTTGTCGGCCGGCGCCGCCCTCGTGCAGGATGTGCGGGACGAACCTTGGGGCCAGACAACTTCCTATGTCAGCGATCCCGATGGTTACCTGGTCGAGATCTGCTCGCCGGTCCAGTTGCCGAGTCCCGGCTGAGACAAGAGATGGTGAAGGTGGACATCACGACGTATCCGCGCCGGGCTCTTTTGAAACCATCTAAGGGTTTCGCGCGTCATATGGGCCTGGTCGCTGTACCCGCAATCGCCCGCGATATCTGCCAAAGAGGTGCTCGATTGCAGGAGGCCGACCGCCCGCCTTGCCCGAGCGAGCAGGCGCCAGAAGTCCGGAGGTGGCAAAGCGGCGGCTCGGAATAGCCGCTGTATCGTCCGGACCGACACTCCGAGATTGCCGGAGATGGCGCCCAGACCGCCGACGGACCGCGTGCAAGCGCCGATCACCTCCTCCAGGTCGGACGGCAAGGCGACGACTTCGGCGAGAATGGACGGCGCTTTCTCGGGCGCGAGAGAGATTGCGTGCAGGACGGCCTTGTCGACTACCGCGCCGGGCCGAAGCCGATAGCCAGTGATTTCCGTCCCAGCCGCAAGGCCGATGGTGCGAACGCGAAGATCAAGTTGGGTCAGGACCACACTGGGCGCTTCCCTCGGCTTTCTGATCACCAGGACGTCGCGACAACCGTCTGGAAAAATTGACGATAGGGCACCGTCTGCCGATCGATGATGCCATTCGTGAAAACCTGGGTGGGAAACCATTGCTTGACGGTAGCAAACCTGCTGCCGAAACCGAACGCACAACCCGACGATGCCGATGATCCTTCGATCATCCACTCGGTGCGCGCCACGGTATCAGCGGTTCGATGCGCACCCCTTTCCATATCGAATACTGACGCTAGGGATCGAGGCCCGCTTCCTTGAAGTAACGCACCACGCCGGCATGCAATCGTCCGCCGGGCGTCACGGCCAGAGTATTCTTGGCCGTTGTGTCTGCAAGCCGACGCGACGGCTGGGCCTCGGCCGCGTGCAGCGCCTTGGCCAGACGATAGACGACGGCCTCGTCCAGCCCGGGCCGTGTCAGCACGCATCGCCGTCTCAATGTTCACCGGGGCACTGATGGACCTCGACCGTGACATGCGAGAGGCCCGCGATGTCGGCCAGCCGCACCTTGTAGGTCTGGACCGGCTGCGGCTGATCCACGACCAGCGAGACGATTGCACCGTGATGGCCGGGCCCGAGGCGCCAGACATGGAGGTCCACGATGCTGTCGTGGCCGCGTTCCAGCCGGGCGCGGATCGTCTGCGCCAGCGCCGCATCGGGCGCGGCATCGAGCAACACCGCGCCGGCGTCGCGGATCAACCGCCACGACCAATGGGCGATCACGATGGCCCCCAGAATGCCGACTGCAGGATCCAGCCAGGTCCAGCCATAGGTCCAGGCAGCCAACAGCCCGACGATGGCCAGCACCGATGTCAGCGCATCGGCCATCACGTGCCAGAACGCGGCACGCATGTTGTGATCGGTGTGCCGGTGATGGTCGCGATGATGAGCCCGTTCATGATGGTGCCCATGATCATGTCCGTGATCATGATCGCGATCATGGTCGTGATGGCGATGGTGATCGTGGCCATGCGTGTGATCGCCGCCCAGCATCCAGGCGCTCGCCAGATTGACGAACAATCCCACGACGGCGATGGCGGTGGCTTCAGGATAGTGAATGGTGACGGGCTGGAAGAATCTCAGCGCCGATTCCCAGCCGATTGCCAGGGCGATGAGCGCCAGCACGACGGCGCTGGCAAAGCCCGCGAGATCGCCCACCTTGCCAGTGCCGAAGGCAAAGCGCGGATCGTGCGCATGGCGCCGGGCGTAACGATAGGCGAAGGCCGCAATGGCCAGCGCCCCCGCATGGGTCGACATGTGCCAGCCGTCGGCCAGCAGGGCCATCGAGCCGAAGAAGGTGCCGCCGACGATCTCGATCACCGTCATGGCGGCTGTCAGGCCGACGACGGCCCAGGTGCGCCGCTCGTTGCGCTCGTGCGCGGCGCCCAGAAAGACGTGCTCGTGCTGCCAGCTATCGAGCGTATGACTGTGCATGCCTCATGCCTTTTTCTCGAGATAGGGCTCGACCTTGCCCTTGAGCTTGACGGTGAGCGGGTTGCCGTGGCGATCCATCGTCTTGCCCACGGCGACGCGGATCCAGCCCTCGCTCACGCAATACTCTTCGACGTTGGTTTTCTCTTGCCCATCGAACTTTATTCCGACACCGCGCTGTAACAGCGCTTCGTCGTAATGAGGGCTCTTGGGATTGGTGGAAAGGCGGTCAGGGAGTGTGTCGGTCATGATGCCCTTCTATAGCATCAATGCGTAGAGGATACCGGCGATCGAGCTGGCCAGCAGGACCGGAACCATCCCGAACTTGAAGCGAAAGATCGCGACGGCGCAGCAGGCGGCCAGGGCGACGGCCGGCAGGCTGGCCGAGGCCAGCACTGGCAGATCGAAAGTCGCCCCCAGCACGGCGACCGGCCGCAACTCGGCGAAGAGGACTTGCAGGCCGAACCAGACGGCAAGGTTCAGGATCACGCCCACGACCGCTGCGGTGATCGCGCTAAGCGCACCGGCCAGCGCCCTGTTGGCGCGCAACGCCTCGACGAACGGAGCACCGACGAAGATCCAGAGGAAGCACGGCGTGAACGTGACCCAGGTGGTGAGCAGGCCGCCCAGGGTTCCGGCCAGCAGGGGGTTCAGTCCTCCAGGGTCGCGCCAGGCGCCGAGGAAGCCCACGAACTGCGTCACCATGATCAGCGGACCGGGCGTCGATTCCGCCATGCCGAGCCCGTCCAGCATCTCACCGGCGGTGACCCAGCCGTAATTGTCGACGGCCTGCTGGGCGACATAGGCCAGCACGGCATAGGCGCCGCCGAAGGTCACGACCGCCATCTTGCTGAAGAACACCGCGATCTGCGCGAAAGCGTCTTCCGGGCCGCGGCCGAACCACAGCAGCGCCACCGGCACCAGCCACAACGCCAAGAACAGGCTGCCGATCGCCAGCGTCCAGCGCAGGTTGGGCCGGGCATGCGGCGGCGTTTCCTCGCCCAGCAGCGACTGCGCATCCGAGATCTGACCGGGCCCCGCCGCGCCATGGCCGCCGCCGCTCCGGAACGGCGCCCAACCGAGCTTGGCCCCGACGAAGCCGATCAGCCCCGCGGTCGCAATGATCAGGGGAAAAGGCATGCCATAGAAGAAGATGGCGACGAAGGCCGCGGCCGCCAGCGACCGCATGACATTGTTGCGCAAGGCCCGCTTGCCGACCCGCAGCACCGCCTCGACCACGATCACCAGCACGGCCGCCTTCAGGCCGAAGAACAGCCCCTGGACCAGCGAGATCTTGCCCAGCAGCACGTAGACCCAGGACAGGACCATGATGCAGGCGAGGCCCGGCAGGACGAACAGCGTGCCGGCAACGAGCCCGCCGGCCGTGCGATGCATGAGCCAGCCGATATAGGTCGCCAGCTGCTGCGCCTCCGGGCCGGGCAGCAGGGTGCAGTAGTTCAGCGCCTGCAGGAAACGCTGCTCGCCGATCCACTTCTTCTCCTCGACGATGATGCGGTGCATCACCGCGATCTGTCCGGCCGGCCCGCCGAAAGAAAGGGCGGCGACGCGCGCCCATACCTTCATGGCTTCGCCGAAGGGAACGCCGTGCTCTTTCATATGCTGACCTGCTTGCCTGAAAAGGACCGGTAGAGATCGTCGAAGACCGCTGCACCGCGCTCCAGACGCTGACTATCATCGTTATGTGAAGAAGCGATGCCCGCGATCAGGATTCGTATGCCTGCCGCTTCTTCGCGCCCGTACTTGCCATCCTTGAGGTCGATGTCGTGGATGATTTCCCCGATGGCGGCCAAGGCCGGATCATCCAAAGCAGCTTCCTCCAGCAGGACCTCGAAGGTGCAGCGATCGCCACGATGGGTGAACTCGCCTTCGAACATGTCGAAGCGCAGTTCACCCGGCAGTGCCACATAGCCCGTACCCGGCACGAACTTGAAGCGGGCACGTCTGTCGATGAAGCGACGGATCAACCACGCCGAGGCAATGCGATCGATCTGCACGCCCTGGCGCGTTACCCAGACGCGATCCTGCAACTTTCCAGTGGGCAGGCCTTCGCTATCATCAGCGCTCATAGCCTCCTCCTCGCGCTGCAGTTCGGCTTGCAGCCCCGACACGAGACCTTCCGTGGGCTCGCGCCCATCGGCGCCGAAGAAATCGATGGCGATGATCTCGTCGAGCTGCTTGCGCAATCGCGCCACCGGGCCGGCCAACTCGGCGCGACTCGAACTCGAACACCTGGCAGACAGCTCGCGCGCTGCCGCAGCGACCTCTGCATAGTCTTCGTCGCGCGCAGCACCGAACAATGCCCGGACCTCGCCATCGTCGAGGCCGTCGACAAGGGTCGCCTCACAGACGAAGCCCTCGCCGCCCAGTTCAGCGATCTCCTTGATCAGCCAGGTGAAGTCCTCGCGGGTCTCCACATTGCTGGGCAACGCGTAGACCGAGTTCTTCACCGTCACCGCGCCCAGCCCCTTCAGGCGCCGCCAGATCTTCACCCGCGCATAGGCAGGCTTGGTCGGCAGTTGGTGGATCAGCAGCAGCCATCGCGCGGCTTGGGAGGCTTCACCATTCATTCTAGTTCACTCGTATCTCATATCATAATTTTTTGAAACGTTTATATCATATTTCCCTTGCGCAGCCAGAGCAACGGCAGTATCTCCCCACTGATACGAGTGTATCACCGCCGAGGGTCCGATGTCTTTCCGCGCCCGCCCCCTCTCCTTCAAACCACCCCGGTTGAACGGCCTGTCGGCCCGGCTGATCGCCAGCCACTACGAGAACAACTACGGTGGAGCCGTTCGCCGGCTGAACGCCATCCACAGCGAGTTGTCGGCCCTCGATCCGACGACTGCTCCAGGTTTTCGCCTCAATGGGTTGAAGCGCGAGGAACTGATCGCGACCAACTCGATGCTCCTGCACGAGGCCTATTTCGAGAACCTGGGTGAAGCAGGCGGCGGCGATCCGACCGGCGCGCTGGCCCAGTCCATTGTGCGCGACTTCGGATCGCTGGCGCGGTGGCGCGCCGAGTTCGTGGCGATGGGCAAAGCGCTGGGCGGTGGTTCGGGCTGGGTGCTGCTGACGCGCTCGCCGCGCGACGGCACGCTGTCGAACGTATGGGCGCCCGACCACATGCACGGCCTCGCCGGCGGAACACCGCTGCTGGCGCTCGACATGTACGAGCACGCCTATCACATCGACTTCGGCAGCAATGCCGCGGCCTACGTCGACGCCTTCATGGCCAATATCGCCTGGCCACGCGTTGCTGCCCGCTTCGAGGGCACGTCGGCAGAGCCCAAGCCGCACGTTGTCCAGACGATCGCTGCACAAAAGATGCTCGAAGCCGACCCCGATCTCATCGTGATCGATGCCCGACTGGCCGACGACGCGACTTCCGTCCCGGTGCGACTGCGCGGCGCGCGCCGGGCGCCGCCCGACAAGGTCGACGAGATCGCGGCCTCGCTTCCCCGCGGCGCCAAAGCGCTCGTCTATTGCGCCTGGGGTTTCGAGATCGGAGGCAACTGCGCGGCCAGGCTGCGCGAGCACGGCATAGATGCAGTCACGGTCGCCGGCGGCATTGGCACCTGGCGTGCCGACGGCCTGCCGACCGAACCGCTGCAGGAAGGAGAAAAGACATGAAGTGGGTTACTCGCGAACGTCCCAAGATCGACCGCATTGCCTGTCCATGGCTGATCCAGCGCTTCATCGAGAAGGAGCCGGAGTTTCTCTACGTTCCTGCCGATCGCGTGCTGGCCACTGCCAAGGAAACCGGCGCCGTGCCGTACGACATTCCCGACGTGAAGTTCAGCCATGTCGGCGAGAAGTGCAGCTTCGACGCCTTCATTTCCGAGTATCGGCTCGATGCACCGGGCCTCGACAGGTTGGCCGACATCGTACGCGGTGCCGATACATCGCGCCTCGACCTGACGCCGCAATCGGCCGGGCTGTTCGCCATCTCGCTTGGCCTCAGCCACGTCTATCCCGACGACCATGAAATGCTGAAACACGGGATGGTGATGTACGACGCACTCTATGCCTGGTGCCGCAGCCTCACAGGCGAGACGCACAACTGGCCACCGAAGATGTAGGCAATCACGTCATCAACGTGAGCGAAACCGACCGGAGGACTACACCCAAGCGAAAAGGAGGAAGCCATGCGAACACCATGCTCTCTCGCACTGATCAGTGCGGTCATGCCGATGGGCACTCCCGCAAGTGCGCAGAATCCGACCACGCTCGACACTGCCAAGATCGAAGCCATGTCCGGCCTCAAAGGCACTTTCATCGCCGATGAGCACGTCTTCAAGATCGGCAAGCCCGCACCGATGTGAAAATTCAAGTCGATGGCTGGCCGATGCCACCCTTCATGGGGCTCGGTTCATGGGCAGCATTCACACCAGCCCAAGGCGGCAAAGTCATGATGATGGGGGACACTGTCGTCTTCGAGGACGAGGTCAATCCAGTCATGAGTGCCGCATTCTCGGCGGGCCTGGAAGTGCCGGCACTGCACAATCACTTCTTCTTCGACGAACCCAGAGTGTACTTCATGCACATCGGCGGCATGGGTGATGCCGGAGACCTCGCCGCAGGTGTGAAGAGCGTCTACGACAAGATCGCGGAGATTCGTGCAGCCACGCCCACCCCGGCAAAGAATTTCCCAGTCAATATCACTTTGACCAATGCGATCGCGGCCGCGCCGCTCGAGACCATACTGGGCATGAAGGGACAGTCTGAACGCGGCATGTTCAAGGTCGTTATCGGCCGGTCGGCGACCATGCACGGCACGCATGTCGGCAAGGAAATGGGCATCAACACATGGGCATCCTTCGGCGGCACAGACGAGGAAGCCGTCGTCGATGGCGACTTCGCCATGACGGAGAACGAGCTTCAGCCGGTCCTGAAGGCGATGCGCACCGAAGGTATCAACATCGTCGCGATCCACCAGCATATGAGCCACGAGGAGCCACGATACCTGTTCCTCCATTACTGGGGAAAAGGCAAGGCGGCGGCCTTGGCGGAATCTCTCAAGAAGGTTCTCAATATTCAGGCAAGCATTCGGTAGCGACATGCACCTCAAAACGATTCGGATCATTGAGATACCCGACTGCACCAGTTCGTCGTTCGATCACGGCGCTTTCGACCCGACTACTCGACGGGTGTTTGTGGCGCATACCGGTCGGGATCGCGTCGAGGTGATCGATCACGATCGAGGTTGCCACAGGCGCGGCCGAACGGCGTGGCATTCGTCGCTGCCACCAACCTGGCCATCGTCGCCTGCATCGGCGACGAAACCCATCGCGCCGAACTGCAGACCATCGATCTTCGGACCGGACAGCGCTGGGCGATCGGCCTGGCCGGACGACCGCGATGGTGCGTGACCGACTCCGCAGGCGAGCGCGTTTTCCTCGCGATCCGCGACCCCTCGATGGTGCTGGTGGCCCGCCTGCCTGCACTCGATGCCGTGCATCACTGGCCGCTTCCGGTCACTGGCGCCCACGGCATCGACATCGACCACGCCAGCCGGCGGCTCTACATCGCTTGCGATGAAGGTGCGCTGGTCAAGATGGATGCAGAGCACGGACGGGTCCTCAGTCAATGGCCGCTCGCCGGTTCGCCCGACGCCACCTTCTTCAATTCGACGCGCGGCCTCGTGCACGTCGCGATCGAGGACCCTGGGTTGATCCAGTCAATCAACCCACGCACTGGCTTCACCACTCGGCTCGGCACCTCCAGTGGCGCCAAGACGACGGCACTAGTCCCGCCCGACCGTCTCTATGTGTTTTCGGCAAACCACACTGGCGTTCTCGACCTTTTGGAGGAGCCATGAGCAAGAAGTTCATCGCGAGCCCTCGTCGCCACACTTTGGCGATGCTTGGCGGAGCAATTGCCTCCTGCCGGTCGCTGTCGGCCCATGCCCAAACCAGGATCCACCTCGACTTCGAGAACACAGCTCTCGGTCAGTTGCCGCCTGGCATAACGATCGCATTGACCGGCGGCGGTGGGCCGGTGAACTGGATGGTCATCGAAGACAAGACGGCACCCGCCGGGCCGAAGGTGCTGGCGCAGACCAGCGTCGACCACACCGACAATCGGTTTCCGCTGGCGATCTTCGACGCCACAACGCCGGCCGATGTCCGCATCAGCGTGCGCTTCAAGTCCGTAGCGGGTTCTGTTGATCGCGCCGCAGGCATCGCGTTCCGCCTCGGCGATGCCAACAACTACTATGTCGTGCGCGCCAATGCGCTCGAAGACAATGTGCGACTTTATCGGGTCGTTGCCGGACACCGCGTCCAGTTTGCCGGCGCCAACACCAAGGTGCCATCGGGCATTTGGCAGGAACTTGCCATTGACGCCCGCCGCTCACGGTTCGAGGTCGCCCTGAATGGCAAGACCCTGTTCGCGGCAACGGACACGACCTTCACCGCACCGGGCCGCGTTGCCCTATGGACCAAGGCCGACAGCGTCACCTATTTCGACGATCTGCTCGTAAGATCCTGAACCTGACTGTTCGATACCTGCTGACCCCACTCCTTCTTCCACAATTGTGAGGCCCGATGCGGCAGCTCCGTGATTTCTCGGCAAGAACCTCTTTTCTCCGAGCTGTGCTAGTAGTCCCATTGTTCGCTGGTATGGCAGCGATTGCACAGGCGGCGGCCAGTGTGTAATTGCATTGCAGACGCGATAATATGCAGATAGGTTGGCGCCGCACGCGGGGGAATCATGAAGTTGGGTCGTCTTTTCTTACTGGCAGCTCTTTGCGTCAGCGCGGTCGCCGCCTGCAGCTATACGATCCGCCCCGTTCAATCGACAGCCCAGATCAAGAAGGCCTATTGGGGCCTGCCCCAGGCCGGCCCCGCGGCGGACGTCACCAGCCTGGTCACCTGCCCCGGCGGCTACCCCTGCGATGTTCTAGCGAACGGCCCGACCTTCAACGACACCCGCGCCAACCTCGACAAGAAGCTGACCGTGATCTGGACCTGCCAGCCGCAGAACTTCGTGCTGGCCGAAGTCGTCCCGCCCACGTTCAAAGTTCACATGGCCTGTGTCGGCGAAAGCCCGGTCAAGCCACGTCGCATCGACATCATCGACGCGACCTGGGGCGGGCCCGATGGCCGCCAGATAGACGTCACGCAGCTCGTCCGCGACATCTGCAGCGGCGGCCCCACGCGCTGCCAGGTGCCCGCCATGGCCTATATCTTCGGCATGCCGGACCGCGGCACCAAGTCCTTGCGCATCCGCTACACCTGCGATGGCGAGCGCACGCCCGCGCGCATGGCGACGGAAAACAGCGTTGCCGACCTGCGCTGCGAGCGCATCAGCGACCTCAGCTACCCGAGCTGAGATCGCGGTACCTGCCGCAGCGCGTCAACGCGCCGAGGCCGGCGCGTTCGGCGGCGGCGCGCTGCGCCGGCACTCGCCATGCAGGATGCCGCCATAAGTGTTCTCGACCGGCGTGACGGCGAGCGCCCCGTCGTTGCGGTTGTAGATCACCACGAACGGCGGGAAGCGCGTCCGTATCGACTGGAAGGTGATGGCCGTGCTGGTCCCGTCGACCAGCGCCGCCCCATCCCATAGGGCTGCGACGTTGCGACGGTCGTCGAACATCATCATGAATGTCGGCGTCTTGCCGCGGCCATCGTTGAACTTACAGGCGAGCCAGCGTGGTTCGGCCAGTGCCGGCGTGGCGACAGCAATCACCATCGCCAACGCCAGACCGAGCTTCGCTGTCACTTCGGGGCCATCCGGATGGCGCCGTCGAGACGGATCGTCTCGCCGTTCAGCATGTGGTTCTCCACGATGCTCATGGCGAGCTGGGCATATTCCTTCGGGTCGCCCAGCCGCGAGGGGAACGGCACCTGCGCACCCAGGCTCTTCTGCGCCTCGGCCGACAGGCCCATCATCATCGGCGTGAGGAAGAGACCCGGCGCGATGGTGCAGACGCGGATGCCCATGCTGGCGAGGTCGCGGGCGATCGGGAGCGTCATGCCGACGACGCCGCCCTTGGAGGCGGAATAGGCCGCCTGCCCGATCTGGCCGTCGAACGCCGCCACCGACGCCGTGTTGATGATCACGCCGCGCTCGCCGTCGTCCATGGGCTCGGCCTGGCTCATCGCCCACGAGGCGAGACGGATCACGTTGAAGGTGCCGATCAGGTTAACCTGGATGACCTGGGCGAACATGCCGAGGTCGTGCGGGCCGTTCTTGGAGATGGTGCGGGCCGCGCGGCCGATACCGGCGCAATTGACCGCGACCCTCGGGGCGCCCAGCTTCTCGACGACCGTCTTGACCGAAGCCTCGGTGTTGGCAGCGTCAGCGACGTTGGTCTTGACGTAGAGGCCGCCGATTTCCTTGGCCTTCTTCTCGCCGAGTTCATCCTGCAGGTCGAAGATCGCGACCTTGGCGCCTGCCGCCGCCAGCGCCGACGCCGTCGCGCCTCCCAGCCCCGATGCACCGCCGGTAACGATGACGGCCTGACCCTTGACGTTCATTGATATCCTCCGTGGTTGGGCGCTTTTAGCACGGCTACCCCCCTTGCCAAGCGGGCCGGCCATGCCAACGTTTCCGCCCATGAGCGATACCGCAGAGCTGACCCGGAACGAGGCGACGGTACGTCGCGGCTTCTGGAAAAAGGCGCGCCGGACCCTGGGCCGCGTCCCCTTCACCGAGGATGCCGTGGCGGCATTTTATTGCGCGACGGACAGCGCCACGCCGCTGGCGATCCGGGCGACGCTCCTGGGCGCGCTGGCCTACTTCGTCCTGCCCTTCGATGCCGTCCCCGACCTGCTGCTGGGGCTGGGCTTCACGGACGACGCCGCCGTTCTGGTCGCCGCCTTCACGGCGGCACGCATGCACGTCACCGAGGCGCACCGCGAACGGGCGCGGGACTGGCTGCTCAAGGCCCGGGAGAATCAGCCGGCGGTTTGACCGCCGCCAGCGCCGCCCGCCGCCGCTCACGCGCAAGCTGGTGCTCGCGATGGGCAATGTAGAGGGCCGAGGCGATGACGATGGCCGCACCCACGTAGGTCCAGACGACCGGCATCTCGCTCCAGATCAGCCAGCCCATGAAGACGGCGAACGGCAGGCGCAGATACTCGAACGGCGCCACCGCCGACATCTCGCCGGCCTTGAAGGCTTGCACCCAGAAATACTGGCCGATCGTCGCGCTGACGGCGATGCCGACAGCCAGCACCCAGCCCCACAGGTCGGGCCAGCGCCATACCCAGAGCGCCGGTGGCGCCAGGAACAGCGTCGAGAAGATCGCAAACTGGGTCAGGATCATCAGCGGCGCTTCGGTATCCGACAGGCGCTTCACCAGATAGATCGAAACGGCGACGCAGGCGGCGTTGGACAGAGCCACCAGCGCGCCGAGCTGCAGGCTGCCTTCGCCCGGCCGCACCATCACGAGCACGCCGACGAAGCCCACGATCGTCGCCGTCCAGCGACGCCACCGAACCTTCTCCTTGGCGATCATGGCAGCCACGACGACGGAGAAGAGCGGCTGGGAGAAGGCGATGGCCGTGGCATCCGCCAACGGCAGCAGGGCGACGGCATAGAAGCCCAACACCATCGACGTCGTGCCCATGAAGGTGCGCCAGAAGTGGCCGGCGATTCGCGGACTCTGCCAGGGCTTCACGCGCCCCATGGCGATGTAGGGCAACAGCAGCAGAAGGCCGATGGCGGCGCGGAAGAAAGCCGTCTGGACGCTTTCGATCTGCTCCGACAGGAGCCGGATCATCACGCTCGTGGAGGTGAAGATGAACCCGCCGCTCACCAGCCACAGCGCACCCTGCACGTTGGGCGGAAGCCGCCGCAGCGAGTCCAGCATCAGATCTTGCGCTCGTGGCCGGCCCAGTAGGGCTCGCGCAGGGTCTTCTTCAGGACCTTGCCGACGGGGCTGCGCGGCAGGGCGGCGATGAAATCGACGGATTTCGGCGCCTTCACGCCGCCGAGCTTTTCCTTGGCGAGGGCGATCAGCTCCTCGGCGGAGGCCGTCGCACCGGGCTTCAGCTCGACCACGGCTTTCACCGACTCGCCCCACTTCTCGTCGGGCACGCCGATCACCGCGCAATCCTGCACCGCAGGATGCCCCCACAGGACCTGCTCGACCTCGCTCGGAAAGACGTTGAACCCACCAGAGATGATCATGTCCTTCTTGCGATCGACGATGTAGACGAAGCCATCTTTGTCGATAACGCCGATGTCCCCCGTATGGTGCCATCCGAAAGCCGATGCCTCGGCCGTGGCTTCGAGGTTGTTGTAATAGCCCTTCATGACGAGAGCACCGCGCACGACGATCTCGCCGCGTTCGCCACGCGGCAGGATGTTGCCCTGATCGTCCATGACTTCGAGTCGCACCAGCGGCGAGACCTTGCCGCAGCTCGCCAGCCGGTGGCGGTTGTTGGTCTCCAGCGCCGCCACATGGTCCTCCGGCGAAAAGAAGGTGCAGATCATGCAGGCTTCGGCCTGGCCGTAGGTCTGCGTCAGCACCGGACCGAAGACCTCGATCGCCTCGACCAGCTTGTCGACCGACATGGGCGCGGAGGCATAGACCAGATGCTGGAGCGAACTGTAGTCGTATTTGCGCACGTCGGGGTGGGCGAGCAGCATGTAGATCAGGGTCGGCGGCATGTAGATGTGCGTGACCCGGTGCTTCTCGATCGCGGCCAGAATCGCGCCGGGATCGGCCGTCCCCATGAAGATGTTGGTGCCGCCATAGGCCAGCAGCGGGAAGGAACAGACGCCGGCCGCGTGCGTCATCGGCGCCACCATGAGATGGACCGGCCGCGGCTTCACGGGCATGCAGGCCCAGAAGATCGAGTTCATCGCCTCGATGTTGCGGTTGGTGATCTGCACGCCCTTGGGCCGGCCCGTGGTGCCGCCGGAACTCGCGAGGAAGGCGACATCGTCGGGCGCTTCCGGCAGGTCCGGTGCAAGAGGATCCTGGTCGGCCAGCCAGATCTCGAACGAGGGCTGGTCGATGCAGATGAATTCGCGGATCTCCGCGCAGGCTTCGCGGATGCGCGGCAGGTAGTCCTCGAAGCTCGAATGGTAGAACAGCACCTCCACATCGGTGTTGTTCAGAATGTAGAGGTTCTCCTCCAGGGCATTGCGCGCATTCACCGGGGCCCAGGTGACGCCAGCCCGCACGATGCCCAGCAGGCAGGCATAGGCCGCGGCATGGTTGGGGCTGTAGACCGCCGCCTTCGAGCCTCGGCCCAGTCCCAGCGCCAGCAGCCCGTTGGCGACGCGATGCGTCTGCCCGCGCACCTCGGCATAGGTCCAGCCGCGCGTGCCGTCGTGCAGGCAATGCCGCTCGGGATAGAGATCGGCGCCACGGTCGAAATAGTCGATCAGGCGCATGGCGTCAGCTCCGCTTTGGAAGGTTGAGGTCCTCGGGCGCCATCGTATCGCCCGTTCCCAGTGCCCGCTGCATCAGCACGCTGTCGAGCCAACGACCGAACTTGAAGCCGATGCTCTTGAAGGTGCCGACCATCTCGAAGCCGCAGGCTTCGTGGAGCTTGATCGACGCCACATGCTGGGAATCGCCGATGATCGCCACCATCTGACGGCGGCCCGCCGCGGCGCACAGATCGATCAGCGGCGGCAGCAGGGCCTTGCCGACCCCCAGCCCCACGGCATCCTTGTCGATGTAGATCGAGTTCTCGACGGAGTAGCGATAGGCCGGGCGCGGGCGATAGGTGCCGGCATAGGCATAGCCGAGGAGCCGGCCCTCTTTCTCCGCGACGATGTAAGGCAAGCCGAGGTCGAGGACGGCGGCACGGCGTTTTTTCATCTCGGCCAGATCGGGCGGCGTTTCCTCGAAGGAGGCCGTGCCGTACAGCACGTGATGCCCGTAGATTTCTGCGCAGCGCGCCACGTCGGCCTCGGTCGAGGCCCGCACGATCAGTCCGTTCACGTCTTGCCGTCCCCACGCCTTGTCGGGCGCAGGTTACAGCGCCTCAGCGACCACCGCGACGAATAATGCTGGCATCGGGACCGTCGAACTTGAAGAGCGAATCGGCCAACTGCAGGCCGGTCTGCAGGCCGTTCAGCGAAACGTCGACCCGTTGGCCGCGATTGTCGATGATCGTCCAGCCACGCAGCACCATCGGGTTCTCGGCAAGCCGAACGATCACCTTGCCTTCCTGCGGCTTGCGGGCCTGGCTCAGCGTGAGCTGCAGCATACCGTCGGCGCGTTCGACCTTTTCGACGGTGAGATCGCCTCCCTGCAGGACCATCGGCTCCTTCACCAGGAACGAAGCGGCGGTCCAGCCGATCGGCCACTGGCCGAAGTCGCGGTTGGCGATGTCCCACATGGTGACCTGACTGCCGTCGGCCACGATCTTGAGCTGCGAGGGCGGATCGTACTCGAAGCGCATGCGGCCCGGACGCCGCACCGAGAGAGTGCCTTGGACGACGGTGCCGCCGGGATTGGATTGCACGAACCGTGCCTGCATGGTTCGCAGGCCGTTGAAGTAGCGCTCGACCGCGGACACGTCCGGGTTGGCCGTCTGCGCCGAGGCAAAGGAGCCGGTGAAACCTGCAGCCGTGGCAGCGCCAAGGCCCGCGAGAAACGTACGCCGGGAACGGGTGTTCATGGGCGGGATATGACGGTCGAATACGGCGGAATCAAGCATTCGAGGGGGCTTTCCAATCATGTGAATGGCCGTTTACCATAGTGAAAACCAACGAGAGGAAACGCTGTGCACACCGGAATGGCTGCAGTCTTTCAGAATACCGGCCGAGCAGTTACCGACCGGCAGATTTACCTGAACGAACTGGCGCTGGCCGACATGGCCGAGCCGCTGGGCTTCGACTCGATCTGGTCGGTCGAACACCATTTCACCGACTACACGATGTGCCCCGACGTGGTGCAGTTCCTCTCCTACATGGCCGGCCGCACCAAGAACGTCCGGCTCGGCTCCATGGTGGTGGTGCTGCCGTGGCACGATCCCATGCGGGTTGCCGAACAGATCTCCATGCTCGATCACCTTTCCGGCGGGCGCATGATCCTGGGTCTCGGCCGTGGCGCGGGCAAGGTCGAGTTCGACGGCTTTCGCCTCGACATGGGCGACAGCCGCGAGCTGTTCGTCGAATACGGCGACGCGCTGCTGAAGGGTCTCGAAACCGGCGTAATGGAATATCAGGGCAAGCATTACAAGCAGCCGCCCGTCGAGATCCGCCCCGCCCCCTTCAAGAGTTTCCGCGGCCGCACCTATGCTGCCGCCGTCAGTCCGGAAAGCGCGCGCATCATGGCGCGGCTGGGGGTCGGCCTGCTCATCATCCCGCAGAAGCCGTGGCGCGAGGTCGAGAAGGAACTGGCCGAGTACAATCAGCTCTATCGCGAGATCAACGGCACCGACGCGCCGCAGCCGATCTCGGCCGGCTGGACCTTCGTCGACGAAAGCGCGGAACGGGCGCGCGAGATGGCAGTGAAGTATATCGGTGGCTACTACCGCACCGTGCTCGACCACTATCAGTTCGCCGGCGCCCACATGAAGAACCAGCGTGGCTACGAATACTACGCCAAGATGAATGAGAAGCTCGCGGTCTACGGCGACCAGAAGGCAATCGAGTTCTTCGCCGATCTTCAGGTCTACGGCACACCCGAGCAGGTCTACGAGAAGATCATGGCGATCCACAAGCAGACCCGGAACTGCGGCTATGTCGGCGTCTTCTCCTATGCCGGCATGCCGCACGAGGAAGCGGCGCGGAACATGACCATGTTCGCCAAGACCGTGATGCCGGAGCTGAAGAAGTTCGATGCCGGCGCGCCGATCGACCGTTCGACGATGCTGCCCGATCTCCGCTTCGCCGCAGCGGCCGCGGAGTAAGGCGCCGACTCAGAAACGGCTGGAGATGGCGTGCGCGGCCAGGCGGAACGGCCGCGTGATGCGATAGAGCGGCCATAGCGATGCCGGCAGCGGCATAGCGCGGTAGTCGCTGGCGGTGGGCGTCAGCGCCAGCTTGATGCTCGCGGCGATCCTGTCCCAACGCCGGTCGCAGACGTCGATATCGGCGAGGTTGCGCACCGCTTGCGGGCCGTGCCCACCGTGTCGCAGCTCCTCGATCAACGCCGCGGCCAGCATCTCGACGCGAGTGCTGCGGCCGAGCGGCAGCGCCAATGCCTGCGGCACGGCGACACCCAGCAGGCGTTCGGCCAGCGCGCACGCCAACAGCACGTTGTCGCCGCACCCCTGCGCCTGGGCGCGGGCATGGATCGACGCCCAGTCGAGATCGCCTCGGCGCTCGACCAAGACGGCGAAGTCGACGACCCAGCCCAGGCTGCGCCACCGCTCCTTGGTGCCGTGGCCGGCCAGCAGCAGCGCGAGATCGGGGCCGGCGATGGCGGGAACATGCCGGTGGCCGACCTCCACCGTCTCAAGCGCGCGCCAGATATCGGCAGGCGACAGCGGGAATGGCAGATGGCTGCCCGTAAAATCCCAATGGAGGTCGACCGTGGCCCGGTCGGGATGGGTAAAGGCAAGCTGCCGCTGATATCCCTGAAAGGCATGCCGGAAGCGCCGGTCGCTGTGGTCGTTGACGTAGCCCAGCGCTTCGACGACATCCTCGGCGGCGTCGAGCGCTTCGGCCGGGACGATGAGATCGATATCCGTGTACTCGCGTGCCGACAGATCGCCATACAGGATGATCGCGAGGGTCACGCCCTTGAAGGCGGCAAAGCGAACGCCGCGCGCGGCAAGCGCGTCGGCGATCCGGCCGAGCTGCTCGGCGTTCGCGAGCGACATGGCGCTGTGAAGCTGCCGGAAGCTTTCAAGAGACGACCGCTCCGCTGGCGGCACCCGCGACCAGCCGAACTCAGCCAGGGACCGGATAAGTTGGGGCCGCAACGAATGTATCTGCGCCGCGTGGAGAAGGTCCGTAACGTCCACGCCCTCGTCGAGAAACTGTCGCGCACGGTCGAGTTCCGGCCTCGGTCTCACCAACATGCAAAGGAGGTCGAAGGCGGCATCTCCGGGTGGACTGTTGCGCAAGGTCTATTCCTCGCCGGCGGCAACGCGCGCCGCGATCAGGCCTTGACCGCTTCGATCAAGCCGGCTTCGGACAGGCTGTCGAGGAAGCCCATGACGTCTCGCCGGCAAATGTCCGGCGGCACGTCGAAATTCGCCAACACATCGTCGCAGATCGCCGCGACCGAACGCGGCTCCTCCAGCCTGTCCCAGACATAGGCGCCGACACCCTGCAAACCGAAGTAAAGAGCGCGCTCGACGTTCAGCACGGCAACCTCTTCGTTGAGGACGCACGACACCTGGGCGGCCGACTTCTTCACCACGGTGGACATGTCGAGCATAGGCACTCTCTACCGACCCCTCCGGGCACCGGCAATAGGGTCCGGTCAGCCGTTCCGGGCCAGCCAGTGATCGAGCGCATGGACGCGGATGAGCTGATCGAGCGCCGCCCCGGCGGGCAACCGGCCAGGCAAGGCGCCGACGTCGACATAGCGGGCAAGCTGCGGGGCGTTCGATAGCGGCGGCAGGCCTCTCGCGGCAACGAGATCGGCCAGCGGCGCACCGACCAGGGGCGTCTTGCGGCGGCCCAGCACGATGTCGGGCAGCCGGCCACGCATGGCGGTGCGCATCAGGAGCTTTCCCCGAGCCCAGGGCACTGGGGGAACGGCGAGGAGGAAGCCAAGCACGCGCAAGTCGAGATACGGGTGCCGCCAGACCATCGGCGCCAGCCTCTCGTCGCTGTCGAAGTCGTCGAACAAGGCAGGCCAGATGGCATCCGTAAAGGAGGCGATGGCGCGGGGCCGCCAGGGATGCGCCGGACCGCCGACCCCTCCCAGATGCCCGAGACGTTCTTCCTGACCCAGGCGCTCGACCAATCCACGGTCGAGCCAGCTCGGCACATCGGAACCGTCCACTGGAGATTCGCCGCGACGAGCATAGCGGCGCAAGGTCTCGCCCCATCCGCCGATTCCCTTGGCCTTGAGATAGAGCAGCGCCGCCCGACCGAAACGCAGCCATTCGCCACGCCTGGCCAGCCACGCGAAGTAGGCGTCGCGCTCGAACGTCAGCGCATTGTCCGGCCCCTCGCCGAAGAACCAGACCGGCGCGCGCCGCGCCTGTTCAAGAGCCATCAGCCGGTCGGGATGGCGAGCGACGACATTGGCCGAAGGTTCAGCCAAGCTCTCCGACCGGCTGCTCCAGTCGGGATCGTATATGAAGTCGTCGATCGCCTTTACGTGGAGCTCGATCCCAAGATGCCTGGCTGCGAGCCTCGCAAACGAGGCTTCGTCGTCCGGCATCAACCGTTCGAAGTGCGTGCATTCGGCAACGACACGCGAAGCATCGCCCGTGGCCGCGATGGTGCAGACAGCGAGCGTCGTCGAATCGATCCCGCCGCTCATGGAGATGCCCACCCGACCCGCCGGCAAGCGGTCGCCGATGGCGTGTGACATCAGCTCGAGAAACCGCTCGGCATAGGCTGCACCACTTTTGAGATAAAGCGGTTCGTCAAGTTCGAGACGCCAGTAGCGACGCACCGCTACCGCCGTGTCGGAAATCTCCAGCAGATGAGCGGGCGCAAGCCGCTTCACGGCACGATAGACCGTCCGCTCGACGTCGAGACTGGAGCCTGCCGTCAGGAAATCGGCTATCCATTGTTCGTCGTGTTCGCGATCGATCGGTTGGCCCGCGAGCGGAGTGCTGACGATCCAGTCGAGAGAATCGCCGAGAACCAAGACACTGTCTTTCTCGGCATGGAACAGGGTACGCACACCAAGCTGATCGCGTGCAGCCAACAGCCGGCGACGCTCGCCGTCCCACAGGACGAAGGCAAAGTCGCCGGCCAGATGCTCCACGCAGCGATCACCCCACGCAGCATAGGCCTGGAGGCAGAGCTCGCCGTCTGCCGGCGTCGGTGGCATCGCCGCGAGTGTCTTCGCGAGCCGTGCCGCCAGGTCGCGACGCGCATCGAGGCGTATGCGGCCAGCAATCCAGTACCGGCCCTGCAGGTTCGCACAGCCACGCCATTCACCGTCGAAACTTTCGCATGAATGGACGAAGGCAAGCTGCGGCGCACCGGATGGGCTCTCGACGACAAGGCCGGCACGCATCAGCAACCGGCGATCGACGGGCTGACCTGACCTATCGTAGATCGCGGCAAACAAGATCAGGCCGGATTGGAAGGCCAGGCGACGAGCTGCGTGAAATCCTCATGCTGTTCCGCACCAATCAGGATTTCACCGTGGTGCGTGAGCCAGGCATGGGCCGCGAAGGCCCCGGCCTGCCGGGCGACCCCGATATGCAGCTCGGAAACGAGGCCCTGCTGCGAGAGAAGGCGTTGCAGCGCGAGCGCCGATGCCAGGCAACTCGTGCCCGGCAGGCGGCGCGCAACGACCTGCACGGCCCATGAAAGCCGGTCGGCTGGAATCTCGCCTGCTTTCGCCTGCTGCGACCATGCCTTTAATCGCTCGATGGATTGCAGGCGCAAGCCAATGCGCACCCTGGCGATCGTCGCCAGAGCGCTGAGCAGCAGCCTGCGGTCGGAACCGGACAGCGCGAGGAATGTCGCGACAGACCTCATTGCTATCTATCATAGCATCCTGAAACGTCATGATGTACCGGCAATGAAAATCGACTGCGGCGGCTTCGCCGACATGGGGGCGCCCCCCGACCTCCTGGCCCAGACCGAACCAGCCCGCCAGGCCTATGATCATCTCGTGAAGGACGGCTACGTCGTCCTGGAACGGGTGCTGGCACCAACCACGCTCGCTGCGCTCGACGCTGCCTTTGCGGGCCGACACGATCCACCCGACGATTGCTTCAAGATCGGCGGCCGGCGCTACGTCCTGCCGGTCGAACTCTCGGGCGCCTTTGCCGAACCGCTGGTCTATGCCAATCCGGCCATCGTCGCGATTGTGCGCGTAGCGCTCGACCGCAGCGCGATCCTCAAGGGCTTCGGCGCCGAAGTGGCTCTGCCCGATGCCGAGCCCCAGCCTATCGATCGCAACGGCCGGCCGTTGTTCGATGCCGACCTCTCACCGCTGCTGCCGGCACATGCCCTCACCTGCCTCCTGCCGTTGGGGAGAGCGCACCGCGTCGCCCTCTGGCCAGGCAGCCACCGCTGGAAGATGCCAAACGAGGAAGCCGTGCCCGAGCTGCTCGAGATCTCGCCGGGTAGTGCCGCGATCCTCGACTCGCGGCTGCTGAACGGCGCAACCGCCAATCGTTCGGATCGGCCGCACACGGTGCTGCACGCCGTCTATGCCCGGCGCTGGTTCCGCGACGCCAGCTACGGACTGCGCCTGGCCGGGGCAAGGTTGGCCGTCGGCCCCGAATTCCTCGCCGGCGTAGCCGAAGTCGATCGCGGCCTGTTTGCCCACATCAAGAAGCAGACGTGAGGAGCGCGAGCAGAGACGCTCACAAAGCACGCACGATCTTGCGGATTTCTTCGGCTACGCGACCAAGCAGCCCGTAGTCGCGGGGATAGACGAGAGCGTGGACCGGCAGGGCCCGCGCGACCCGCTCGGCGAAGCGAAGCTGCCTGGCCAGACGCGACGGGCTGTAGTCGCGGATATTCATGGCCGAAGAAGTCAGGATGCGCATGAGTTCCATCCCGCGAAGACGGGTTACGCGTACCTCGCCAACCGCGGAAGAATCGGCAGGCGGCTCGTCGCCCAGCCAGAAGAGCGCCGTGAGCGGCAGCGGCGTTCGACGGGAACCGAGGGGGTCTTCGGGCTGCACCATGAGCTTGCCGCTCAAGGAGTTGAAGTATCCCGCCGCGATGGAGCCGGGCAGCAGACGCTGCGCCGGTTCGTCGAGCAACTTGAGCCGATTGGGCCCGTAATGCGCATAGCCGCGGCCTTCGATGAAGGTGAGCCGCAGCATGTCGTCGGTGATCAGTCGCGCACCGTGGCCGATCAGGAAGGCTGCGAGCGTCGATTTGCCGGCGCCGCTCGGCCCGAGCAACGCGACCACGCCCTCCTCAAGGGCGAGCACGGTGGCATGCAACGGCTCCTCGCCCTGCAGGGTCAGTGCCGCGCTCAACACGAAGTTCAGCAGATTGGCCTCGAACGACCCCTGATCCGCCTCATCCGGCCGCATGCAGGCGACCGAACGACCGTCCGCTGCGACAATCGCCTCGAAGATGCCTCTGATCTTCATATGGACCGAGCCGTCCTCCAGGACTCCATGCTGGATCCAGTCGTCGGGATTGGCGGCAGGACGCGCAGCCTTCCGACGAAAATACTCAGGCGGAGCCAGTGTCAGACGGATCGATGTCTCCATCCCTTCGTCCGGCACCTCGCCGATCGAGACGAACGGGAAGTCGCTTTCGAGGGCGAGACCATAGACGAGGTGCCGATACGGGCCGCGCCCCTGCGCGGGGCTGCGGTCCTGAGAAGACTTGGCAACCGCACTCAATTACGTCTCTTATCGCGAGGCACGAAATCCATGATCCGAATAGACTGCACGCAGATATCCCGGGAACTTCCGGGAAGCGACCTGACCGACAGCGAGCCGGTCCGGCAGGCCCATGATTGCCTCGTCAAGAACGGCTACGCAATCCTCGATAATGTCCTGCCCACGGGGCTGGTCGCGACTTTGAAGGGCGCCTTCGAGGCACGCTACGCCGCCTATTTCAGCGACGACCCCAGCGAGGAGAAGCTGACGGTCGGCGACCGGCGCGTGCTGCTGGCGCTGCACATGGCCGACGGCTTCGGCGATCCGCTGGTCTACGCCAACCCCTCGGTCGTGGCTCTGGCGCGGCTGGCGATGGGTCGCGACGCCATTCTCGAAAGCTACGGCGCGGTCCTCTCCCTGCCCGGCGCAGCACGCCAGCACGTCCATCGCGACGGGCCGCCTCTCTTCGACTCGGCGATCTCCCCGCTCCTGCCGCCGCACGCGATGACCGTCGCCTTGCCCATGGTCGAGATGAACGAGCAGCACGGCACGACCACTCTCTGGCCGGGCAGCCACCGTTGGCCAAAACCGGACGAAACGGCACCTTCGATCTCGCCGGTCGTTCCCGTGGGTTCCTGCATGCTCTGGGACTTCAGGCTCTATCATTGCGGCACGCCCAACCAGTCCGCTCACCGCCGGCCCTTCGTCTATGCAACCTATGCGCGGCGCTGGTACCAGGACCCGATCAACTTCGAGCAAGGCACCCACGAGCGCCTGGCCTTCGACGGCGATTTCCTGGGCGGCGTACCCGAGGGTGCCCGCAGCCTGTTTGCACATCTCTGACTCACCGTTTAGGTACCGTGAAGCGGCGAGATAGCCCACCCGGGCTGGCCCGACGCATGCTAGGTAGGCATCGTCCGGCCGGTGGTTAGGAGCGAGGGAGAGACGCGACATGGCGATCAAACGAGTGTCGACCCGCCCTCCATTCGAACGGACCGCCCTGCTGCTACAGGGCGGCGGCGCGCTCGGCTCCTATCAGGCCGGCGTCTACCAGGCCCTCGCGGAAGCCAATCTTCACCCCGACTGGGTCGCCGGCATCTCGATCGGCGCGATCAACTCCGCCCTGATCATCGGCAACGCCCCGGAACAGCGAGTCGAGAAACTACGCGCCTTCTGGGAACAGGTCAGCCGGCCGCCGCTCGGCATCCCCTACTTCGAGAAGCACCAGATCAAGAGCGATCTGCAGCATCAGCTGATCAATCAGTGGCGGTCGTGGGGCACCTTGATGTGGGGCGCGCCGGGCTTCTTCCAGCCGCGCTTTCCACCACCGCTGGCGCTGCCGGCCGGCAATCCCGGCAACCTCGCTTACTACGATGTCTCGCCGTTGCGCAGCCTGCTCGAAAGCCTGATCGACTTCGACCGCATCAACGCCAAGAAACAGCGTTTCAGCGTCGGCGCGGTGAACGTGAAGACCGGCAACTTCGTCTACTTCGACAACCAGACCCACAGGATCGGCGCGCAGCACATCATGGCGAGCGGTGCGTTGCCACCCGGCTTTCCCGCCATCGAGGTCGACGGCGAGTTCTACTGGGATGGCGGCATCGTCTCCAACACGCCGCTGCAATGGGTACTCGACGCGCTGCCGCGGCAGGACACGCTGGCCTTCCAGGTCGACCTGTGGAGTGCTCGAGGCGAGCTGCCGCGCGACATGATCGAAGTCGATGTCCGGCAGAAGGACATCCGCTACTCCAGCCGGACCCGCGCCGGTACCGACCAGTTCAGGAAGATGCAGGCACTGCGGCGTGCTGCCGCCAAGCTCCTGGACTCCGTACAGCCAGAACTCCGCCAGACGCCGGAGGCCGAGCTGCTGGCACAGGCGGCCGACGACAAGGTCTACAACATCATTCACCTGATCTATCACGCCCACAAATACGAGGGCGCCTCGAAGGACTACGAGTTCTCGCGCCGTACGATGGAGGAGCATTGGAAGTCCGGCTACGAGGACATGGCGCGCACGCTGAAGCATCCCGAAGTGCTGCAACGGCCCCGTAGCCCGGACGGCGTATTCACCTTCGACCTGGCCATCCAGGGCCGCGAGTAGGACAAGCAGGAGACGACCGCGATGAAACTGGCCGACGTCCGCAAGAACGCCTTTGCGATGCCCCTCAACAACCCGGCCTATCCGCGCGGGCCGTACAAGTTCTACAACCGCGAATTTGTCGTCATCAGTTACCGCACGGATCCCGATGTGCTGCGCGCGCTCGTGCCCGAGCCACTCGAAGTCGTGGGCGATACGGTGAACTACGAATTCATCCGCATGCCGGATTCGACAGGCTTTGGCGACTACACCGAGACCGGACAGGTGATCCCGGTCCGCTTCAAGGATAAGAGCGGCGAGGTGCAGGAAGGCGGTTACGTGCACGCCATGTATCTCGACGACAATTCGCCGATTGCCGGCGGTCGCGAGATCTGGGGCTTTCCCAAGAAGCTCGCCACGCCACGCGTCGCGCACGAGAGCGAGACCCTGGTGTGCACCCTGCACTACGGCTCGGTGCTCTGCGTCAACGCCACCATGGGCTACAAGCACCGCGAGATCGACCATGCGCCGCTGCTGAAGAGCCTGGCCAAGCCGAACTTCATGATCAAGATCGTGCCGCACGTGGATTGCACGCCGCGCATCTGCGAGCTGGTGCGCTACTACACCGAGAACGTGACACTGAAGGGCGCCTGGTCGGGGCCGGCGGCTTTGCAGCTCTTCGACCATGCGATGTGCGACGTCTCGCGCCTGCCGGTGCGCGAAGTCCTGTCGGCCAGCCATTTCGTCACTGACCTCACGCTGGGCCTCGGCGAGGTCGTGTACGACTACCTCAAGGACTGATTGTCGGAAGGCGTCGCATTCAAACGGAAGGAGTCTCTGCCATGTCGCGTTTCAAAGGACGTATCGCCATCGTTACCGGCGCCGCTTCGGGCATCGGCAAGGAGATTGCGCTTCGCATCGCCGCCGAAGGCGGCGTGCCGGTCATCGCCGACCTCAATCTCGATGCCGCCAATGCAACCGCCAAGGAGATCGCCGCCAAAGGAGGCGATGCCTTCGCCGTCGCGATGAACGTCACCGACGAGGCGCAGGTCGAGAAGGGCGTCGCCGACACGATCGCCAAGTATGGCAAGATCGACATTCTCGTGAGCAATGCCGGCATCCAGATCGTGAAGCCGATCGTCGACTTTCCGTTCGCCGACTGGAAGAAGTTGCTGGCGATCCATCTCGATGGTGCGTTCCTCACCACCAAGGCCTGCCTCAAGCACATGTACAAGGCGAAGTATGGTCGCGTGGTCTACATGGGCTCCGTGCATTCCAAGGAAGCTTCCAAGCTCAAGGCGCCCTATGTCACCGCCAAGCACGGATTGATCGGCCTCGCCAAGGTGCTGGCAAAGGAAGGCGCTGAATACAACGTCTCGGCCAATGTTGTGTGTCCGGGCTTCGTGCGCACACCATTGGTGGACAAGCAGATTCCCGAGCAGGCCAAGGAGCTGAACATCACCGAAGAACAGGTGATCAAGAACGTCATGCTGAAGGACACGGTCGACGGACAATTCACCACGACGGATGAAGTTGCCGACGCCGTGCTTTTCTTTGCGGCAGCGTCCAGTACAGCGTTTACGGGCCAATCCGCCGTTGTCAGCCACGGCTGGTTCATGCAGTAAACCTGCGACACTGTTGCGTTACGGCCACGGTGATGGAGGAGTTCGGCCTCCATTGCCCGAGTGACGGCAACTTCGCCTCATTTCCCCTCGTAGATGCGATGCGTCCATCAACGAGGGTACCGCACATGAAAAAGATCCTACTCGCTGCAGCAGCTTCCCTGCTCGCTCTGCCGGCGGCTGCGAATGCGCAATCCCTGTTTTCGCAAGGCCAGGCCAATCCCGGCATCTACATCGGTGCGCAAGGCGGTCTGAACTGGCTGCTGAATAACAACAGTTACCAGATGAACACCGGCTGGGCCGCCGGTGGCGTCGTGGGTTACGACTTCGTCGGTCCCAGGATCGAGTTGGAAGGCACCTACCGTTCGAACAACGGCACCGGCAATGTCGCCTTCCCGACGGGCTACGCCAATGTCTACGGCAAGGTCGACCAGCTCTCGATCATGGCCAACCTGCTCTACGACTTCATGCCGGGCGCCACGATCACGCCGTATGTCGGTGCGGGTGCCGGTATCGCCTTCGTCGACTCGACGATCCAGGGCTGCGGTCTGTGCTCCACGCAGTTCGCTTATCAGGGCATCGTCGGTATCGGCTGGAATGTCACCGAGAGCCTGCGCGTCAATCTCGACGGCCGGTACTACGGCACGACGAGCCCGAACGCCTACAACAACAACAACATCACCGCGATGCTGGGCGTGACTTACAAGTTCGGCCAGCCGGCGCCGGCGCCAGCTGCACCGCCGCCGGCGGCCGCTCCGGTAACCCCGCCGTCGTTCATGGTGTTCTTCGACTGGGACCGCTCGAACCTGTCGGCTCAGGCATTGGGTACGATCAAGCAGGCCGCTCAGGCCTACAAGACCAAGGGCAACGCGCGCATCACGGCGACGGGCCACACCGATACGTCGGGCTCGGAGCAGTACAACATGGCGCTGTCGCTGCGCCGTGCGAACGCTGTGAAGGACGCTCTGGTGCGTGAAGGCGTGCCGGCGACGGCCATCGCGGTTGTCGGCCGTGGCGAGCAGGGCCTGCTGGTTCAGACTGGCGACAATGTTCGCGAGCCGCAGAACCGCCGCGTCGAGATCGTGGTTCAGTAAGACCCCGAACTGCGAAATGGAGAGGACGGCCGGGCAATGCCCGGCCGTTCTTTTTTGCGTAAGATGGTGGCGACACTCACGAGGTTCCCGATGACCGACCGTCTCGAGATCAAGCCCCTCGACGCCACCTTCGGCGCCGTCGTCACAGGCATCAGGCTCGCCGAGATCGACGAACCGACCTGGCGAGAGCTTCATGCGACGTGGCTGAAGTACGCGCTGCTGGTCTTTCCCGGCCAGCATCTGCAACGCGACCAACAGATCGCTTTCGCCAAACGTTTCGGTCCCCTGGAATTCGAGATGGCCGCGATCAGTAACGTGAAATCGGACGGCACGCTCAGGATCGAAGAAGACAACGACGACATGATGAAGATCCTGAAGGGCAACATGGGCTGGCACGCCGACAGTACCTACATGCCCGTGCAGGCCAAGGGCGCCGTGTTCAGCGCAGAGGAAGTGCCGACGATCGGCGGCCAGACCGGCTGGGCCGACATGCGCGCCGCCTACGATGCGCTCGACGAGGCACGGAAGGCGCAGATCGAGTCGCTGCAGGCCTATCACTCGCTGCACTACAGCCAGTCGCAGCTCGGCCACCAGACCGGCAAGTCCGACGGTGAATATAGTGGCTACGGCCTGCACGACGGCCCCGTGCCGCTCCGGCCGCTGGTGAAGACGCATCCCGAAACCGGCCGCAAATCGCTGTTGATCGGCCGCCATGCCCACAACATTCCCGGCATGGACCGCGATGAAGCTCGGCGCCTTCTGGAAGGGTTGATCGATTTTGCCTGTCAGCCCCCGCGCATCTACCACCATGACTGGGCGGCAGGCGACGCGGTGGTGTGGGACAATCGCTGCCTGCTGCACCAGGCGACCCCCTGGGACATGACCCAGCGGCGCATCATGTGGCACAGCCGCATCGCCGGGGATCCGGCAAGCGAGTCGGCTCTGGCTGCCTAATCTGCACCCGGCTTGCGCATTGCGCCTCCGTTGATATCGCGATTGACGGTCAGTCGGCCGTCGTGACTATGTTTCCACAGCACAGCCATGTGGGAAGCTTGGCCGTGCTGTTTGGGAAAGTTGTGGGTTGGGAAATCATATGAGCGACAATGCCAAGCGAGACGACTCGTCTGCCGATGAGCCGACCTCGAAAAGAGCCTATTCACCCCCGCTTCTCGTGAAATGGGGAACCCTGCGCGAAATTACCCAGTCGGTCGGCTGGAACGGGCGCAAGGACGGCGGCAGGGGCAAGCCACCGAAACGGACCCGCTGATGCCGCTGGCGGCTCAAGCGGCAAGGTAGAGTTTGAGCCTGCGTCCGGCGGACAATGTGCTATCTGCCCTGCCGAAAAGGCAGGAAGGACAGTCATGACGCCTATCTCGATTTCAATGCTCACGATCTGTGGCATCGACGAGCTGTCCGACGCACGCGACACGCCGGTTTCACATGTACTGTCGATGCTCGATCCCGATCGCCTCGACGTCGATGCGTTCTCGGCCTATGCGCCGCACCACCGCACGCTTCTGCGCTTTCACGACATCATCGACCCGGAACCCGGCAAGGTGATGCCGGCGGCAAGGCACGTCGAGGCAATCCTGCAGTTCGGCGAGGAGCTGGCGACGTCGCGCGCGAACCGGCGCGATGGCCACCTGCTGGTCCACTGCCACATGGGCGTCTCGCGCTCTACCGCCGGCATGCTGTCGCTCCTCGCCCAGCTTTATCCTGACGAGCCGGAAGCGAACCTGTTCGAGCGGCTGCGCCGGATTCGCCCGCAGGCTTGGCCCAACTCGGTGATGATCGGCTACGCCGATGAGCTTCTCGGTCGCAAAGGCCGACTGGTCGATGCCCTGAGAAAACACTACGGTCATCAGGTCACGCATCGTCCCGACCTGGCGAGCTGGATGAAGCAGTTGGCGCGCGGGCGTGAAGTGAAGATGGCGATACGAACCTGAGCGCGTAAGGGCTCGACGCTTCGCGCGAGGGTTAGCGATTAATCGTCGTCTTCCGGCACGTTCGGGCCCGGAGGCGGCGGCGTGAACTTCTTGCGCCGCAGAAGATCTTCCATGGCTTGGATACCTTCGGCATAGAGACCATTCGCGCAATCGATCTCGGCGCCTATCCGCGTGTGATTGCGCCGCCCGTCGGAGTCCGTGCTCCGACCCATTCCATAGCGGTCGTAGTAGGCGATGAGCTGCGAGCAACGGGCCTTTAACTCCGCTGCCGTCTGTGCCTGGGCAGCGGAGAGCAGCCCAGCCTCGAGGGCCAACGCGATAGCGAGCATGGCAAACGCCTTGCCGCGCATGGCGGCCCTGATCCCGCAGTCGCGGCGTGCCGGCGCTAGACCATGATGACCTTGCCGGTGGGCAGGTCATAGTACGCACCGACAATGCGGAGCTTACCGGCGGCGACCATTTCGCTCAGGATTGGCTTCTCCGTCTGAAGGCGACGCACATTGGCCTGCACGTTCGCGACGACGGCGCGTTGCTGGAGATCCGGCCCTGTCGTTTTCATGATCGGCTCGATGCCCGGCTTCATGGCGGTCACGAGGCCGGCGATGTGGCCCGGCAGCGTATTGCCCTTCTGAAGGGCGTCGACCGTCGCGTTCACCGCGCCGCAGCTCGTATGGCCGAGGACCATGATCACTTTGGTCCCCAGCACGGCAGCTCCAAACTCGAGGCTGCCCAACCCCTCCGGCGTCACGAAGTTGCCGGCAACGCGTACGATGAAGAGTTCGCCGGGCGCCTGGTCGAAGGCCAATTCGGGCGCGACTCTCGAATCGGCACAGCCGAGGATCGCCGCAAACGGCGCCTGCCCCTGAGTGCGGGCCGCCCGATTCGCGGAGAAGTCCCGCTCTTTCAACTGCCCCGACACATAGCGCGCATTGCCCTCCATTAGACGAGCCAGCGCGGCGTCGGGGGTTTCAGCGGATCGCGCCGGTTGAGCCTGCGCCGAAGCAATTGATGCCGCCGCCACGGCGCCCATCCCTACCGCGAACAAACCACGACGCGATAAACATACGTTGCACATACGCCTGCTCCCCCCAGATCAAAGTGGGTAAATTTAGTTGCATGGGGGATCATCAAAATCAACTTGTGGAAAGGCCGGGCCACTGTGACGCCGTGATGACGCCGGGGCGCTATTCGGCCTTGATGCCCGCAAACTTGATGACCTTCGCCCACTTCTCGGTGGCCTCCGAGAGGATCGCTCCGAACTCCGCAGGCGTGCCGCCGAGCACCGTGCCGCCCAACTCGACGATCCGGGTCTTGATCTTGCTGTCGGCGAGGCCGGCGTTCAGTTCCTTGTTCAGCAAGGTGACGATCTCGGTCGGCGTATTCTTGGGCACGCCGATGCCTGCAAAGCCGCTGGCCTCGTAACCCGGCACGAACTCCGACACCGAGGGAACGTCGGGCATCACGCCCAAACGCGCCGCAGTCGTCACGGCGAGCGGACGCAGCTTGCCGGCCTTGATTTGTTGAATCGATTCGGAGATCGGCGCGAAAATGACCTGCACATGGCCGCTGATCAGGTCGGCGACGGCAGGCGCGCCGCCTTTGTATGGCACATGAACCAGATTCACCCCGGTCATCATCTTGAAGAGCTCGCAGGCAATGTTTTGCGGAGTGCCCTGGCCGGCTGATCCATAGTTGATCTTGCCCGGGTTGGCCCTGGCGTAGGCGATGAATTCGGGCAGTGTCTTGGCGGGGACCGACGGATTCACCACGACGACATACGCCAGCCGCGCAGCGCAGATGACCGGCGCGATGTCTCGCATGAAGTCGAAACTGAGATTGCTGTAGAGCGCGGCATTGATCGCATGCGGCGTCACGACCTGCAGCAACGTGTAGCCGTCGGCAGGTGACTTGGCGACCAGCTCGGTGCCGATGTTGCCGCTGGCACCGGGCTTGTTCTCGACAATGAACTGCTGGCCCAGCCGCTCCGTCAGCCACTCGCCCATCAGGCGCCCCTGGATGTCGGTAGCACCACCGGCGGGAAAGCCAACGACAATGCGAACCGGCCGGGACGGATAGGCTTGCGCCCACGAAGTGCGGGCTACGGCCGGCAGCACAGCAGCGCCTGCGGCTAGGTGGATGAAAGTGCGGCGGGGAGATTTCACGGCGCGCCCTCCAAAGCCTGCGTTAAGTCGCGGACACGCAGCCGAACTGGACGCGCTGCCGGAACAGGCTACACCCGCCTGGCAGCGGGATGGAAGGAGCCAGCGCATCGCCACGGGTCAAGCGGACCAGCTGGCACAGCCCAGCCGATGGCCAGGGCCCTCGCAAGGCCGGCGCAAAATCACCGCAGAATGTCTGGAATAAAGTGGTGCCCCGAGACGGAATCGAACCGCCGACCCCATCATTACGAATGACAGGGTTATAGGTTTTCCCGGCATTCCCGGTGTTTCCCCGAGCGCACCCGTGCTTGATAAATCCAGCTATTACGCCAATATGAGCAAGGGGCGGTAAACCCGGGAAATTGCCCGAGCTTTCTCCCTGTTGTGTCCCCAGTGTGTCCCCGGCCAAGTGGACACATTGGGACGGCCCTGGCGGAGGCTGCGTTGCCCAAGCTAACCAAGCGTTTCGTTGATGCTCTGAAGCCCGTTGAGCGGGACACCCTGTATCGGGACACCGACCTGAAGGGCTTTGGCCTTAGGGCGAAGCCGTCAGGCGTCCGTACATGGGTCGTCCAGTACCGGAATAAGGCCGGCAGGACGCGAAAGCTGGCCTTGGGCAAGGTCGGGGTGCTGACACCCGACGAAGCGCGCCAGCGGGCTCGTATGGCCCTTGGGGAGGCTACCGTTGGTGCGGACCCGTCCGCGGACCGTCACGCCCAGCGCGGGGATATGACCATCTCTGCCCTGGTCGAGCGGTACCTAGAGGAAGGCCCCGCCTCCAAGCCAGCAAAGAAGAAAGCGAGCTGGGCAGCGGATGCCAGCAATCTCCGCCGCCACGTCGTGCCTCTGCTCGGCCGTAGCCAGCTGGCGGCCCTCACGTCCGATGACATCCAGAAGTTTCAGAAGGATGTGACCGACGGGAAGACCCAGAACGATGAGAAAACCGGGTTGCGCGGTCGGGCGATAGTCAAAGGCGGCCCCGCCGCCGCGACTCGTGCCACTCTTGTGCTGTCCGCGATGCTGCAGTGGGCCGTTACCCGCAAGTTCCGGGTGGACAATCCCGGCAAGGGCGTGAAACTCAACAAGCCGACGAAGCGCGAGCGGTTTCTGTCGCATGTTGAGCTGGCCCGACTCGGCGAAGCCTTCACGAAGGCTGAGCAACAGGGCCTGAATGGCAGCTCTCTGGCCATCCTTCGCTTGCTGGTCCTCACAGGCGCCCGCCGAAATGAAATCGCGTCGCTAAAGTGGGAGCACGTGGACTTTGAGCGCCGGGCTCTTCGCCTCCCCGACTCCAAGACCGGCGCCAAGGTGGTCCCGCTAGGAGCCCCTGCCCTCGAGGTGCTGGAAGCCCTGCCCCGCAAAAAGGGCTCGCCGTGGGTGTTTCCCGCCGCCCGTGGGAAAGGCCACCACGTCGGCATGCCGCGGGTTTGGCGCAAACTCCGGACCTCTGCCCGTCTCAAGGACATCCGCATGCACGATCTGAGGCATGGCTTCGCATCGATCGCGGTCGCGGGCGGCGACTCGCTCTATCTGATCGGCAAGGTGCTGGGTCACGCCCAAGCCGAGACGACGCAGCGATATGCCCACCTGCAGCTAGATCCTGTCCGCGCCGTCGCTGAACGCGCGTCCCGCAAACTAGCGGGGGCACTGAAGGGCGGCGGCAAAGGCGGGAAGGTGATCAAGCTCGGCGGCAAGCGGCGTGCTTGATCCTGCCACCGTCAGTATTCTCCCAATCGGCGCGGCTAGGCTTGGCCGCCGAACATCCCGTCCGCACGGGACCGCCGCGCCGACCACCACTGCGGGTGCACCATGCGGAGGTGCGATGTCGATCCCATACCAGACGGTAGCTGAATGCTTTGCGGATTTTGAAGAGGTACGGCGGCGTTACCTCGAGGTCCTGAAACAATGTCAGGACGCGACGCCGCCAAGAGTAGTGCCACTGGATCTAACTCAGGCCCTTTTCAGCCGCGCTGCCATGGTGATGATTTCGTATCATCATCCTAGCAATTGGCCGAACGGGCCGACTGAGCCAGCCCATCCTTTCCCGCCGAGTCTGTCGGCGATGATGGCCGATTTTACGCGCTACTTCATCGCGGGAAAGATACCGGGACCAATCAAGGACCTGCTCCGACGCGGAACGCCGGCCAACGGCCCCGAGGAACTTCGCGCTCAAGGCTGGGCGGTTGCGTATCACATGGCAGCGCTGGCTGGCGTCATCGTCGATCGCCGCCCGACCGCCACTGTCTCTGAGGCCTTTGACGTGAAGCCCCGAACGGTGCAGCGCTGGTCAAAGGAGCAGGCCGCGGCGGGCATAACGTGGCGGGATATGCTGCCTGACACGCTTTCAGAAACTGAGGTGGCCGGCTTCCTGAGCCGGCAAATGCACCAAGCGGCCGAGCAATACCTGAAGAAGGGCCGGCTTGCGACACCACGGAGCAGGGGCGACTCGAAATGAATTCGATGTCGCGTCGACACAGGTAGTTATTCGGGTCGCTCCCACCGCGCCCGCCAACGCGGTCAACTCGCGTCCATCACAGTGAACGCTCGGAACACTTCCGGGCGCTCCGATGGAGGCGCGATTGACACTCTCTCCGATCATCACGAACTGGCCGCCAAAGCTCCGCCGGACGGACGCCGCGCGCTATCTGCGGGACGTGCACGGCATTCCCGTTCAGCCGTCGACACTCGCAAAATGGCACTCGCAAAAGTCTGACGGCCCCCCAGCGCATCACTCCGGCAGGGTGCCGCTGTATCCCCGGGATCAGCTCGACATCTGGGCGACAAAGCGGCTGGGCCCGCTGCGCTCATCCACTAGCGACCAACAGGCCGCCTGAAACGAAGAACCCCGCCGCGGGCAGGCGACGGGGCTCAATGTGTTTGCCCAACCCCCTCGATCAAAAGGAAAGCTGAACATGAAGAAGCCGAACTTACAGGCTGCGCGCCGCTCGGTCCACACTGCTCCCGACCTCTTCACCGCCGGGGAGCGCCAGCGCGTCCGCTCGCTTCCGTTGCCGGCACGTAGATTGGCCCGTCGGCTGGGCATGCCCGCGTCGACCGCGCTGATCGTTGCAGAGGCCGCCGGCTTCGCTCTTGGTCAGGAGGCCGGCCGATGAAGCGTACCAGGCGCTATTTCGTCCAGGAGAGCGATGCGGCCCGGTTTATCGAGCCCGTCGGCCGCGATGCCTGGATGCTCGATCGGCTCTTGGAGGCGGGTCCCGCCGGCTGCACCTCTCTGGAGAACCCGGCGCCGCGGACCTCGCACTACGTCTTCAAGCTCAGGACCAAGTTTGGCCTGAGCATTGAAACTATCACCGAGGAGCACGGCGGCCCCTACGCCGGCCATCACGCCCGCTACGTCCTTCGTACGAAGGTCACGCCCCTTGGCGCCGGTGAGGACGGGAGCGATGCCGCAAAGGCGGCCTAACCGCGGGCGCCGGGTCAACGCGACCGGCCGCAGCGAGGGAGGCGCGCATCACGCGCGCTTCTATCGCTGGGAGCTGGAGTCGGTCGCGTTCCGGTGGCTCTCTGTGGCAGCTAGGGCGCTATTGCTCGAGCTGAAGGCGCTCTACACCGGCAACAACAACGGCACCCTCTTCCTGAGCGTCCGTGAGGGCGCGCGGCGCTTGGGCATCGGCAAGAACCAGGCCGCCGCCGCCTTTGCCGAACTACAGGAGCGAGGGTTCCTCCGACCCAACATCGTCGGCGCCTTCAATCTCAAGCTGGAGGCCCGGCGCGGCAATGCCACGAGCTGGATCCTGACCGAGTTTCCCATCGGGGAAGCGAAGGGCGCCGGCTCGCGAGATTTCATGCGCTGGCAGCCCTCGCCGGAGCAGGAAAGTGCCCGGGCGGTGAAACGGGTTTCACGGTCTCAAAATTATTCGACGGTCCCCTGTAGGGGACAGACTGTGCCCGCTCCGGGGACAGTACCCTCAAAACCGCACCTAACTGTCATCGCTCCGGGGACACTTTCGGCCGAAATCGCCGATCGACGGTCCCCGCTGCGGGCACACAGATAATATACCATGGGGAGTCAGCGAACGATGATGCGCACCTTCAACGCTGAGGGAGCGAGAGCGCGGCGCGGGGCCCGTAAGGGAGCCCAAGCGCAAGCGCGCTCGCGAGGTCCGGCGCCGGCAACTGAAACTCATTCGGCGAAGCCGCCGATGTCGGGACGAAATGCTCCCGCTCCCGCGCCGAAGCCGTCCGAGAAGGCTAAAGACCCTGCCGCGTCGACTGCTGTAGGCCCCGGAGCGCCGTTTACCTCTCTGCGGCCCATGAAGCCCGCGACCATCCACCAGGCGCTTCAGCTTCAGTCCGGAGCTGCTCTCAATCGCGCCATCGGCGAGGCAATGATTGAGGAAGGGGATGTACTGAACGGCCGCTTTCAGGTCGCCCAAGCCGACTCGATGGATGCTCGGGTCGCAGATTTCATGGACGTTGGCTCGCATGTCACTGGCCCAGTGAGGCCCGGTAACGGTGGCGAGGTCATAGTGGCGACCTCGGAGGCCCGCGCCACCATCCCCGGGGTGATCGATACCGTCCGCGAGGCACCGGGCATGCTTACGGCGAGCGCCAGCCGGCAGCGCATGGAATTGACCGGCAACAGCCTCACGCTGGCGACTGACGCGGCCGACAGCATCCAAGCCCGGAACAGCCTGGAGAAGATGTTGGCGCACCAGCTGGCAGCGTCTCACCGGCTGGGGATGCTGTTCGCGGACAACGCGGCGACTCTCATCGAGCGGCAGAAATACTCAGGAGCAGTCCTGCAGTCGGTTGAAGGAGCCCGGCAGGCCAATGCAGCTGCCCGCATGTTCGCCTCCTTCCAAGAGGGCTTGCTTGCCCTGGATCGGATCCGGCGAGGCGGAAAACAGACTGTCCGCGTCGTGCACCAGCACGTCCAGGTTGGCCCCGGCGGACAGGCAGTCGTTGCGGCCGGCGGCGTCAGAGGCGGGGGGCGCAAGGCCGGGGGGAGGACCCGAAATGGCCAGTGAACCCCTTACAGAGCGCCTTCCGGGCATCGGGCGGCTCAAGCACGGTAACCCTACCGGAAACCCCGCCAATGCGGCCCGCTGCGGCGCCAAGACCCGGTCGGGTGGCAGTTGCAAAGGGCCGGCGATGCCCAACGGACGCTGCCGCATGCATGGCGGTCCCAGCACAGGCCCAAAGACGGAGGAGGGGAAAGATCGGATCCGCGCCTCGCGCACCATCCATGGGCGCTACAGCCAAGCGACCGTCCAGCGGCGGCGAGAGGCCAGGGCGATTGTGCGGGCAATTCGAGACCTTGTAGGCGGAGGACGGCCATGACCACGACTTGGCCACGGCATGTGGTTTTCGATCGAGCATTGCCGCTCAGCGAAGCTGCAGCCGGCGGAGCGGAGCCTCTCACCCTGACGACGGCCCAACTGCTCGCGGGCCTGCTCGTTACGCAGCTCGAGGAGCAGGGGCATCAGGCGGGCGCCAATCTCGTGAGGGCCGCGGTAGCCAGAACGGAGCACGAGGCTGGGTTTGTCAGGCAGGCCGAGCAAGACGACTGCTACAGGGCGTGCGTCGCAACGGTGCTTGGTTTGCCGCTTGCGGAGGTACCCCACTTCTACCGGGAGGCCGCCGCGTTGCCGGGCGCTAAGCCGCCAAAGATGCCTGGGATTTATGACCTGATCCGGGATTGGGCGCGAACACGTGGATTTGCGGCGCTCTTTCTGCCTGCGCAGCAATCGCTGCCCTACGTGCTGCACCAGACGTACCTGATTAATCCCGAGGCGCCGTTCATCCTTGGCGGCACGAGCGTGCACGGCACTGGACACGCCGTCGTGGTGTGCGGGGGCCGGATCATCCATGAGCCGACGCCCGGCTATGGGCCTGCAGACGGGGGCGTTGTGGCGCCGGACTCGGGCGGCAATTTCGAGCTTACCTGCTTCGTCCCCTTGCCGCCCTGGGCGCGCATGGTGAACCCGCCCAAGGTCGTGACGGCCGATAGCGCGGACAGCGGAGCCCGCCCGTCCACTTCAACAAGGAGCACAGCATGACCAAGCCTCACAGCCCCACGGACGCCCAGCCCGACAAAGAGCGGGCCTCGTGCCTACCCGTCACGCCCGCCGCAAATGCCAAGGCCGAGCGCGCTGCAATGTGGGCAACTCGATCGCGTGAACAGCCTCCAGGTCTTGCCAAAGCCGAAGACCTACCGGCCGGTGCTTTCTTCCGGTGACGCAAGCCGTGTCGCGCCCCTCCGTCGCCTTCCGGCGTCTTGATGACCACGAGCGCATTGTCTTGCAGTTCAGCGGAGGCAAGGACTCGCTGGCGCTGCTCTACCTGTTCAAACCGCACCTGGGCCGGATAACGGTCCTTCACTGTGACACCGGCGATTTGTTGCCGGAGGTGCAGGGACTCGTCGATATCATCGAGGCCAACGTGCCGAGTTTCCATCGCGTGAAGTCCGACGCAACCGGCTGGATCGCAAAGCACGGGCTACCGTCTGAGCTGATCCCACTGCGCTGTCACCCTGGTATCGCGAACGTCTACCGCGAGGCAGGGCACCCCATTGTGCCCATGACGGACTGCTGCGCCGCCAACCGCTGGAACCCGATGGACGCAGCGCTGCGGGAGTTGCAGCCGTCGCTGGTCATCCACGGGCAACGTCGCACCGATCTAATGGGTTGGAACAAGGACACCAAGGGCGACACAGTGAAGTCGCTTGGGGGATGGCTATCCTGGGCGCCGATCGCCGATTGGTCCGACGATGACGTGATGGCCTACCTGCGCGAGGTCGGGGCGCCGATCCTGCCCTGGTACTCGCACAGGGCACACGCGCCCGAGTGCGCGACGTGCCCGGCCGGTTGGAGCGACGGCCGCGGCGCTTACCTACGGGAGCATCACCCGGCGCTAGCGGACCGCTACGCCGGTTACCTCAAGATCCACGCTGCCGAAACCAAGCCTGTGGTCGACCAATTCTTTGCGGAGTGGCGGGGGGTGGGGTTGAATGAGCAGGCAGCTCAACCTTGAGCCGCCCGGCCCCAATCAAAACACGCCTCCGCAGATTGCCGGTGAAAACTCTCCTCATCCGAGAAGTGCTTTCCCAGCCTGCGAGCGCCAACGCAGAACCCGATTAGGGCATTATGTTCGAGTTTCCCGGTCTGCCGGCCGCTTTCGTTTACACAAATGGCCGGCAAAAGGGGGAGGCCTCGCGCGTGGCAGACCTCTAACAAGCGGTCCAAATGCCCCTTGGCCCCGTTCATCTGATGACGTGCCTTGGTCCAGGGCACGTTGCTAGCAGCGGCTAGATCCCCATAGGTCAAATATCGCCGCTCTCGCGCCGCTTGGGTAAGCGCCGTTAGGGACTTCTGGATCTCCAGGCGTCCAGCCCCTTCGCCCCTGCGGACACGCTCCTCAAGCAAGTCCTTGTAGAGCTGCGTCTCGGTGGCTTTCGCGCTCTCGTGATTGATTATCCACTGGTTGATTTCAGCATCAGTCTTCGCCGCTAGATCGAAAGTTTTGGTCGCCAAGGTGGTATTTCCTCCCCGCTTCGAGCGGCCGGCGTTGACCGGCGCAGCCAGTACTATTTGGCATATTCCTCGGCGGCGATGGCAAAGTTCAAGTTCTGAGCGTCCTTGCGGAAGAAGGTCGTCACTCCGAGCAGGTTGCCTTGGGCGTCAAAAAGCCCGCCGCCGGATGAGCCTTTGGAAATGGGAGCCGATGTCTGTAGTAGGCGTTCGCCGTCGAGCATTCGCTTGGATGAGATGATGCCCTCGGCAATGGTCAATTCTAGCCCCTGAGGAGCACCTATCGAGTAGGCCTTCTCGGCAACCTTGATGTCCGCGAAGGGCCGTATGCGTGCCCATTTCCGGAGGGGGCTATCGCTCCGCAATATGCAGCGGTCTGCGTCAGGGTTTGCCGACGAGAGTGTGACGGGCAGCCTTGCTCCATCGCGCTCTAGGACGGCTGAGGTGTTCTTGCCGAGCACGTGGCAGTTGGTAACCAGCTCTCGATCACTGATCGCCACCGCGGAGCCTAGCGCGCTCGAAGTATGGACTACGTACACAGCCTCCGAAGCGCGTTCGAATACTTCTCGGGCCTTCAGTTCTGCCCCGTCCGATAGAACCAGCCGAATGCCATTTGTCTTGCCGGATCTGTCGATGTTAGGTCCTGCGGTAGGTGCGGTCATCGCATTTGGCGCGAGAGGCCGGGGCGGGCTCGGAGCGGGCGAGCCGTAGCTCGATGCGTAACCTGGAGCCGGGCCTGGAAATACGAGACGAGGATTGGGCCTGGCCCCTGGGTTGAGATAGGGTCTCAACGTCAAGCTGTTAGTCATGGCTGTAAAAAGGAAGCCGAACGTATCAACTTCTGTGGTCGGAGTGTTTATCACCACGGTCACGATGCCGCTTTGGCGACATTGTGAGCGCGTATAGAAGTGGCGGTCTCCTGAACGACCGGAAAGAACGAACCAGTCGTCTTTCCGAGCCTTGTAATCGACTGTCCGATTAGCGGTGCCGGTGCCGGCGACTACTGCTTCGTAGAAGTTATCCATGAACCCGCACCCAGCGTTCTGCGGAAGCACGCTGACGAACTCGCCCACAGGACCGAAGAAGCGGTACCACAGGACCCCATCTTCCCAGACCGGCGCCATGCTCTCGTTTAGCTTGGTAGGCACCCCAACACTAAAGCCGATGGCATCGTCGGTTAGCATGGCCCAGCCGGCAGCATCACGCTTTGCGATAGCGTATGTGACAAGTTCCAAGGCTTGATTGCGAGTAAGAGTGTCGCTTAGGGGATAGCCCTTCGATGCAAGCCAGCCAGCGATTGCTCGCTTGGTGAACCCGCCGAACAACCCGTCGACCATTGCGCCGTAGTGACCGGTCCAAATGAGGGCGTGCTGAATGTCAGCAGTTGTGATGTCGTCGGCTGGGATCGGGCCTGCCCATGAATAGGGAAAAATTCGTCCTGGTTGCTGAGCGCAGGCGAGCCCGCAAGACAATGCCAACGCCGCGATGGTTGCACTGCAACGCCTGAGAAAGCGCGCGATATCACTGCCCGAAATCGCGGCGCATCCTCTCGCTGTCATCTTAGACCCCCAAGCCACGTGCAAGAGACTACGACAGCACCACCAGGTGGAAAAGCCGTCGCAGGGCATGTCCGATAATCGGAGTCACCACGGGCGTTTGGCGCATCGGCAAAGAGCAGCTACGTCAGGCTTCGTGCTCTTCCTGCAGCCTTCAAGCCGCTTTCGATCAGTTGTCGCACTGCCTCGCTTCTCGTGACGCTGTCCCGACGGGCATAGGCGTCGAGCAAAACGAGCACTTCCGGACCTATCCGAACCGGCACGACTGTCGCGGCACCGCCTGGCTTGGGCGGTCGTCCCATCTTCTTCTTCTGCACCACTCTAGACATTTCGTATACGAATACTCTTGACCGCGATGACTATTCGTATACATTAAATGCAGGCCAAGGGAAAGCAGCAACTTTCCCAAGGCCCTAACCGCAGCCCCGAAAGGACCGGGACCATGGCTAAGGCCAATCATACACCACTCGTCACACCTGTTGCCGCCCGTCGCGGCGTATTGCTGGGAGCGCTTATGTCGCTTGCCGGCTCGAAGACGACCGTAGCGGCGGCGCCGGCCCCCGACACGGTGCAGAGCGTCGATGCTGCTGCCGATGCCCTGACGGCCTCTCTGACCCGCCTGCACGGCGGCAAGTGGAGCACCACCGTCAACCACGAGCTGGGCTTCGTTCTCATCATGATGAAGGGAGGCGCCCAATGACCGCCACCCTCGCGCTCCGCGGCGAACAGCGGGAAAACAGCGGGCTCCTCGCGGCCTGCGCCGCCCACGGGTACCGGATGGCCATCCGAGAAGCCCGGACGCCCCTGCAGGCCCCGGATTTCGCCTCTACGCCGCTCCGGCGGTTTGTGGCGAACGTCTGCACCGCCGAAGTCCAGCACGCCGAAGCCCAGTTCTGGCAGCTCGCCCGGATCTGCGGCGCCGACTCGGTCATCGATCGGTTCGAGACGCCGGACATCGCCGCCAACTACCGGCTTCCGCATGAGCGGTGCGCCGGCAAGGCGCTGGCATGGCTGTCACACCTGCAGAGCCACGACAGCGACCGCCGTGGCCCCTGGGAGTGCTGGACGGGCTTCTCCCGGCCTCGCAAGGCCGTCTGGCTGCGCCGCCGCCGGGAGCTGCTGCACGGCCTGCTGAGGGCCGTTGGCGAGTACCGGGCCGCCCGCGCCGCTCTGGCCGAGGGAGGCGCCCAATGAGCAGCTACGACGTTAAGCTGCTCGGCAGCGTCCTAGGGGAGCTATCGCCGCTCATCACAGAGGCCCTGCACGCACTCAATAAGCCCGGCACTCGCGCTCTGCGTCGCAAGATCGACGGCAAGTTCCACTTTGCGGTGGGCGTGTACGGCATAGTTCGCCGTATGGACGATGACGACGTGCCTCGCTCGGAGCTGCCTCGCTACGATCGGGCGACCGAAGTGTGGCCGGCAGAAAAGACGGTCAAGGCACAGGTGGCCGCGCGCAGGGCGGCAAAGGCGGCAGCCGCGGCCCCGACGCGCGGCCTTGCGCTCGTGCCGATCGACGAAGCGCCCCAGCAAGCCCCGGGCGCTGACAGGCCGCGCCCGATCTGGCGACCTGTGCTCGTCGTTCACGACGGTGGGCTGCTCGGTCGCCGTCGGCCGTCGCGCTCCCCGCACCAGGGAGACGCCGCATGAGCGCCTCCAGATCCCGCCGCAATTCGCGGCCGCTTCCACCGGCCGCTGCCTTTCGCCAGCTAGAGACGGCCATGGCTCACCTCGAAGGCTCGGCGCTGGTCTCGTCCGAAGCCGTCGAGGGGATCGGCCAAGACGACCTCGCCAAGGAGACGGCCCGCTACACCGCGGATCGCCTCCTGCAAGCCGACGTACAGCTGCTCCGGGCTGCAGTCGATGCAATGCAGGACTCCCTGCAGGCAGGTGCAGCGTGAGCGGCCGGAAGCGACAGCGCAGCGCTCTGCGCGACATGTTGATGGCGGCAGAGGAGAGCGCTCGCGATCAGCAGTTCAACATCGGTCATGCCGCGGCACTGCTAACGACGCTGGCCCGCGAGGCCGGCGAGGCGTGCGTCGGGGGCAAGGTCGACAGCCGGAAAATGCAAGGTAGTTGGCTGCGGGTCGAGTATCTGGCGCGGCAGCTGAAGGCCCACGTATCGGATCTCGATCGCAGCCTTGCTGAAGTCGAGGGTGTGCATATGCAAATGGGGAGGACCGCACAATGAAGGCCACGCCTCGCACCTACTTCGACGCCGACAGCACCGAGGGGCAGCCGACTTTCTCGCCCGCTGGGCTCGCTCCGTCGAAATCTGCTGAGCGCGTCGACCGCGTTATGGCGCATGCGTTCAAGAGCATGGGCCTGCCCTTCGATGATCGGTCGCACCTGCCCGTGCGCCGCTACATCGCTCGCATGGCCCTGACCCCGCCCCAGCTCGCTCTGTTGGTTCGGGCTCTGGGGAACAGCTACGCCGGCGGCCACCATGTCCCGACCGACGCCGATCACTGCGAACGGTACGACTGCAGCTATGGGCTTTACCGGCAGGTAGTGTTCTATGCCTACCGGGCGGCCCTGTCGCTGCTGGTCGAGACGCCGCCGCGGTCGCGCCTGGATCTGTACGACCTGTTGGAAATCCTGATGATGTGGCCGGGCGCGCTGCCGCCGCCGATGCGAGTGAAGGTCGCTGGGGTGATCGGCGTGCATATGGCTGACGCCATCATGGGCGAACCCTTCAAGCGCCGGTCGCTGCTGGTGTCTGGGGCTGCCCGATGACGGCGCCCCGCTACCAGGGCGGCACGCACAGGATGCGCGTTGCCGACTACGCCATGTCGCGGCGCTACGACAAGGGTCACTGGCTTGGCCTTGTCCGTTGCCGGCACCCCTCGAAGGGCCGCGACGTGGTCTTTGTCGACGCGGCCGGCAACTTCATCACGGGCGAGGTGCTGGGCATCACCTCGAGCGGCTGGCGCATCGGCCAGTTTCACGGCGAGCCCCGCTACACGGTCCGGCGCCTATCGGCCGGGCGGTGGCGGCCAGCGTGGCGCGTGGTGGCGGTCTATCTGACTGCCGAGTCGGGTGCGTTCTATGAGGCCATCGCGCTCGGCCTGTACGACCGCGCGAGGCAGATCCAGCTTGCGATTGGCGGCAAGGGACCTATGCCACCGGCGCTGCCGGACGACCTGCGTAAGACCGTCCCGCGTATCGTGAAAGCGCACTAGGCGCCCATCGATCACTGCAACGGCCGGCCTCATCGCCGGCCGTTTTGCTGACGCCTAAGGGTCAGGCTTTTACAGCTGCCGGCGCACGCTGCGCCTTGGGCATGAATTTGCCCGTTAATGCCGCTCGAAGCTTTTCGGCCGCCTCTTCAGACACCACTCTAGCGATTACTTCGATATCGCTTCGTAGGTCGGAGGCGTCCGCCAAGTAAAGGTATGTACCGAACCCTGTGCAAAAGTCTGCACCTGCAGTTGCGGCCTCGCGGCCAGTGATCGGCCCCATACAGAGGACTTTGGCATTGGTAAGCGGAATGTCGCAGTAGTACTCTTCCATCGTTCTTCTCCAGAAAGGCGTGGCGATGGCTCTTGCTCCGGGGACCCCCAGGATATCAGTCAACAAGCTCGGTGAATACCTTGACGCTGCCGGACCGGGGCGGCGCCATCGAATCTTGCATGATGCAAAGTTCCCATCGGACTACATACGGCCATTCTACAGGACCGCGACCGAAGTCATCTCTTCGTTCATCGCCGGCGGCATGAGTGATATAGCCGCGCTGGAAAACGCGATGGCTTCGCTCGGAAATGAAAGCCCCAACACTGTCTGGGACCAGCGGCGCATCAACTCGAATATCGACGCGCTCGAAACCTTCGGCAACATGATCGACGCCATCGACCTTCGCGGCGCTCAAGCTGAGCTGGGACCGCATCAGTCCGATCATCTTGTCCGCCAAGGCGTTTCTGTGAGCGTACGGCCCGAAGTGATCCTGCGCTCGACGCGACGGGGGCAAGCCGTGATTGGCGCATTGAAGCTGCATTTCCCCAAACAAAATCCACTGGGCGCGCAGGCCTCGGGGTACGTTTCCGCCGCGATGGTGGCCCATCTTCAGGCGACGCAGGAATTGCCCGTCGAACCAACGCTATGCGCGGTGGTCGACGTCTCATCCGGCCAGTTCTTCGCGGGGCCCAATGCAACCCGACAACGACTACGAACAGTTGACGACGGATGCGCTGAAATTGCATCCAGGTGGCCTACGATCCAACCTTAATCGGCTCAGCAGCGGCATCAGTATGCCCGCCCCCGGCCGCTCATGTTGCTCGACGGCGGGTCTTGCTGGAAGCGGTGCCACCTCTCCGCAAGCGTGGACGCGCCGTTGAGGAGCGACGCGCCCAGCGCCAAGATAGTCTCGGGGAGTACGTAGAGTTTGCAGCCCTTGCGGTCTCCAGCCAGGATCGTCCGGTTGCCGTACTCGCCGCCTCTAGAGGGGAGGACTGGGATGACACCACGGCCTGTAATGACGCGGCAGGAACTGCACCAGCTCGTTTGGTCCAAGTCGCTGGAGGCGGGGGCGGTTGACCTGCAAATGTCCGCTTCCGGCCTGAGGAAAGTGTGCCTGAAGCACAACGTTCCATTCCCGACCGCAGCTCATTGGAGCAGCAACGAGACGGCCACGCCGGCGCCACTACCAACGCATGAGGGGTCTCAGTACGTCCCCTTCAATGCCACGTCCCGGAAGCCAGCGGCAGATCTGGCGGCCAAGCGTGAAGCAGCCAAGGCCGCGCTGATCGGCGGACCTATCTCGAGAAAGGCGTCGCATCCGTGCGTCCAAGCCACGGCAAAGGCTCTGGCGGCGGCAATTCCAGATCGACGCGGCGCGCTCACTGTGGCTGGTGCCGGTCTTGCGGGCGTCAGCGTGTCGCCTGAGCTGGTAGATCGCTCGTTGGCTGTTCTTGATGCAGTCATCCGGAAAGTGGAGTCCGCCGGCTATTCCATAGTAACGGGCTCCGCGTCGGCACGGCTCCAGATCGATGGCGTGCAATTGCCGTTCTCCATCGCGGAGACATTCTCACGCAGCGATGCGCCACCTGATGCCGATGAGCTGGAACGACGTCGCCAGTTTCAAGAGCGCTATCCGCTCCAGGTCGCCAACTATGGCTTCCTAAATCCGTGGATGTTCCGACCCAGCCGGAAACTATCGGTTTCCATCGGCATTGGCCCCATGGCCGGGCTTCGGGCCAAGTTCACTGAAACGCGCCTCGGCAATCTTGAGGGACGGGCAGACGAAATTGTCGCCGAGGCTGTTGCCCATGCCGCTGCTCACAGAGCCGTTCGCGACAAGATCGAGGCTCGCCGTGCTGAGCGTCGTGCGGATCTCGATGATGCGCTGCACGTCGAGCAGGAGGAGGGGCGCGCAAAGTTCGTGGGGGACAAAGCGGCCCAGCTTCAGCAGGTCATGCAGCTTGACGCTTTCGTTCGACACGTGCAGGCGGCCAGTCCGCCGCCGATGTCGGAGGCCGGAGCATGTCTGCGCTGGGCAAAGGACCATCTTGAAGAACGGCGCTCGGCCCTTGGACTGGCGGGCATGGAGCGGGCGGTGCGAACTAGCGGACTATGGGCACGGCCGGCCGGGCGGCGGAAGGGGCGTCGGGACATGGATTTGCCCGACGAATAAAATGCAGAGACTAAGGCGAAAGAGTTAGGCATGGTTCTCGCGGGGAGAGAAGCAATGCAGCTGGACGTGAAGCTAGAATACAGCCAGCCAGTAGAACTGGCAGACCTTACGCTCAGCCTTCAGGGATTGGCGCGTTCGTACAAGCGATACGCAACACAACACGACATTGACGTCGGGGACGCGGTTAAACTCTACGTGCGGGAAATCAAATCCGGTTCGGTCATCGTTGACCTGGTGAACGACACTCTCGCTCACGCAGTGGCAGCTGGACCAGTCATCGCTGGGATGGCCCTCCCAGAGCTCACGAGCAAGGCAAAGTTGCTGCTCGACTTCGCGAAGTTTGTGAAGGGCACGTACGATTTCTTCAGAGGTTCGGCGCCGAAGCCCGCAGACCTCACGGCTCCGCACATTAGAGACTTGTCGAACGTACTGGAGCCTGTGGCAAAAGACTCAAACGGGAATGTCTCGATTAATGCCCGCGACAACGCGCAAGTATATGTGCAGGTCACCGTCAACCAGACTGACGCCAACGCAATCCAAAACAAGGCCGTCAAAGAAATTGAGATACTGAAGGCGCCCGAGCAAACTATTCATCGGCAAGTATTGCTCTATTGGCACAAAGCCACTGCTGACATGGTATCTGCGCCCTCCGATCGAGCCATCATCGATGCAATAACCGACAAGCCGCTGCGGGTATTTTTTCCCGACGGCGACGTTCTTACGAAGGCAACCATGATTGCTGGCAAGAGCAATCCGTTCACGGCAGGGTTTCTTGTCGATGTCGAGCTGCAAACTCTCAAGGGTGAGCCTTACGCCTACAAGGTGACGCACCTTTACGAAGAGCTGAAAGATGAAGCGCAGTCGTCGGATATCAATCCAGAAGGCGCAGGCGGCGGTTAATGACGACCGGCCGCGTAAGCCAAGGGCTACGATTAACACTCATGATGCTCCTGACAATCGTAGGCGCATTGCCGACGAGAGCTCAAACCATCACTGATGGCGACACGCTGAAGCTCAACGGCGTCATCTATCGTCTTTGGGGTATCGATGCTCCGGAGACCAAGCAGGACTGTCCTGACGGATGGGCGGCCGGACGCCTCGCGACTACACACCTGCAATCCCTGATCTCCAGTCGCAATGTCATCTGCGAGCGGAAGGACACCGATCGGTATGGGCGAACGGTCGCGATTTGCCGAGCCGGTGGCGAGGATCTCGGCGCCATCATGGTCCGAGACGGGTACGCCTGGGCCTTCCTTCGGTACAGCGCAGCCTACTCCCACCAGGAAGCGCTGGCTAAGCAGGAGCTGCTCGGCGTTCACCGGCACGATTGCTTGCCGGCATGGGACTGGCGGGCGGCGCAACGGCGATGATCAAACAACTGGCGGCCGTCTTTGCCATGGTTCTGTCCGTTGGTGTCTTTGCAACGGCAGCGACCGCTGCTTGCTCAGCCCTGTCAGACAATCTTGAGGAGGCAGAGGCGCGGTTGCGCCGGGCCGCGAGGGCAACTGACCTTGATGAAGGACGGAGCCAGGCAAGACGTGCGCAGCGTGCCCTTGAGGAAGCTTCACAGAGTGCGGAAGCATGCAACTGCTCACATGTAGCCAGCGATTTCGATAGAGCGGCGTACATGGCGAGCCGCGCATATACCTCAATCGGTAGTGCGGATTTCGCAAGCGGCCTAAAACACGCAATACAGGCTTACGAGGCTGGGACGCGAGCATTGCAGACATGTCGCCCCCGATAGACCGGGCGCGTTTGTCGGCGCGATACCGATTAGACGCCTGCTTGCAGTGTCGTCACGCAATCCCGAGCGTAGCCAGCAGCCACGCGCCGCGCTCCCGCGGTCGAGAGTTGCCGACCTCTAAGCACCGGACTATTCTTCGTCCGTAGCGGTGGCCATAGGGCTATCCAGCGAGGCCGAAGGAGGGCCGAGACCATGACTGCGAACGAGATGAATTGCGCCGAACTCTTCACCCAAGCCGGCCAGTTCCTGTGCGGACTGGGCCCGAAGTGGAAAGAGCAGTTCGGTACTATGCTCGATATCCGGACCAACACGGTCGACAACATGAGCAAGGGCACGTCGAGAATCCCGGCCGGCATCTGGACTGAAATCGGGCGACTGATCCAAGGAAGGATTGATGATCTACCCGCACTTCACGTCCGAATTACCGACGCGATGAGGAAAGCTGACAACGAAGAGTTCGTATTCAGCGGTCCTGCAAGCACCCCTTTTGCGTACGGATTCGCTCCGACTGACGGCGTTGCTTTTAGTCCTCAACTTTTCGCCATCATGAACGATCGAATTTCGGAGATGGAGTTTCACCATCCGTTCAAGACGTTGAAGATTGTTCCCGGCGAGAGCGGCAACGCGATTATTGAGGCACCTCGTAAACTCCCTACGGCGACTTTGCACCGGCTGCACGCTTGGCTTCGCCACGTCGAGGGGGAAACCAGCTATCCCACCGATAAGGCTTAGCACGCCTGCGCGGCTTGCAGCCGCGCGCCGCGCGCACGGCGCCGTGTGTAGAACCCGGATCGTCACCGCGCCGGCTTGGCGGTATGACTCGCGGCATAGTCAAACCCAGCGGCGGTGCCTCGCGCCAGAGGTGGCGCAACGCCACCTGACAGACTGACGTTTTCGTGCAGTTCATGGCAGGAGCGGTGGATGCAGGAATGTGAGTGGGGCCAGGCACAGGGCAAGTCCCCGAGCGGGCATCTGGTGAGCGGTTACTACGAGAGGGACGGACTTGATCGCCTCACCCAGCTGCGGAGATTCGTCGCTTCCATGGGCCCCAAGGGGCAGTATTCGTGCCGCTCGATTGCCGAGCGGGGCGAGCTGAAGGTGGATGTGCTGTTCGAACTCGAGGCCGATGCTAAGGCTCTAGGAGATCCGCTCAAAGCCAAGCGCGGATCTAGTGCGCCGGGATACGCGACATATCGGTGGTTCGAATACACGCCGCTCAAGTTCAGGGTGATTGCCCGGACCTTGGCGGGATAGTCACACGGCCCGCCGCCGGCCTGCGTCGGTTAGGCACTGTGCATGCACTCCTCCGCCCAGCCTTTCTTGACGGCCAGAGCAACAGCCCGATACGGGCTTCCTCTCGATCGCCTTAGCCAGACTTGGTTTCGACGATTGCGTTGTCGACGATGGAGAGCCTATCGCGAGCTTGCTTCAAAGTGGCGTTGTAGCTTGCCTCCAGGGCCGTAACCGAGACTTTCAGCTCTTCAGCTTCATAACCGGCTCTGCTCGCGCTGAGTGCCGCATCGTCGTGAACCGTCTTCCATTCAGCATCACTGAACGAATGGTCTTCGTCATGCTGAACCATTGAAGCCGGCCGGTGGACGTTGTCCAAAGTATCGGAGAATTTTCTCAATTGAGTTAGCGCTTCGCCAAGGGCCTCATCGACAGGCTGAGGTAAGCGGACCACGTCTCGATGCTCTTCAATGGACGCACCGAGCCGGCTGCCCTCTGAGGAATAGTCGGAGGCCCAGTGCACATTGATGACGTCGTTCTCGAACGTGGCGAACTCGTAGAACCGGCGTGAAACGTCTCCATTGAATTTGTTGAAGCGCCCCAGTACCCACCTGCGGCTGCGGTCAATGCGCGCGATCTGCTGCGACAGCTGGGCGCTGACCATCACGTTAGACTGGGTCGTCATCCTCTTGAGTTGCCCATAGGCCACCAGGGCGGCAACCGTTCCGGCTAGAATTGCCAATAGACCGGTGATCAGGGTTTGGTACGCGTAGATGCATTGCCAAAAACCGATGCATTGGTGCGTGTTCATCGGACGTTTCTCTCTGCCCTGATCCCTCTGCTTAGTGCAGTGGCGGAATATTATCGGCCTTTGGCCGGAGGAGAGAGTTCGCGAGTGCGGCATCCAAGTGTTGAAGACCGTCTCGACTCAACCAGCACGGCGATCTGACGCCGTCCAGTCCCAACGCTTCGATGTTAGAAAAGCTGATCCTGTTAAGGTGCAATATGCCGCCCATCGGCATGATCGGAGAATAAACCGGAATATACATGAGCTGGTTAATCCGTCGGTGAACCAGATTCGAAAAGTAAGATTTGAAGCGCTCACCCGTTAAAGACTGCTCGATCTCAGAGACGAATGTTTCAAATGGAATAATCGGACATACGAGAAATGAGTCGTTGAAAGCTTTGGTGTTCTCAACCGCTACATCGCACTCATGCGTGAGAACTAGACACAACCCGGCGGCGGTTGCGAACGCCATATCCGACTTCAGGAATACCGGATACCTGAGGCTGGTGTAAATTACTCCGGCACCAGGAGATTGGTTTGGCGCTTGTACGTAGAATCGCCCAGTGATCGAGCCGACAGCCGCGCTGACGATTTCATAGGCCTCTTCGATCCTGGTAGCCACGAGAAACCGATCCTTCGCCGCTTAAACAAATTTTGGCCCGGCAACTATCGCTATCGATTTGAAGAATGCTCGATCGACTGCGGAGTGTTCTTCTTTTGACATGACATAGGCCGGCGGCATCGATAGCGAGATTATGACGGCAGGAAGAGTGGTCATGAGCGTCGTTGCCAGATTCGACGAGCCGGTTGGCGCGTAGGCAGCCGCAGCCTGCCCACCATACGGCGAGGGATGGAGACGGCGAACGGGTTTGGGGGCCGATACCTTAAGGGTTTCCATTGGCGTGTCCTCTCACTCTTCGATGAGATTGCTTAATATTTGATCAGGTATCAGGGCGAAGAACTCGCTCTTTTCAACCCGATGCGCTTTGTCGAGCCACGAAGTGATTTCTTTGCCCAGGGGGCGGGAGAACCCAGGGGCGGTGAAAACGTCAACATCGATAACCGCAACGGAATCAGCGGGTCTTACACCTTCGACGAACTCTGGGCTCGCAACTCGAAGCATCACTGAACCCTCCAGGTCGTCGATCTCCTTGCGCGCTTGAACAAGGACCGGACCGGCCGGCTCTTGGCCTCCCACAGTCAACCTGAGATTTAGCGCCCCTATGCTTGCGACTTTGTGGTCTTGTTCCGTCAGAGCGTTGATATAGCGAATGCCGAGGCGGCGAATGTCGCACTTCGGCATCGCCTTCCTCATCGCCGCGAGCAATGTCGCTATGTGGCGTCGGAATTCTGGCCATCCCGGATAGGGGGCCAGCAGGTGCAGGGATGCCACATTTCCACCAAGCTTCACGGCCGTCCGCTTGTCAGGACTCCATAGCTCTACGATCGGCAAGTACTTGAACCCTGGCTCGCTTCTCCGAATTGTCGGCGGAACTTCCTTGACTGGATTAGCGCGCCGCTCAAAGGATCTCCAACTCGGCGTATCGCTCAATCGCCCGATGACAATGTCCTCGACTTCGGACGATTCGAACCGAATCTCGACAAGCGCTTCGAGAATGGCGTCCTGCTTTAATTTTTTAGGAAGACGGCGCACATTCATCCCGGGGCAACTGTGTCAACTAGTACACTGGAATTGCCCCCGCGGGTAAATCGGTTATTCGATTCGTTCGTTGCATAAAGACCGCATTGCGGATTCATTAATTTCGCGTGCGGATGAGGTTGTTTGGGCCCGGCTTGGGCTGCAGTCCGGCACCCGCTATCCGCCCCCGCAGCCGCGCATTCGCCTTGATGCGCAGCGCCAATGCTGCCGGGCGCTACCGAGCCATGCCGCTGACGAGCTTGGTGAGCGCGCCCCAGCTTGGCCGGAGGCCCGTCGAGCTGCAAAAACGCTCTAGGTCAGTCGGTCGGAAATCGACCCAGTGGATCTCATACCCGCGCTGCTGCTCCTCGATGCTGCGCCGCGCCCAAAGCGCCACCCAGTCGGAGTGGGTCGAGGGGAAGTCCGCTTCAACTTTCATCAGGTCATGCAAAGCGGCGAAGTCATGCTCCGCCAGTCGCGGCAGTGGATACGTCTCTCGCTGCATGCTCGATCTCGCAGGCGTTCGAAATTAAGCCGCGTGTGTCCCCCCTGTGTCCCCGCGGCCAGGAGACACTTCGGCACTAACGCTTAAAACGCTGGAAAATATGGTGCCCCGAGACGGAATCGAACCGCCGACCCCATCATTACGAATGACGTGCTCTACCAGCTGAGCTATCGGGGCATGGCGGCGGTTTCTAAGGGAAAGGGCACGAAGGCGCAAGGTGGCGTTTTGGTGGGCTCGGTTCGGCCGCCCCCGAAGCATGGAAACGCCCGAAAGCCTCTAAAAGCGCCGCATGACGACGATCCTGGCCCTCCTTCCGCTGCTCCTGGTGCTGGGCCTGCTGGCTTCCGGCCGTGCAAGCGCCCTTGTCGCAGGCCTGGTGGGGCTTTCGGCCACGCTGGCGGCCTCGGCGGTGATCGTCACCGGCACGCGGGGCGGCGAAGTCTTGGCCGGGCTTTTCCTGCACGAAACCGCGGCCGGTTCGTGGCTCGCCTGGCACGTCATCGCCATCATCGCCGCCGGCATGTTCTTCCACCGCTGCCAGCAGGCGCGCGGTGCGGTGGCCAATGGCGGCGCGCTGGAGGCCAACCCGCGGCGGCTTTGGTCGGTGTGCTTCCTGCTGGCGCCGTTCGCCGAATCGGTGACGGGCTTCGGCGTCGGCTACATTATCGCCCTCGCCGCGCTCCGCCGGCTCGGCCTCAACGGCATGTCGGCCTTGCTGCTCGGCCTCTACAGCCAGTCGCTTGTGCCGTGGGGGGCGCTCGCCACCGGAACCACCGTCGGCGCGACCCTGGCCGGTCTCACGCCCAACGAGCTCGGCCTCTCCTCCGCGCTGCTCCAGATTCCAATCCACGTCCTCTATCTCGGCCTCTACTGGCGCTTTGCCCGCGAGGCGGGCTTTGCCACATCGTTCGCGCAGAAGGTCGACGACGCGATTTGGACGGCGTTGCTGCTCGGCCTGATCTGGCTCGCCAACCGCTACACCGACGTCGAGATCGCGGGCGCCGCCCCGACTGCATTCCTGCTCGCCGTGCGCTTCTGGCGCGACGAGCGGCCGGATGCGGCGCGACTCAGATCGGCGCTGCAGGCCAACGCACCCTATGTCGCGCTTACCCTCGCACTGTGCGCCACGCGGCTGGTGCCGCCGCTGCGCGATCTCCTGAAGCCGCTGTGGGCGATGCGGCCCTTCGAGGGCCAGCCGGCCTTCGCGCCGCTCTATGCACCGGGCTTCTGGCTGGTCTCCATCGGGATCGTCACGGTCTGGCTGGCGCGCGCATCGCTCAGCCGCGTGCTGGCGGAAACCGGCCGCGGTGCCTGGCGCTCCTGTGCCGTCACCTTGCTCTTCGTGGTGATGGCGCAGTTCTACGTCGGATCAGGCATGGCCGAGACGATCGCCGAGGCGCTGCGCGCTGCCGCAGGCCGCGGCTCGGCGATGAGCGTGCCGATGTTCGCCGCAGTCGGCGGCTTCCTCACGGGCGGCGGGTCCGCCGCCAATGCGATGCTGATGCCGATGGCCACGGCATTGGCGCACGCCATCACCATCGATCCGGCCTGGATCGCCGCGGTGCAGAACAGCGTCTGCACCAACCTCACGATGCTCTCGCCCATCCGCGTTTCGATGGGCGCGGCGATCCTGGCGCTGCCGGCGGCCGAATCGGCGCTCTACCGTCGAGCCTGGCCGCTCGCCCTGCCGCCGCTGATCACAGGTTTCGCGGTTATCCTCGTCCTGCTGGCGTAGGGACGATTTGGCTCTATGATCCGCCCGCAATCGACTGTGCGGGAGTGAAACATGGCCAAGGTGGCATTTCTGGGTCTGGGCGTGATGGGCTTTCCGATGGCGGGGCATCTCGCCGCCAAGGGCCACGACGTCACCGTCTACAATCGCACCTTCGCCAAGGCCGAGGCCTGGACCAAGAAGCACAAGGGCAAGGCTGCGAAGACACCAAAGGAAGCCGCAACCGGCCAGGAGATCGTCTTCTGCTGCGTCGGCAACGACGACGATCTGCGTTCGGTCGTGCTCGGTCCCGACGGTGCCTTCGCCGGCATGGGCAAGGGCTCGATCTTCTTCGACAACACCACGGCCTCCGCCGACATCGCCCGAGAACTTCACGCCGAAGGCAAGAAGCTCGGCGTCGACTTCATCGATGCGCCGGTCTCGGGCGGCCAGGCGGGTGCGGAGAACGGCCAGCTCACCGTGATGTGCGGCGGCGACCAAGCGCCATTCGACCGTGCCAAGCCGGTCGCCGATGCCTTCTCCAAGGCCGTCACCCTGATCGGCCCGTCCGGCGCCGGCCAGATCACCAAGATGATGAACCAGATGTGCATCGCCGGCATCGTGCAGGGTCTTGCCGAGGCGCTGAACCTCGGCCAGCGCGCCGGCCTCGACATGGAGAAGGCGCTGGGCGCGATCTCCAAGGGTGCCGCGCAGAGCTGGCAGATGGAGAATCGCTGGCAGAACATGGTCAACGGCAAGTTCGACTATGGCTTCGCCGTCGACTGGATGCGCAAGGATCTCGGCATTGCCCTGGCCGAGGGCAAGCGCCAGAAGGCCGGCATGCCGCTGGTGGCGCTGGTCGACCAGTTCTACGAACGCGTCCAGGCGCGCGGTGGCGGCCGCTGGGATACGTCCAGCCTGATCCAGCCGCTGCAGAAGCCCTGAGCGGCACGCACCGACGGAGAGCGCAATGGCGGACTACACGCTCTGGGGACGACCAGGCTGGGGCTCGACCATCGTCGAGGCCCAGCTCGAACTGTACGGGCTGAAGTATCGCTACGAGGCGGTAGAGGACCTTTTCCGTACGCCCGGCGCGCGCGAGAAGCTTGAGAAGGTGAACCCGCTCGCCCAGGTGCCGACCCTGGTCATGCCCGACGGCAGCATCATGAGCGAGAGCGCCGCCATCACTCTGCTGCTCGCCGACATCACCGGGAGCGATACTCTGGTTCCCGGCGCCGGGGCGCCGGAGCGCGCCAAGTTCCTGCGCTGGCTGGTCTTCCTGGTCGCCAACATTTATCCGACCTTCACCTATGCCGACGACCCGGCGCGCTTCGTGTCGGTCAATGCCGCACGCGATCCCTTCCGCGCCGCCACCGATGCCTATGCCCAACGGCTCTGGCGGCAGGTCGAACGCGAGGCCGGTACCCCTTGGTTCCTGGGCGAACGCTTCTCCGCCCTCGACATCTATGTCGACATCATGACTCGCTGGCGCCCCAAGCGCGGCTGGTTCGAGATCGAGACGCCCCGGCTCTTCGCCATCGCCCGCAGGGCCGATGCGCTGCCCGAGCTGGCCGACGTGCGGAAGCGTAATTTTCCCAACTCGTGAGTAAAAAATGAAACGACGCAGTCTGGTCGCCGCCCCTCTCCTGGCCCTGGCGGCCACCACTCTCGCCATGCCGGCATGGTCGCAGACCACCTATCCCGACAAGCCGATCACTATGGTCGTGCCGGCCCCGCCCGGCGGCGGCACGGATCTCGTGGCGCGCCTCTATGCCGATCTGCTCGGACAGGAACTGGGCCAGCAGGTGATCGTCGACAATCGCGGCGGCGGCAACGGCAATATCGGTGCGGCGGTCGTGGCCCGCGCCAAGCCCGACGGCTACACGCTGCTGATGCAGTATTCGGGTTTCCACGCTGCCAATCCGGCGCTGATCAGCAACCTGAACTGGGATCCCAAGGATTTCGTCGGCATCGCCATGGGCGCAATCGGGCCGCATGTGATTGTGGTGCCCAAGAAAGTCCCGGCCAGCGATCTCAAGAGCTTCATCGCCTACGCCAAGGCCAATCCCGGCAAGCTGAACTACGCCTCGGTGGGCCCGGGCTCCGTGCCGCATCTCGGCGGCGTGATGCTGAACAAGGCGGCCGGCATCGACCTCATGCACGTGCCCTACAAGGGTTCGGGACCGGCGACGCAGGACACGGTGGCCGGCCAGGTCGAACTCTTCATCGTGACGCCGCCGTCGGTCTCGGGCCACATCCGCAACGGCAACCTGAAGGCGCTGGCACTTGCCAGCACCGAGCGGCTGCCCGCCTTCCCCGATATCCCGACGACCGCGGAAGCGGGCCTGCCGGGCTTCATCCTCGATGGCTGGTTCGCGCTCTTCGCGCCCGCCGGCACGCCGCAGCCGATCGTCGACAAGCTCAACGCCGCGATGCGCAAGATCGCCAAGATGGACGTCACGCGCGAGCGCGCCAACCAGCTCGGCATGGTCCTGAAGGACTGGGATGCCGCGCAGATGGACAAGTTTGCGAAGGACGAGGTCGCGGCCTGGGGCAAGGTCATCCGCGACAACAAGATCACGATGGATTGAGTCGTCGAGGGGCGCGCCGAAGTGGTGCGCCCCAACCGCCTCAGAAGGTCTGCCTGACGCCCACGATCTCGCCGAGGCAGCGGCCGACATGATCGGCCGTCTCGGGCGCCAGCCCTTCGACTTCGATCTCGACATTCAGAACATCGGCGTCGGCCTGCGCGAACACGCGGGCCGGCACGAGGCCGCGCTTGGCGATCAGCTCGAGCGCACGCGGCAGCACGCCGGGCTCGGCATCGGCTTCGAAACAATAACGAACGGTGGAATTGCTACGCTTGAGCGCCAGAACGGCGGAAGGTGCGGAAGCGGACATCGGATGACTCCTCGGGTGACGGACGAACAGCAACGGCCCGGTCTGCAGTGCAAACCGGGTTGCTAATTCGCGTCACGAAGAGGTCCGTGCGGGCCATGGCGCGACTATAGCGCCGGAAAGGGCCGACGCGCTACGCTCCGTCCTGACAACCCGCCGGGAAGGAAACAAAGATGCGTTCAACGCCCATCTACGAGGTACATGCGGTCAAATATGCCCACCTGCCGCGCAAGGCATGGGAAGTGCAGATCAACCCCGACCCGCACGATGCCGACTTCCCGATGGACTATTTCGTCTGGGTGGCGATCCCGCTGGACGAGAGCGGCAAGCGGGCGCTGGGCGGCAAGCCCATCGTCATCGACACCGGCTTCAACGCCACCGTCGGCAAGCAGCGCGGCCGCGAGGTGAAGAAGAACCCCGCCGACCTCCTGGGCGATCTCGGGATCGACGCGAAGGAAGTCGAAGACGTCATCGTCACCCACCTGCACTACGACCATATCGGCAACTGGGATCGCTTCCCCAAGGCGCGCTTCCATCTGCAGGACAAGGAGATGAACTTCGCGACCGGCCGGCACATGTGCAAAGGCCCGTTCCGCCATGCCTACGAATGCGAGGATATCGTCGGCATGGTGCGCGTTCTCTACGCCGGCCGCGTGGTCTTCCATGATGGCGACGAGGAGCTGCAGCCCGGCATCTCGCTGCACCTGATCGGCGGCCACACGATGGGCATCCAGTCGGTACGCATCATGACGCGCAACGGCTGGCTCGTGCTTGCCTCCGACGCCAGCCATTACTTCTGGGGCGTCAACAACGACAAGCTGTTCTCGATCGTCTACTCGGTCGCCGACATGCTGGCGGGCTACGACAAGCTGAAGAAGCTGGCCGAGGGCCGCACCGAGATGGTGATCCCCGGCCACGACGCCGAGGTCATGAAGCGCTTCCCGCCCTCGGCCAAGGGACTCGAAGGCGTGAGCGTACGGCTGGATTGATTGCCGTCCTCGCGGGCGGAGATTGCTCCGCCCGCAATGACTGTTACGCGGTCACTTCTTCTCGATGCTCCACAGCACCAATACGGGTGACGGCAGCAGGCCCGTCGCCTTGCGGCCGAGCGCCGTGGGGCTCTGGAACTGGCCGAGTGGCGCGTGGGTCGGATACTCGACGGCGCGCAGCTGGACCTGTTCGGCAATCGCCTTCTGCTTGGCCGGATCGGTTTCCTTGGCATAGGCGTCGCGCAGCTTCTCCAGCTCGGCATCGCAGGTCCAGCCGAATGTCGCCTTCTCGCAGGAGGCATTGAGGAAGGACGTCGCCACCGGATCGAGCACGTCAACCGCGGCCCATGACGTGAAGAAGGCGCTCCAGCCGCCTGCCGACAGCGGATCCTTCTTGGCGCGGCGGCCGACCAGGGTCTGCCAATCCATCGATTGCAGGTCGACCTTGAAGCCCGCCTTCTCGAGCTGCGGCTTGGCGACCGTGGCGAGGTTGTTGTGGCCCGGCGTGTCCGTCTGGTGCATCAGCACGATCGGCGTGCCGTCGTAGCCCGCTTCCTGCAGGAGCTGCTTGGCCTTGGCGACGTTACCGCCGAGCTTGTCCTCCCAGCCCTTGGTCGATTCCAGCGGCGAGCCGCAGGGGAACAGCGACTTGCACTCCTTGTAGAACTCCGGATTGCCGACATTGGCGTCGAGGAAATCCTTCTGGTTCAGCGCATAGAGGACGGCCTGGCGCACCTTGGGATTGTCGAACGGCTTGTGCAGCACGTTGAAGCGCATCGCGTACTGCCGGCCCGCCTGGTTTACGACCATGATCTTGACGCCCTTTTCCTTCTGCACCAGCGGCAGGAGATCGGGCGGCACGATATCGATCAGATCGATCTCGTCGTTCAGGAGCGCGCTGACCTGCGTCTGCGCATCGGGGATCCAGAGCCATTCGATGCGGTCGACCTTGGCGACCTTGCCGCCGGCCAGGCCCGATGCCGGCTCTGCGCGGGGCTTGTACTTGGCGTTCTTGAGATAGACGACCTTCTCGCCGGGCTTCCACTCGTCCTTCTTGAAGACGAAGGGACCGGAGCCCGTGGCGTCGGTGATCTGCGTATTGGGATCGGTGGCGGCAATGCGTGCCGGCATCATGAACGGCACGTTCGAGCCCGGCTTGCCCAGGGTGCTGAGCACCAGACCGTAGGGCTCCTTCAGCACCATCTTGATCGTCTTGTCGTCCGGCGCCGACAGGTCGCTCACATAGGACATGAGCTTCTGGCCCATCGTGTCCTTGGCGCCCCAACGCTTCAGCGACGCCACGCAGTCGGCGGCCGTCACCGGCGCGCCGTCATGCCAGGTCATGCCGTCACGAAGCGTGAAGGTCCAGGTGAGCTTGTCGTCGCTCATCTTCCAGGTGTCGACCATCTGCGGCTGCACCTGCAGCTTGTCGTCGAGCGCGAACAGCGTGTCGTAGACGAGATAGCCGTGATATTGCGTGATCAGCGCCGTGGTCCAGATCGGATCGATGATCTTGAGGTCGGAATGCAGCGAGGCCTTGAGCGTGCTCTGCGCGGAGGCAGGCGCCGCGAACGGCAAAATGGCAGCCACGGCCGCAGCCGTGACGGCCAGTCGGCGGGTAAGACGCAACATGGAAGCTCCCTTGTTCTTAAGGCGGCAGAATAGACGGCTCAGTCGCCTTGTGCGACGTCCAGCAGGGCCTGCCACTCCGTCAACTTGACGCGCGGCCGCCCGGCGGCGGCTCCCGCGGCAATCTCATGCTTGTCGATACGATGCCAGCCTGCGGCATCGACCGCCAAAGGCAGCACGTCGGGACCGCTCTTGGGATCGCGATCTTTCAGCCAGGCCAATACCTGCTGCGCCACGGCATGGCTGTCGGCCCGATTTGTCGGAATGGTGCCGCTTGGGCCCCGCCGCGCCCAGCCCACAGGAAAAATGCCCTCACCCTGCGGGAACGGTTGGCCGGTATAGCCGATGCAGGTGATCACCAGATCGGCCTTCACCGTGCCGGTCGACAGCTCTACCTCGCCGGCCCGAATAGCCTTCGGCGTCGCGTGGAAGGAGAAATGCACGGTGACCGGCTTTTCGCCCGCTTTGTGCGCGGCAAAGCTTTTCAACGTGTCGATGTTCTTGGTCTTGCGCAGCTTCTCGGGTGTCGGATCGCTCGCCGGCGCGACCGCCTCCAGCACGCTGGCGTCGGCCACCGACACCGCGCGCATCAGGCGGCCCATCTCGGCCAGCTCGTTGTTGGTGAAAGAGGCATGCTCCGCCCCGCGGCGGCCGATCACGTATATGTCCGTAATCGGTGCGGCGGCGATGGCGGCGCCCGCTTCCGGCACGATGTCGGACTTGCCCATCTCGTCGGCGCTCTTGGCCAGCACACGCGCCACGTCGAGTGCGACATTGCCGTTGCCGATTACCGCGACGGACTTCACCTGCGAGAGGTCGGGCCCCTCGCGGAAATCGGGATGGCCGTTCAGCCAGGCCACGAACCGCCACGAGCCCCAGACGTGCGACAGGTCTTCACCGGGAATGCCGAGCTTGCGGTCGACCACCATGCCGGTGGCAACGATCACCGCGTCGTAGGCCGCGACGAGTTCGCCCCAGGTGAGGTCGCGGCCGATCTCGATGTTGCCCGCGAAGCGCAGGTCGGGCTGGGCCAGCAAACGGTCGAACTGCCGCACGACGGCCTTGGTGCCCTGATGGTCGGGCGCCACACCGGCGCGGACCAGGCCGAACGGTGTGGGCAGACGGTCGATGACGTCGATGTGAAGATCAGGCCGGCCGCGCAACAGCCCGTCGGCTGCATAGAAGCCCGATGGGCCGGCCCCTACGATGGCAACCCTATGAGTCATGTCAGCCCGCTTAGCATATGATGGGGCCATGGCTAAATACGCAAAGCTCCGTCAGCTCGGACGACCCGCCGCCCTGCCTGCCTCACCGGGAGAAGCCGTTCTCGAGACGGTGCCGAACCCGCATCCGGGGACGCTTTATCTCGTGCGTTTCACGCAGCCGGAATTTACCTCGCTCTGCCCGGTGACCGGGCAGCCCGACTTTGCGCATCTGGTGATCGATTTCGTACCGCGCGCAAAATTGGTCGAGAGCAAGTCACTGAAGCTCTATCTCAACAGCTTCCGCAACGAGGCGGCCTTCCACGAGGACTGCACCGTGGGTATCGGCAAACGATTGGTGAAGACGATAGCGCCGCGCTGGCTACGTATCGGTGGCTACTGGTATCCCCGCGGCGGCATGCCGATCGATGTCTTCTGGCAGACCGGCGCGCCGCCGAAGGGCCTGTGGCTGCCCGACACCGGCGTCGCCTCCTATCGCGGCCGGGGATAATGGCCCGGCTGCCGCCGACGCCGACGCGGCCGCCGCAGCGGGCCAGCCCGCGCGCCCTGCGCGACGCTATTCGCGACAAGGCGCTGGCGCTGGGCTTCGATGCCGTGGGTTTCGCGCCGGCCAGGCTCGCCCCCGATGCGCGGCGGCAGCGGCTGGAACGGTTGACCGCGTTCGTCGACCAGGGTTTCCAGGGCGACATGGGATGGCTGGGCGATCGCACCGAGGAGCGCGTCGATCCCGAGACGCTCTGGCCCGGCGCAAGGACCGTCGTTTCGGTCGCGCTGAACTACGGACCGGCCAACGATCCGCGTGCCGTGTTGGCCGAACGCGACCGCGCCGCCGTCTCGGTCTATGCGCAGGGCCGCGACTATCACGATGTGATGAAAACCCGGCTGAAGGCATTGGGCCGCTTCATCTGGGATACCTACCGACACGACCTCAAAGTGTTCGTCGACACCGCACCGCTGATGGAAAAGCTCGCCGCGCAGCAGGCCGGCCATGGCTGGCAGGGCAAGCACACCAACCTCGTCTCACGCCAGTTCGGGTCCTGGCTGTTCCTCGGCGAACTGCTTCTGTCGGTCGAACTGCCGGCCGACGAGCCGGAGGAAGATCACTGTGGCCAGTGCCGCGCCTGCCTCGACGTCTGTCCTACCAAGGCGTTCCCCGCTCCCTACAGGCTCGATGCACGGCGCTGCATTTCCTATCTCACCATCGAACACGAAGGTGCGGTAGATCGTGCACTCCGGCCCGCGCTCGGCAACCGCATCTACGGCTGCGACGATTGCCTGGCCGCCTGCCCCTGGAACAAGTTTGCGCAGGAAGCTCGCGAGGCGGCCTTCGCGCCACGCGCCGTTCTCGACGGACCGCACCTTGCCGACCTCGCCACGCTCGACGACGAAACCTTCCGCACGCGCTTCTCGGGCACCGCCGTCAAGCGCATCGGCCGCAACCGCTTCCTGCGCAACGTCGCCTATGCGCTGGGCAACAGCGGCACACCGGCGACCTCGCTGCCCGCGGTCGAGCGCCTGTTGAAGGATGCCTCGCCGCTGGTGCGGGGCGCTGCCGTCTGGGCCCTGTCGCGGCTCGCGCCGGCCGAGTTCGAGCGCCGCAGCCGGGCGGTTACCGAGCCCGACGCGGCGGTGCGCGACGAGTGGTCATCTCCGCTCCCTGAAGAACGCGCGCAATAGCTCGCCCGCGTCGCGCTCGCCGAGGCCGGGATAGAGTTCGGGCCGGTGATGACAAGTGGGCTGGTCGAAGATGCGCGGACCATGCTCGACGCCACCGCCCTTGGGATCGCCCGCTCCCCAGTAGACGCGCCGCAGCCGGGCGAAGGAAATAGCCTGGGCGCACATCGGGCAGGGTTCGAGGGTGACGTAGAGATCGCAGTCGACCAGCCGCGCCGAGCCGAGCCGAGCCGCCGCCGCGCGGATCGCCAGCATCTCGGCGTGCGCCGTCGGGTCGCTCGACGCCTCGGTACGATTGCCCTCCTCCGCCAGCAGCGTGCCGTCCGGCCCCATGATCACACAGCCAATCGGCACCTCGCCACGCGCGCCGGCGGCGCGGGCCGCGGCGAGAGCGCGTTCCATGGGTGTAGGGTTCGATATATCCGCCATGCCGCTGACTATAGCGCTCGCGAGCCGGCACGCGTATCTTGGGCCGCATGCCTCGCCCTCTGATCGGAGTCACCCTGGATGCGGAAAAGCCAGGGGGATACTCCAAGTTTCCCTGGTATGCGCTGCGCCAGAATTATCTCGACGCCATCGACGCGGCCGGCGGCCTGCCGGTGGCGCTGCCGCATGAGCCCGACCGCGTCGCCGACTATCTCGACCGCATCGACGCGCTGGTCGTGACCGGCGGCGCCTTCGACGTCGATCCTTCCTACTATGGCGGCGGCGACAAGCACGCCACGGTGATCACCAAGGACCGCCGCACCGCCTTCGAGTTCGCCGTCACGAAGGGGGCGCTCGACCAGAACAAGCCGGTGTTGGGAATCTGCGGCGGCCAGCAGCTCCTACACGTCGTGCTGGGCGGCAAGCTGATCCAGCACATTCCCGACACCATCGCCGAACCGCTGGCGCACGAGCAGCCCAACCCGCGCAACGAGCCGGGCCATCTCGTGAAGGTGGCGAAAGGCACGCAGCTTCACGACATCGTCGGCGCCGACGAACTCGCCGTGAACAGCGCCCATCACCAGGCCGCCGCGGACGCGCCGCAAGGTGTAATCGTGAATGCGACGGCGCCCGATGGCGTCATCGAGGGAATCGAGGCGCCGGCCTATCGTTTCTGCATCGGCGTGCAGTGGCATCCTGAATTCCTGATCTCCGAAGGCGATGCGAAGCTCTTTCGCGCCTTCCTGGGAGCGGCGGCACCGAAGTGAGCGAACCCGAGAGAATTGCCAAGCGGCTGGCGCGTGCGGGCCTTTGCTCGCGCCGCGATGCCGAACGCTGGATCGAAGCCGGCCGTGTCAAGGTCGACGGCAAGGTGCTGGAAACGCCGGCCTTCGTCGTGACCGACAAGAGCGTCATCGAGGTCGACGGCAAGCCGTTGCCGCAGGCCGACCGCGCCCGCCTGTGGCGCTACCACAAGCCGCCGGGAGAGATGGTGACGGCCCGCGATCCCGAGGGGCGGCGCACCATCTTCGACTCGCTGCCCAAGGGCATGCCGCGCGTCGTCACCGTCGGCCGCCTCGACTACATGTCCGAGGGCCTGCTGCTGCTCACGAACGATGGCGGCCTCGCACGCCGGCTCGAACTGCCGGCCAATGGCTGGACGCGCCGCTATCGCGCCCGCGTGCACGGTGCCGTCGACGAGGCACGGCTGGCGGCGCTGGCCAACGGCATCACCATCGAAGGCGTGCGCTATGGCGCCATCCAGGCCACGCTCGACCGTCAGCAGCGCTCGAATGCCTGGCTCGACATTGCCCTGACCGAAGGCAAGAACCGCGAAGTCCGGCGCGTGCTGGCCTTTCTCGACTTGCCGGTGGTCCGTCTGATCCGCATCGCCTTCGGCCCATTCCATCTCGGCGAATTGGAGCGCAACCACGTCGACGAGATCCCGCCGCAGGCACTCGACAATCTGATGGGCGTGAAGCGGGCGCCTCGCAAGGAAGGCTGGGCGAAACCGCAGTCGCGTCCGACCGCACACGCCAAGCGCCGGCGTTCCTGATGCTCAGGATCATTGGCGGCAAGCATCGCGGGCGCGCGCTCGCCACGCCGGAAGGGATGGCGACCCGGCCGACCGCCAGCCGTGCCCGCGAGGCCCTGTTCAACGTGCTGATGCATGCCAAGTGGCGCGACGACGGGACCTCGCCCCTGATCGACACACGCGTACTCGACGCCTTTGCCGGCTCCGGTGCGCTGGGCATGGAGGCGCTGTCGCGTGGTGCCGCTCATGCCACTTTCCTCGACAACGATGCGACGGCGATCAAGCTGATCGGCGAGAACCTGCGCAAGCTCGGCGAGACCGGCGCCGCACGCGTGGTGCGCGCCGACGCGACGCGGCCGCCGCCCGGACGCGAGCCCTGCGACCTCGTCTTCCTCGATCCGCCCTATCGCTCGGGCCAAGCTGCGCCGGCATTGGCGGCACTGGCCGACGCGGGCTGGATCGCCCCCGATGCCGTCGTCAGCGTCGAGCTGGCGCACAACGAGGATATCGCCCCGCCCGCCGGATTCGAGACGATCGACGAGCGGCGCTATGGTGCCGCCAAGATCGTGATCCTGAAGCGTACCCCATGAAGCTCACCGCCCCGCTCTACATGCTGCGCCATGGCGAAACCGCCTGGAACACCGAACGCCGCATGCAGGGAACCAAAAACTCCGACCTCACGGAACGTGGCCGGGCGCAGGCGCAGGCGATGGGTCGCACGCTCAAGATCGAGCTGGCGCGCGAGCCCGGCCCGACGATCTTCCTGCGCAGCCCGCTCGGCCGCACGCGCGAGACGTCGGAGATCATCGGCCGCGAACTCGGTATTCCCACCACCGAATGGCGCGAGGACATGCGTCTCGCCGAACTCTCCTATGGCGAATGGGAGGGCTTCTCGTGGAAGGAGATCGAGGTCACGCATCCGACCGCGCTCGCCGACTGGCGCGCCGATCCCCATGGCTACTGCCCGCCCGGCGGCGAGACTCACGAGCGATTGAGCCAGCGCTCGGCCGAGATGCTGGCCCTCATTGCTACGTCGGGCATGCGCACCGTCGTGGTCAGTCACGGCGTCAGCGGTGCGGTGATGCGCGGCCTGCATCTCGGCCTCGATGCGCGCGCCATGTTCGTCCTCGAAAAGCCGCAGGATGCCTTCTTCCGTCTGTTCGACAGCCGCGAAGAAAGAATCGTCTGCCTCTGAGTGTGAGAAGAGTTTGTGAACGCCGCGAAGGATTCTAGGCCTTAGACGCCACGAGTGTGGCATTGCAGGCACTGCTCGCAGCGTTGCGGCCTCCGCTGGGCAGAGTTGTTTCGCCATTCGCGACGAAGACCGCTACAAACATCGCCATGTCCAATCTGGTTTCGACGATGGGCCCCGCGCGCGGCGCGTGGGGAGCGGAGGCACGCGCGACTCTTTTGCTCGCCTGGCCGCTCATTCTCACGAATCTCGCGCAAACCGCGATGACGGCTACCGATGTCGTGCTGCTGGGTTGGCTGGGCGCCGATGCACTGGCCGCCGGTGCCCTGGGCTCCAATCTCTATTTCGCCACGATGATCTTCGGGCTCGGCATCACGACTGCCTCCGCACCGATGATCGCACGCGAGCTTGGCCGCAAGAGCCATTCGGTGCGCGATGTGCGCCGCACCGTGCGCCAGGCCATGTGGGCGGCCGTGGTGATCGCCGTGCCGATCTGGGTCGTGCTCTGGCACTGCGAAGACATCCTGCTGCTGATGGGGCAGGAACCGCGCCTCGCGGCAGCGGCCGGCGAGTATATGCGTGCGCTGCAATGGTCGATCCTGCCGTTCTTCTTCTTTCTGGTGCTGCGGTCCTTCGTGTCGGCCCTGGAGCGTCCGATGTGGGCGATGGCAATCGGCGTCGTTGCGGTCGTGATCAACGCCATCCTTACCTGGGCGCTGATCTTCGGCCACTTTGGCCTGCCGGCCCTGGGACTCGTCGGTGCCGGCGTCGCCACGACCGCTTCGACGGTGTTTATGTTCTCGGCGCTCGCAATCGTGGTCTATGCCGACCGCAGGTTCCGCCGCTATCACCTGCTGGGCCGTTTCTGGCGCGCCGACTGGCCCCGCTTTCGCGAACTGTGGCGGCTCGGCCTGCCGATCGGCACGACGCTGGTCTTCGAGGTTACGGTATTCAATGCCTCGACTTTCCTGATGGGCTTGATCAGCGCCGCGTCGATTGCTGCGCACTCGATTGCCCTGCAGATCGCCTCGCTCTGTTTCATGGTGCCGCTCGGGCTCAGCCAGGCTGCGACGGTGCGCGTGGGCCGCGCCTATGGCGCCAACGATCCAGAGGGCATCCGCCGCGCCGGCTGGACGGCATTCGCCATGGGCACCGGCTTCATGATCGTGACGGCGCTTGCCATGGTGCTCCTGCCGCGCACCCTGGTCGGCCTGTTCCTCGACCTCGGCACGCCGGCCAATGCGCCGGTGATCGAACTCGCCGTGTCGTTCCTCTTCCTTGCGGCGCTGTTCCAGCTCGCCGATGGCGGCCAGGCCGTGGCCGCCGGCATGCTGCGCGGTCTGCACGATACACGCGTGCCCATGATCTATGCCGGCATCGGTTATTGGGTCATCGGCCTCGCGGCCGGCGTTGTGCTGGCCTTCGTCTTCGAGCTTGACGGCTTCGGCATCTGGATCGGCCTCGCGACCGGCCTGGTCACCGTGGCCATCCTGCTGACCGCCCGCTGGCTCCGCCGCGAGCAGCTCGGCCTCCTGGCGCCCGGTCGCTGACTTCTCCGCCCCGTCGGTGTTCAGCCTTTCACGAGTCTGGCAGTGCGGCGGCAGCCGCTGGTTTCGCTGACGATCAGGACGCCGCCTTCACTGCGCGCCGAGAGTTGGGCACGACGCTGGTCGGTGCCTTTCACCGACGCGACGCTGATCAGCTTGAACGTGCCGGTCGCCCGCGCAAGGCCGTGGATCTGCCAGAGGCCGGGACCGGGTGGCGGCGGCGCGGATTTCTTCGGATTGGGCACCGGACCACGTGCGGTCGTGTCGTAGGCCGATCCATCGACGATGCCTGCCTCGATCGTGAGCAGGTAGTCGAGCGGCGCATTGCAGGAACCGCCGTCGCTGGTGCCACGCCACTGGCCGTCGAGCGGCGAAGCGGGCGCCGGCGTGACCGTACCGGGCGGCGGCGAGGCCGAGGGAGCCGGGGCACGTGTCTGCGCAGCGACCACCGAGGTGAAGCCAGCGGCGAGCACGAGAGCGAACGCCGGTACAAAATACTTCTTCATCGCCTTCCGAACAGCCGCTCGATGTCGGCCAGCTTGAGTTCGACATAGGTCGGGCGGCCGTGATTGCACTGGCCGGAATGCGGCGTCGCCTCCATCTGGCGCAGCAGTGCATTCATTTCCTCGACGGTGAGCCGGCGGCCGGCCCGTACCGAGGTATGGCAGGCGAGCGTGCCGCACACCTCCTCGACCTTCTCCTTGAGCGAGAGGTGATCGCCCATCTCGGCAAGCTCGTCGGCGAGATCGCGCACCAGTCCCTGGATATCGAGCTCGCCCAGCACCGCCGGCGTTTCGCGGACCACTACTGCACCCAGCCCGAAAGGCTCCAGCACCAGGCCCATCTCGGCAAGCTCGGACTGGCGAGTAGCCAGCCGCCGCGCGCCGTCTTCGCCCACTTCGACGACTTCGGGGAGCAGCAGTGCCTGACGCTTCACGCCCTCGGCCTCGAGCTGGTTCTTCAGCCGCTCGTGTACCAGCCGCTCATGGGCGGCATGCTGGTCGACGATGACCACGCCCTGATCGGTCTGCGCGACGATATAGGTCTCGTGAAGCTGGGCCCGCGCCACGCCCAGAGGATAGTGCAGCGCCTCGCCGTTGCCGTTGACGACCGGTACGGGCTCGCCCTCGACCCGCGCGGAGGGTACGGCCAGCGGCGCCATGAACTGCGCAGCCGCCTCGGCGAGTCCACGCGGCATCGATGTGAAACTGCCACCGCCGCTGCGATATCCCATCGGCAACGGCGCCGAGAATCCCGTGTGCGGGCGAAAGGCGCCGAGCGCCGCATCCGACACTGTCGTACTGGCGCGATGGCCGGCGGCCGACAGCGCGGTGCGCAGCGCGCCGACGATCAGGCCGCGCACAATGCCGGCATCGCGGAAACGCACCTCGGTCTTGGCCGGATGCACATTGACGTCGACCAGCTCGGTCGGCGCTTCGAGGAACAGCGCCACCATGGGATGGCGATCACGCGCCAGGAAGTCCTGGTAGGCACCGCGCACCGCCCCGGCGAGGAGCTTGTCACGCACCGGCCGGCCGTTGACGAAGAGATACTGGTGCTGGCCGGTCGGCCGGTTGAGCGTCGGCAGGCCGGCAAAGCCGGTCAGCCGGAATCCTTCGCGTGTGGCATCGATCGCCACGGTGTTCTCGCCGAACTCACGGCCCATGATGGCGCTGAGGCGTTCCAGCCGCGCCGCATCGGCGTTCTCGAGCAGCGACGGATTGGCGGCCGGCAGGTCGATCAGCGTGCGCTCCTCGCTCTCCAGCCGGAATGAGACCTCGGGATGCGCCATGGCGAGCCGGCGCAGCGCGTCGGCGACATGGCTCGACTCGGTCCGCGGTTCCTTCAGGAACTTGAGCCGGGCCGGTGTCGCAAAGAAGAGATCGCGCACTTCGACCCTCGTGCCGGCGGGATGCGCCGCGGGTTTCGGCTCGCCCTTGGCGCCGCCTTCGATCTCCAGGCTCCAGGCGGTGTCGGCGCCGGCCGGTCGCGAAGTGATGGTGAAACGGCTGACCGACGCGATGGACGGCAGCGCCTCGCCGCGAAAGCCCAGGGTGCGAATGTCGGCAAGATCGTCGCCGGGCAGCTTCGAGGTGCAGTGCCGTTCGACTGCCAGCGCCAGCTCCGCAGGCGACATGCCGACGCCGTCATCGACCACAGCAATGAAGGTGCGGCCACCCTCCTTCAGGGTAACCGTGATGCGACGGGCGCCGGCGTCGATGGCATTTTCGACCAGCTCTTTCACGGCACTCGCCGGACGCTCGACCACTTCGCCGGCGGCGATGCGGTTGACGAGCGTCGACGGGAGGCGACGCAGGAGGCGGGCGGGAGCGCTCATGGCCCCCAAGTTTACGACCGGCGCCCTGTGGATGATACGCGCGCGGAAAGATACTGCCGCGTCAGGATCTTGCCCTCCTCGACCGCAGGCTGATCGAAGGCATCGATACCCAGCAATTCGGCGGCAAACATGGTTTCCAGCATATAGTGCATCATCAATGCGCCCATCACCCTCTCGTCGAGTGTGGCGATCCGGATGACGCGGGTTGGCCGGCCATTCTTGATCAGCGTTGCCGCGGTCGCATCGGCTTCGGCCAGCAGGAGGTCGCCCAGCGATTTGTTTTCGAGATAGGCGAGCGACTTGTCGCCGCCCAGCGCCGCCGGCGGGATCAGCTTGCCCTGCCCTGCCGTGTCGAGGATCACGACGGTGAACATCTTGTCGGGCGGGCCGCCCAGATAGAGCTGCAACTGGCTGTGCTGATCGACCGTGCCCATGGCGCGCACCGGAGTCGTGCCGTTGCCGCCCTTGCCCAGGCTCTCGGCCCAGAGCTGGCGATACCAGAAGCCGAAGTAACCCAGCCGGTCGCAATAGGGCATCAGCACTGTGGTGCCGATGCCGCGTTCCTTCGCGAGCCCGATCGACAGCGCCGCACCGACGGCAGGTGCCAGCCCGCGGGCGTCGCTTGCCTGCAGCACGGGATCGAGCACGCTCGCGGCGCCATCGCGCACGGCCGCAACGTCGAGGCCGGCGATCATCGCCGGCAGCATGCCAACCAGCGAGAGCACGGAGAAGCGGCCACCGACCCGGGGATCGTGGTCGAGGATAGGACAGCCGATACCGCCGGCGATGCGGCTCAAGGCGTTGTCGCTGGGCTCGGTGATGGCGATCACATGGTTCGCGAGCTTGTCCTTGCCGACTTTGGCCTCAAATTCGGGCAGCAGGGTGAGAAACTGCGTCAGGGTCTCGGCCGTGGTGCCGGACTTGGAGATGACGATCAGGCCGGTCCGGGCAAGCGGCAGACGGGCGCTCAGCTCGGCAATGGTGGCGGGATCGACATTGTCCATGAACCAGAGCTTGGGCCGGCCCGGCGCCGGACCGAATCCCAGATCCTTGAGCGCGACCAGAGTCTGGCCGCCGAGGCTCGACCCACCAGTGCCCAATACGACCACATGCTCGAACCTGGCGAAGCGCTCGGCGTGAGGCTTCAGCAGGGCGAGGTCGTCGTGCGTGCCCGGCAGGCTCAACAACGGCAGTGTGCCGTCGGCCTTCCAGCGGCGGAACTTGTCGAGGGCCGCGCTGGCACGAACCAGCTCGCGGTCGAGCGAGGCCTGTGGCAGGCCATGCTTGCCGACCTTGGCATCGAGAGCGTCGTCGATCACATGGCTGTAAAGCATGCGCATGATCCCTAGGGTTCGGATGTAACACCGACCGGCTTGCCGACCACCACCGTCGTCAGCGCTTCGTCGCGCAATAGCCGGCGCGCCATCTTGTGGACGTCTTCGAGTTTCACGGCGGCGATCAGCGCCCCGCGCTTGGTCAGATGGTCGGGCGAAAGCCCGTCGACCTGCATCGCATGCAAAAGGTTCGCGATCGAGCCTGACGAATCGAGGGACAAGGCCAAGGCTCCCGCGAGATAGGTCTTGGCATCGGAGAGTTCCTGCTCGGTGATGCCTTCGGTCCGCAGCCGCGCCATGTTGGCCTTGATGACGCGCAGCGCCTCGGCGATACGCTCGTTGGCGCTGCCCGTCGAGATGACCAGCAGAGCGGCGCGCTTATAGGTCCTGAGGCCGCTCGACACGCTGTAGGCCAGGCCGCGCTTCTCGCGCACTTCGTTGAACAGGCGGGACTGCTGGCCGCCACCGCCCAGCACGTGGTTCATCACCAGCGCGGCGTACCAGTCGGGATCGTCGCGTGGGATGCCTGGCAGCGCCATCAACGCGGCGCTTTGCGGTACCGGACGCTCGACGACCACGGTCCTGGGCTTGGTCGGCGGCACCCATTGCGGCGGCAGCGCCGGCGGCGTGCCGGCAGGCAGACTGCCGAAGGCGCGATCGATCTGGCGGGCGAGTTCGGCTTCGCTGATATCGCCCACGGCCGCCACGGTCAGCCCGCTGCGCAACAGCACCGCGGCGGCGCGCTTCTTCAGATGGTCGGGCGTCACCTTGGCCAGATCCTCGCGCGTACCCTCGGGATCGGCAGCATAGGGATGACCGGCGAACAGCGTCGCCATCAGAGTACGGCCGGCCACCGATGCCGGACGCTGCGCCGCCTGGTTGAGCGAGGCAATCGTCTGGGCTCGGCGCTGGTCGACCATCGCCGCGTCGAAGCGCGGCTCGACCATCGCCAGGCGCAGCAGTTCAAAGCCCTCGTCACGGTTGGCCGACAGGACGCGCAGCGACCCGTTCACCCGGTCGAGCGAGGCGCTGAAGCTGATCGATGCGGCAGCATCCTCCTGGCGCTGACGGAAGGCCTGGGCGTTCAACGGCCCGGCTCCGTCCGTCAGCAGATTGGCCATCAAGTCGGTGGTGCCGGAAAGTCCGGCCGGATCGGATGCAGTGCCGCCGACGAACGAGAAAGAGAGTGCGACGACCGGCGTGCTCTTGTCCTCGACCAGCCAAGCCTTGATGCCGAGCGGCGTGGTGACCTGCTTGATCTGGATGGCGCCGGCCGCTGCCGGTAACGACAACAAGGCGAGGCCGGCCAACAATGCGGCGAACAGGCGTTTCATCGGCTGCCTTCGGCCGGCGTCAGCATCGCCGTCACCGCACCGTCATCGCGCCAGACATATTCGGCGGCGGCCTGGACCTCGGCCGGCGTCACCGCCGATATCCGCTGCGGCCAGGCATCGACATCGGCCACCGTGCCGCCGGTGCTCAGCATGGTGCCGTAGATCCGGGGACCGCTCGCCAGGGAATCCTGCGAATAGATGGCGCCGGCCAGGAGCTGGTTCTGCGCCCGCTCCACCTCTTCGGGCTTAACGCCGCCATCGAGCAGACGCTTCATCTCCGTCGTCACGGCCTTCTCGACGTCCGCCATGCTGCGCGTCGGAGCGGGATGCACGCCGATATCGAACGAGGTGAGGCCGAGGCTCGCCGGACTGTAGGCCGCCCAGGCCGAGAGGCCGACCTTGCCGTCGACCACCAGCGCCCGCCAAAGCCGGCTGGTCTCGCTGCCGCCGAACAGGCGCGCCAGCACCTGCAGCGCATAGGCATGCTTGGTCTCGCCAGTACGGTAGGACGGGGCCAGCCATAGCCGCGACCAGCGCGGCTCGACGACCCGCGCGTCGGCACGGATCACCTTCTGCGGCAGGTTGGGGCCGCCCTTCGAGGGGCGTCGCCGCGGCTCGGTCTTGCGACTCGCGATCGGGCCGTAATATCTCTCCGCGAGCTTGCGCACCGCCTCGGTCGTGGTGTCGCCGGCCACGATGAGCACCGCATTGTTGGGCGCATAGTGGCGGCGATAGAAGGTCGAGAGATCGTTGACGCTCAGCTTCTTGATGTCGTCGGGATAGCCGACGATCGGCATGGCATAGGGCTTGTGGCGGCCATAAAGCTGCTCGCGCACCGCCTCGTCGAGCAGCGCCGACGGCACGTTGTCCGTGCGCATGCGGCGTTCCTCGAGGATCACCTGACGTTCCGGCACGATCTCGCGATCGCTGATGCGGATGCCGGTCATGCGATCGGCCTCCATGCGCATGATCAGCTCCAGCCGCTCCGCCGCGATCGTCTGGTGATAGCCTGTCGAATCGAAGCTCGTGTAAGCGTTGTCGCGGCCGCCGTTGCGCGAGACGATGCGCGAGAACTCCCCTCCCGGCACCTTGTCGGTGCCCTTGAACATCATGTGTTCGAGGAAATGCGCAGCGCCGGTCTTGCCGAACGTCTCGTCGGCGCTGCCGACCTTGTAGACGACGACCTGGGTGACGATCGGCGCGCGCCGCGACGGCAGCACGATGGCCTGCAGGCCGTTGGGCAACGTGAAGGTCTCGGCGTTGCGACGCTCGACGGCAAAGAGCTTGGCAAGCGCCGTGGCCGATGGCGAGACGACCGCGCCCGCAAAAAGGCCGCCGAGCAGAGCACGGCGGCCGAAAGGCAGGAGCGAACTCAGAAGATGCCTTCGAGCAGACCGCGCTTGCGACGCGTGATCGTGGGCGTCGGCCCGGTCGCGGGTTGGCCGGCCGCCTGCGCGTCGCGAATGCGCTGCTGTTCCTTGGCGGGATCAATGAGCACGCCCGGCGGCGGCGAATCCTGCCAGAAGATCAGGCTGTCGATGAAGGTCTTGTCGCTGTCGGCAAGGGTCCGGGTGTCCTGGTTCACGCGCCCGCGGATTTCGGGATCGACGCCGCCCTGTCCGGCACGCGCCACCAGCGCCTGTTCCGAGGAGCTGCCGCTGCGCGGCGCGTTGGGACCGGCGCTGATCCGCTCCTGGGTGCGGCCGGCCAGCGCCGGCGACAACGCTTCCTTGGCCTGGTCGGCCGGCGTCATTTCCTGCGGCCTGGCCTCGCCCGGCCGCGGCGGACGCAGCTCGGCGTTGGGCGGCATGGTGAGCGGCGAATGGGACACGATCTTGAATTCGTCGGGCGACACTTTCTTGCCGCCGCCGAGATTCTCGAAGGCGCCGCAGCCGCCCAGCACGAGAGCGGTGCAGGCGAGCAAAGCCACCGGGATCGGTCGTATCCGTGTCATCGTTGGTCCTTCGAAGCCTGTTTCTGTCGGTCGATCATGGCTGTATCAGGGCGCCCCTTCATGGAGCAGGTTTCTTCTCGGCCAGCAGCGAATCGATCAGCATCAAACCGACGCCGACGACGATCGCCGAATCGGCGACATTGAACGCCGGCCAATGCCATTGGCCTATGTGGAAATCAGCGAAATCGAACACCGCTCCCCACCGAGCGCGGTCGATAACATTGCCGATGGCCCCTCCCATGACAAGGCCGATGCCCCATCCGGTCAGGGGCCGGTCGGTTCGTCGCAGCCAGAAGAAGAGGCCGATGCAGACGGCAATCGCGACTGCCGAGAGAACCCAGGGCGGCAGAGCCTGGTCGCCGCCGAGCAGACCGAAGCTGACGCCCCGATTCCACACGATTACCAGGCGAAAAAAGCCGTCGATCACCGGCACGATGGCGCCCGCCTTCAGCAAGTATCCGAGGAGGAGCTGCTTGGAGACCTGGTCCGCCACCAGCGTGACGAGGACCAGGGCCATCGCCTGACGGTCGATCTGCCTCATGCCGCACCCATCATGCGGAGACTGCGTCTTCGCAGCGGCGGCAGATCAGCGGATGGGCGGTCGATTTGCCGACCTCCTCCAGGACCTGCCAGCAGCGTGCACACTTGTTGCCCTCCGCCAGTGCCGGCACGACGCCGACGCCCGCGACATCCGCCAGGACGAAGGCGCCATCGGGCGCATTGCCTTCGACGAGATCGCCGCCCGAGGTGATGCAGATCTCCGACAGGTCGAGTCCCTTCAGGGCGTCGAGATATTCCGGCGCGACATGGACATGCGGCGCGGCCTGAAGGCTCGAGCCGATGCGCTTCTCCGCCCGCTCGAGTTCCAACGCCCCCGTGACGACACGGCGAAGCGCCCGCACCGTCTTCCACTTCTCGCCAAGGCCGGTATCGAGCCAGGCGGCAGGGATCGTCGGATAGAGACGCAGATGCACGCTGTCGGCCTTGCCGTCCGGCACATCCTGTGGCCGTGCAAGCCATGCCTCTTCCGCCGTAAAGCAGGTGATGGGCGCCAGCCAGGCGGTAAGGAAGGAGAAAATCTCCGCCAGCACCGTCCGCGCCGCGCGCCGACGCAACGACCGGGCGGCGTCGCAGTAGATCGCATCCTTGCGGATGTCGAAGTAGAAGGCCGAGAGATCGACCGCGCAGAAATTGTGCAGCTCGGTCGCTATCCGATGGAAGTCGAAATCGTCGACCGCCGGCCGGAAGATCGCGTCAAGCTCGGCCAGCCGGTGCAGCACCCAGCGCTCCAGCTCGGGCATATCGGCATGCGCCACCGTCTCGTCAGCCGAATAGCCGTCGAGGCTGCCCAGCAGATAGCGCAGCGTGTTCCGCAGCCGGCGATAGGCCTCGGCCTGATGCTTCAGGATTTCGGGACCAATGCGCTGGTCCTCGGTGTAGTCGGTGCCGACGACCCAGAGGCGCAGGATGTCGGCGCCATACTGGTCACACACCGATTGCGGCGCCGTGATGTTGCCCAGCGACTTGGACATCTTGCGGCCCTGCTCGTCGAGCGTGAAGCCGTGCGTCAGCACGCCGTCATAGGGCGCACGCCCGCGGGTGCCGCAGCTTTCTAGCAGCGAGGAATGGAACCAGCCGCGATGCTGGTCCGAGCCTTCGAGATAGAGGTCGGCCGGCCATTTGAGGTCGGGATTGCCTTCGAGCGTGAAGACATGCGTCGAACCCGAGTCGAACCAGACATCGAGGATGTCCGTCACCTGCTCGAAGTCCGCGGCATTGTACTTGTTGCCGAGGAAGCGTTCGGGCGGGCTGTCGAACCAGACGTCGGCGCCTTCCTGCTTGAAGGCCTCGACGACACGGCCCATCACCTCGGCGTCGCGCAACGGCTCGCCGGTCTGCTTGTTCACGAACACCGCGATCGGCACACCCCAGGCGCGCTGACGCGACACGTTCCAGTCGGGTCGCGTCTCGATCATCGAGCGCAGACGATTGTAGCCGGCGCGCGGCACGAAGCGCGTCGCGTCGATGGCCGCCAGCGCCTTCTCGCGAAGCGTGCCGCCGATCTCGGGGATCTGCTTGTCCATGGCTATGAACCATTGCGGCGCGTTGCGGAAGATGACGGGCGCCTTCGACCGCCACGAATGCGGATAGCTGTGCGTGATGCGGCCCGAGGCCAGGAGCTTGCCGGCCTCGTCGAGCGCGGCGATCACGGTCCGGTTGGCGTCGCCCTTCTTGCCCTCGGGCGTGTAGACGCGCTTGCCGGCGAACAGCGGCACATGCGGATAGTAGGTGCCGTCTTCGGCCACCGTGTCCGGCACCTCGACGCCATTGGCCACGCCCAGCTCGTAGTCGTCGGCGCCGTGGCCCGGTGCGATATGCACGAAGCCGGTGCCGGCATCCGCGGTAACGAAAGCGCCGGGCAGCAGGCGCACGTCGAACTCGTAGCCCTGGCCGCGCAACGGATGGGCAGCGACGACGCCTTCGAGGTCGGCAGCCGCAAGATCGGCGAGATGCTTGGGCGTGAAGTTCGCGGTTTCCGCAACGGCGTCAACCAGCTCCTTGGCCAGCACCATCTTCTCGCCGACGCGGGCCTTGCTGCCCTCGCCCGCTGCGGCCACTTCGACCAGCGCGTAGGCGATCTCGGGCCCGTAGGCCAGCGCACGGTTGCCCGGCATGGTCCAGGGCGTGGTCGTCCAGATCACCACCGACGCGCCATCGAGCTTGCCGCCCGTCGACTTCAAGATCGGGAAGCGCACATGGACGGTATCGGAGACATGGTCGTGATACTCGATCTCGGCCTCGGCCAGCGCCGTCTTCTCGACGACGCTCCACAGCACGGCCTTGGAGCCCTTGTAGAGCCCGCCGTTCATCAGGAACTTGCCGAGTTCGCCCACGATCACGGCCTCGGACTCGTACTTCATCGTCGAGTAGTAGTTGTCCCAGTCGCCGTCGACGCCGAGCCGCTTGAACTCCTCGCGCTGCACCGTGATCCAGTGATCGGCGAAGGCGCGGCATTCCTTGCGGAACTCGACCACCGGCACCTGGTCCTTGTCGCGCTTCTTGGCGCGGTACTGCTCCTCGATCTTCCACTCGATCGGCAGGCCGTGGCAGTCCCAGCCCGGCACATAGTGGCTGTCCTTGCCCAGCATCTGCTGGGTGCGGCTCACCAGGTCCTTCAGGATCTTGTTCAGCGCATGCCCGATATGAAGGTTGCCGTTGGCGTAGGGAGGCCCGTCGTGCAGCACGAACTTGGGCCGGCCCTTGCTCTCGACGCGCAGGCGGTCCCACAGCTTCATGTCGGCCCAGCGCTTCAGCAGCTCCGGCTCCTTCTTGGGAAGGCCGCCGCGCATCGGAAACTCGGTCTTGGGCAGGAAAACGCTGGATTTATAGTCAGTTGTCACGAGAAACTCGGCACTGGGAGGAGCGATAGGCGACCGCCTCGCCGACGGCCGCGGACAAGCAGGATGACCCGGCCGCGGTCAGCGGACCGGGCGGATAATTCGCTCCTGAGGGGCCCCGGGAAACATAGGGCCGGCAATCTAGGGATGGGGGTCCGGAGGGTCAAGGAGCCGGAATCGGCCACGCAGGTCCTGACATCCTCTGCCCTCGACCGCCTTATTGGGAGCTTGTCGCGGGCCGGTCGGCCAGGAGCGTCCGTGCCGCAGCGCCGTCGGCGGCGATCTGGGCCTTGAGCTGGTCGAGGCCGGCGAACTTCATCTCAGGCCGGAGGAAGTCGACCAGCTCGACGCGCAGGGTCTTGCCGTAGAGGTCGCCTGCGAAGTCGAACAGATGGACCTCGAAATTCTCCTGCAGCTTGCCGAAGGTCGGACGTTTGCCGAGATTGGCCACGGCATCGCGCCACACACCGTCGACCAGCGCACGAACCGCATAGACGCCGAAGCGCGGACGTAGATGCTCGCCCAATGCCACGTTGGCGGTGGGAAAACCGATGGTGCGGCCGCGCTGGTCCCCCAGCTCTACGACGCCCTCGATCTCCCAGCTATGGCCCAGAAGCCCGACCGCCTCGCTCACCCAGCCGGCACGCAGCGCCTCGCGGATGCGCGTCGAGGAATAGATCTCGCCTTCGCGCATCACAGGATCGAGCACGGTGACGCCGAAGCCCTTGGCCTGGCCCTCGGCATGCAACTGTTCGACATTGCCGCTGCGGCGCGCACCGAAGGTGAAATCGTAGCCGCAGACGAGGTGGCGCGCCCCCAGACCCTTCAAGAGCACGTCGGCGATGAAGGCATCGGCGGTAAGGGCAGCGAAGGCGGCATCGAAGTGCTGCGCCAGCACCGCGGGCACGCCGTACTCGGCCAACAATCTCGTCTTGGCCGCCGGCAAGGTGAGCCGGAACGGGCCGGTGTCGGGTACGAAGAAGCGGCGCGGATGCGGCTCGAAGGTGAGTGCGACCATGGGCACGTTGAGGGCGGCGGCCTGCTCGGCCGCCCGGGCCAGCAACGCCTGATGGCCACGATGGACGCCATCGAAATTGCCCAGCGCCACCACTCCGCCCTTCCACTCGGCGGGGACCGACCGCCAATCGTCGAACGTCGGGATCATGTTGCCCCGATCAGGCTGCATCGCGCCGCGGCACCAGCACGGTGGCTTCACCGTCGATCACGACCTTCTCGCCGTTCAGGCACTGGGTCTTGAGTGTCACGCGGCGGCGCTTTTCGTCGATGGAGGTGATGGTGGCAACGGCGGTGATCGTGTCGCCGATCATCACCGGCGCCATGAAGTTCATCGTCTGGGAGATGTAGACCGCGCCGGGGCCGGGCAGCTTGGTCCCGATCACCGTCGAGATGAAGGCGCCGCTCAGCATGCCGTGGGCGATGCGCTGGCCGAACCGGGTCGTACGCGCGAAGCCGTCGTGCAAATGGATGGGGTTGGTGTCGCCCGAGACGCCGGCAAACGCCGCGATATCGGCCTCGGTCACAGTCTTGCCGAACATGGCCGACATGCCGGGCTTGAGGTCTTCCAGAAACAGGCCGTTCATGGCGGCGAAGGCATTCGACACTGGCTATCTCCCCGTTTGGGCGCGCCCTCTTACCATGGGGCGGGCCCTGTGCCACAGTCCGGGTAAATGACCGTTCACATACCCTCTGAACCCGAAGCCGTGGCATCGGGGCTGGCAACTGCAGCCGGACGCCACTTCAACCGCCCCACGACCATCGACGGCCTGACCCGCCAATCCGGTGGCGCGTCGCGCCAGACCTGGAGCTTCGATGCCATCGTGGACGGCACCCGCCACGAGCTGATCCTCCGCCGCGATCCGCCAACGCTCGGGGCCAGCGAAAGCAAAGCCGGAAGCGAACGCTCCGCAGCACTCGACCGAGGCACCGAGTTCCGCGTCATCCGTGCTGCCTGGCAGGCAGGCGTCCGCGCGCCCGAAGTGCTGTTCGAACTGGAGCCCCAGGACGGGCTCGGGGAAGCCTTCGTCATGCGCCGCGTCGGCGGCATCGCAATCGCCCGCAAGCTGCTGCGCGATCCGCCCTACGCCGTGGCGCGAGAAAGGATGGCCGCGCAACTCGGCGAGATCCTGGCGCGTATCCACGCCGTCAATCCCGCTACTCTGCCGTCCCTCGACCGCCGCGAAGCCGGTCATCACATCTCGAGCCTGCGCGGTTTGCTTGACACGCTCGGCACCTCGCAGCCGGTGTTCGAGCTTGCCCTCACCTGGCTCGACCGTCGCAAGCCGCCGACAACAACGCAGCCGGTGCTGGTGCATGGCGACTATCGCACGGGCAATTATCTCGCCGACGAAACGGGCGTGACGGCGATCCTCGACTGGGAGGGCGCACATCTCGGCGATCCGATCGAAGACCTCGGCTGGCTGTGCGTAAAGAGCTGGCGCTTCGGCGCCGTCGACAAGCCGGCCGGCGGCTTCGGCAGTCGCGAAGCGCTTTGGGCCGCCTATGAGCGCGCTGGCGGCGGCAAGGTCGATCCGGCACGCGCGCACTGGTGGGAGGTCTTCGGCACGGTGCGTTGGGGCATCATCTGCCACACGCAAGCCTGGAAGCACCTTTCGGGAGCGCAGAAATCCATGGAGCTCGCGTCGATCGGCAGGCGCGCTGTCGAGACCGAAGTCGACCTCCTGCAACTATTGAAGACCGGAGGCTGACATGGCGCAGGATCGTCCGACCGCGAGCGAGCTGCTGGCCGCCATCGCCGACTTCCTGCGCGAAGAGGCGATACCGGCGCTCGATCGCACCGACCCACGACTAGGCTTTCAGACGCGGGTCGCGGTCAATTCACTCGCCATCCTCGAACGCGAGGCCCGACTCGGCCCCGCCGCCGATGCGCGCGAGCATGAAAGGCTGGCCAAGCTACTCGGTCGCAACGGCGCGCTTGCTGAACTCAATCGCGAGCTGGCGCGTCAGTTGCGTGCCGGTGAACGCGACGAGCGCGACGCCGCCCTGATGGCACACCTCGAAGCCACCACCGCCGACAAGATCGCCATCGCCAATCCGAAGTGGCGATAACGGTAACGTCAATGGTTCGGCTGCGGCCGAACCATTGACCGTGGCGGCCTGTCCGGCAGGGGCATAGAGTCCCGGCATGATCACCGTGAACGCTCTCTCCGAAGTCGCCGCCCTGATGGGCGACCCGGCGCGTGCCGCCATGCTCTCCCTTCTCATGGACGGCCGCGCCCATACCGCGTCCGATCTCGCGCTCACTGCCGGCATCACGGCACAGACCGCGAGCGGGCATCTCTCGCGCATGGTCGAGGGCAATCTGCTGGCGGCCCGTGCCCAGGGCCGCAACCGCTTCTACCGGCTGGCCTCTTCCGATGTGGCCCATGCCATCGAATCGCTGATGGCGCTGGCGGGCACACGCGCCACACCGGCCTCGCAGACTGCCGCGTGGCGGCGCGATCCCGACCTGCGCTTCTGCCGCACCTGCTACGACCACCTCGCGGGCCAGGTCGGCATCGCCGTCACCGATTCACTGACCCAGCACGGCTACCTCGAACCCAAAGGTCCGCGCGACTGGAAGCTCACGCAGCCGGGCGAGCTGTTCTGCGAGCGACTGGGCGTCGATCTGCCCGGCGCGCGGCAAGCGAGTTCGCGCCACTTCGCGCGTCAGTGCCTTGACTGGAGCGAGCGGCGCCCGCACATCTCGGGCGCGCTGGGCGCAGCGATTGCCGACACCTTCTTCAAGCGCGGCTGGGCCGAGCGCCTGCGCCGCAGCCGCACGGTGCGGCTGACCGACTCCGGCCGCCGTGCGCTCGGCAGCCATTTCGGCGCGACGGTCTAACTACCAGCCCTGGAAGCGTTGCCACGGCACGGCGTCACCGTCGGGCGACACCGCGAGATAGAACGGATATTGCGCGCCCGTGGCGCAGGCATGGTTGGGCAACAGGCGCAGCTTGGTGCCAATCGGAAAGCGCTGGACCACGCCGGGATCGGCAGCTCCGTCGCGCCGCGAGATGATGCCGTGTTCCTGGTTGGCGCCCGACACGTACAGACCGTCGATCACGCGGCCCGACGCATCGCAGACGGCGCCATAGCCATAATCGATCTTCTGCCGCTGCGTGCCGCGATCGCGGCTCATGGCCATCCAGCCGGCATCGACGATCACCCAGCCCTTCTCCGGCTGATGACCGATCACGGTGGCCAGCACCGACAGCGCCACCTGCTGGGGCGTGCAGACGCCGACATTCGACATCACGAGATCGAAGAAGACATAGACGCCAGCGCGCACTTCGGTGACGCCGGCGAGGTTCCGGGCTGCCAGCGCCGTCGGAGTCGAACCGACGCTCACCTCGGGGCAGGCCATGCCGGCAGCGCGCAAGCGTTCGGCCGCCCGCACGCAGAGTGCCCGCTCCTGCTCTGCCAGTTTCTGCAACGCCTCGTCCGTATCGAGATCGTAGGAGCTGCCGGCATGGGTCAGCACACCCTTCAGGTTCTGGCCGCCCTCATGCAGGACCTTGCCAATCTCGATCAACTCCGCCGCCTCGGGCTGCACACCCGAACGATGACCGTCGGAATCGATCTCGATCATCACCTCGAAAGCGTGGGCGGCTTCCTTGCCCTTGGCGACGACGGCCTGTGCGGCCGCTACCGAATCGACCAGGATGGTGAGCGCGCACCCACGGCGGATGAGGGCCAGCGCCCGGTCGAGCTTCTCCGGCGCCATGCAGACGGCATAGAGGATGTCGGCAAAGCCCGCGGCGAAGAACTGCTCCGCCTCCTTCAGCGTGGAGACGGTGATGCCTTTGGCCCCTGCCTCCTGCTGGCGACGCGCGACCTCGATGCACTTCGACGTCTTCACATGCGGGCGCAGCCGGACGCCCAGCGCCGAGAGGTGCTTTTGCATACGGTCGATGTTCGCCGCCATGCGCGCCTCGTCGATCAAGGCGGCCGGCGTTTCGATGTCCATCAGCTTCACGAGAGGCGTCCTTCGAGCCAGGGGATGAGATCGTCGAGCGTAGGCCGTTCGAGCGCGGCGGCCGGGGCACCGTCGGGACGCGCAAGAGCGACCCGATTGTGCCAGTAGGTCCTGAGGCCTACGGCCGACGTACCGAAGAGATCGTAGCCCGATCCGGCAACGAAAGCCGCCTCTTGAGGCGCCACGCCCAGCCGGTCGAGCGCCAGGCGATAGGGCCGCGGATCGGGCTTATAAGCGCCGGCTTCCTCGGCCGTGACCACGCAATCCCACGGCGTTGCCAGACGCGCCGCGGCAAGCGCGCCCAGCCGGATCGAGCAGTTGGTCACCACCGCAAGCCTGGTCCGTCCCTTCAACGCATCGAGAGCCTGTTGTGCCCCGCTCCACACCGGCAGGTCGGGCCAGCGCGCTTCGAGAGCATCGGCCGCACTCTCCGCAAGGCCGGTGTTGCGCGCGGCATCGCGCACCAGCGTCTCGTAAGGCACATAGGCACCGCAGCCGTAAGTCAGGCGCAGATACTCGGCCCGCCAGCGCCGCCCGGACGCCTCAGAGCCCGCCACCGAGTTCCACAGCGTCCACGAATCGATCAACGCCGTCAGAAGATCGAAGAGCACGGCTTTGGGAAAGGGAGTATTCATGCCGCGAACGTAGCAGACGGTATCGCCGCGCGCTCAGGACGAAGTCGTTTCCTCGCGCGCCAGACGGGCCTTGCCGAAGGTGAGACCATCGCCCGACGGGATCTTGGCAATCGAGGAGGCGCGCAGGATCTTCTCGTCACCCACCGTCAGATAGATGTTGGTGAAGAGCAGGGAACGTGTCTGGCGCACCACCTCGGCCCGGCCTTCGACCCAGTCGCCGACCTTGGCCGGCGCCACGAAGTCGAAGGTCATGTTGACCGTCGGCAGGAACTTGCGCAGCCCCACCAGGGTGCCGCCGCCCATCGTGCCGACGAGGTCGGCGACGCTCATCATCATGCCGCCGTGCAGACCGCCCGCCGGATTGCACATGTGAGACTGCACGCGAAAGCCCATGATGAACTCGTCGCGCGTGCCCTTCTCGCCGCGCCTGGCGTAGAGGTTGCCGATATGGGTGTTGAAGGTCGGATCGGGCCGGCCACGATCGAAATCGATGCGGATGAAACCTTCGGGCGGATTGTCGTCGATCACACTAACTCCTGACAGGAAGCTGACGGCGGGCGCTGAGCAATGCGAAGTCGCCCAGCCCGCCCAATACATCGTGGCGTGGACCATAGAGGCGACCCCGGACATGCACCATGTGCTCGTCCTGGCCCACGAGTTCGCCGGTCGCCTCGAGCCAGTCGCCGACGCGCGCCGGCGACAGATAGTCGAGCGTCAGCTTCAAGGTTACGCAACGCCGATCGATGGCGCGCCACACGACCGAGCCCAAAGCCGAATCGAGAAAGGCCGCCAGCATGCCGCCATGGACGATGCCCAGGGCGTTGGCGTGTTGCGGACCGGGCAGAAAGCCGCGCCAAACGCGCCGGCCCTCGACCTTCTCGAACCACGGCCCATTGGCAGCTGCAAAACCGGACGCCTCGGTGATTTCGCGAAAGCCCGGCGGAATCTTCGAAACAGATCTGATCACAAGTCATCCTACACAGAAAATTCACGGCGCCCACAATTACGCCACGACAGTCCTGTGTCTTATCGTGTTCGCGAGAAGGGGGTGGGTTCCCTGAGTACAGATCGGAGTATCCAATGAAGATCGACGTCCAAGGACTGCTGGTTTCTGCGCTCGTCGTGTTGGCAGCGACAGGCCCGGCCCTGGCACAGACGCCGGATCAGATGAAAATGGCCTACAACAGCGCGCGCAATCAGCTCGGCGTGGTTCAGTACTGCAAGGAGAAGGGCTTTGCAGACGCCGACACGATATCGATGCAGCAGAAGATGATGGGCCTGATCCCGAAACCCGCGGACACGAAGGAAGGCGACGAGGCCGAGGCTCTCGGCAAGAAGGGCACCATTTCGTCGATGGGCACGACGCAGGAACTCGAAGCCGCCGCCAAGGCACAGAATTCCTCGGTCGAGAAAGTCTGTCAGGCCCTGTCTTCGGCCATCAAGCAGGCAGGCGCCTCTCTTCCCAAGTAGGAACCCGACAACAGGCGGCGATGGATTGCCGGCCTAGGCAATCCCCGTCAGCAGCACCAAACCGTAGCCGACATAGTAGAGTCCCAGCACGGTGATCAGACGGCCGGCCCACATGCGGAACTGGCCGTCTGACAGGCGCTCGAGGATCTGCTTGCCGAGCGATGTGCCGAGCATCGAGGCCGCCACCGCCATCGCCAATACCCAGGGCTCTACGGAGCCTGTCTGCTCGATCAACGCGCCGAAGTAGAGAAGCTTCGAGCCATGACCGAACACCTGGCACGAGGCCTTGGTCGCCACGATCTGCCGCCGGTTCATCTGCGAGCGCAGGAAGAGCTGGTCGATCAGAGGGCCGGTAACGCCAGTCAGCAGCATCAATGCCATGCACGCAATGCCGCCGCCTATCGCCTGCACCGGCCCGAGGGTCGCCGGCAACAACCGTTCGGGCACGATACGCAGCAGGAAGGGCGAGACACCCAGCATCAGGAGCGCCACGGCCTTCTCGGGGACGTAAAGCGTCAGCGACCAGGCGCCCACGGCAATGACGCAGCCCAGCACATAGAAGACCGTGATCCGCCACTGGATGTGCCGCCACCACAGGATCGCCCGCCACCCGTTGGACGCCATCTGCGTCACCGCATGCAGCACCATCGCCATGGGCAGCGGCAGCAGGAACAGCAGCACACCGATCAGCACCATGCCGCCCGCCATCCCGAAGATGCCGGACAGAAATGCCGTAAAGACCATCAGGAGCCCCAGGCCCGCTGCCATCGCAATCGTCATCTCGTCCTCGCCCGTCGATGACCGCACGCTATGTCGGGCTTATCCAGTTCTCAAATATATGATAAATGGCATATCCATATCGGATACATATCCATGGAACTGCGCCATCTCCGCTATTTCGTTGCCGTCGCCCGCGAGGGCCATGTCACGCGCGCGGCGGAGAAGCTCCACATTCAGCAACCGCCTCTGTCGCAGCAGATCCGCGCCCTCGAACGCGAAATCGACGCGAGCCTCTTCGTACGCCACCCACGCGGCGTCAGCCTGACCGACGCCGGCCGCTCCTTTCTGGTCGACGCCGAAGCGATCCTCGCAGCTGTCGACCAGGCCATCGTGCGAGCGCGTCGTACGGCACGCGGCGAGACCGGCCGCATCGCCGTGGGATTCACCACCTCGGCGCCGTTTCATCCTCTGGTCGCGCGCGCGATTCGCGAGTTCCGCAGCACGCGGCCCGATGTCTCGTTCGTGCTGGAGGAGAGCAGTTCGGGCGAACTCCTGGCCGGCCTGCGCGAGGAGCGGTTGGATATCGCCTTCATCCGCGCGGGCCTTGCCGACCCGCAGGGGCTCACCGTGCATGCGTTGCTGCAGGAAGAAATGTCGGCCGCGCTGCCGGCCCGCCACCGCCTGACCCGTCGGCCGAAGCTCACCCTGAAGGATCTCGCGACGGAGGACTTCATCCTCTACCGCCGGCCCGATGGTCGCGGCCTCTACGACGTGATCATCGCCGCCTGCAGCGAAGCGGGCTTCAGCCCCCATGTCAGCCAGGAGGCGCCGCGCATCGTTTCCACCCTCAACCTGGTCGCCGCCGGGTTGGGGATTACCATCGTCCCAGCCTCCTTGAGCCGCCTGCCCCTGGAGGGTGTAACCTACCGCCCGCTCACCGGGCGGCCTGCGCTCAAGGTGCCGCTCAATCTGGCCTGCCGTCGCGGCGAACATTCGGCCGCAACGCTGGGCTTCATCGATCTGGTCCGGCAGCTCGCATGAAACCGATCAAGACCATCGGCCACTCCAATCACCCGGTCGAGCGCTTCGTCGATCTCCTGACCGCAGCTGGCGTCGAGGTGCTGGTCGACGTGCGCTCGACACCCTATTCGCGACGCTTTCCGCAGTTCGGGCGGGAGCGACTGGTGGCCCGTCTCGCCACGGCCGACATTCTCTACCGCTACGAAGGCGCCGCGCTCGGGGGAAAACCCCAAGCCGGCGGAAGCTACGAGGCGCTGGCGGCAAAGCCGGAATTCGCCGAAGCGCTGGACCGCCTGGTCGCCGCCGCTGCCGATACCACCCTCTGCTTGATGTGCGCCGAGAAGGAGCCACTCGACTGTCACCGTACCGTCTTGGTGTCGCGACGGCTGGCCGAGCGTGGCGCACCGATCGAACATCTCCTGGCCGACGGCCGCAGCGAGACGCATGCGGTCATCGAGGAGCGATTGCTGGCCGAGAGCAAGGAAGGGCTGCCCGACCTCTTTACGACGGAGCAGGACCGCGCGACGCGACTCGCTCAGATCTGGCGAGCCCGTGAACGTGCGATGAAGCGGGCCTAGACAGGCCAAGCCTCCCCCTTGGTGCATTCCACCAAGGGGGAAGAGAATAAGGTCGAGGCTGCTAGTTCTGCTTCGGCGCTGCCGCCTTCGGCGGCTGGGCCGAAGCAAGAATCACGTCGTAGCGGACGCCTTCCTCGACCTTCTTCAGGGCGGCATTGGCTTCGTAGTACTTGCCGCCGTCGAGGAGCTTCGCCGCCTGGTCGACGTCGGCCATTGTCTTGTCGAGCGGCGCCAGCGCCATCGCGAACATCACCTTCACGTCGGCGACGCGGAGCTTTTCGATCGCCTCGGCGCGATTGCCCTTCTCAAGCGACTTGTTCGCGTCGGCAACGGCCGCAGCCTTGGCCGGCGTTGATACGAAGTCTTCGTCCAGGGTGAGCTGACCGTCGATCGGCAGCCACGCGACAGGCTGCGTCGACGCAGAGCCGGCAGCCGGCGCGGCCTTCATGCCCTTCGGCATCTTGAAATCCGCCTCGGCCTTCTGGAAGGCCGTCGAATCGGTCTTGGCCTTGGCCAGAGCGACACGCGCATCGGCAACCAGCTTCTTCGCCGCGGCGGGATCGGCATCGAAGATCGCGACGCGGGCGAGGTGAAGCGCGCGGAAGGCAATGGCGCCGTCGGCCGACAGCTTGGCAAGGTCGCGGGCGGCTTCCTTTTGCTGCGCCGTCGGTGCGGTGGCCTGTGCGGGCGCGGATGGCGTCTGCTGGGCATAGACGGCGCCCGCCAGCAGGGTGGTTCCGAGCAGTGCTGCGGTAATCCCCTTGAAGACCTTCATGACTGTTCTCCTCTTCGAGCGACAGGCTCGTGAGGCAGCGTCGGAGGTGACGTCCTATGGGGCGCCATTGCGAAATTCCGACGGGGTGCAGCCGCATCTACGGCGAAACGTCCGGTTGAAGTAGGAAAGGTCATTGAAGCCACAGGCATGTGCGATCGATGCGATCGTGGAGATCGCTTCGGTCGGGCTGCGCAGCATTTGTTGCGAGCGTTCCAGCCGCAAGAACAGGACGAAATCGGAGAACGTCGTCTGGTCCTCTTGGAACAGTTTACGGACATAGCGCGGCGAAACACCGTGGCACACCGCAATCGTGTCGATGGAGAGTCCCGGCTCGCAAAGACGCCGGCCGATATCGGCCTTGATCGCCCGCAGCCGGGCCGCGCGCATGCCGCCGCGTTCATAGGCCGGCGGATCGGCGTCCGGAACGGCACCGATCATCGCCGCCATCAGGTCGCGGATATGGCCGGCGGCGAGCCGACTGAGCTCGTCGGGGTGCGGCTTTTGGCTGTGCAATAGGCGCACATAGCCGAGGAGCAGACCGAGCACGTCGCTTTGTCGGCTTACCACGGTCATTGATGGGTTCTGGCAGACAGGAAGCAGCGGCATCAGATCGTCGATCGGCACCGATATGTTGGTGAATTTCGCCCTGTCGTGCGACTGGATAATGCTGCGTTCGCCTCCTCGCACAAAAATGGCGTCGCCAGCGTCGAGTATCCGTTCGCGGCCATTCTGGGCGACATGGAGCGGCACGTCGGCGGTCACGACGAAGATCATATCCGCCTCGTCGGCGGCGATGAGCTTTTGCGTGCGCGACACCCGAAAGGGAGTGGCGGCAATTGAGCCGCAAGCGGCGCCCGGCAGCATGAGCAGTTCGCCTTCGGCATGAAAAGCCGTATCTTTCGCCGGCTCGATGTCGAGCCGCACCATCATCTGTCCGAATACCTCGCGCCAGACCGGGAGCCGATCCTGAGCGGGCAGTGCCGACGTCGACAGGAATAGCGATGAGGCCGGTGCCGAGTCCGCTTCGTCCAGGTTCCCCATTCACGCCCCCTTCGCCGCGACGATGCAAGAGAGCCGTGCGAACGTCAATTTGGTTCCGTTCTGTCCGTATCCGGTTCCTTCCTGTCCACGACGAGGGGAGGCGGAAACGGCATTATGGGGCGCGATCAGGGGCGGTGGGGAAAAGATCTGAATGAGCTTGCCAGGCGGCGGGACTGTCAACGCCAGCGACAAAACGTCGACCGACCGGGCCTCGCACAAGAGGAAGGTCGGACGGGTGCTGCTGTTCTTTCTCTATTTCTTCGGCTTCGTATTCGCCCTACCCTTTCTGGCTGTCACTCTCGTGCAGGCAAAATACGGCCCCATCGACGGGCCGCCTTCCTTTCCGGCCGATCCTTTCGGGGAGCGGATCAAGGCCGTGACCCTATACGGCATTTTCGTCTGGGCCGGCTTGCAGTTTTTCGTCTTCGGCCGGATCGCCTCCTGGGCCGCCCAGGTGCCGGCCGTTCCCGGCATCGAGCCGGCGGCGGCGGAAACGCTGATGCAACGCCTGCTTTCCATCAACGAACAGGACGTTCCCTATACGATCAAGCGTGGCAGCCGCGCCAACGAACTCGTCGTCGACTGGCGTTACGCCGACGCCAAGTGGCTCGACCTGATGCGCATTCACGGCATTAGCAAAGGCTACCGGCTGGTGCTGCGCTTCGACGGGCGCGCGCGCAATGTCCGAGCACAGGACCGCTACGCTTCCTTCGACTGGTCGGCCGGGCGCGGCCCGGACCTGCTTAGCCTGAACTGGAGCGTCTCCTATGGCATTACTTTCTTCGAATACCGGCACGAGCGGGTCTTCGGCCTGCAATTCCGGGACGGCAAGCCGACCTTCGATCTCAGCTACGCCTACACGTTCGACCTCAACGAACTGAAGCAGCCGATAATCGAGATTATCTGCCATGCCGGCTGGAATTTCCGGCCGGTCATCACTTTCTTCCGCCCGATCGGCGGCTGAGCGCAGGACAGAGACAGGAGCGCGCCGTGAAACGACACTATCGGACCTTACTCGCGGCGACCCTGATGCTGCTCATGCCGGCCGTGCTGCTGCCGGCCGCCGCGCAGGACGAAGAGAAGCCGCGCTGGTTCGGCCCTTCCGACGGACGTTCTACGACGCTCGCCTACGGCATCCCGGACAGCGACTATGTGATGCTTCATTTCTCCTGCGCCATCGGCAAGCCCGTGGTGAACGTCAACGTGCAGGATGAGGAAAGCAGCGCCGAGGAGGGTGCGGCGATGCATGTGCGCCTGTCGGCGGGCGGAGAGAAGGTCGAGTTTTCGGAAAAGGCCCGCTCCAACGAGGATTCAGGTGGAAAGGACGTGAAGGGGTACCTGCCGCTCGACGATACGCTGCGGGCCATCCTGACCGCGACGGGCGAACTGGAGATCGTCGTCGACGGGCATACGCAGCGCTACGACATGGAAGGTGCCGCCGAGCCGATGGCCGCCATGATCGCCGCCTGCGATGCCCCCAAGCCGGCTGGCGATCTCGACGCGACTTTGACGAACAAGGCCAAGCGGCCCTTGCAGAGCTTTGTCTGGTCGGAGGCCGGGATGAATAATTTCGAGGGTGGCGATGAATTCGATCCCGAACCGCTCGCACCGGGCGCAAGCTGGACATTCACCATCCCCGACGGGCGCAAGATCTGCACGTATGACATAGCGGTGATCTTCGAGGAGGAGGAATGCTGTAGCGATCCGTTGCCCGCCGGCACGCAGAATTTGTGCAAAAATGCTGAGTTCGTCGTCCATGACTAGATTTCTGGGCGTTAGGCGCGCGATTGCAATTGCCGTCTTGCTTGCGTTTGGCGTCGCCTGGGCATTGCCGGCCAAAGCCGAAAGCGTGCCGGCAAGTTTCGATTGTGCCAAGACGACAAGCGCGGTGGAAAAGTTCATCTGCTCGCAGGCGGTGCTACGCTGGAACGACCTTGCCCTGTCGCACGCCTATGCGGCCGCAAAAGCCGAGGCGGTCGGCGCGGCCCGCGACGATCTGGTGCTCGAACAGCGCGACTGGGTCCGCGAGCGCGATCGCCGCTGCATTGCCGACCGGACATTTGCCGAATTGTCCGACACATCGGTTGAATTGGGCAAGCAGGCCTATGATTGCCTGAACACGGTCTATCTCAATCGTCGCATCAGCTTGCAGGATCTTGCAGTCGCACCCCTGGCGCCGCTCGGCGTCGAAGAGATCGACCTCAAGCCTATCGCGGCGGCCCGCCCCGAGATCGTCACCGAAACCGGACCGCGCATCTCCCGGATCGAGGCATCGCCCGATGGTTCGATGCTGGCGATCCTGCTGCCAAGCCTCGAATTCGATTTTCCCGACCAGATCTGGCTCTACCGGGTTGCCGACCGCAAGCTGGTTGCTGCAACCCCGCGCCCCAGCCTGACACCCCCGCCCCATCCCGACGGTTCACCAGCGGCGATCAAGGCGCTGGCCTGGCAGGGCGACACGCTTTACGCGCGCGTCGCCCTATGGACCTTGGAAGGCGAAGGGGAGGAAGGCACCACGGTCGTCTATGCGGCGACGTTGGACTGCAGCCGCCGCCTGGATGAGGTGCCAAACGATATCTACGCATTGCTCGAACAAGGCCGCGGCCCCGGCGTTGTCGGGCAAAGCGAGGTGCCGGAAAGCGAGTGGGACATTCTCGACACCATGCGGGGCAATCGCGATTTCCTCGTCTGGGCCTATGATCTCGGCCACGGCACGATCGAACTCAGGCTGCGCAAGCGGGCACCCGATACACCGACCACTCTTGTCGCGTGGGGCGGATGGGAGCTGGAGAACTATCTCTTCGATGCCGAGAATTCTCTGATTGTCTATCCAGCCGACACGGGCCTCGTTGCCTTCGATCTGGAAACGCGCAAACTCCGACGCATCGCAGGCACCTCGCATGACGACCGGCCTTATGCGCTCTCCGCCGATCTAGGCCTGCTCGTCTGGTCGACCCACAATTCGTGCGGCGACGAATTTTTGGCCAAACAGGATGAGCGCGCGCCGGAGCGCTTTTGCCTGGCGCATTTGCAAAAGTCGGAGGCAGACAAATGATGCGCGGCTGTTCGAGCGCACCTGTGTCTGCCGAAAACTACATCCGGCAATATTGATGGTGAAGCCCGCCGAGGATGGGCTGAGCAGCGAGCCGGCCGAGACGCTGGACCGGCCGATGGCACGGCGCATCCTTCCCCAGGGACAGATGCGTTCGGTGTTCATTGTAGTAGTCGGCGTAGCCGGCGAGGATGCGGCGCAGATGGGCTTCGCCGAAGACGACGATGTGATCGAGGCACTCCCTGCGGATCGAGCCGATCAGTCTCTCCGCATGCCCGTTCTGCCAAGGTGACCGCCGGGCGATCGGGTGATCGCGTATGCCCATGCCTGCAAGACGCTTCGTGACTGCCTGGCCGTAGCATCCGTCACGGTCCCGGATCATGTACTCTGGTGCTTCATCCCACGGGAACGCATCTGTGATCTGATGGGCGACCCAGTCCGCCGTCGGATGCGCCGTTACGCTCAGGGATATCAGCCGTCGGTGCTTGTGTCTCATAATGACCAGAACGAAAAGCAAGCGAAAGCCAACCGTTGGCACGACCAGGAAGTCCATCGCGCCGATACCTGCCGTATGGTTGTGCAGAAAGCTCTTCCAGGTCTGCGACCGCCCTCGCCCACTCCTCGCCATGTACTTGGCGACTGTCGACTGCGCGACATCGATCCCGAGCCTGAGCAATTCGCCGTGGATGCGAGGCGCACCCCACAGTCGATTGGCCAGACTCATCTCCTGGATCAAGCGGCGGATCTCCCCTGGTATCCTTGGCCGACCACCACGGCTGCGCGACTTCCAGCGCCAATACAGCCGGAAGCCCTTCCGATGCCATCGGACGACGGTCTCCGGTTGGACAATCGCCACAGCATCCAACACTGAGGGAAACAGGCGATAGAGCCAGACAAAGGGTAGTCGGTCGGCGACCGTCAATTTCGGGTTCGAGGGGACGCGCCGGCGCACCACGTTCAGCTGATGCCGCAGCAAGATGATCTCGGCTTCCAGCCGCGCCTTCGTCTTGAACGGCGAGATCATGACGTGGAGGAGCAGACTCAGGAACGCGATCATCGAGGATCAGCCTACCTAATCCCGCCCGTCACGCCAGCGCGGATGGAGTATTCAGTAGGGACACCGGTGCCAATCGACCTAAGTCGCTGAAATCTCGCGACTTCCTCCGTATACGGAAATCCCGTGACAGAGACTGCCGCGGTTGGCTGGGGCGCCAGGATTCGAACCTGGGAATGGAGGAATCAAAATCCTCTGCCTTACCGCTTGGCTACGCCCCAGCAGGCGTCCGTTTAGGCGGGCCGGAACATAGAGGGTTCGCGCCGCAGCGCAACCCCGGGCAGCGTCCAGGCCGCGTCCGCGTCATTCAGGCTGCGTTGGCGTGCTTCAGGGCATCGACGTGGACGAAGGCACCATCGGCATAGAGCAAGGGCTTCGCCTCGGGATCCAGAGCGAGGTCGACGATCTCGCCGATATAGATCGTGTGCGTGCCGGCCGCGACCTTGGTCACCAGCTTGCAGTCGAACGAGACGGGGCAGCCCTTCAGCACCGGCGCGCCGGTCGAAAGGGTGAACCAGTCGCCCATGTCGCAGAAGCGTTCGTCGCCTTCGACGCCGTCCATGCCAGCGAAGCGCTCCGCCAGCTTGCGATGGTCGGGCGCCAGGATATTGACGCAAAAGAAGCCCGCCTCGCCGATCGGATCGTGGGCGCTCGCGGTCTTGTTGACGCAGACCAGAATTTGCGGCGGTTCGGCGGAAACCGAACAAACCGCCGTCGCCGTCAGCCCTCCGCGCAGCTCCCGGTGCTTGGTGGTGATCAGGGTGACGCTCGCCGCGAGGTGGCGCATGCCCTTCTTGAAGGCAACCGCATCGATACTCATAGGCGCGACTCTAAAGCACGCCGGCCCGCCACCGCTACTGCAAAGGGTGGCGCGGAATTCGCGCTAAACGCCCGGCCGGCCAGCGAAATCCGCGAATTCCGGCCAGAAGGCGCATTAACCCCGATGCAACAAGACCCTCATCAGACTGTCGTTCTTTGCGGTTGCCCCATTGTTGGCAGCCGCTACGGTCGGTTTGCATGGCGTCCCGCGCGACCAAACTCTCTCCGGAAATGGCCCCCGATGTCGCCCTGCGGCTCATCGTGGCGAACTGCCATGTCGATCTTTCCAAGTATCGCGCCATCGTTCTGCAGAGTCGCCGGCCGATCGGGATCCATCAGACGCGGGTGGCTTTCCGGCAGATGCGCGCAGCTTTCAGCGTCTTTCGCGGCGCCCTCAATGGCCCGGTCGTCCGCTCTCTGTCGGCCGAAGCCAGGTGGCTGGCCGGCGAATGTGCGCCGGCCCGCGACCTGCACGTCTTCCTCACCGAGACCGTCGAAGGGGTTCCGCCCGCAGTGAGCCGCATCGCCGCCCGGCTTGCCGCCGTCCATCTGCAACGGGCCCGCGCCGCCCTGTCCGGCGCCCGATACAATGCGTTCGACCGACAGCTCGCGGCCTTCGCCACCCAGCCGCCGTCGGGCCGGAACACGCGCCTCGTCGACTTCGGGCGGGAGGTGCTCGAGAAGCGGCACCGCAAGGTGGAGCGGCGTGGTCGCGGCCTCGAGAAGCTCAATGCCGAGGAACTGCACGAGCTGCGCATTGCGATCAAGAAGCAGCGCTATGCGGCGACCTTCCTGCAGCCTGCCTTTGCCTCTGCAGCGGCCAAGCCCTATATCGAAACAACAGTGCGCCTGCAGGGTGCGCTCGGTGCCTTGAACGACCGCGCGGTGGCAGCCCAGATGCTGGCCGACATCGCCACGGCGACCCGCCCGACGGAAGACGTGGCTGGCGCCCTCAAGGCCCTCGCCAAGCAGGCGACGGGTGGCGACAAGCGCCGCCGGCGCAAGCTGGAACGGGCCTGGAAGGACTTCAAGAAGGCCGAGCGTTTCTGGCTGGCGTGACCTCCTTCGTAGCGAGAGTTTCATGAGTGACACGCAGAACGCCGCCGAACAGCGCATTCCCGTCACCGTGCTGACGGGCTTCCTCGGCAGCGGCAAGACCACCCTTCTGAACAAGCTGCTGCGGCGGCCGGAACTGGCCGACACGGCCGTGATCATCAACGAGTTCGGCGAGATCGGGCTCGATCATCTCCTGGTCGAGAAGTCCGACGACGAGGGCATGGTCACGCTGAACTCGGGCTGCCTCTGCTGCACGGTGCGCGGCGACCTGGTGCGCACCATGAGCGAGCTGTTCCTGAAGCGCTCGCGCGGCGAGGTGACGCCATTCAAACGCATGGTCGTCGAGACCACCGGCCTGGCCGACCCCGCCCCCATCCTGCACACGCTGATGACCGATCCGCTGCTCGCCTCGCGCTATCGCCTCGATGGCGTGGTGACGACGGTCGACGGCGTGAACGGCGAGAGCACACTCGACAACCACGAGGAAGCCGTGAAGCAGGCCGCGGTGGCCGACCGGCTGCTGCTCACCAAGACCGACATCAGCGACGCGCCGAAGCTCGAACAGCTCAAGGGCCGCCTGCACCAGCTCAACCCCGGTGCGCCGTTCCACGCCATTGCCGGCGGCGAGGTCGACCCCAACCAGATCCTGAATGCCGGCCTCTACAATCCCGAAACCAAGACCGCCGACGTGAAGCGCTGGCTTCACGAAGAAGCCTACGAGCACGAACATGGCGGCGGCGGTCACCACCATCACCATGGTCACGAGCATGGCCATGGGCATGGCCATGGGCATGGCCACGATCATGGTCATGACCATCACGACCACGAGCATGGCGGCGAGCAGGATCCGCACAATCCCAACCGCCACGACGATCGCATCAAGGCCTTCTGCATGACCTTCGACGAGCCGATGAGCTGGTCGACGGTCGCGGCCGCCTTCGACGCGCTGGTGACCTATCGCGGGCCCGACCTCCTGCGGATGAAGGGCATCCTGAACGTCAAGGACACCGACAAGCCGGTGGTCATTCACGGCGTGCAGCACGTCTTCCATCCGCCGGCGACGCTCGACGCCTGGCCCGAGGGCGACGACCGCAAGAGCCGCGTCGTATTCATCACCCGCGACATCGCCGAAAGCACAATCCGCAAGGTCTTTGCCTCCTTCTTCGATGCCGAGAAGAAAGGCTGGGGTCAGTCGGACGAAAAGAAGCCGTAGGCTCGCACGGAGTTCACCTCCATGTGCGGGCACGGCGACGCGACCTATCCGCCGCTCAACACCCTGAAAGCCGTTGCGCCCGACCTCTGGATCGTCGACGGGCCGACCATCCGTTTCGGCGCGCTGCCCGGCCTGAAGGTGCCGTTCCCGACCCGCATGACGGTAATCCGGCTCGGCGACGATCTCTTCATCCATTCGCCGACGCCGCTGTCCCCGTCCTTGCGGACGGAAGTCGTTGCCGCCGGCAACGTGCGCTGGATCGTCGGGCCCAACCGCATCCACTATTGGTGGATTCCGGAGTGGAAGGCGGCCTTCCCGCGCGCCGACGTCTGGCTGGCGCCGCGGATCGAAGAGCAGGCGAAGGGCCGCATCGCACCGGGCTTCCGCCCTCTCGATCGCGAGACCGGCTATCCCTGGGACAAAGCGATTGCGACCCTGCCGGTGGCCGGCAGCTACATGACCGAGGTCGTGTTCTTCCATCACGCCAGCCGCACCCTCGTGCTGGCCGACCTCATCGAGAATTTCGAGCCGCACAAGCTGGGCTCGTTCGCGCTGCGCTGGCTGGTGAAGCTGGGCGGCGTGGCCGCGCCCGACGGTCAGACGCCGCGCGACCTGCGCGCGACCTTCGCTCGGCAGCGGCCCGCGATGAAGGCCGCCGTCGAGAGGATGATCGCCTGGAACCCCGAGCGCGTGATCATCGCACACGGGCAATGGTTCGAAACCGACGGAGCTGCCGAACTCCGCCGGTCATTCCGCTGGCTGCTGGACTGACGCCGGCGGCGTAGCCGCAGCCTTCTTCTCGCGATCGCGACCCAGCACACGCTGCACCACCACGAAGAACACCGGGACCATCAGCAGCGCCAGCACCACGACGGCGATCATGCCGCCCATGACGCCGGTGCCCAGCGCCTGCTGGCTCTTGCCGCCGGCGCCGGTCGCGATCGCCATCGGCAGTACGCCGCAGACGAAGGCAAAGCCGGTCATGAGGATCGGCCGGAAGCGCAACTTGCAGGCTTCAAGCGTCGCCTCGACCAGCGGCTTGCCGCGGGCCCGCAGATCCTTGGCGAACTCGATGATCAGAATGGCGTCCTTGGCGGCAAGGCCGATGATCGTGATCAGCCCGACCGTGAAGTACACGTCGTTCGACAGCCCGCGCAGATTGGCCGCGACCACTGCGCCAGCCATGCCGAGCGGTACCGTCAGCAGCACGGCAATGGGAATCGTCCAGCTCTCGTAGAGGGCGGCGAGGCAGAGGAAGACGACCAGAGCCGACAGTGCGAGCAGGAACGGCGCCTGCGACCCCGAGAGCTTCTCCTGCAACGACTGCCCGGTCCATTCGTAGCCGAACCCGCGCGGCAACTGGCCGGCGAGCCGTTCCATCTCGGCCAGTGCGTCGCCGCTGGTATAGCCTGGCTTCGCCTCGCCGCTGATACGGACCGAGGGGTAGTAGTTGAAGCCCACGATCTGCGTCGGCCCCTTCGCCCATTCGACCGTGGCGAAGGACGAGAACGGCACGAGTTGCCCCAGCGAGTTCCTGACATTGTATCCCAGGATACCGTCGGGATTCATGCGGCTCGCCGCTTCGCTCTGCACGATGACGCGCTGCATGCGGCCCTGGTTGGGGAAGTCGTTGACATAGGCCGAGCCGAGATTGGTCGAGATCGTGTTGTTGATGTCCTCGAAGGTGACGCCGAAGGCGCTCGCCTTCTCGCGGTCGATCATCAGATTGACCTGCGGTGCCGCCGGCAGACCTTCGATGTAGACGTTCTGCAGGATCGGGCTGGCATTGGCCGTGGCAACCAGTTGCTCCGCCGCCCTGTTCAACGCCGCCTGGCCTTTTTGACCACGGTCCTGCAGGCGGAAGCTGAAGCCCGCCGAATTGCCGAGATTGTCGATCGGCGGCGGCTGCAGGGCCGAGACCTCGGCGTCGCGGATCGCCGCCATGTCGCGGTTGATGTCGGCGACAATGGCAGCCGCCGATTCGTTCGGGCCGCGTTCGGACCAGTCCTTCAGGGTGATGAAGGCCTGCGCGGTGTTGAGGCCCTGGCCGAGGAAGCTGTAGCCGGTGATGAAGGTGACATCCCCGACGCCCGGCTTTTCCGCCAGGTACTTCTCGACCTTCTCGACCGCGGCCTGGGTGCGGTTGTACGAAGCGTCGGCCGGCGTCTGAACGTCCGTGGTGATGAAGCCCTGGTCGTCGATCGGCAGGAAGCCGCCGGGCAGGCGCACGAACGCCCAGCCGAGGGCGAGCAGCAGGGCGGCGTAGATCGCCATCAGGCGGCCCGTCCGCTTCAGCGACCAGCCGACCACGCCGGTATAGCGGTCGCGCACCCCGTCGAGCGCGCGGTTGAAGAGGCCGAACGGGCCGCGCTTGGCATGACCATGGCCAGCCGCGACCGGCTTCAGCAGAGTGGCGCAGAGCGCCGGCGTCAGCGACAGCGCCATCAGGGCGGAGAAGCCGATGGCCGCCACCATGGTGACGGAGAACTGGCGGTAGATGATGCCGACCGAGCCCGGGAAGAAGGCCATGGGCAGGAACACAGCGACCAGCACCAGGGTGATGCCGACGATCGCGCTGGTGATCTGGGTCATCGCCTTGCGGGTCGCCTCCTTGGGCGACAATCCCTCCTCGGCCATGATGCGCTCGACGTTCTCGACCACCACGATGGCGTCGTCGACCAGGATGCCGATGGCCAGCACCATGCCGAACAAGGTCAGCATGTTGATCGAATAGCCTACCGCCAGCAGCGTGGCACAGGTGCCGAGCAGGGCGACCGGCACTACGATGGTCGGAATGATGGTGTAGCGGATGTTCTGCAGGAACAGGAACATCACGATGAAGACCAGCACCACCGCCTCGATCAGGGTCATGACGACCTTCTGGATGGAGGCCTTCACGACCGGCGTGATGTTGTAGGGAATCTGGTAGCTGATGTTGGCGGGGAAGAAGCGGGACAGCTCCTTCATCTTCGCCTCGACGGCGCTTGCCGTGGCGAGCGCGTTGCCGGTCGGCGACAGCAGCACCGAAAGGCCCGCCGTCGGCTTTCCGTTCAGGCGAGTGGTGAACTGGTAGCCCATCCCGCCGATCTCGACGCGGGCGACATCGCGCAGCCGCACGGTCGAGCCGTCCGGATTGGCACGCAACACGATGGCGCCGAATTCCTCGGGCGTTCCGAGCTGGCCCTTCACCAGCACCAGCGCCGACACGGGCTGCTGCGGCGTGCTGGGCTCGGCGCCGACGCTGCCCGAGGCGACCTGCGCATTCTGGGCGCTTATCGCCCGCGTGACGTCGTCCGCCGTCAGGCCGTACCCCACCAGCTTGGAAGGATCGACCCAGACGCGCAGCGACCGCTCCGTCGAGTAGAGCGTGGCACGGCCGACACCGGGAATACGCCGGATCTCGCCCAGCACGTTGCGGACCATGAAGTCGCCGAGGCCGACCTCGTCGAGGCTGCCGTCGGTCGAGGTGAGCGTGATGATCTGCAGCACCGCGCTCGAGGCTTCCTCGATCAGGATACCCTGCTGGATAACCGAGCGCGGCAGACGCGCTTCCACGCGCTTGATGCGGTTCTGCACCTCGACCGAGGCCATGCTGGGATCGGTGCCGGGCACGAAGTTCGCGATGATCTCGACCTGCCCCAGCGAGTCGCTTGCCGACTCGAAGTTCAGGATGCCGGAGGCCCCGTTCAGCTCCTCTTCGATGAGGCGCGTTACGCTGTTGTAGAGGTTCTCAGGCGATGCGCCGGGATAGCTCGTGCTCACCGAGATCGAGGGCGGCGCGATGATCGGGTACTGCGCAATCGACAGCAGCGGCACGGAGATCGCGCCGATCAGGCAAATGAAGAGGGCTACGACCCATGCGAAGATGGGCCGATCGATGAAGAAACTCGGCATGGCGGATCGCTAGGACGTCAACGGGTCGCGCTGATGGTCTTGACCGGATTGTCGTCGTCGTTGGCTTCGGCCGACTGACTGAGCGACCGCGGGTTGACGGCATCGCCCGCTACGAACTTCTGGAAGCCATCGACCACGACGCGGTCGCCCGGCTTCAGGCCGTCGAGCACCAGCCACTTGCCGTCCTGCAATCCCCCCAGGCGCACCGACTGGATCGCGGCGCGATTGTCGTCCTTGATCACGAAGACTTCGCTGCCGCCGCCGCCGTTGCGCTGGATGGCCTGCTCCGGCACCGTGATCGCATCGCTGTCGATGCCCTGCTCGATTAGGACACGCACGTACATGCCCGGCAGGAGCACCTTGTCGGGATTGAGGAATTCGCCGCGCAGCGTCACCTGGCCGGTCGACGCATCGACACGCGCCTCGGAGAAGAGCAGCTTGCCGGTCAGCGGGTAGCGCGTGCCGTCGTCGAGCAGCAGCCTTACCTTCACGGAATCGGGAGCAATACGCTCCAGGTCGCCGGACTCGACGGCACGGCGCAGCTTGTTGAGCTCGGCGGCCGACTGGGTGAAGTCGGCATAGATCGGATCGAGCTGCTGGATCGTGGCAAGGTTCGACGTGTCGTTCTGCACGACCAGCGCGCCTTCGCTGATGCGGGCCGCACCGATACGGCCACTGATCGGGGCGCGGATGGTGGCGTATTCGAGATTGAGCTTCGCACGGGCGACGTCGGCTTCGCGGGCGGCCACCTCTGCCCTTGCCTGATTCACCGTTGCCACGGCAATTTCGTGCTGGGCCGTGGAAATGGCCTGCGTCTTGGCCAGCGCAGCCGAACGCGTCGCCTGCGGGACCGCGAGGTCGAGCCCGGCCCTGGCTTTCTCGAGGGCCGCTTCGCTTGCCTGCAATTCGACTTCGAACGGCTTGGGATCGATCTGGTAGAGCGCGTCACCTGCCTTGACGTCGCTGCCCTGGTTGAACAGGCGCGCCGTGACGATGCCGGACACGCGGGGCCGAACGTCCGCCACGCGTGTCGGCGCCACGCGCCCCGGCAGCTCGCGGACAAGCGCATACGGCTCCGCCTTCACCGTGACGATTCCGACATCGGGAGAAACCGCCTTCGGCGTGTCGGCGGAAGCCTGTTCGTCGCACGCAGACAGCAGCGGAGCGAGGGCAACGACGCAAACCATTGCCAACTTCGACGGCCACTCGATACGCATGGTCTTTCTCCGCACCCCTACATCAAAAACCGGCACACACGTCTCCACCCGCCCGGCCCGTTGCCGGCGCGGTCGACCTCGACAAACTTTTCCTGATTCCCCCCGATCACCGTCTGCGTCTGTCACAGCAGTCGCCGTGATATTTTATTGAATGATCTCTCCATCGCAGACGGTGTGACTTTCACCACGGAATGTGGCGACAACAGGACGAGGATGGACAACAAGCGGTAACGGCCTCGTGACGTCTACTAAAGTCGATGTCGCCATCAACTCAGCAAACCCATGTCGACCTTCAGCAGAACCAATACGCCCAACACCACGAACGCGGCGGCAGCCGACGCACGCACAAGCTTCAGCGGTACCCTGCGCGCCAACACATCGCCGAACAGCACAGCCGGTACGTTGGCAATCATCATGCCAAGCGTCGTACCTGCCGTAACGGCAACGAGATCGTTGAAGCGCGCTGCAAGGCCCACAGTGGCGATCTGAGTTTTGTCGCCTATCTCGACCAGGAAGAAAGCGATCGCCGTCGCGACGAAGGCACCGGCGGCACCCGCAACCTTGGGACCTTCGTCTTCCTTGTCGGGGATCAGGCACCAGCCGGCCATGACGAGGAACAGCACGCCCAGAATCCAGCGCATGGCGTCGGGGCCCAGCCAGACGGCGACGGCGGCACCGGCCCAGGCGGCCAGCGCATGATTGGCCAGGGTCGCGACCAGAATGCCGAGAATGATCGGGACGGGCCGACGATAGCGGCTGGCGAGGATCATCGCCAAGAGCTGCGTCTTGTCGCCAATCTCGGCGACAGCAACGAGACCGGCTGAAATAAGGAAGGCTTCCACGTGGGGCATCTTCGGCGGGATCGAGCACGAACCTATGGCTCCCAGCGCCGCCCGATCCCGCGGGTGAAGACGCTAGAAAGCCAAAGGTCTCGCCAAGCTGATCGCCGGATACGCCATAGTCCGTGAGGACCAAGTCTGTTGACGCATCCACCTCTGAATGAGGCCGGCTACTCCCCGATGACGGTGGCTAGATAGGCCGTTCCCCTCCTTCGTGCAACCATCGGAACGTCGCACAGACTGCAAATGGGAAGCGGGTCTTGCTGGCGGAAAGCACATGCTTGACTAAGCTTCGATGTCCGCCGGAGGTTTCGATGCCGTCCATGTTCAGGCGCCACCTGCTGCAATTGCTCCCCATGGCGTCATTGCTGCCACCCACCGCCGCCGCACAGGCCTGGCCCGACCGCCCGGTGCGAATCGTCGTGCCCTTTCCCGCCGGGGCCGGCGTACTCGACATCATGGCGCGGTTGCTGGCGCAGCATCTGGGACCTGCCCTCGGCCAGTCGATCGTGATCGACAACCGGCCCGGCGCAGGCGGCACGGTCGGCGCCGAACTCGTCGCGAAGGCACCGGCCGATGGCTACACGATCCTGATGGGCAATCCATCGCTGGTCGTGAACCCCTTTCTGCTGGCGAAGATGCCATACGATCCGCTGGCTGATTTCATCCCGGTCACGCTCGTCAATGTCGCCCCTCTCCTGCTCGTCGTGCATCCCTCCGTACCAGCCGACTCGGTCGCCGAGCTGATCGCACTCGCCAAGGCGCGGCCGGGCGAACTCAACTACGGCTCGGGCGGCATTGGCAGCACGCCCTTCCTTGCTACCGAGCTTTTCAAGGCCATGGCCGGCATCGACGTGACGCATGTGCCCTACCGCGGCGGCGCGCCGGCCCTTGCCGACCTCGTGGCCGGTCAGCTCACCTTCATGATCGAGAACGTGCCGGGTACTCTCCCCATCGTGAAGGCCGGCAAGCTCAAACCGCTCGGCATCACCAGCGACCATCGCCTGCCGCTTGCCCCGCAAATTCCGACCGTCGCCGAGTCCGGGCTTCCCGATTACGACGTCGTCGGCTGGAACGGCTTGTTCGTCACGAGGGAAACGCCGCCGTCGATCGTGGACCGGCTCTTTCAGGAGCTCGCGAGGATCCTGCGCAGCCCCGAGGTGAAGCAGCAGATGGCCGCGCTGGGCGCCGAACCGGGCGGCAACACGCCCGGTGAGTTCGCCGCCTTCGTGACGGCCGAGTCCCGCCGCTGGGGCAGGATCATCGAGGACAAAGGCATCAGGCCTGAATAGCGCGGCGCGCGAGCGAGGTATCGACGACATCCTCGAACGGTATGTCGCGCGAGAGGGCGCCGGCCGAGCGCATGGCCGCGTGCAGGCGGTCGTAGCCTTCGCGACGGATCACCGGATCGCGCCCCCAGAGATTGAGCGCGCGATAGCGCTCGATGCAGGCCGCGAACAGCGGGACCGCGACATCCGGGAAATAGGATTGCAGCTGGCCCGCAATGTCGAAGGCGGGAGCCTCGTCGAACCACTTCAGTGTTTCGTCGATGCCGCGGACCATCCGCATCAACTCGTCGGCGCGTTCGGTCAGCACGTCGCGGCGCGTGACCAGCGTCGTATAGGCGGTAAGGCCACGGTCGGCGGCGGCATACCAGACATAGCCGGCGCCCGACGACACCAGTTGCTCGGCATAGGGCTGGAAGACCTGCGCGGCATCGACCTTGCCTTCGCGCAACGCCATCTCGTTCTCGCCCATCGTGCCGTCGGTAATCCGATCGACTCGCGCGGGATCGAGACCGGCGCGCCGCAGATCGTCCTGCAGGCAGATCCAGGGTGTGGGCACTTCGGAAACGGTCGCGAGCTTCACCGAGAGAAGATCGGGCAGCGTGAAATCCGGCCGCGGCCTTGCCCCTACGACAAAGAAGGGATCTCGCGCCACGACATCGCAGAAGCAGACCAGGTCGGCCGCCGGCTCGACATCGCGCAACATCATCACCCTCAGCGGTCCGCCCCACATAACGTCGACTTCACGGGCACGCAGCGCCCTGCTGGCCGAGGCGGGGTCCGGCGAGGCGCGCAGTTCGACCTCGACCCCTGCCCTTTCGAACGCGCCAGTCACTACGGCGGCGTAGAACGGAGCATAGAACAGAGCGCGGAAATTCTCTGAAAGCAGGACGGCCATGTCCGATCCTATCACAGCCCCACCTCCCGCCGCGGCGCCCAGCGTGCTACGCCTTGGGCATGGCGAAATCCAAAGCTCCCGCGGCCTCCGCGAAGAAGGCCGCCTCCGACGAGAACAAGCCGATCCGGCATCTCTACCTGATCGACGGCTCGGGCTACCTGTTCCGCGCCTATCATGCGCTTCCTCCGATGACGCGGCCGGACGGCACGCCGATCAATGCGGTGTTCGGCTTCTGCCGCATGCTGGTGGCCGACCTGCTGGACAATCCCGAGATCGACCATATCGCCATGATCCTCGACGCCGGCAGCGTCACCTTCCGCAACAAGATCTACGACAAGTATAAGGCCAACCGACCGGAGCCGCCGGAAGACCTGATCCCGCAATTCCCGCTGATCCGTGAAGCGGCGCGCGCCTTCAACGTCACGGTGTGCGAGCTCGACGGCTATGAGGCCGACGACCTGATCGCCACCTACGCCCGCATGGCGCTCGAGGCTGGCGGCACCTGCACGATCGTGTCCTCCGACAAGGACCTGATGCAGCTCGTGCGGCCGGGCGTCGAGCTGATGGACCCGATCAAGAAGATCAAGCTGGGGCCTGAGGCAGTGTTCGAGAAGTTCGGTGTCACACCGGACAAGGTCGTCGACGTGCAGGCGCTGGCGGGCGACTCGACAGACAATGTGCCGGGCGCGCCGGGCATCGGCATCAAGACCGCAGCCCAGCTCATCAACGAGTATGGCACCCTCGAAGCGCTGCTGGAGCGCACCAAGGAGATCAAGCAGCCCAAGAGGCGCGAATCGCTGGAGAACAACGCCGAACTGATTCGCATCTCCAAGCAGCTGGTGACCTTGCGCGACGACGTGCCGGCGCCGGCGGATCCCGACTCGTTCGACAAGAGGACGCCTAACCCCAACGTGCTGCTGCCCTGGCTTGAGCAGCAAGGCTTCCGTACCCTTCTGCAGCGCTTCACCAGCGAGCTGGGCGAGGCGACGGCGCCGGTCGCGCCGATCTCAACACCGACAATCGCGAAAAGGGCCGACCCCGCCCCGTCCAAGACGGCAGCCCCGCGCGCCAAGTCGAACCAGCCCTTCACGGCCGCCGACTACGAACTGATCCGCGACGAGAAGCTGCTCGACGAGTGGATAACCGAGGCGACCAAGGCCGGTACCGTTGCTTTCGATTGCGAGACTGATGGACTGGACTCCAACAATGCCGCGCTGGTCGGTGTCTCGCTCGCCCTGCTCGGAGGGCCATGGGGCGACGTCAATTCGACCAAGCGGCGCGCGGCCTACCTGCCGCTCGCCCATCGCGCGCCGGGCGGCGAAGCTCAAGGCGCGCTGGACCTCGGCGGCGCAGGCGATAGTGCAGGCGACGGCAAGCTCCTGCCAGACCAGATCCCACTCAAGACCGCACTCGCCAAGCTGAAGCCCCTGCTGGAAGACCCGGCAGTCCTGAAGGTCGGCCAGAACATCAAGTACGACATGGCTGTTTTTCGCCGCCATGGCATCGAGATCGGCCCGGTCGACGATACGATGCTGATTTCCTTCGCCCTCGATGCCGGAAAGAACAATCACGGCATGGACGAACTGGCCGAGCTGCATCTCGGCCAGAAGACCATCAAATTCTCAGACGTGGCGGGCAGCGGCGCCAAGCAGGTGACGTTCGACAAGGTGCCGCTCGACAAGGCCCGCGACTATGCCGCCGAGGATGCGGACGTCACCATGCAGCTTTGGGCGCGCTTGAAGCCGCGTCTGGTACCCGAGCGCGTCACGACCCTGTACGAGACGATCGAGCGGCCACTGATTCCGGTGCTGCTTGGCATGGAGACAGCCGGCATCAAGGTCGATGCGCTGAAGCTCAAGAGATTGAGCGCGGACTTCGAGAAGCGCCTGGCCGAACTCGAAACCGAGATTCACAAGATTGCCGACCGCGAGTTCAATGTCGGATCGCCCAAGCAGCTGGGCGAGATTTTGTTCGACGAGCAGAAGCTGCCGGGCGGCAAGCGCAACAAGAGCGGCACCTGGGCGACCGACGCTTCGGTACTCGACGATCTCGCGGCGCAAGGCCATGCGCTGCCGGTGAAGATCCTGGAGCATCGCCAGCTCGCCAAGCTCAAGAGCACCTACACCGATGCGCTGATGCGCGAAGTCGATGCCAAGACAGGCCGCGTCCACACCTCCTATCACATGACCGGCGCCGCGACGGGACGGCTCGCTTCGACCGATCCCAATCTGCAGAACATCCCCGTGCGTACCGAGGAAGGCCGCAAGATCCGCCAGGCCTTCATCGCCGAGACGGGATACAAGCTGTTGAGCGCCGACTATTCGCAGATCGAGCTGCGATTGCTCGCCCATGTCGCCGACATCGCCTCGCTGAAGCAGGCCTTCGAACGCGGCGACGACATCCACGCCATCACCGCTTCCGAGATGTTCGGCGTGCCGGTGAAGGGCATGGACCCTCTGATGCGCCGCCGCGCCAAGGCCATCAACTTCGGCATCATCTACGGCATCTCGGCCTTCGGCCTCGCCAACCAGCTCGGTATCGGCCAATCCGAGGCGCGCGACTACATCGCCAAGTACTTCCAGCGCTATCCCGGCATCCGCGACTACATGGAGAACACCAAGGACTACGCGCGCAAGCACGGCTATGTGCTGACGCCGTTCGGCCGCAAGATCCATCTGCGCTTCATTCATGACAAGAGCCAGGGCATGCGGGCCTTCGCCGAACGCGCGGCGATCAATGCCCCGCTGCAGGGAGGTGCCGCCGACATCATCAAGCGCGCGATGATCCGTCTGCCGAGCGCCCTGACTGGCGCCAAGCTCAAGGCCAGGATGCTCCTGCAGGTGCACGACGAATTGCTGTTCGAGGTTCCCGAGAAGGAGCTCGACAAGACCAAGGACGTGACGCGCAAGATCATGGAAGGTGCCGCCTCGCTCACCGTGCCGCTGATCGTCGAGACCGGCGTCGGCGACAACTGGGCGGCGGCGCACTGATACGCACGCGTAGAGAAACGGGAGTATGTCGAAATGAAAATCTGGGGCCGCGCCAATTCGATCAACGTGCAGAAGGTCTTGTGGGCCGCCGACGAATGCGGCGTTAAGTACGAGCGCGAGGATGTTGGCGGCCCCTTCGGCGGCAACGATCAGGCCTGGTACCTGAAGATGAACCCCAACGGGGTCGTGCCGACTATCGACGATGGTGGCCACATCATCTGGGAGAGCAATTCGGTCGTCCGCTACCTCTCGGCCAGGTATGCCGCCGGCACCCTGTGGCCGAGCGACCCTGGCCAGCGCAGCGACGCCGATCGCTGGATGGACTGGCAGCTCAGCACGATTTCGGAGCCTATGCGCATTGCGTTCTGGGGCCTGATCCGCACTCCGCCAGAGAAGCGCGACACCGCAGCGATCAAGAAGGCCGCCGAGGACGCCGGCAAGCTGTTCGGCCGCCTCGACCGCTGGCTAGACGGTCGCCGTTACGTGGTTGGCGATCACTTCACCATGGGCGACATTCCCGTCGGCTGCTTCGTCTATCGCTGGTATGCGCTCGACATCGAACGGCCCGACCTCAAGAACGTCCGCGCCTGGTACGACCGCCTCACGACGCGGCCCGCCTACGCCAAGAACGTCATGATCAAGATGACCTGAAGCCTCGCACTTCGTCCGCCAGGAGTCTCTGTGGCAGCAGCACCAGAGCCGGCGGTCATAACAAAAGGCCGGGGCGTGCCCCGGCCTTCTTCCCGCATCGTCGTGATGCCGGACTTACTTCCGCTTTGCCAGCCTCGGCAGTTCGGCCACGATCGCGCGGTCGATCACTGTGAAGAGGTAGGCGTCGGGTGCCAGGGTGCAACCGCCACGCACCAGATGGCCGAGCTGGGCGCCCATCTCGCCATCGGGGACGACGACACCGCGGTAGCGCGCGGCGTGCTCGGCCAGGAAGACTGCCAGCTGCTTGCGCGCCTCGGGCCGCATCGCATGGGCTTCCTTGCAAGTAACATAGGCCGCCTGGTCGAAGTTGAGCGGCGGCGATTGAGCCTGGGCGCTCGCTGCGACGAGGACGGTGGCAACAGCGGCAGCAATCGAAAGCTTGCGGATCATGGCTCGACCTCCCCGTTACTTGTCGCCGATTGCAGAGCCGGTGATGTAGCCGGCCGCGCCACCAATCAGGCCGGCGCCGACCACCGTGCCGAAGCTCCCGCCGGCGACCATGCCGATGCCCGTGCCCAGCGCTGCGCCGGTCACGGCGCCCTTCTGGCCGGTCGTCATGTTCTCACAGCCGCCAAGCATGCCGATGGCCGCCAGCAGCGCGAGGGCCTTCACTTTCATCATGGTTCTCTCCCTAACCACATGCCCCCTCACGGAGGCGTCATATCCGCCTTCACCCAGCCCTTGTCTGGATTGAAGGCCACCAGTGAACCAGCTCGCTGCGCCGTATCAGGACCGAGATCCTGCTGATAGACAACCCCTTCGTAGCTCACGATGAAGGTCATCACACCAGTTACGCCGTAGCGCACGGGCCATGCGACTGCCGCGAAGCCGCCGACCATGCGATTGTTCACGATGTAATCATGCGCTCCGCCCGGCGCCGCTGCACCTTGAGAATAGAGCAGTCGAAAGTAGTAGCCATAATGGCCATCCGGCGAGGCTCCATCGACCTGGGCCTTGGCGACGGCCGGGCCCAGGGGGCTCGGCGGCTCGCCGGGTTTGGTCTCCCAGAAAAGCCCGTCCTTCCGCCCCGGCAGGCTGAGCAGCCGGCGGGCATAGACGGGCGAGCCCGTTTTCATCGGATCGAGGTTCGCATAGTCCCGTTGGGCATCGACGATGGCCAGCAGGGTCTGCACGACGGCGCTTTCGTCATGGCCGATCTGGCGCAGCCGCATCTCACGCCAGCCCGCGACGGCATCGAAACGCCACTCCGCACCGTCCTTGACGATCGGGATCGGCAGGGTCCAACCGGACTTGCCAGCCACCACGGTGGCCTTGTCGCCGGAGACCTTGATCTCGTGCGCCTCGTCCCACGCCTTGAGATAGTTGGCGCGACGGGCCTGCACTTGCGCTGCCGTAGTCGGCACGAACTCGCGCCACTCCGGCCCCAGGATGGCCGTGAGCGCCTTGTCGTTCATGCCGCGCACGGCATCCGTGAAAGCAGCCGCCGCGGCATCGGGCGTAGCGAACCCCTGCGCCTTTGCCGGCTGCTGCGCCACCGCGCCGCCCGCCATACCAAGAGAAACAGCGAGCGCCAGAAGCCCCCGTCGGAACATCGACATGCTCATCGCCGGCCTCCCCCGCCGTGGAATCCACCGCCACCGAAGCGGTCGCCACCGCCGCCCCAGCCGCGATCCCCCCAGGAGGACCGACCGCGATCGTAATCGCGATCGACGGCCCCGCCGCGGTTGATGCCATCGAAAGCGTCGCTGCGACCGGCGCCGCCACGGTTTTCGAAGCTGCGATCCTGCGCCGCACGCTGTTCTGCACCGCGCGCGCCGGTGCCTTCGGGTCGCGTCGTGTAGTTGCCACGGCCCTCGAGCTGCCCGCGAAACTGCTGGCGCTGCGCCGTATCCGGCCGATGCTGGCCGTATCGCTGCTGCTCGGCCGGTGTGCGATAGGGCACGCCGCCGCGATGCGCCGGATCGAAATTCCAACGGCCATCCTGGTAGTGGTTGCGGTTGAAATTGTTGACGCTGATGTTCGTCGCCCTGTTGACGTTCACCGTCGTGTAGCTGTTGCCCCAGGCGCCGCCGCTCCAACCCCAGTGCCAGCCGCCGAACATCGCCGAGCCCGCAGCCACGCCGAGGCCGAACATCATGCCGGTCATCAACGCCTGCCCGTAGTTGGGTGGCGGCGGATAATACGGCGGTGGATAGGCCGGATACGGCCACGGACCGTAGGCCCAGGCCGGATTGTAGTAGGGCACGTAGACGACTTCGGGATTGGTCGGCTCGATGACGATGGCGCTGGCGCCTTCGCTGGTCTGCTTGGTCACCTTCTGCTGCGGAGTCGACTTCAGGTTGCCGGCTGCCTCGGCTTTGGCCCGCAGACGCTGAATCGATGCCGCAACTTCCTTCTGCTGACCGATCATCGCGTCGCCGACCTTCTGGGTCCAGTCGAGCTGGTTGTTCATCATCTGAAGCGTCTGCGGGAAGGCCGTCAGCGACTTCACGCTGACATCCCAGTCCTTGTCCTTCACCGCCGCGACCGCCGCATCACCTTTGAGGTTGGGATTGGCCTGCGACCAGCGCGCCGCCTCGACGACTTCCAACGGATAGGTTGCCGCCATCAGGACCTGCGCCAGGAGGGCGTCGGGGTAGAGAGCGACCGGCGCCAGAAGCTGGTCGAGCTGCTCGTTGGAGAAGGGTTTGTTGGAGTCCTGCGCAAGCAAGGGACGAAGCGGAACGAGAGCCAACATGGCCGTCGACAGTGCAAAAAGTTTGCGTCGTTCCATGAATTATTGATTCCTTCGAGGGCATCACAGGATGGTGCACCCTAGCGGCGAATGCTGCGCCGCGTCCAGCGCGTGGGCATTACAACCGTGTCATGCCCGCGTCAGCCCGATGTTAGATGAGGCGATAGACCTGCTCCGGCTCGTCGCGTCCCTTCACATGGCGCAGTTCCGGCGTCGGCAACGTCCCCAGTACCTCCGGGTGCTTCATGGCGGCAATGGTGTCGCCGCTGACCAGAACGATGACGTCATCGGCCTCGGTCATGAACTCCTTGCCGAGCTGTTCGAAGCGTTGCGCGACATTCACGGTGTCGCCGACGACCGTGTAGTTGACCCTGCCCGGCGCCCCGATATTGCCCACGACCACCGGGCCAGAATGAACGCCGACGCGCAGGCGGACAGGCAACTGGCCGGCGGCGATGCGCAGGGCATTGTCCTCGCGGATCACGCGGGCCATATCGAGCGCGGCTTTGACGGCGTGATCGGCGTGATCCTCCATCTTGAACAGGCCGCCCCACACCGCCATCACGCAGTCGCCGATATACTTGTCGATCACGCCATGCTCGCTCTCAATGCAGGCGCCGAGCAGCGCAAAATGGTGGTTGAGCATGTCGGCTGTTTCCTGCTCGGGCAGGTCTTCGGCTTGCGGCGTGAAGCCGACGATATCGGTGAACATCACCGTGACGTCGCGGCGGCGCGAAGCCACGGCGCTCTCGCCCAGCTCCATCAACCGGAAAACCAGTCGATGCGGCACGTAGGCGCCGAACCACTTCAACGCGCCGCGCGCCTTGTCGAGACTGTGACCGGCGTCGTCGATCTCGCGCAGCCGCGAGCGGCGATGGAAAGGCTCGTCGAACTTGAGGTGTTCGATCGATTCCGCCGCCGAGGTGATGGTGCGGATCGAGCGCGCCATGCTGAGCCCCATCACCAGCGCCAGCAGCGCGGCAACGGCCAGCGTGGCGGCACCGACGATGGCGCCGTTGGTCAGCCGGTCGAGGTCGCTCGTGGCATCCTCGATCGGAAAGTACTGTCCGACCAACCAGGGATCGGGGCCAAACCGGCGCAGTTCGCGATAGACGAAGACCCAGCGCCGCCCGTTCACTTCCACCACATGACCGAGATTACCGAGAGCACGGTCGATCTGCTGCGAACGCACCGGCGTGTCCCAGATCTTCGCCAGCACGGGATCGTCGACCTCCTTGATGGTCGGCAGCGAGCGTTCCTCGGACAGGCCCAGGCCACGCGGATTGATCAGACGTCGATGCGCCAACACCTTGTCGCGGCCGACCAGGATGAAATAGCGGCCGTCGCCGCCATGCGTCGGATCGCCGATCAGGTAGGAAAGATCACCGACGGCGACCGTGGCGATCAGCCCACCGATAAAGGCATTGTCGATTCGCCGGACCGGCGTCCGCACATTGACGACGGGCTGCTGGGCGCTTTCGCTCCAGAATAGCGCCCCCCAGAACGTATGTTGCGAGGTCTGTAGTTCGCGGAAACGTTCCAGGCCGCGCGGCGTGTCGATCAGCGAGACGGTGTCGCGATGAATCTGCCCGTCGGGCTCTCGTACGGCGCGATGCAACTTGAGGTCCAGGGTCGCAAAGCCCGCGGCCGAAACCGCCGGCACCCGCGCCATCATCACGGCAAGCGCCTCGCGCATGTCGACAGGCGATTCGATGTCGATGCGCCCGGCGGCCGCAAGCGAGGCGATCAGCTCGAGCTGTTCGCTGACCGGGTCGAGGCGGCTGCGGACGAGGTCGACCTGGGCATCGACCACGCGCGCCGCACGATCGACCAGAAGCCGTTCGGCGGTCCCCGTCGCACCGGCCAGGACGACGATGTAGGCGGCACCGGAAATCAGGGCGAGCGATACGAAGGCAAGCGCCATCGCCGCGACAAGCGGTATGCGCCACGGCATTCGCGCGGTCTTCTCGCTCGGTATGTCGGAAAGCGGGCTCAAGCGGGGACATCATAAGATGTCCCCGGCAGAGATGCGATGCCTCGCGCTATCAGGCCGCGGCGCGGATTGCGGCCTTCTTCACCTTGCCGTCGACATGGCTTTCGAACTGCTGGAAGTTCGCCTCGAAGCGCTGGGCGACGTCGCGCGCGGCGCTGTCGTAGGCCTTCTTGTCCTTCCAGGTATTTTTCGGGTTGAGCACATCGCCCGGCACATCCGGGCAGGCGCTCGGAACCTGCATGCCGAAGTGCGGATCGGTCGCCGATCCGACCGACGCCAGCGTGCCGTCGAGCGCGGCCCGCACCATCGCACGGGTATGGCGGATCGACATGCGCTGTCCGACGCCGAAGCCGCCGCCCGACCAGCCGGTGTTGACCAGCCAGCACTTGACGTTCTGGCGGGCCATCTTTTCGCCCAGCATCTTGGCGTAGACGGTCGGATGGCGCGGCATGAACGGCGCGCCAAAGCAGGTCGAGAAGGTCGCCTGCGGCTCGGTCACGCCCTTTTCGGTGCCCGCCACGCGCGCGGTATAGCCGGAGAGGAAGTGATACATCGCCTGCTCCGGCGACAGCCGCGAGATCGGCGGCAGGACGCCGAACGCATCGGCCGTCAGCATCACGATGTTCTCGGGCGTGCCGGCGATGCCGGTCGGCGAGGTGTTCGGGATGAAGTCGAGCGGATAGCAGGCGCGGGTGTTCTCGGTGTACTGGCCATCGTCCAGATTGAGCCGGCCGGTCGCCGGATCGATCACGACATTCTCCAGGACCGTGCCAAAACGCCCCGTGGTGGCGTGGATTTCGGGCTCGGCTTCGCGACTGAGCTTGATCACCTTGGCGTAGCAGCCGCCCTCGAAGTTGAAGAGGCTGTTCTCGGCCCAGCCGTGCTCGTCGTCGCCGATCAGGGTGCGGGTCGGATCGGCCGACAGGGTCGTCTTTCCGGTGCCGGAGAGGCCGAAGAAGACGGCCACGTCGTTCTTGGGGCCGACATTGGCCGAAGCGTGCATGGGCAGCACGTTCTTGTCGGGCAGCAGGTAGTTCAGGATGGTGAACACCGACTTCTTGATCTCGCCGGCATACCAGGTGCCGCAGATCGCCACGACGCGATCGGTGAAGTTCACCAGGATGGCGCAGTCGGACGCCGTGCCATCGAGCTTCGGATCGGCCTGGAAGCCCGGCAGGTTCAGGATGGTGAATTCCGGCTTGAAGCCCTCGAGTTCCTCGGGCCTGGGGCGCAGGAACATGTTACGCGCAAAGAGATTGTGCCAGGCGGTCTCGTTGATCACGCGCACGCCGATGCGATGGGCGGGATCGGCGCCGGCCCAGCAATCACGCACGAACAGGTCTCGGCGCTGTGCGTAGGCGATCATGCGATTGTAGAGCGCACGATAGCGATCGGGCGTGATGGCCTTGTTGGTCTTGCCCCAGTCGATCCGGCCCTTGCTCTCGGCATCCTCGACGATGAACTTGTCGTTGGGCGAACGGCCGGTATGGATGCCGGTGCGCACCACCAGCGCGCCCCCTTCGGCCACGACGCCTTCGCGGCGGCGAACTGCCTCTTCGTAAAGAGCCGGAACCTGCAGGTTCCAGTAGACGTTGCTCAGGTTCTTCAATCCGAGCGTCTCAAGTCCTGATTTGGGTACGACGAAGCCCGCCTGATGCACGGCGTTTCTCCTGCTTTTGGGCTGATCCGATGATTGAACGTATACGGGGATTACCAACCCCCGAAAAACGTCGCGGTGACCTTTTCGTTGCCTTTCTCAGCGCTAAAGGGGTGGCCGTTCAGTGGCAAGAGGCTGCGACAGTTAGTGTCGAGGATGATGTGGATCGGCCTTCGCACCCGCGAAGAATATCCCGCGGCGCGGAATCGCATTCCGACAGCAGGCTGTCATGTACGCTGGCCGCCGTCAGACGACGGCGCGAGCTTTCGCGACAAGTGCAACCAGGACCTTTCGGGCTTCCCCGCCCGTTGCCAGCGGGTGGTCGAAGGAAAGCCGGGCCACCTGCCCACGTTGGCGCAGATCGAAACCTTCCGGATCAATCCCGGTCATGCGCCACCCCTGCCCGTCCAGGCCAAGGAGCTTGCCGGCATAGAGCTGAACGGCGTCCGAATGGTCCTCGTTCATGTGCATCACGATGCCCGTCTCGGCTTCGGCCAGGCCGGGCGCTTCAGGAGAGGCCAATTCGGCGCGGGCGATCCAGCGAATCTTGCCGAACCCACCTACCAGATGGGTCCGCTCCACGGTAACGCGATAGAAATGGAAATCCTTGAAGCCCGCATACATCGCAGCGTCCGGATGCCGCGACAGGAAGCGCGCCTTCGATCGCTCGTCGGTCGTGCGTTCGGCGCGCCCCAGCACCGTGACGCGGGGCCCGGTCAGTGGCTGCTCAAGGCCGGCCGTTCCGTCAAACAGCAGAGAGACCCGGCCATCGGCCTGAATCGCCTTGGTATGCTCGGCAAGATCGCTCAACAGCAAGATGGGCGACAGGTCGTGATCGACCGCCACCAGGACCAGTGAAGCGTAAGGCCAGGTCCCGGTTTCGCCCGGCAGGGCGCTGGCCAGGGCGGCGCGGTCGAGACCGCGAAGCAGATCGCGCACGGAGCGCGGCAAGTCGTCTTGGGTCATTTTCGGTTCAAAAAAGCCGCAATTGTTCGCTTGAGGATTACGGGCCGGGGAAGCGGCGGCGGCGGCCCGGTCTGTGATAGCATGGTCTACTGTCCGTTGTCCGCTGTGCCCCTGCAGGAGAAGCCAAGCCGTGCGCAAGAACATCGCCCTCGTCGACGACGACCGCAACATCCTTACCTCCGTGTCGATGCTGCTCGAAGCCGAAGGGTTCCAGATCAAGACCTACAACGATGGCGCTTCGGCGCTGGAGGGGCTGAACCAGTCGCCACCCGACCTCGCGATCTTCGACATCAAGATGCCGAGGATGGACGGAATGGAGCTCCTGAACCGCATCCGCAAGACGCAGCAGTTTCCGGTCATCTTCCTCACCTCCAAGGACGAAGAGATCGACGAAGTACTGGGTCTGCGCATGGGCGCTGACGATTTCATCCGCAAGCCCTTCTCGCAGCGGCTGCTGCTGGAACGCATCCGGGCAGTGCTGCGCCGCGGCGACGCCGGCGGTGGCAAGGGCGAAGCGGCGGCCGAGCGCATCGTCCGTGGCGACCTCGTGCTCGACCCCAGCCGTCACCAGTGCACCTGGAAGGGCAAGGAAGTGCATCTCACGGTCACCGAATTCCTGTTGCTCAAGTCGCTCGCCGAGCGGCCTGGCCACGTGAAGAACCGCGACCAGCTGATGGACGCGGCCTATGGCGAAACGATCTACGTCGACGACCGCACGATCGACAGCCATATCAAGCGCGTCCGCCGCAAGTTCCGCGAAGTCGATGGCGAGTTCGAGCAGATCGAAACGCTTTATGGCATCGGATATCGATACCGCGACGCCTGAGCCGGGGGCGCGTCCGCTGGGACGCCAGGGCTTCGGCGCGAGGGTCGCGGCAGCGCTGCGCCGGCTGCTCCCCGGCGCGCGCCGCCATGCGCACGCGCCTGCGGCGACGGGCGACTCTCCGTCGCTGCTGCGGCGCCGGCGCAGCACCGATCGCAGCCACTCGCCGCTCACCCGCCGCATTCTGCTGCTGAACCTGATTCCGGTCGCGCTGCTGACGCTGGGCGCCGTCTATCTCAGCGACTATGAAGAAGAATTGATCGATGCCGAGCTCGCTTCGCTGCTGGTCCAGGGCGAAATGGTCGCCGCCGGCATCGGCGAGGTGGCGGTGGTCGGTGGCGAGACCACGGTCAATCGCATGGATGCCGATGCCGCGCGCCAGTTGCTTACGCGCCTGGTCCGACCGACCGGCGTTCGGGCGCGCCTGTTCAGCGAGACCGGCGAGCTGCTGGGCGATTCCGCCGTGCTGAGCGAGGTCGGTCGCATCCACGTCGTGCCCCTGCCGCCCCCCGAGACCCCCGATACCGCCAAGCCCGAGGTAGAGCTGCAGTGGAGCGACAGGCTGGGAGACTGGGTCGGCCGGCAGCTTTCGCGCGTCGACCGCTTTCCAGAGTATGTCGACCGGCCGGCACCGACCCTGCGTGACTTTCCCGAGGCGGCCAGCGCCCTGCGCGGCTTCAACGCGTCGGCCGTGCGCAGTGCCGGCAACGGCCGGCTGATCCTGAGCGCGGCCGTGCCGGTGCAGCGCTACAAGCAGGTGCTGGGCGCCCTCTTGCTGACGCGCGACAACCGGGCCATTGCCGCCTCGTTGCGCGAAGTGCGTTACGACATGCTGACCATCGCTGCTGCAGCCCTCGGCATCACGGTCATGTTGTCCCTCTATCTTGCCGGCACCATCACCCAGCCGATCGTGCGGCTGGCGCGCGCGGCCGACGAGGTGCGCTTGGCGCGTGAAAGCCGGCCCGCGATTCCCGACCTCGGCAAGCGCGGCGACGAGATCGGCGACCTGAACGACGCCTTGCGCTCGATGACCGAAGCGCTATGGCTGCGCATCAACACCATCGAGAGCTTCGCCGCCGACGTGGCGCACGAGCTCAAGAATCCTCTGACCTCGCTGCGATCGGCCATCGAAATGGCAGCCCGACCCGATCTCGACCACGAGCGTCGCGCCAAGCTGATGGCCATCGTGATGGACGACATCAACCGGTTGAACCGGCTGATCTCCGACATTTCCGACGCTTCGCGCCTCGATGCCGAACTGATGCGCGGCGAAGTGAAGCCCGTGGATCTCGAAGCGCTGCTGCGCGACATGGTCCGCCATCAGGCGGCGACGGCCAGCCAGAAGTCCGACGTCGAGATCGAATTTCGCGTCGCCACCAATCCCCCCTTTGCGGCACACGGCCACGATGGCCGGTACGGTCAGGTGTTCCGCAACGTCATCGACAACGCCCTGTCGTTCAGTCCGCCGGGCACGCGCATTCTGGTCGAGCTCGGCCGCGAACCGCGCAACGGGCCGTTTGTCGTCACCATCGACGATGAAGGCCAGGGCATCCCCGAGGACAACTTCGAATCGATCTTCCAGCGGTTCTATTCGGAACGTCCGACCGAACATTTCGGCCAGCACTCCGGTCTCGGCCTCTCGATCTGCCGCCAGATCATGGAAACCTATGGCGGCTCGATCACGGCTTCCAACCGGCATGCGCCCGACGGCAAGGTGCTGGGTGCGCGCTTCACCATTCGCGTGCCGGCCGCGACCGGCCGCAAATGACGACCCTCGTCCACGCGACCTGCGTTGCGCTGAAGACAAGCGGACGGACCTGGAAGGCCGTGCTGCTGCGAGGGCCCTCCGGCGCCGGCAAGTCCGATCTCGCGGCACGCCTGATCGAGACCGGAGCGCGTCTGGTGGCGGACGACCAGACCAGACTCGCACGGCAGGGACGCCGGCTGATCGCGACCTGTCCCGGGACCTTGGCAGGCCTCCTCGAAGTGCGCGGCGTCGGCATCGTGAAACTCGGCCGCACCCAGCTCCTTCCCCGCGCCACGGTCGCCCTGCTCGTCGACCTCGTGCCGCAGCAGCACATAGAGCGCCTGCCCGAACCGGCGCGCGAAGAGACGCTGGGCATCGACCTGCCTGTGCTGGCGCTGACGCCTTTCGAGGCGTCGGCCAGCGCCAAGTTGCGCCTTGCCCTGGCGCGAATCGCGACGGCATGATCGCCGCCGCGTGCCATGCCCGATACCAGCCCCTCGCCAGCATCGCCTACGACGCAAACCATGCGCCGACCGTTCGTCGTCGTCTCCGGCCTGTCCGGCGCCGGACGCGTGACGGCGCTGAGCGCACTAGCCGACATGGGCTATGTCGCCATCGACAATATTCCGCTTACGCTGCTCGACGATCTCGTGCAGTCGACGACAGGAAAGCCGGGCGAGCAGGCGCCTCCGCTGGCCTTCGGTATCGACACGCGCACCTTCGGTTTCGATCCGCGCGCCCTGCTTCGCCGAGTGCGCGAATTCAAGGGGCATCAGGGCCTCGCCGTTCAGCTTCTCTTCCTCGAAGCCGATACCGAGACTCTGCAGCGCCGCTATACCGAGTCGCGCAGGCCACATCCTCTCGCGCCGGACCGCCCGGTGGTCGACGGCATTGTCGAGGAGCGGCGACAGATCGGCTTCCTGCGCGACCATGCCGATGTCAGGATCGACACGTCGGGCCTCTCGCCGCATCGCCTCAAGCAGATTCTCGCCGGCCATTTCGCACTGGGCGTTGCCGCCGGCGTGCGCATATCTGTGATGTCGTTTTCGTACCGCCGCGGATTGCCGCGCGAGGCCGACCTGGTGTTCGACGCACGTTTCCTGAAGAATCCACATTACGAGCCGACGCTCAAGCCGCTGACCGGCCGCGATCCAGCGGTCGCCGCGTTCGTGGCCACCGATCCCGACTACCGGCCGTTCGTGGATCGGCTCCAGGGATTGATCGGGCCGCTGCTGCCCCGTTTCGACGCCGAGGGCAAGAGCTATTTGACCATCGCGGTAGGGTGCACAGGGGGGAGGCATCGCTCTGTTGCGCTCGCCGAGGAGCTTGCAGAGTGGTTGCGAAGGTCAGGCCGCTCGGTCACTCTCTTACACCGGGATGCCGAAAGAGCCGAAGAGGCCGGCGGCGCAGGGTGAGCGGATAGAATGATCGGTATCGTACTGGTGACCCACGGCAATCTGGCGCAGGAATTTCTTGCCGCGCTGGAACATGTCGTTGGTCCGCAGCAATGCGTCGCCACCGTTTGCATCGGTGCCGACGACGACATGGAAAAACGCCGCAGCGAGATTCTCGAACGGGCGAAGGCCTGCGACACCGGCGATGGCGTGATCGTGCTCACCGACATGTTCGGCGGTACGCCCTCGAACCTCGCCATTTCGATCATGGAACAGGCGCACATCGAGGTGCTGGCCGGCGTCAATCTGCCGATGCTGGTCAAGCTCGCCAGCGTACGCACCCGGCCGATTGCCGAAGCCGTGCGTATGGCGCAGGAAGCTGGCCGCAAGTACATCACTGTAGCTTCTCGCATTTTGGCCAAGGAAGCTTCGTGAGCGATATTTCGGATTCGAGTACGGGCGCCGCCGTCGGTGCCCTGAGACGACACCTGGCAATTGCCAACAAGCGTGGTCTGCACGCCCGCGCCGCGGCCAAGTTCGTGCGCACGGCTGGCCAGTTCGATGCCGTCGTGCGCGTTTCCTTCAAAGGCCAGGAAGTTTCCGGCCTTTCGATCATGGGGCTGATGATGCTGGCCGCCGGTATCGGCAGCCAGATCGAGCTGGCCTGTTCCGGCCGTCAGGCCAGCGACGCCATGGCCGCCCTGTCCACGCTCGTCGAAAGCAAGTTCGGCGAAGAGTAGACAGATTGCCGGCCCCCTGCATAAAGGGCCCGGTATATCGACATAAATTCTTGCTTATATGTTGATGGCGCGCGTTGAGGGGCTGTCGGGCCGCTGATATGACACGCTCGCTTTTCGCATCGCCCCCTCCCCATTTCCCTACCAGGAGCGCCAAATGGCCCAGGATTACATCGTCAAGGATATCGGGCTCGCCGATTGGGGCCGCAAGGAACTCGACATGGCCGAGACCGAAATGCCGGGCCTCATGGCCATCCGCAAGGAATTCGGCCCCAAGAAGCCACTGAAGGGCGCGCGCATCGCCGGCTCGCTGCACATGACCATCCAGACGGGCGTGCTGATCGAGACGCTGAAGGCACTGGGCGCCGACGTGCGCTGGGCCTCGTGCAACATCTACTCGACGCAGGACCATGCCGCGGCCGCCATCGCCAAGGCCGGCACGCCGGTCTTCGCGATCAAGGGCGAGAGCCTCGAGGAGTATTGGGATTACACCCACAAGATCTTCGAGTGGGGCGACGGCGGCGAGCCGAACATGATTCTGGACGATGGCGGCGACGCCACCCTGCTGGTCCATCTCGGCGCCCGCGCGGAGAAGGACCCGTCCCTGATCGCCAAGCCGACCAACGAGGAAGAGGAAGTCCTCTACAAGGCGATCGCCAAGACCAACAAGGAAAAGCCCGGCTGGTACGCCAAGCTCGGCGCCTCGATCAAGGGCGTCACCGAGGAGACCACCACGGGCGTGCACCGCCTCTACCAGATGGCGAAGGAAGGCAAGCTTCTGTGGCCGGCCATCAACGTCAACGACTCGGTCACCAAGTCGAAGTTCGACAACCTCTACGGCTGCCGTGAGTCGCTGGTCGACGGCATCCGCCGTGGCACCGACGTCATGATGTCGGGCAAGGTAGCGATGGTCGCGGGCTTCGGCGACGTCGGCAAGGGCTCGGCCGCTTCGCTGCGCCAGGCCGGCTGCCGCGTCATGGTCTCCGAAGTCGATCCGATCTGCGCGCTGCAGGCGGCGATGGAAGGCTACGAGGTCGTCACGATGGAAGAGGCGGCCCCGAAGGCCGACATCTTCGTCACCGCGACCGGCAACGTCGACGTGCTGACGCTCGAGCACATGAAGGCGATGAAGCACCGCGCCATCATCTGCAACATCGGTCACTTCGACAGCGAAATCCAGATCGCAGCCTTGCGTAACTTCAAGTGGCACAACGTGAAGCCGCAGGTCGACGAGGTCGAGTTCCCCGACGGCAAGCGCATCATCGTCCTGTCGGAAGGCCGCCTGGTGAACCTGGGCAACGCCACGGGTCATCCGAGCTTCGTGATGTCGGCCTCGTTCTCCAACCAGACGCTGGCCCAGATCGAGATCTGGACCAATCCGGGCAAGTACGAGAAGAAGGTCTACACCCTGCCGAAGGTGCTGGACGAGAAGGTCGCGGCTCTCCACCTCGAGAAGGTCGGCGCCAAGCTCACCAAGCTCCGTCCGGACCAGGCCAAGTACATCGGCGTGCCCGAGGCCGGCCCGTTCAAGGGCGACCTCTACCGCTACTAGGAACGCCTTCAGGCGCCTAGCTGCCCACAGGGGCGTACATGCTAAAAGTCGGCATCGAAAGATGCCGACTTTCTCTTTGCCCCTTGCCGATGAAGCCGCGACCGAGCGGCTGGGCGCCGCCCTGGCCGCCCGCCTCAGGCCGCGCGACGTCGTGGCCCTCGAGGGCGGCCTCGGCGCCGGCAAGACGACCCTGGCCCGCGCCATCCTGCGCGCCGCGGCGGGCGATCCTGAATTGATTGTGCCCAGTCCCACCTTCACGCTGGTCGAGATCTACGAGACGCCCGGCGTCTCGTGGTGGCATTTCGACCTCTATCGCCTGGAGCAACCCGAGCAGGTGTTCGAGCTGGGCTGGGAGGAAGCGCGCGCCGAGGGCGTGGCGCTGGTCGAATGGCCGGAGCGGCTGGGCCCGCTGCTGCCGCGCGATCGGCTTACCGTCCGGCTCGCCATCGAGGGCGAGGGACGGCGCGCCACACTTGAGGGAGAGGCCCGTTTTGGCGACATCTGAACGCACTCGACTGCGTGCCGAGTTCGTGCGCGCTGCCGGTTGGGGCAATGCCGGCGAACGCCTGCTGGCCGGCGACGCCTCGTTCCGCAAATACTACCGGCTGATCCGGCCGCGCGAATCCGCGGTCGTCATGGATGCCCCGCCGCCGCAAGAGGATGTCCGGCCCTTCGTGCGCGTCGCCCGACACCTGATCCGCCTCGGCCTCAGCGCACCGCAGATCCTGGCCGAGGATCCCGAACACGGCTTCCTGCTGCTGGAGGATTTCGGCGACGATACCTACGCCCGCGTGCTGGCCGCCGGTGGCGACGAGAGCGAACTCTATCGGCGCGCCACGGATGTGCTGGTCGAACTCTACCGGGCCGGCGCCCCTGCGGCCCTCTCGGACATCGGCGCCTATGCCGGCGAGGCCCTGATCGAAGCGGCAATGCTGCTGCCGGAATGGTACCTGCCGGCCGCAACCGGCAAGCCGACGCCGCCGGAAGAGACGGCACGCTACATCGCGGCCTGGCGGGAATGCCTGGCGGCCGTGCCCCCTGCCGACGATGCACTGCTGCTGCGCGACTACCACAAGGACAATCTGCTCTGGCTGCCGTCACGGCCTGGTGTGAAGGCCTGCGGCCTGCTCGACTTCCAGGATGCCCAGCGCGGCCATCCCTCCTACGACCTCGTCTCGCTGATCGAGGATGCCCGCCGCGACGTGACGCCCGCGGTCCAGGCGGCCTGCCTCGACCGCTACATCGGCGGCGCGGGCATCGCCGACGCCGTGGGCTTTCGCACCGGCTTCGCCGTCATGGCGGCGCAGCGTCATGCCCGCATCATCGGCGTGTTCGTGCGGTTGCTGAAACGCGACGGCAAATCGGACTATCTGCAATATCTGCCGCGCGTGTGGCGCATGTTCGAGCACGCGCTGCAACACGAGGCCCTGACACCCCTGCGAAGCTGGGTCGACAGGATGCTGCCTCCTCCCCTGCGCCATTTCGGTGCGCCATGATCCGGACGGCGATGATCCTGGCAGCGGGCCGCGGCGAACGCATGCGACCGCTGACCGACTCGACGCCCAAGCCGCTGATCCCGGTGGCGGGTCGCTCGATGCTCGAACGATCGATGGATCGTCTGCAGCGCCACGGCGTTCAGAACATCGTGATCAACGTCCATCATCTCGGCGGCCAGATCGCCGACCGCCTGCGCGGCCGCGCCCGCATCCTCCATGAGGATCGGCTGCTGGACACCGGCGGCAGCGTTCGCAATGCGCTGCCGGTGCTGGGCAACGCACCGTTTTTCGTGCTGAACGGCGACGGGCTATGGCGCGACGGCGAAAGCTCGATGTTGGGCCGCCTCGAAGCTGCGTGGGATCCGCGCCGTATGGACGCCCTGCTGCTGCTCCATCCGCTGGCGACCGCCATCGGTCACGAAGAGAGCGGTCGCGGCGACTACTATCTCGAACCTGATGGCCGCGCCCGGCATCGCGGTACGGCCGAGACCGCGCCGTATCTTTTCGCCAGCGTCTCGATTTGCGATTCGCGGCTGTTCCAGGGCTCACCGGAGGGCCCCTTTTCGCTGGTGAAACTGTGGACGCGGGCCGAGCAGGCCGGCCGGCTTCACGCACTGGTGCATGACGGCCAATGGTTCCATATCGGCACGCCGCAGGCGCTGGCCGAGGCGGAACGCGTGCTGGGATGAAAGGCGTCTTCTCGATCGGCATAGATCGGCGCTTTGCCGACGAGCTGGCGCGCGGCGTGCTGGCCGAACAAGGCGACGATCCCCTGGCTCTGGCCGACACGCTGATCCTCGTGCCGACCCGCCGTTCGGTGCGTGCCCTGCGCGAGGCCTTCCTGCGCGCCGCCAATGGCAAGCCCACGCTCCTGCCACGCATGGCGCCGCTGGGCGACGTCGACGATGGCGACTGGGAAATCGCCTCCGGCGACGGCACGGCGCTCGCCCTGCCACCTGCCATCACGCCAGCGGAACGCGAAGCGCTGCTTGCCCGGCTCGTCGCCCGCTTCAAGGACGAGCTGGATCAGCCCATTGCCCCGTCGGCCGCACAAGCGCTCAAGCTCGCCCGCGAACTCGCCAGCCTGCTCGACGAGCTGGCCATCGATGGCGTGCCGTTTGAGAAACTGGAAACCCTGGTCGAGGGCAACTTCGCCAGCCACTGGCAGCGCACGCTGCGCTTCCTGGCCATCGTCGGCGAGCATTGGCCGGCCATCCTGGCCGACCGTGGACAGATCGACGCCCTCGACCGCCGCACACGCTCGATCCGACTGCAAGCGGAGCGGTGGCGCGAAAAGCCGCCCACGATGCAAGTGATCGCCGCGGGCTCGACCGGCTCGCAGCCCGCGACCCGCGAACTTCTGTCGGTCATCGCCGGCCTGCCACATGGTGCCGTCGTGCTGCCGGGTCTCGATCGAGAGATGGACGACGGGAGTTGGGCCAAGCTCGAACCCAGCCATCCCCAATTCGGCCTCCGCGAGCTGCTGGCTGCCCTGAAGCTCGAACGGCGTGCGGTCCCCGATTGGCCAGGCGGGCCGGGCGATGCCGCACGTCGCCAACTGATCAGCGAACTGATGCGGCCGGCGGAGACCAGCGAGGTCTGGACCCGTCCCAGCGCCGCCGCCCTCGACCATGTGACGCGCGCCGATTGCGCGACGCCCCATCACGAAGCCGTCGTGATCGCCCTGGCGATGCGCGAGACGCTCGAAACCAAGGCCCGCACGGCGGCCCTCGTGACCCCCGACCGCGACCTCGCCCGCCGCGTCGCCGCCGAGCTGCGGCGCTGGAACATCGAAGTCGACGACTCCGCCGGCCAGTCTCTTGCCGACACGCCGCCCGCGACCCTGCTGCGCGCGCTGGTGACTTCCGTCGATTCAGGCTTCGCGCCGGTCGATCTGCTGGCGCTGCTGAAGCATCCGCTCTGTTCGCTCGGTCTGCCGCGTCCTGCCTTGCTCGATGCCGCGCGCCGCCTCGACCGCAAGGTCCTGCGCGGGCTGAAGCCGGCGCCGGGATTGAAAGAGCTGCAGGAGCTGATCGCGGCGAAGAAATTCGGCGACGATGCGGACCGACGGCAGGTCATGGACCTGATCGACCGCCTCGATGCCGCCGTGGCCGACCTGGTTGCGGCCATGGCCAACGAGGCCACACCACATGCGCTGATCGAGGCGACTCTTGCCACGGCCGAAAAGCTCGCGTCTGCCGAAACGCTGTGGGCCGGCGACGCCGGGGAAGCGCTGGCCGATGCACTCGCCCGCCTGCGCGACGCCTGGATCGACCAGCCGCCGATCTCCGGTGGCGAATGGCCGGCCTTGCTCGCGACCATGCTGGCCACGGAAACCATCCGCCCGCGCTTCGGCCGGCATCCGCGGCTTGCGATCTGGGGGCCACTGGAAGCGCGTTTGCAGCGCGCCGATCTGCTGATCCTGGGCGGACTGAACGAAGGCACCTGGCCGCCCTCGGTCGAAACCGGCCCCTGGATCAACCGGCCGATGCGCGCCGCACTCGGCCTGCCGCAGCCCGAGCGCCGCATCGGCCTGTCGGCGCACGATTTTGCCTCGGCCCTCGCAGCCGAAGCGGTCCTGCTGACGCGCGCCGAGCGCGAAGGCGGCGCGCCCACCGTACCGTCGCGCTGGCTGGCGCGGCTCGATGCCTTGTTCGGCTACGATCCCGAGAGCGGCGGGCCAGCACCGGAATATATCCAGCGTGGCCGCCACGAGCTTCTCGCCTGGGCCGAGAAACTCGATTCGTCGGACTACTACGAGCCGCGGTCGCGACCGCGACCGACACCACCAATCGACTCGCGGCCGACGCGGCTCACCGTATCGGACATCGAACAATGGCGGCGCGACCCCTACGGGCTCTATGCGCGGCGCATCCTCAAACTCGAAGCGCTCGACCCGCTGGAACAGGAGTTGGGCGCAGCCGAGCGTGGCTCCAGCCTGCATGCCGCCCTCGACGAGTTCCTCAAAACCTATCCGTCGGGCCTGCTGCCGCCCGATGCATTGCGGCTCTTCGAGCAGATGGGCGAAAGGCATCTCGAAGCCGTTCTCACCGCACCGGCGGAAAGGGCGTTCTGGTGGCCGCGCTTCCAACGATTGGCTCGCTGGTTCATCGCCACCGAGAATGCGCGCCGTGCTGCCGGCACCAGGTTCCTGGAGGGCGAGACCGATGGCTCCATCGGGGTCGGCGGACTCACGATCAGGGGACGCGCCGACCGCATCGACGAGATCGAGCCCGGCGGCTGGGAGATCATCGACTACAAGACCGGCCGCGTGCCTTCGCCCAAGGAACTGGAGGGCTTGTTCGCGCCACAGCTCCTGCTCGAAGCTGCAATGGCCACAGATGGCGGCTTCGAGAAGATCAAGGGCAAGGCCCGCACCGTGCATCTCTCCTACTGGCAGGCCAACGGTCTCGGCGACGGCGGTTCGGTGAAGGAGATCAAGGCGAGCGACGAGCTGGTGCCGAAGATGATGGCTCTCGTCGCCAAGATGGTGGCCCACTTCGGCAATCCCGCGACGCCTTACGAAGCCCTGCCCTGGCCCGAGTTCATCCCGCATTTCAACGACTACGCCCATCTCGAGCGCGCCGCCGAATGGTCGTCGTCGGGCGGAGGCGAGGAATGAGCGACGCGTTCGATCCCATCGCCTTTGCCAGCGGCGAGCAGCGCAAGGCGACGACACCCGGCCATTCCGCCTGGGTCGAGGCCAATGCCGGCACCGGCAAGACCAAGGTGCTGACGGATCGCGTGACGCGGCTGCTGCTGGCCGGCGTCCGGCCCGAGCGCATCCTCTGCCTCACCTTTACCAAGGCGGCCGCCGCCGAGATGCGCAATCGCCTCGCCAGCCAGCTCGGCCGCTGGGCGATGGCCGACGACGCGGTGCTGGCGGAACAGGTCACCAAACTGATCAATGAGCCGCCACAAGCAGAGCAGAAGGTATTGGCGCGTCGGCTGTTCGCACGCGTGCTCGATGCGCCGGGCGGCATCAACATCCTGACCATCCATGCGTTCTGTCAGGCGCTGCTGAAGCGCTTTCCGCTGGAAGCCGGCGTGGCGCCGGGCTTCGAGGTGATGGACGAGGCCGAAGCGGCCAGCCTGCTGCGTCAGGCGCAGGACGACCAGATCGAGGCTCTCGCCCAGCCGGACGCGCCAGAGGAACTGAGTGCGGCGCTGACAACGGTCGCCGGGCGAATCTCGATCGCCGAGTATGCCGAGCTGATGGGCAAGCTCCTGACCGAGCGGGCCTGGCTGCTGGCGCGCCTTGCCGGCAACGATGGGCTGGACCGACTGCGCCGGCGTCTGGCGAAGCAACTGGGATGCGATCAGCCGTTCGAAACGACGCCGGATGAAGGATCCCTGCGGGCGGCTGTGACGGCGCTCGCCGGCGGCGGCAAGCAGGACGCAGAACGGGCTCGTCGGATTGCCGCATGGCTCGATGCGCCGGATCGGAATGCGGCCCTCGACGATTACGCGCCGGCCTACTTCACTGAAAAGGGAGACGTGCGCAAGACGCTGGCCACCAAGGCGGCAGTCAAGCTGATGTCGGATATCGACGCCGTGTTGCGCGATGAAGCGGAGCGGCTCGGCCTCGCCATGAACCATGCTCGCGGCTCGACTCTGGTCGAGCTCACGGTAGCCCTGCTGCGGCTCGGCCTCGACATCACGCAGCGCTACGGCAAAGCCAAGCAACGGCGGGCCGTCCTCGACTATGACGATCTGATCGTCGCCACCCGCCGGCTGCTCGACGGCGCCGGCCGCGCCTCCTGGGTGCTCTACAAGCTCGACGGTGGCATCGATCATGTACTGGTCGACGAGGCGCAAGATACCAACCCGGACCAGTGGGAGGTGATCCGCCAGCTCACCGAGGAGTTCTTCGTCGGCGAAGGCGCCGTCGACCGGCAGCGCACCATCTTCGCCGTCGGCGACACCAAGCAGTCGATCTTCGGTTTCCAACGCGCCGACCCGCGCAAGCTTGCCGAGATGCGGCACCAGTTCGCCGAGAAGAGCGACGTCGCACAGAAGCCTTTTGTGCCGATCCAGCTCACCGTTTCGTTCCGATCGACCCCGGCCGTGCTCGATGCCGTCGATTGGGTGTTCAGCCTCGACGAGGCAGCCGAGGGTGTCGCCCAGCCCGACCTCGACGTGCAGCATTTCTCCAGCCGCAAGACCGAACCCGGAAGGGTCGAACTCTGGCCGCTGGTTGCCGCCGAAAAAGTGGAAGCCGATACGACCGACTTGGAGGCTCCGCGCGATTCGATGCTGGCACCGCACGACAGGCTCGCCCGCCTCATCGCCGCCCACGCCGGCAGCCTGATCGGCAAGGAGCGGCGAGCGCGTGGCGGCGAGCTGCTGCATGCCGGGCATTTCATGGTGCTGGTCCGCCGACGCAATGCCTTCGTCAACGCGCTGGTACGTGCGCTGAAGCAGGCCAATATCGCGGTTGCAGGCGTCGACCGGCTGAACCTCGGCGAAGAACTCGCCATTCAGGACCTGCTGGCGATGGCCCGCTTCGTGCTGCTGCCGCAGGACGATCTCAACCTCGCCTGCCTCCTCAAATCGCCGCTGGTTGGGTTGGACGAAGAACAGCTCTTCACCTTGGCCTACAAACGTCCGGGCCATCTCTGGCGGTCGTTGCGCACGCGTGCGACGGACCCGGCTTTTGCGCCGGCGTTTGAACGCCTGTCGAAATGGCTGGCGCGCGCCGATCTCACGACGCCCTTCGACTTCTTTGCCCAGGCACTCGGCCCCGAGGGCGGTCGACGGCGCCTGCTCGAACGGCTGGGCCACGAGGCCTCCGATCCGATCGACGAATTGCTGGCACGCGCGCTCCAGTACCAGCGCATAGAGGCGAGCTCGCTGCAGGGCTTCCTGCGCTGGTTCGAGGCGGGTGGCGGCGAGATCAAGCGCGACCTCGACGCCAACCGCCGGCGCGAGGTGCGCATCCTCACCGTGCATGCCTCGAAGGGCCTGCAGGCGCCAATCGTCTATCTACCCGACACGACGAGGGTGCCGCGCGATTCGGAGAGGCTGCTGGCCGCCGAGGACGGAAACACGCGGCTCTGGCTGCCGCGTACCGACGACGCCAACGAGGCCGCGCGCGAATGGCGTGCCGAGGTGCGCAAGCGCTCGCTGCAGGAGCAGAACCGTCTGCTTTACGTCGCCATGACCCGGGCCGAGGATCGCCTCTACGTCGGCGGCTGGATCGGCACGCGCCGGCAGGATCCCGGCTGCTGGTACGATCGCATTGCCGCCGGCCTGCAGGCGAGCAGCGCCTCCTCAGATGGCGGGCGCTTGCGCGCTACACCACGCGACTTCGACTTCACGGCTCTGCTGCCAGAGATCGGTTGGACCGGCGACGGCTACGAGCTTGCCAACGAGGGGCGCATCGCCGAGCCCGCTCAGCGCGAGTTGCCGCTCCCGCAAGTCGCCGCGCTGCAGGACTGGATCCACCGCCCCGCGCCGGCCGAACCCGATCCGCCGACACCGCTAGCCCCGTCGCAGCCGCTGCCCGACGAGGCGGTGTCCGAGCCGCGCGCCTTCAGCCCGCTGGCGACCGACGATCCGCGGCGCTGGCAGCGCGGCCTGTTGCTCCATGAGCTGCTGCGCCACCTGCCCGCGCTGCCGCCTGCGGAACGTGCTGCGGCTGCGCGTCATTTCCTGGCACAACCCGCGCACGGCCTCGCGACAGAAGATGTCGAGCGCTGGGCCGCAGAGGTGTTGGCGGTCACCGAGGCACCGGAACATGCGGCCCTGTTTGCCGAAGGATCGCGTGCCGAGGTGCCGTTGATCGGCACCGTTAAGACGCCGCGCGGCACCTTCACCGTCAGCGGCCAGGTCGACCGGCTTGCGGTTTCAGCGCGCGACGTGCTGATCGTCGATTTCAAGACCAACCGGCCGCCGCCTCAGTCGGCCGACGACGTGACTCTGGCCTATCGACGCCAGCTCGCGCTTTATCGCGCCCTGCTGCAGCAGATCTATCCCGGCCGCACGGTGCGTGCATTCCTGCTCTGGACAGCGACGCCGCGGCTCATGGAAATTTCTGCAGAAACTCTAAGCAATTCAATGCCTTACGCCTCGGCATCTTGACTTGAAGCCCCCCGGTTCCTAGCTTGGGAACCAAGGGCGGCGCCGGTCCATCGATCGGCCGGCAGTGTTTTCGGGAGAAACCTACATGAGTGTCAAAGCAACCGATGCTTCCTTCGAACAGGAAGTGCTGAAATCCGACACGCCCGTCCTCGTCGACTTCTGGGCGGAGTGGTGCGGCCCCTGCCGCATGATCGGCCCCTCGCTGGAAGACATCGCCAAGGAGATGGACGGCAAGCTCAAGGTCGTGAAGGTCAACATCGACGAGAACCCGATGGCGCCGACGCGCTACGGCGTGCGCTCGATCCCGACCCTGCTGCTGTTCAAGAACGGCCAGGTCGCCGCGACCAAGATCGGCGCCGAGCCGAAGCAGAAGCTGGTGAGCTGGATCAACACCGTCGTCTGATCGGCAGGTTCTAGCCGTTGCGGACCAGGACTTCGCCCGCAAGGTAGAGCGAACCACAGATGAGAATGCGCATCGGCGCGGGCTGGGTGGCCAATAGGTCTTCCAGTGCCGCGCCGATGTCGTTTGCGGGGACGCAATCGAGACCGACATCGGCGGCCTTCGCGCAGGCTTCCTGGGGCGTGTAGGCAGCGTGGCCTTCCGGAAACGGCACGGCGCGCGCCGCCGTGGCGTAGCGCGCGAGCGGCCGCAGGAAGCCCGAGGCGTCCTTGGTCGTCTGCATGGCGAAGATGAGATAGAGCGGCAGCGCCGCCGGCTCCTTTGCCCACTCCGCAGCCATGCGGCCAAGCACGATGCCGCAATCCTCGTTGTGGCCACCATCCAGCCAGAGTTCGGAGCCGGGCGGCAGCGCGCCCGGCAGCGGCCCCTTGGTGAGACGTTGCAGGCGTGCAGGCCATTCGACGGACGCGAGTCCCTTGCGGATTGCAGCGTCGCCAATGTCGAAGCGCGCGGCCCGCAGACGCTCGATGCAGGCGACAGCGGTCGCAGCGTTGTCGATCTGATGCACGCCCACCAATGCAGGCGCAGGCAGATCGAGCGTGAGAAGGTCGCTTTCGTAGCGGAAACCCGACTCCTGTGGCGTCACCTGCCACTCGCGGCCCATGCGAAACAGGGGCGCCGCGAGCTTGGCCGCCTCGGCCTCGATGACCTGTGCACTCACCTCGCGCTGACGACCGATCACGGCGGGTACGGCGCGCTTGATGATGCCGGCCTTCTCCCAGGCGATACCTTCGAGCTTGTCGCCCAGAAAGCCGGTGTGGTCATAGCCGACCGGCGTGATGGCGGACAAAGCGGGCTCGATCACGTTGGTGCTGTCGAAACGGCCGCCCATGCCGACCTCGATGATGCCGAGTTCGGCCGGCACGCGCGAGAACGCCAGCAACGCGAGCGCCGTCGTGATGTCGAAGAAGGAAATCGGCGTGTCGCCGTTGGCCTCTTCGCATTCCGTCAGCAGCTCGTCGAGGTCGTCGTCCTCGATCAGCTGGCCGGCAATCCTGATCCGCTCGTTGAAACGAACCAGATGGGGCGAGGTGTAGACATGCACGCGATAGCCGGCGGCCTCGGCCATCGCCCGCAGATAGGCGACGAGAGAACCCTTCCCATTGGTGCCGGCGACATGGACAAGCGGCGGCAGCTTCTTTTCGGGTGAACCCAGTGCGTTCAGCAGACGCTCGATGCGCTCCAGCCCGAGGGTGATCACCCTCGGATGATGGCTCATCAGACGCTGGACAATGGCGTCGCTCACAGCCGGCTCAGCGGCCGGCGACGGCCAGCCCGCGGCCTTCGGCGATCAGGGGATCCATGAACAGCGAGACCATACGGATCAAGGTCTCGCGCAGCTTGTGGCGGTGGACGACGGCATCGACCATGCCGTGCTCGTACAGATACTCGGACCGCTGGAAACCTTCCGGCAGTTCCTGACGGATCGTGTCCTGAATGACACGCGGGCCGGCGAAGCCGATCAGCGCGCCGGGCTCGGCAAGATGGACGTCGCCCAGCATGGCGAACGAGGCCGAGACGCCGCCGGTCGTCGGATCGGTCAGCACCACGATGTAAGGAAGCCCCGCGCCCTTGACCTTGCGCACGGCGATGGTGGTGCGCGTGAGCTGCATCAGCGAGAGGATGCCCTCCTGCATGCGCGCGCCGCCCGACGAGGAGAAGACGATCAGCGGCGCCTTGCGGGCGACAGCGAGTTCGGCGGCCATGACCAGCCCCTCGCCCACGGCCGTGCCCATCGATCCGCCCATGAAGCCGAAATCGAGCAGCGCCACGATGGTGAGCCGGCTGCCCATCAGGCCGCTCGACACGACCAGCGCATCGGTCGAGCCCTCGGCAGTGGCCTGCGCTTCCTTGAGCTTGGCGTCGTAGCGCTTGGTGTCGCGAAACTTGAGCGGATCGACCGGCACCCGCGGCAGCGGATGCAGCTCGTACTTGCCGTCGTCGAACAGATGCGGCAGGCGCTTCAGCGGCCGCAGCCGCATGTGATGGCCGCAATGATTGCAGACTTCCTGGTTGGCTTCCCAGTCGCGCGTGAACAGCATCTGCTCGCACTTGGGGCACTTTACCCAGAGATTATCCGGCGTCTCCTTGCGGGCGACCAGCGCGCGCAGCTTCGGACGGACGAAATTGGTCAGCCAATTCATGCCGGCGGTATCGCACGAATGCCCATTGCGGCCAAGCTCAGCGCCAGAAGCCCGAGAAGGGCGCCACGAAGTCCCGAGGTTTCTTCACTTCGCAGAAAGATTTCCGCGCATGGTAGTCGGCACAGAGCTTCTGGGCCGCGGCGGGCTCCAAATCGGCGATGATGGCGGCCTGTCGGGTCACCTTGTTCGACGTGACCGGCAGAATGTACTCCTTGCCGAGCGTGGTGGTGCCCATCGTGCCCAGTCGCGCTTGAGCGGCATCGAACACATTCTTTGCGGCCCTCCAGTCCCCGTAGGTGCCGAGCCACACCGCATCGCCCGGCATGTCGTAGCGGATGGTGCCGCATTCGCCATACGGCAACACCATCGCCGGTCCGCTGCCGCCATTGCGCAACTGCCAGACCTTCGGGCGGTTGCCGCCGGTCTTGAGCGCGAAGGCTTCGTCGAACAGGCGCACCAGGAATTCGTCACGCAGGTCGGCGCGCCGGAAGCCGAAAGCCACGGCGACGAGCCGGCGGCCGTCGCGCACGGCACTGCCCACGATGTTGAAGCCGGAGGCGCATACGAAGCCGGTCTTCAGGCCGTCGGCATAGGGCGCATAGAGATCGAGGAATTTGACGCCGGGGCCGACCTTGGTCTTGCCGAGGAAGAATTCCTGCGTCCGAAAGTAGCTGTAGTACTGCGGAAAGTCCTTGAGCAGGGCGAGCGCCAGGATCGCCATGTCGCGTGCCGTCGTCTGCTGCGCATCGTCCGGCAAGCCGTTGGCATTGCGGAACTGCGTCGCCGTCATGCCGAGCCGCACGGCGGTTTCCGTCATGCGCTGCGCGAAGGCGGGCTCAGATCCCGACAGGCGTTCGGCGAAGGCCGTGGCGACATCGTTGGCCGAACGCGCGACCAGCGCCTGCACCCCCTGCTCGACCGTGATCGACTGGCCGGCCGCCAGCACCAGCTTGGAAGCGGGCTTGGCGCGGGCATTCTCCGTGAAGGCAAGCGTCGACCCGAGTTGCAGGCGACCTGCCTTCAACTCCTCGAAGACGAGGTAGATCGTCATCATTTTGGTGAGCGAAGCGGGCTGCCAGGAGATCCCGGCATTGCGTTCCACCAGGACCTCTCCGGTCGCGACATCGACGGCGAGGTAGGGACCGGCCGACACGGGCCCCGACGGCGAGGCCACCGTCGCGATCTGGGCTCGCGCGGGCACTGCAAGGAAGCCGATTAACCCCAAAAGGCACAGGAGAAGACGCGCGCTCATTGTCACCGATACTCGAGGGGATGGCAGCATACGCCCTTCCACGCGCCGGCGGGAGGCATTAGATCGGGGCATGCTCAAGGTCATGATCGCCCCCGTCACCCCGTTTCAGCAGAACTGCTCCATCGTCTGGTGCGATGAAACCATGGAAGGCACCGCCGTCGATCCCGGCGGCGACTTCGACATGCTGCAACAAGCCATTGCCGAACAGGGCATCAAGATCACCAAGGTGCTGCTGACCCACGGCCATGTCGATCACGCCTCGGCTGCCGGCACCATGGCCGAGCATTACGGGGTCAAGATCGAGGGGCCGCACGAGGACGACCTGTTCCTGATCGAGGGCCTGCCGGACTCCGGCCGCAAGTACAACTTCCCGGCCTACAAGCCGTTCGTGCCCGACCGCTGGCTGACCAACGGCGAGACCGTGCAGCTCGGCAAGATGACGCTGGATGTCGTCCATTGCCCCGGCCACACACCGGGCCATGTCGTCTTCGTGCATAAGCCCTCGAAGGTGGCCTTCGTCGGCGACGTGCTGTTCCGCGGCTCGATCGGTCGCACGGATTTCCCGCGCGGCAACCACGACCAGCTTCTGACCTCGATCCGCAAGCGCCTGTGGCCGCTCGGCGACGACATCACCTTCGTGCCCGGCCACGGCCAGACCTCGACCTTCGGCTGGGAACGCAAGACCAACCCGTTCGTCGCCGATCTCAACTTCGACGACGAGTGAACGTCAGATGCTGGCCGCTCAGGCCTTCCGCACGCCGCGCACACCGTCCGCCAGGGCCTTGATGTAGGCGAAAACACCCGGCACCAGGTCGGGCTTGGCCTTGCCATTGTCGTCGAGGCCCGCCTTCACACGGTCGACGATGGCGGAGCCCACCACCGCGGCATCGGCATGGCGGGCAATGGCAGCGGCCTGATCCGGCGTCTTGATGCCGAAGCCCACGCCCACCGGCAGCTTGGTGTGGCGCTTGATGCGCTCGACATGCGTGCGCACGGCCTCTTCGGACGCCGACTTGGTGCCGGTGATGCCGAGCACCGAGACGAAATAGACGAAGCCGGAAGAATATTTCAGCACGGCCGGCAGGCGCTTGTCGTCGGTCGTCGGTGCCGTCAGCAGTACGGTGTCGAGGCCGTTGGCGACCGCATGGGGCTTCAGCTCGTCGGCTTCCTCCGGCGGCAGATCGACCAGGATGAAGCCGTCGATGCCGGCGGCAGCGGCCTCCTTGCAGAAGCGTTCGGCACCGCGCTGGTAGACCAGGTTGTAGTAGCCCATCAGCAGGATCGGCGTGTCGTTGTCGCCGGTCTCCTTGCGGAAGCGGCGCACCATATCGAAGGTCGCATCGACCGTGATGCCGGCCTTCAGCGCCCGCTGACCGGCAAGCTGGATCGACGGGCCATCGGCCATCGGATCGGTGAACGGCATGCCGAGTTCGATCAGGTCGGCACCTGCCGCCGGCAGGCCCTTCAGGATCTGGTAGCCGACGTCGATATTGGGGTCGCCGGCGGTGACATAGGTCACGAGGCCGGCGCGCTTGTCGGCCTTGAGCTGGGCGAAGCGCTTCTCGATGCGGCTCATCAGATCTTCACTCCCAGACGCTCGGCGATCTGCGGCACGTCCTTGTCGCCGCGCCCCGAGAGGTTCATCACCAGGAGATTGTCCTTGGGCAGGCTCGGCGCGAGTTTGAGCGTGTGCGCCAGCGCGTGCGACGATTCGAGGGCGGGGATGATGCCTTCGAGCTTGCAGAGAAGCTGGAACGCCTCGACCGCCTCGTCGTCGGTCGCCGAGACGTACTCGACGCGCCCCTGCTCCTTGAGCCACGAATGCTCGGGTCCGATTCCCGGATAGTCGAGACCGGCCGAGATCGAATGCGCCTCGGTGATCTGGCCTTCCTTGTCCTGCAAAAGATAGGTGCGATTGCCGTGCAGCACGCCGGGACGTCCGCCGGTCAGCGACGCGGCATGCTCGCCACTGTCGATGCCGCGCCCGGCCGCTTCGACGCCGATGATACGCACGCCCGAATCGTCGAGGAAGGGATGGAACAGGCCCATCGCATTCGAGCCGCCGCCGATGCAGGCTACCAGCGTGTCGGGCAACCGGCCCTCGGCTTCCATCATCTGCTTGCGCACTTCGTCGCCGATCACGCACTGGAAGTCGCGGACCATCGCCGGATAAGGATGCGGCCCGGCCACCGTGCCGATGCAGTAGAAAGTCGTCTCGCAGGTCGCGACCCAGTCGCGCAGCGCCTCGTTCATCGCATCCTTGAGCGTGGCGGCGCCCGCCTTCACCGGACGCACTTCCGCGCCCAGCATCTTCATACGGAACACGTTGGGCGCCTGACGGTCGACGTCAACGGAGCCCATGAACACGACACAGGGGATGTCGAACAGCGCGCAGGCGGTCGCCGTGGCGACACCGTGCTGGCCCGCGCCCGTCTCGGCGATCACGCGGGTCTTGCCCATGCGCTTGGCCAGCAGCACCTGGCCCAGCACGTTGTTGATCTTGTGGCTGCCCGTGTGGTTCAGCTCGTCGCGCTTCAGGTAGATCTTGGCGCCGCCCAGCTTCTTGGTCAGCCGCTCGGCGTAGTAGAGCGGGCTCGGCCGGCCGGCATACTGCGTCAGGAGATACTTCAGCTCGCCCTGGAACTGCGGGTCGACCTTGGCCTCATTGTAGGCCTTCTCCAGCTCGAGAATCAGCGGCATCAGCGTTTCGGCGACGTAGCGGCCGCCAAAAAGGCCGAAATGCCCGCGTTCATCAGGGCCGGTGCGGAAACTGTTAGGCGAAGGGGACATGGCTCTTCCTGTCGGGGACCGGCGGACTTAGCAGCCCCGACAGGGGTGGTCAAAAGCCCTAGTTCTTCTTTTTCTTGGCAGCTTTCTTCTTGGCCTTGGGCGCGGCCTTGCGCTTGGCCGCCGGCTTGGTGGCGGCGCGGCGGGCGGGGGCATCCTCGACCTCGAGGATCACCTCGATCTCCACCGGAATACCGCGCGGTAGCGAGGCCATACCGACCGCCGACCGCGCGTGGCGGCCGCGCTCGCCGAACACCGAGACGAAGAGATCGGAACAGCCGTTGATCACCTCGGGCTGATGACCGAAATCCGGGACGGCGTTGACCATACCCAACACCTTGACGATGCGCTTCACGCGGTCGAGGTCGCCCAGCTCGGCCTTCATGGCCGCGATGAGGCTGAGACCGACGGAGCGGGCATGCTCATAGGCCTCCTCGACAGTGAAATCGCTGCCGACCTTGCCGACCGGCAGCGGGTGGCCCGGCTGGCCCGGCCCCTTGCCCGCCATGTAGAGCAGGTTGCCGGTACGCACGGCGTTCACGTAGCTGCCCATCGGCGTCGTGGGCTTGGCGAGCTCGATGCCGAGCTCCTTCAATCGCTTCTCGACCTTCATGTCTCTCCCCTCAGAGCGCCTTGACCCTGTCGAGGAAGGCGCGAATCAACTCGATTGATTTCACACCTCGACTGGCTTCGACGCCAGAAGAAACGTCGACGGCCGGCGCTCCCGTAACGCGCACCGCGTCGGCGACATTGTCGGGCGTGAGACCACCGGCGAGAAGCCACGGCAGAGGCACCTTGCGGCCCGACAGGATCGTCCAGTCGAAGGATTTGGCATTGCCGCCGGGCAAGGTGCCGTCGGCGGCATCGAACATCAGCCGATCGGCCACGCCGGCATAGGCCGCAATGCCCCGCTCGACATCCTCGGGGCGTGCGACCTTGATGGCCTTCATCACCTGCTTGCCGGTGCGTGCCCTGAGCGCCGCCACGCGCTTCGGCGTCTCCGATCCGTGGAGCTGGAGCATGTCGATGGCGCCGGTCGCCAGGCGCTCGTCGATCAGTACATCGTCGGGATCGACGAACAGGCCGACGCGCCCGACGCTCGCCGGCACCCTCGCCCCCAAGGCCTTCAGGAGATCGAGCGAGCCAATGTGGCGGGGCGACTTGGGGAACGTGACGAAGCCCACCCAGCGGGCACCGGCCTGGACCGCGGCATCGAGCGTTTCCGGCGTCGAGAGCCCGCAGATCTTGGCCTCGACGGTCATAGGTCGTTGACGCCGGCTTCGCGCGCGATGGCTTCCGCCGCGGCGCGCGGATCGGCCGCCTGATAGATCGGCCGGCCTACCACGAGATGGCTGGCGCCGAGATCGACCGCCTGACGCGGCGTCATCGCCCGCTTCTGGTCGTCGGCGGCACTGCCGACAGGCCGAATGCCGGGCACCATCAGCACGAACGCCGGGCCGCATTTCTTGCGCAGGGCCACGATCTCGTGCGGCGAGCAGATCGCGCCGTCGAGTCCGCTCTCCTGTGCCAAGGCCGCGAGCCGCAGCACCTGATCCGACGGATCGGCGTCGATGCCGGTCGCTTCGAGGTCGGATCGGTCGAGCGAGGTCAGCACCGTGACCCCCAGCAGCTTCGGCCGCGGCACATTGAGCCTGGCCGCCTGCGCACCGGCCTCTTCGACGGCGGCCTTCATCATCTCCCGGCCGCCGCTAGCATGGATGGTGATGTAGGTCGGCGCCAGCTCGACGACGGCACGGATACCGCCGGCCACGGTGTTGGGAATATCGTGCAGCTTGAGGTCGAGGAAGAAGCCGACTCCGGTCGCGCGTACCGGCACAGGAAAGGCATAGCGAACGCCCGGCGCACCATGGGCGAGGAAAAACTCAAGCCCCAGCTTGATGCCGCCAACGGCCGGCTTGGGCCCGCCGGCAATGCTCTGAATGAGCTTGGCGGCCTGGGCAAGGTCGGTGGTATCGATACTGCTGTAGACGGGATTCGAAGGGGCTTTCATGGCGCCGGCAACCTAATGGCCGGGCCACCGGGCAGCAATCAGGAACTACGCACCCGGCGCACGGCATCCTTCCAGCCGGCATAGCGGCGGTCGCGCGAAATCGTGTCTTCGGCGGGCTTGAAAGCCCGGTCGAGCACCCAGGTCTTGGACAGCGCCTCCAGCGAAGGCCAGAGCCCTGCCGCCAGCCCCGCCAGGAACGCCGCGCCCAGGGCGGTGGTCTCCGTCACCTGCGGCCGCTCCACCGGCGCACCGACTGTATCCGCCAGCCGCTGCATCAGCGGGTCGTTCACGACCATGCCGCCATCGACCCTCAGGTCGTCGATCTGCGCCCCGTCGGCGCGCATCGCCTCCACCAGGTCGCGGGTCTGGTAGCACACCGAATCGAGGGTGGCGGCGGCGATCTCGCCGGGACCCGAATCGCGCGTCAGGCCCAGGATCGCCCCACGCGCTTCGGCATCCCAGTAGGGCGCACCGAGGCCCACGAAGGCCGGTACCATGTAGACGCCATGGGCATCCTTGGCGCCGCGCGCCAGCGCCTCGACATCCGCCGACTTGCTGATGAGGCGAAGCCCGTCGCGCAGCCATTGCACGGCGGCACCCGCGATGAAGATGCTGCCTTCCAGCGCATAGGTCCGCCGCCCGCCGATCTGATAGGCGATGGTCGTGAGCAGCCGCGACCGCGAATGCATGGCCAGGCTGCCGGTGTTCAGGAGCGCGAAGCAGCCCGTACCGTAGGTCGCCTTGACCATACCGGGGCGGATGCAGGCCTGGCCCACGGTGGCCGCCTGCTGATCGCCAGCCATGCCCAGGATCGGCACCGGCGCGCCGAGGATGTCGGCTGTGGTAACGCCCAGCTCACCCGAACAATCGACGACCTGCGGCAGCAGCGAAGCCGGCACATGCAGGAGCTGCATCAGCTCCGGGTCCCAGGCGCCCTTGCGGATATCGAGGAGCAAAGAGCGGCTGGCGTTGGTGGCGTCGCTCGCATGGACTTTGCCGCCGGTCAGGCGCCACAGCAGGAAGCACTCGATGGTGCCTGCCGCGAGTGCGCCCTTCTCCGCCGCCGCGCGAGCCCCTGCGACATGATCCAGGATCCACTCGATCTTGGTGCCGGCGAAATACGGATCGAGCAGCAGGCCGGTGCGGTCGGCGAAGATCTTCTCGTGCCCCGCCTGCTTCAGCGCCTGGCAGCGCTCGGCGGTGCGGCGGTCCTGCCAGACGATGGCATTGTGGACCGGCTTGCCGGTCGCACGATCCCACACGACCGTGGTCTCGCGCTGATTGGTGATGCCGATGCCGGCCAACGCCGACGCGTCGAGTTTCGCCTTGGCGAGCGCGCCGCGGCAGACTTCGACCGTGGCCGACCAGATTTCCTCCGCATCATGCTCGACCCAGCCGGGCCGCGGAAAAATCTGCGGCAGTTCCTTCTGCGCCGAGGCAACCGGATGGCCAGTAGCATCGAAGACGATGGCGCGGGTGCTGGTCGTGCCCTGGTCGATGGCAAGGATATGACGGCCGGCCATCGCGTGCCCTGGTGCTAGTGGGCGCGATCGATAGCGAAATCGACCGCTTCGAGCAAAGCGGCCTTGAGCGGCGACGCCGGAAAGAGGCCGAGCCCGTCGCGCGCCATGGCGCCGTAGTGGCGCGCCCGCTCCAGCGTGTCGGCCAATGCGCCGTGACGCTCGATCAAGGTCTGGGCCTGTTCGAGGTCGCCGTCGCGCTGATCCAGCTTCTCGATAGTGCGCTTCCAGAATTCGCGATCGACCGCGCCACCGCGCAGGAAGGCTAGGATCACCGGCAGGGTGATCTTGCCTTCGCGGAAATCGTCCCCGACCGACTTGCCGAGCTTGGCTTCGCGGCCGGAATAGTCGAGCGCATCGTCGACGAGCTGGAAGGCAATGCCGAGATTCATGCCGAAGCTCTCGAGCGCCACCCGCTCCGGCCCGTTGCGGCCGGCCACCATGGCGCCGACCTCGGCTGCCGCGGCGAACAGCTTGGCCGTCTTGGCCTTGATCACTTCGAGATAGGTCGACTCGGGCGTACTGATGTCGCGCTGGCTGACAAGCTGCAGCACCTCGCCCTCGGCGATGGTCGAAGAGGCGCGCGACAGCACGCCCAGGATGTCGAGCGAGCCGACATCGACCATCAGCTCGAAGGAGCGCGTGAACAGGAAATCGCCCACCAGTACCGACGCCTTGTCGCCCCACACGGTATTGGCCGACGGCTTGCCGCGCCGAAGCGCGCTCACATCGACAACGTCGTCATGCAGAAGCGTCGCCGAATGGATGAACTCGACGCAGGTCGCGAGCTTGATGTGGCGGTCGCTGCCGTCCTGAAAGCCGCAGAGCCGTGCGGCCGCCACCGTGAGCAGCGGACGCATGCGCTTGCCGCCGGCACCGACCAGGTGATTGGCAAGCTCGGGAATCAGCGCAACCGGCGAACGCATGCGTGCCAGGATCTCGCGATCGACCTGAACCATGTCATCGGCGCAGAGCGACAGCAGCGGTTCGAGACTCGGCGCCTTGCGCTTGCCTTCGAGAGAGACGACGGTTGCCATGACGCGAGATTAACTCTCCGGTAGAGCCTGATTGTTGCGACACGATGTCGTGAGATGATCCCTAGCATGGAAATGCAGTCGACAGAAAACGCTCTCCTGGGCGGCCGGGTACGCTTGTTGCAGCCGAGTCGGGGGTATCGGATTGCCGTCGACGCGGTTCTGCTGGCTGCTGCGGTCGAGGCTCGGGCCGGCGAGCGCGTTCTCGATCTCGGCGCCGGCGTTGCCGCCGTGGGGCTTTGCCTGGCTGCGCGCGTGCCCGATTGCACGATTGTGGGCATCGAACTGCAACCTGCCCTGGCCGCGCTGGCCAGTCGGAATGCCGCCCTGAACGACGCCGGCGAGCGCGTGCAGACACTGGTGCACGACCTCGCCGACCCGCTGCCGGGCGATCTCGGCCTCTTCGACCATGTTGCGACCAACCCGCCTTATCTGGCGGCTGCCGTCGCGGATCCATCGCCCGACCCCAGCAAGGCACTGGCGACCGTCGAATCGAGCGCCGATCTTGCACGCTGGCTCGAGGTAGCGACCGGCGCGCTGAAACCCGCAGGGACCCTGATCGCAATCCACCGCAGCGACCGCCTGGAGGAGATCGTCGGTCACCTCGCGGCATTGGGCTGGGGCGACGTTACGGTGAAGCGTCTGCCGCCTGCGGCGCGCGTGCTGGTCCGCGCCCGACGCGCTGACCGATTGCTTCGGACCGAGGCGCCGCCGCTCCTCCTGCATCGCGCATCGGGCGGCTATACCGACAAGGCCGAGGCCGTGCTGCGTCACGCGCAACCGCTCCCGTTCTAGGGCGCTTGCCTTCCCGTCCGGCCGCCGCGACAGTGCCGCCATGCTGAATTGGATCAGGGATCGCTTTCGCCGCGGGCCGGTCGTGCCTGTCGTTCGTCTTTCAGGCGTGATCGCATCGGGAGGGATGCTCGGTGGCCGCAGCCTGTCGATCGAATCGGTCGCGCCGCTGCTCAAGCGCGCCTTCGACATGCGCGGCGCCAAGGCGGTCGCGATCGCGCTGAACTCGCCCGGCGGCTCGCCGGTCCAGTCGTCCCTGATCGCCCAGCGCATTCGCCTGCATGCCGCCGAGAAGGGCCTGCCGGTGGTGGCCTTCGTCGAGGATGTCGCCGCATCGGGCGGCTACTGGATCGCCTGCGCCGCCGACGAGATCGTCGTCGACCCCAGTTCGATCGTGGGTTCCATTGGCGTGATCAGCGCCGGCTTCGGCTTCCAGGACCTGCTGGCCCGCATCGGCGTCGAGCGCCGCCTGCACACATCCGGCGAGCGCAAGTCGATGCTCGATCCGTTCCGGCCCGAGCAGGAAGAGGATGTCGACCGGCTGAAGCGCCTGCAGGCCGAGATCCACGACGGCTTCAAGGGCTGGGTGCGCGAGCGTCGCGGCAAGCTACTGCGTGGCGACGAGAGTCTCCTGTTCTCGGGCGAGTTCTGGACCGGCAAGCGCGGCCTTGAACTCGGTCTGGCCGACGGCATGGGCGAGCTGCGTGCCACGCTGCAGGCGCGCTACGGCGACAAGGTGCGGCTGCCGGTAATTGGCCCGCGACGCCGCCTCCTGTCTCGCTTCGGCCTGCGGGCCGGACTGGAAGACATCGGTCCCTCGACCCTTGCTGCGGTCGAGGAGCGCTGGCACTGGCAGAGGTACGGACTTTAGGAGGACTGAGATGAATCTTCGTTCGCCCGTGCATCCCGACGATCTCGCCGCCGTGCGCGCCTGGTTCGACACGCTGTCGAAGCACTGCCGTGCCGTCGACTACGAGGGTGCACGTCCGATCTTTGCCGAGGACATGATCGCCTTCGGCACCTTTACCGATTTCATGATCGGCCGCGACCTTGCCGAGCAGAAGCAGTGGCGCAACGTGTGGGGCACGATCCGCGAGTTCCGCTACGACCTCGACAAGATCGAAGCGATCGTCTCCGCCGACCGGCTCACTGCCGTCGGCATGGGCGTGTGGCAATCCGACGGCTACCATCCCAACGGCGACAGGTTCGACCGTCCAGGCCGCACGACGACCGTCATGGGTCGCAAGGCGGTGGGCGATCCGTTTGTGGCCACCCACACGCACATGTCGTTGTTCCGCGGCACGCCCGACCGGAGCTACGGCAAGTTTGCCCGCAGCGCCGTGGTCTAGACCGCGCTCGTGAACTTCAGGCCGATGATGCCGGCGACGATCAGCCCGATCGACGCCAACCGAGCAATGTCGGTCGACTCGCCGAACAGGAAGATGCCGAGGATCGCCGTACCGACGGCCCCGATCCCCGTCCACACCGCATAGCCTGTACCGACCGGCAGCGTCTTCAGCGCAATGCCCAGCAGGACGATGCTCACGAGCATCGCCACGCCTGTCAAAACAGACGGCACGAGGCGGGAAAAGCCATCGGTATATTTCAGGCCGATCGCCCAGCCGATCTCGCAGAGACCGGCAATGAAAAGAATCAACCAAGCCATGGGACGCACCCTTTGCAAGAAGTCGAGCCGTCCCGACACTTGCCCAGTGATGGCGAGGTCGTCCCCGCCGGGCGCGCACTCAGGTAATCAATAGATCGAGCGATAGCAAGGCGTTACACCGCGGTAACCTCAGCTGGTCCCGGCCATGCAATCGATTGCACGGCTCGGCGTCTTAGGCGGGATCGATGGCGCCCCTGCGGTCGACGATCAGGCGGTACTGATCGGGCTGGCGATGGACGGCGAAGTTGAAGGTGGTCGTCTTGTAGCTCCTGCCGGCATCGAGGTCGCAGCGATGCACCACCAGCTCGTCGCCGTCTCCGGCAGCCCGCGCGACCACCTTGCCGGATGGCGCCACGATCATGCTGTCGGCCAGCGACGGCACGCCCTCCTCGGCGCCACCCTTGGCGACACCGACGACCCAGGTGCCGTTCTGATAGGCCCCGGCCTGCATGGAGAGCTGGTTGTGGAACCAGGAATGCTCGTCGTGGTCGGGGGCTGGCGCGTTGTGCAGCGGCGTGTTGTAGCCCAGCAGCACCATCTCGACATTCTGCAGGCCCATCACGCGATAGGTCTCCGGCCAGCGGCGGTCGTTGCAGATGCACATGCCCATGTTGCCGCCGAACGCCTTCACGACCGGGAAGCCGAGATTGCCGACCTCGAAGTAGCGCTTCTCCAGATGCTGGAACGGCCGCTCGGGTTCGTGTTCGGCATGGCCGGGCAGGTGGATCTTGCGGTACTTGCCGACGATGCTGCCGTCGCGCTCGACCAGGATCGAGGTGTTGAAGCGGCGCACCTTGCCATCTTCGTTCGCGAGTTCGGCATAGCCCAGGCAGAAGCCCATCGCGAGACGCCTCGCCTCGTTGAAAAGCGGCGCCGTCTCGTTCGAGGGCATCTCCTGCTCGAAGAAGGAATCGATCTCCGTCTGATCCGCCATCCACCAGCGCGGAAAGAACGTCGTCAGGGTGAGCTCGGGAAAGACCACGAGTTCGCAGCCCATGCGCTTGGCCTCGCGCAGATGGGCGACCAGCCGCTCCACCACGTCGCGGCGCGTATGGTTGCGCTGAATGGGACCCATCTGCGCGGCGCCGACAGTCAGAAAACGCGTCATCGTTACCGTCATCCTCGTATGGCGGCTCCCGCCGCCGATAACGGGCACTCTACGGCTAACGGAGCGGCGCGGGCCACCTCTTCCCGCAGTCGAGGCGAGCGGCCTCTTCGGCTTCGGCACTGCTCATGGGGCGTGTCCGGCTTTGTGTGGCCGGATCGAGGACGCCGACCGCCTTCGTGAGGTACAGGCACAGCCTGAAGAACTCCGAGGCATTCGAGCACTGATCCTTGTCGATGGCCTCCAGTGTCGCCTTGTCGACCGCCGCGTTTCCGGCAGGTGCGCGTTGGGGGTCGCGCTCGCCGCGCAAGCCCGTCATGATCCGCAGCACATCCCAGGACGAGCCGGAGTCGTGCCAGCTCATGGTCGGGCCTTTGCGGCCCTGTATGCGACATTGCCGGAAGTGGAAGAACGGCACCTGGTAGCGCTCGCCGATCTGTGCGCGCAGCGCCTCCTCGCCTAATCTCGGATGCAGGTTGTCGTAGGTGGAATAGAAGAGGTCCCGAGTGCGGTCGAACAGCGTCGCCACGGCAGACTCGCCGCGCGCGACGCGACCGCCATAGAGCGCACGCAAGGGATCGATGACGACGGACGAACTCTCGAGCGTCGGCGTCGGGCATTCGTCGCGGCGATTGCCCGGCGAGAGAGCGACGGTAGCACCCTGATCGCAGTCCGGGATCACCGTCTTGCGGCTCGTCCGCACGATCGATTCCGAGGCAAGGATCGGATCTAGAGACGGATCGCTGCTGATCACGATGACGAAGGGCAGGATCGGCCTCTTCACGAAGCCCGCCGCCGTAGACTGCGACTCCGAGATGCGCGAGCCGAGATAGCGAAGGGTCTCGTCCGCGGTGGCGGCGCCGAAATTTTCGAACAGTCCGCCGTCCGTGACTCGCGCCACCAGCATTTCCTGGCCATTCACCTTTCGGCGCATCCCTCCCGTCGGCGAGATGCCGGGAAAACGCGCACTCATCGTCACGGCCGTACTGATCGGAATATCCTCGTTGAGGAACCGGAAGGTCTCGTAGCGGGTATCGGGCTGGGAGACGGTCCGCGCGACGTCGAGATTGCCGGCAGGGTCGGAGACCTGAAACTCCGCATTCGACGTGATGATGCGCTTGCCCTTTGCGACAGATGTCCCGTTCAGCGCCAGGATCGGCCAGTTGCGATCGTTGGCGCGGAATGTCTTCGTGAACCCGTCGCTCCAGTCGAATCTGCGCGGCTTCTCAGCTTCCGCCGACTCCCGCCAGGCCTGTTCCCAGGCCATCTCCAGCGCTGTCGCCCGGTCGAGCGGCCGGCCGGACTGGCCAAGAAACGACACCGCGCTCATCGGCAAATCGACGTACATGCCGACGCCGAGCGCCGGGCTGAGAAAATCGCTTTCGAGGAAGTTCGCCGACTGCCTGGGAGCGTCGAGAAGAAACGACGAGCCGCGGCCTCCGACAGCGAGCCGGTCTTCCTCGACGAGCGAACGGAACACCGTGGCGCCCAGTGACCCGCCGGAAACGCCGCTGATCAGGAACAGCCGTTCGGCGAAGTGCCGTTCGCGTGCCGCCAGCTCGCCCAGCACCAGCGACGTCCAGAACGCTGCCCGGCTGGCGCCGCCAGCCGCGGCGACCATGATCAATGGCGGGACGCGCACGTCATCCGGGTCGCGCACCTCGCCGTCGGCCACCGCCGGTTCATGCAGAGCCGCGACCATGTCGGGTTCGGTGTTCGCATCCCACCATCTCAGAAACACTTCCTTGAGGGCGAACTTCGATCGAGTCCCCGCAGAGTCCGCCGGCCGGCCGGGCGCCTCGAACTTGGCGCATTTCTCGCCATCGCACAGCCGGACATCGTGATAGTCGCCGGCAATCTCCGGCACAAAGGCGAGCAACAGCAGAACCGTGGCGAACAGCGGCAGTTTGGTATAGGCCGACAGGAGAACGATGAAGCTGAGAGCTGGCGTGATGAGCGCCAGTCCAACGAGCACGACGTTGACGCTGTTGCCGAACAGCCTGGATGTGCCGACCGGATCGGTGGCGAACAGGTAGAAGAAGACGGGCGACGCGGCCAACGAAACTGCCAGCACGAACCAGCCCAATCCGAGCGAAAGGCCCGACGCGATCCGCGCCAGCTTCGTGCCGGTGCCCATGCGCTGGCGCACCTTGCTGTTCAGGCCACGGCGTATCCACACCAGCAGCAGAAAGACGACCGCCACCAGCGCAATACCCCAGGCATAGCGCTCGTAGACGGCGGCCTCCTTGAGCGCATGCGCATCGCGATAGGCTGCATGGCCGGACTCGAAGGTGAGTGCCACGCAGCCGATGCTGGCAAAGCCGATCAGGCGTGGCGTCCATTCGCAAACCCAAGCATGCCAGGTCTTGCGCCATTCGGGATCGTCCGGGCCGGGCCGCAGGTAGACGGCGAAGTCGGCATCCAGGATGATTCGCGACCAGTACCAACTGGTGATGGCCCACGACAGGACGACCATCAGCAGGGCAAGCTTGGTTCCCAGGGAACTGCCGGGATCGACGCTGGCCAGCACCATGTCCCGGGCCTGGTCGGTGAACACCAGCAACGCGCCGCCGACGACGAGGGCCAGCAGCGCGGCGCGGCAGGCGTAGAGCGTGGCGGCAACCACGCGCACCGCCCACCATCCCGAAGCGGCAACGCCGAGCACCTTGTCCCAGAATTGACCGCCCGGCATGCCACGCCCCCGCTTCGGCAAGCGCCAATCAATCGCGAGTTGAACTGGGGATTATTTCATCGCGGTCGTCGCAGGGCCGTCAAGGCCCTGCGCGCTTCACGTCGTTGGTGAATTCGGCGGAGCAGAAAGTACCGCCCTGGAAGAGATCGCCCACGGGGTCGGGGCCGATCTTCGCCTGTTCCGCTTCGGCGTGCGCTCGGTGATCCTCCGACTTGGCCGTCGGGCGATAGCCGAGTTCGGTGGCGCGGGAATTGTCCCACCAGCCCGCAGCATTGTCGGAGGCGCCGTAGAGGATCTCGAACCGGATGTCGGGATGCTCCAGCCCAATGCGGATGAGCTGCACGATGTCCTCGGGCGAGATCCAGATCGAGAGCCGGCGCACGTCGAGCGGCTTGGGACCGACATTGCCGATCCGAAGGCAGGTCACGGCCATGCCGTGCTTGTCGGAATAGAGCGCCCCCAGCGCCTCGCCGAAGGCCTTGCTGACGCCGTAACGGCTGTCGGGCCGCACCGTGACGTTCGGCCCGATCCGGCGCTTGCGCGGATAGAAGCCGATCGCATGGTTGGACGAGGCGAAGATCAGCCGTTTCACGCCGGCCGCGCGCGCGGCCTCGAACATGTTGTAGCAGCCGATGATGTTGGATTGCAGGATCGTGTCCCACGGCCCTTCGACCGAGAAACCGCCGAGATGGATGACGCTGTCGACGCCCGTCACCGCGGCCGCGACTTCGTCCGGCTTCGTGAGGTCGGCGGCAATGAAGGTCTCCGTCGGCAGCAGGTCCTTGGGCTCGACCCTGTCGCTCAGCACCAGCCCGGGATAGAGCTTGGCCAGCATCGGCCGGATCATGGTGCCGATGCCGCCGGCCGCTCCGGTGAACAGGATCTTCCTAGCGTCGGCCATTCTTCATTCCTCCGGCAAGGGTGCGATAGCGCTCCAGCGAGCGCGTCAGGTGCTCGCGCATAGCGCGGCGGGCCTCGGCGGGATCGCCCTCCGAGATGGTAGAAACAATGCGCGCGTGCTCATGCTGGATGCGTTCCAGATAGGTACGTCGCTCGGCCGGCGTGTCGACGCTGAGCCGCACACTCTGGCGCGGGATCACATGGCTGCCGAGATAGGCCAGAAAACGGGGGAACTGGTCGTTGCCGGTCGCCTCGGCGATGGCACGATGGAAGGCGAAATCCTCGGCGACGGCGCCCTCGCCACGCTTCAATGCCGCGTCGATCGACCGCCAGGCCGTACGGATGATGGCGATCTGCCGGCGGGACGCCCGCTCGGTCGCCAGCGCCGCGGCCTCGACTTCGACCGCGAGCCGCAGCTCCATCACCGTAATGATGTCGCCGAGAGCGGCGGCTCCCGAAGCGGCGATACGGAACGGCCCGGCGGCAGGATCGGCGACATAGGCGCCGGAGCCGCGGCGCGTTACCACGAGGCCGTCGGCACGCAGTGCAGCGACCGCCTCGCGTACCACGGTGCGGCTTACGCCCAGTTCGGTGGTCAAGGCCTGCTCGGTCGGCAGACGCGCACCCGGCGCCAGCCGCCCCCCCCGGATGTCTGAGCTCAACCGCGCCATTACCTGCTCGGCCAGATTGTTGGGAGGCCGTTGCCGCTGCTTGTCGGTCATCGGGTGATGCTAGCGCCTGCCAAGTTGTCAGACAATTTCAGCCGGCAAGTTCCAGAATCAGGTTCAGGAGTACCTGGGCCCCGGCCACGAGGTCGGCGGCTTCGGTGTGCTCCTTGACGTTGTGGCTGAGGCCCGCGACCGAGGGCACGAAGATCATCGCCGTGGGGCATATGCGCTGCATCATCTGCGCATCGTGACCCGCGCCCGAGGGCATGCGACGCGTGCTGAGCGACAATGCCTTGGCATGATGCTCGACCCTCCCGACAAGGGCCGTGTCGAAGATCACCGGCTCGAAGCGCGCCAGCACCTTGGCCTCGACCTCGACCCGCTCGGCTTTCGCCACCTCGGCGATATGCGCGGCGACCCTTGCTTCGGCTTCCTGCAGCTTCGCCTCGTCGGTGTTGCGCAGGTCGACCGCAAAGATCGCACGGTTGGGCACGACGTTGATCAGGTTGGGCCGAAGCGCCAGCGATCCCACCGTTGCGACCTGATTGCCGCCCATCTCCCAGGCGAGCTTGCGCGCAAAGAGGTTCACCGACGCTGCGAGGTAGCCCGCATCGCGTCGCAACCGCATCGGCGTCGTGCCGGCATGGTTGGAGACGCCGGTGACCGTGTACTCGGTCCACGAAATGCCCTGTACGCTTTCCACGACGCCGATCTGCACCTTCTCCTCGTCGAGGATCGGGCCCTGCTCGATATGCAGCTCGACGAAGGCATGCGGCCTGATCGCACCCGGCTTGGCGGCGCCGAGATAGCCGATGCGACGCAGCTCGTCGCCGACCGATGCCCCCTCCTTGTCGACAGCGGCATAGGCTTCGTTGAGGCCGATGCCACCGACATAGGTCAGGCTGCCCATCATGTCGGGCTGGAAGCGCGCGCCCTCTTCGTTGGTGAAGAAGGCGACGGCAATCGGCCGGCGTGTTGTTATGTTGGCCTCGTTCAGGACGCGCACGACTTCGAGGCCGGCCAGGACACCGTAGTTGCCGTCGTAGCGACCGCCAGTGCGGACCGTGTCGATATGGCTGCCGGTCATGATCGGGGCCAGGTTCTCGCGGCCGGCACGCAATCCTATCACATTGCCGATGGCGTCGACCCGCACATCGAGGCCGAGTTCCTTCATCCAGCCGACGACGAGATCGCGGCCTGCCCTGTCCTCGTCCGTCAGAGCCAGACGGGCACAGCCGCCGCCGTCGATGGCGCCGATCGCCGCCAGTTCGTCCAGCGCGCCCAGAAGACGCCGTTCATAAAGCTGCAACATGATTTCCTCAATGGAACCAAGACCTTAGACTGTAGATTCCACGAGGGCAAAATATCACGCCGCGTTGATCGGGATTGCCTTGCCAGCGCCATGGGCCGAGGTCACTTAATCAACCATCATGTCGCGTTTTCCCGCTTTTTTGCTCGGTATCCTGGTCGCCATCGCCACGGCGATGCCGGCCTTCGCGCAATCCGTCGTGCAGACGGACAATGTGCGGACCGAGTTGCTGGCCGACGTCTCGACGGTGAAGCCCGGCGAGCCCTTCTGGGTGGGGCTGCGCCAGACGATCCGTCCGAAGTGGCACACCTATTGGAAGAACCCCGGCGAGTCGGGACTGCCGACCGAAATCACCTGGACCTTGCCGCCGGGCGCCAAGGCCGATCCCATCGTTTGGCCCACGCCGATCCTGTTCGAGATCGGCGGCATCACGAACTACGGCTTCAAGGACGAAGCGACGCTGCTGGTGCGCATCACGCCGCCGGCCGACCTCGCGGGTCCGCTGAAGCTCGAAGCTGCCGCCAACTGGCTGGTCTGCGAAGACGTCTGCATTCCGGAAGAAGGCAGGTTCGAGCTGACCTTGCCGACGGGCACGGCCGCGACTCCGCCGCAGCCGGCAACGCGCACCTTGTTCGAGCAGGCACGCCGCAGCATCCCGACCGAAAGCCCGTGGCCGGCGCGTTACGGCGTCGCCCAGTCCGGCGATCCGACTCTGATCGTCGACGCCAAGGGTCTGAAGGCCGATACAATCAGCAACGTCTACTTCTTTCCCGCCGAGTGGGGACCGATCGCGACCATGGCCAGACAGAGCGCCACGGTCGACACGAACGGCATCCGCATCCCGCTAAAGCGCGGCGATGCCAAGACCGCCCTGCCGCCGCTGCTTGCCGGTACGCTGGTGCTGACCGAGAAGACAGCCGACGGCACGGTGAAGCAGGCCTTCGATGTTTCGGCGAAGCTCGATACTGCCTTCACGCCGAGTTCCGCCTCGCTGGCCGGCGCCATCGGCAGCGAAGAGCTGTCGTTGGTCCAGGCCCTGCTCTTTGCCCTGCTGGGTGGCCTGATTCTCAACCTGATGCCCTGCGTTTTCCCGGTGCTCGCCATGAAGGCCGCCGCCTTCGCACGACTGGCCGGCCATGACCGTGCCGAGATGCATCGCGACGGGCTCGCCTACACGGCCGGCGTGCTGGTTTCCTTCGCCGCCATGGCCGCGGTCGTGCTCGCGATCCGCGCCGGTGCCGGCGAGGTAAGCTGGGGCTTCCAATTCCAGTCGCCGATCTTCTCGTTGCTGATCGCCTATCTCTTCTTCGTGGTCGGCCTGAACCTCTCCGGCGTCTTCGAGGTCGGCAACCGCCTGGCTGGCATGGGCCAAGGCCTGGTCGCCCGTGGTGGCACGACCGGCGCCTTCTTCACCGGCGTGCTGGCCGTGATCGTGGCGACGCCCTGCACCGCGCCGTTCATGGCGGCGGCCCTGGGCTTTGCCCTCGCGCAACCCGCCCCCGCGACCGTAGCCGTACTGCTGGCGATGGGGCTTGGCCTCGCACTGCCCTATCTCGCCCTGTCGATGACGCCGGCGCTGCAGCGGCTGATGCCGCGCCCCGGTCCGTGGATGGACCGGCTGCGCCAGTTCCTCGCCTTCCCGATGTACGCCTCCGCCGTCTGGATGATCTGGGTGCTGACCCAGCAGACGGGGGCCGACGGCGTGCTCTACGCTCTAGGTGGCATGGTCCTGATTGCTTTTGCAATCTGGCTGCTGCGCGCCGGCTCGACCGCGTCGGCGGGCACGTGGCTGCGCCGTGGTGTGGCCGCAGTGGCCGTCCTGCTGGCCTTCGGCGTCGTCCTGAAGCTCGAAGACAGGCCGGCGACGGCTGCGTCTGCTTCGGGCAATGCCACGGGCGGCGTCAACTTCGACGGCTGGGAGCGCTTTTCCCGCGAGCGCATGGCCGAGGCCGTAGCCGCCGGCAAACCTGTGTTCGTCGACTTTACCGCCGCCTGGTGCATTACGTGTCTGGTGAACGAGCGCGTCGCGCTCGAGACGGCAGCCAGCCGCAAGGCCTTCGAGCAGGCGGGGGTCGTCAAGCTTAAGGGCGACTGGACCAACCGCGACCCCGAAATCACCGGCGTGCTGAAGGAACTCGGGCGGGCGGGCGTACCGCTCTATCTCTTCTGGGCGCCCGGCGCCGAGAAGCCGAAGATCCTGCCGCAGGTTCTCACCGAAGCGCTGGTTCTCTCCGAGCTGTCGTCGATCGAGCAAACCAAACGTTAGGAGGCGAAGATGTCGAACCTTGTCGTTCCCCGTCGTTCGTTGATGCTGGGCACTGCTGCCGCCGCCCTCCTTCCCGCCACTGCCTTTGCGGCGACCGGCCCCGATGTCGGCAAGCCCGCGCCGGCTTTCACGGCGGTCGACAGCAACGGCAAGACCTGGTCGCTCGCCGACCTGAAGGGCAAGGTCGTCGTCCTCGAAACGACGAACCACGACTGCCCCTATGTGCGTAAGCACTACAACGCCAAGAACATGCAGACGCAACAGCGCGAGGCCGCAGGCAAGGGCGTGGTGTGGCTGACCGTCGCTTCGTCGGCGACCGGCGAGCAGGGCTACGTCACCGCCCAGCAGGCCAACGATCTCACCAAGAGCCGCGATGCCGCTCCGGCCGCCGTGCTGCTCGATCCCAAGAGCCAGGTCGCCCGCGCTTACGGCGCCACCGTGACACCGCACATGTACATCATCAATGCCAATGGCGTGCTGGTCTACAAGGGCGGCATCGACTCGATCCCGTCGGCCGATGTCGCCGACATCCCCAAGGCCAAGCAGTATGTGCGCATCGGCATGGACGAAGTGCTGGCCGGCAAGCCGGTCACCGATTCCTCGACACGGCCGTATGGCTGCACGCTGAAGTATCCCAAGACCTCGTCCTGACGGACCCGCCATGCCGCACGACGGCTGGCATCCGCACGACGAGGAACATCACCACCACCATCATCACGGTGGGCATGGTCCGCCGACACGGCGGGCCGTACTGGCGGCAGCGAGCCTGTTGCCCTTCGGCGCTGCCAGCGCCCAGACCGTGGACGCCGCACAGCGCATTGCCGAAGCGGCGACCCAGTTTCTCACAAGCCTCGACGATGGCCAGCGCCAGAAGGTGTTGATCGCCTTCGAGTCGGACAACCGTCTGGGCTGGCACTACATCCCGCGCACCCGCCCGGGGTTGAGCCTGGGCGAGATGCGCCCCAATCAGGCCGAAGCCGCCCGCACGCTCTTTGCGTCGGTGTTGAATCCGCGCGGACTGGAACTGTTCGACGGCGTGCGCCTGCTCGAAGGCGTGCTGCGGGAGCAACAGGGCAGCTTCCGCGATCCCGGCCGCTACTATGTTTCGATCTTCGGCACGCCTGGCCGCTTTCCCTGGGGCTGGCGTTTCGAGGGCCATCATCTTTCGTTGAACGTGGCTCTGCCGGTCGCAGGTCGTATTTCGGTGACGCCGTTCTTCGTCGGCGCCCATCCGGCAATGGTGCGCGACGGGCCCAATCGCGGTTTTCGTTTGCTGGGCACGTCGGAAGATCTGGCGCGCCAGATCATGGCTGGCCTCACCGACCGACAGCGTCAAGCGGCCCTCATCGCCAATCGTTCCTTCGGCGAGATCGTGATGAGCCCTCAACGCGAGCGGGATTTGGGCGAGCCTCGCGGCCTGCTGTTGGCCGACGTCGACGGCGCGCAACGCAATCTCGTCGAAGCCTTGATGGACCGCTTTCTCGGCACCCTGGCGCCCGATCTGGTAGCGGCACAGAAGCGACGCGCCCTGGAACAGGGAATTACGGCGTTCCGCTTCGCCTGGGCAGGCTCACTCACGCCTGGCGAGGCGCATTACTTCCGAGTTCATGGCCCGGTCACCGTGATCGAACACGACAATACGCAGAACGGCGCCAACCATATCCATGCCGTGTGGCGCGACCTGACGGCGGACTTCGGCCGCGATGCGCTGGCCGACCATTATCGTCACCAGCCGCATCGCTGAGCCTAAAGCCTGCGTTCGTCAGTCCATCTGATAGCCGGGCGTGGACTTGGAGATCTTCGTCTCCTCCTCGTCCATGCCGTCGACGATGCCCTCGAAGAGCGGCGTCGAGAGATAGCGCTCGCCGGTGTCGGGCAGCACGCAGAGCACGACCGAGCCCTGCGGCGCCTTCTCAGCGATCTGCATAGCGACCGCGAAGGTCGACCCGCCGGAGATGCCGGTGAAGATGCCTTCCTTCTGGGCGAGCGCCTTCGCCCACTTGACGCCCTCGGGGCCGGCAATCGGCAGCCGCTCGTCGTAGAACTTCTTGTCGATGGCCTCCTGCAGCACCAACGGAATGAAGTCCGGCGTCCAGCCCTGGATCAGGTGCGGCTCGAAGGCAGGGTGGCTGACGGCCGGCGCGCCGTCGGCGGTCCGCTCCTGCGCCTTGCCGCTGCCGATGAGCTGCGCATTGGCCGGCTCGGCGAGGATGATCTTGGTTTCGGGCCGCTCCTTGCGCAGCACGCGCGCCACGCCGGTGACAGTGCCGCCCGTGCCGTAGCCGCTCACGAAATAGTCCAGGCGCTCGCCCTTGAAGTCGGCCAGGATTTCGCGCGCCGTCGTCGATTCGTGGATCTCGGCATTGGCCGCCGTCTCGAACTGGCGCGCCAGGAACCAGCCGTTCGCCTTCGCCAGCTCAACCGCCTTCTGGTACATGCCGAAGCCCTTCTGCGCGCGCGGCGTCAGGACGACCTTGGCACCCAGCATGCGCATCAGCTTGCGGCGCTCGATCGAGAAGCTTTCCGCCATGGTGACGACCAGCGGATACCCCTTCTGCGCGCAGACCATGGCCAGCCCGATGCCGGTATTGCCGCTGGTCGCCTCGACCACCGTCTGGCCGGGCTTCAGCGTGCCGTTACGCTCTGCCGCTTCGATGATGTTGACGGCCAGCCTGTCCTTCACCGAGGCGGCCGGGTTGTAGGCCTCGGCCTTGACGTAGATCCGCACGCCTTTGGGTCCGAGATTGTTGATCCGGATGCAGGGTGTATCGCCGATCGTATCCAAAACGCTGTCGAACAGGCGACCGCGCCCCTCGGTCGTGCGAAGCTTGGTGCTCGTGGCCATTCTCGTCTCCATTGCGGGATGAAAGACCACCCTAGCACGGGCGGCCGGTTGGGCTAGGATCGGATGATGAAACGCCGCCTTTTCCTCGCCGGTACGGTGGTCGGCATCGGCCTCCCGGCTCTCATCTCTCCGGCCCGGGCCCAGGCCGATGCCCTGCCCTCGTGGAACGACGGACCCGCGAAGCAGTCGATCCTGGACTTCCTCCGGCGCACCACGACAGGCGGCAGCCGCGACTGGATCCCTGTCCCCGAACGTATCGCCACATTCGACAATGACGGCACGCTGTGGACCGAGCAGCCGATGTACGTCCAGGTGATGTTCGCAATGGACCGCGTGCGTGCCCTGGCCGGCCGCAATCCACAATGGCGAACGCAGGAACCGTTCAAGGCAGTGCTAACGAACGACCGCGATGCGCTGGCGACAATGGGCGAGAAGGGCCTGCTCGAGATCATGGCGGCGACACATGCCGGCCTGACGACCGAGGAGTTTCGCCAGGCTGTGCTCGACTGGCTGGCCACTGCGCGCCATCCGCGCTTCAGGCGGCCCTATACCGATCTCGTCTACCAGCCGATGCTTGAGCTGTTGGCCCTGCTGCGCGCCAACCAGTTCAAGACCTACATCGTCTCGGGCGGCGGCATCGAGTTCATGCGGCCCTGGACGGAACGGGTCTATGGCATCCCGCCGGAGCAGGTCGTGGGGTCCTCGGGCGTCACGCGCTATGAACTGCGCGCCAACGACAGACCCGTGCTCCTCAAGGAACCCAAGGTACAGTTCATCGACGACGGTCCCGGCAAGGCGGAGGGCATCAACCAGTATATCGGCCGCCGGCCGGTCCTGGCGTTCGGCAACTCCGACGGCGACCAGCAGATGCTGGAATGGACGGCCGCGGGTTCGGGCGCCCGCTTCATGGGCCTGGTGCACCATACCGATGCCGTGCGCGAATATGCCTACGACCGCCAGTCGCCGGTCGGCCGGCTCGACACAGCCTGGAACGAGGCCGTCCGGCGCAAGTGGACCGTCGTCGACATGAAGAACGACTGGAAAGTGATCTATCCGTTCGAGATGAGATAGGTCACTTCGTAGAGCGCGCTTGGGCCCGCATCTGTTTGCGGATGAGTCCTATGAACGTACGTGCGGAGGGCGGCAGAGTGAGCTCCCGCTTATAGGCGATGCCCATCTCGGCCATCGGGAGCGTCTTCCGCCAAGGCAAGTCGAGGATCGCAAAACGCCCCGTAGCCAGACCTTCAATCAGTTGGCTCATATGGCTGATCCCGATGGCGTCCGTCTCGGAGACGATCTCGCGACTGACCCGGACAGAGGACACCGCGATCGACGGCAAGATATTGCCCGTCACTGGATCGACCGTGAAACCCGGATCTATATCCTCGATCAATCCGACCTGGAGATGCGACATGCTCGAGAGGACAAAGGGATACTTGCGAACGTCGTCGGGCCGCAGCGGGGACTTCTTCAAAAGCGCGTGGCCTGCCCGGCAAAAATAGACCCCCTGCAGCGAGCCGAGAGGCTCGACGCGCAGCGCCGGCATGCCGCGTAACGATGCGATATCGAACACGGCAAAGTCGACCCGATCGGTCATCAACATGCCGGCCGCGGCGGCCCACTCCCGCTCCAGAAGCTCGAGGCGAATGGACGGATGCGCATTGATGAGGTCGATGGCGGCCGGCAGGACCGCAATGTCGTGGATGTATGTCCCGGCGGCGACACGCAGGCGGCCGCCCCGGCCATCGCGCACGAGCTGCAGCCGATTGGAGATCGCCTCTGCGCGGGTCACGAGTTCGTCGGCCATCCTGAGCACGTCGTCGCCAGCCGGCGTCGCCACGACATCCCGGCGTGATCTTTCGAAGACGCGCAGGCCCAACTGCTTCTCGAGAGCTGCAATGTTGCGGCTAAGTGTAGGCTGGCTGATGCGCAGTGCCGCGGCTGCCCGCCCGAAATGCCTGTGCTTGGCGAGGACGACGGCGTATTGCAGCAACTTGAGGTCGATTTCCATTCGCGAACCGTATCGTCTGTGGCGTTGTCTTGCATCGATGTTCAGAAGAATTTGCACGCATACTTCGATCTGGAGGCAAACCGATGACCAAGGGCAAATTCGGCCGCATGCTGTCCGCAGCGGCGCTATGCGTCGGCATATCGGGCGGCGTCCCGCCAGCCAACGCGCAGACGCCGGCCAGACCCAACATTCTCGTCATCATGGGTGATGACATTGGTCTCTGGAATATCAGCGCCTACAATCGTGGGATGATGGGCTACCGGACGCCCAATATCGACCGAATCGCGCGCGAAGGCGCGATCTTCACCGACTATTACGGCCAGCAATCCTGTACGGCAGGACGTGCCGCTTTCATCACGGGCCAATCGCCCATTCGTACCGGCCTGTTGAAGGTCGGCCTGCCCGGCGCTCCGGAAGGCCTGTCAGACAAGGATCCGACCATCGCCGACCTCCTGAAACCGATGGGCTACGTAACCGGCCAGTTCGGCAAGAACCATCTCGGCGACCGTAACGAGTTCCTTCCGACAGTGCATGGTTTCGACGAATTCTTCGGCAACCTCTACCACCTCAATGCCGAGGAAGAGCCTGAGAACATCGACTATCCGAAGGATCCGACCTTCAAGCCCAAGTATGGGCCGCGCGGCGTGCTGAAGTGCGTCGCTACCCCTACCGAAACACCGGGCGAGGACCCGCGCTTCGGCAAGTGGGGCAAGCAGAAGTGCGAAGATACCGGGCCGCTCACGAAGAAGCGCATGGAGACGGTGGACGAAGAGTTCCTCGCCGCATCTCTCGACTTCATCGACCGGGCCAATCGCGACAAGAAGCCGTTCTTCGTTTGGTCGAACTCGAGCCGCATGCACATCTGGACGCACTTGAAAAAGGAGTCCGAAGGCAAGACCGGTCTCGGCGTCTACGCCGACGGCATGGTCGAACATGACGGCCATGTCGGCCAGCTCCTGAAGAAGCTCGACGAGCTCGGGATCGCCGACAACACCATCGTGATCTACACGACCGACAACGGCGCCGAAGTCATGAGCTGGCCGGACGGTGGCACCACGCCGTTCCGCGGCGAGAAGAACACCAACTGGGAAGGTGGCTACCGCGTGCCTGCAATGGTGCGCTGGCCCGGCCTGGTCAAGCCGGGTACCGAGATCAACGAAGTGTTTTCCGCCGAAGACTGGATGCAGACTTTGCTGGCTGGCGCGGGCGAGACCGACCTGGCAGCCAAGCTCAAGCAGGGCGCTACCTTCGGCGCCAAGACCTTCAAGGTCCATCTCGACGGTTACGACCAGCGCGAGCTGCTGAAGAATGGCGCAGGCAGCGCACGCAAGGAGTTCTTCTACTGGACCGACGATGGCGGGCTGGCCGGCCTGCGCTACGACAAGTGGAAGCTGGCGTTCATGGAGCAACGCAGCCATGGCTTCGATGTCTGGCAGGACCCGATGGTGACATTGCGTGTGCCGAAGCTCTTCGACCTCAAGGCCGATCCGTTCGAGCGCGCCGACCATGACGGCATGGGCTACGCCCGCTGGCGCATCGACCGTATCTTCCTGCTGGTGCCGGCGCAGACGTATGTCGGGCGCTATCTCCAGACGCTGGCCGAGTTCCCGCCGCGTCAGAAGCCGGGCTCGTTCAACATGCAGGGCGTTCTCGACAAGCTGATGTCCCCGCCGCAGGGCGTGAACTGACCAGCCGCGAGACTCAGAGCGGCTGTCGCGGACGGGCGTGGCATCATAGAGCGGCCTCAACGGTCGCAAGTCTGCAGCCTGCACGAGTTGGCAACGTGCAGGGAAGCAGGATATGGAGCTTGGCATGGCAGACATGCACCCGGCCGGTGCGGCCCTGCATTCCCACATGATCCGCATTCCCGGCGGCACGTTCCGCATGGGCTCGGACAATCACTACCCAGAAGAAAGGCCCGTGCACACCGTGACGGTCGACGGCTTCTGGATCGATCCGACGCCGGTCACCAACGCCCAGTTCCGCGCCTTTGTCCAGGCGACGGGCTACGTGACCTGGGCCGAGATCGCTCCCGACCCGAAAGACTATCCCGGCGCCCGGCCCGAGATGCTGAAAGCGGGTGGCCTCGTCTTCACGCCACCGAGCAAGCCCGTCGATCTCGTCGACTGGAGCCAGTGGTGGCGCTTTACCTTCGGCGCGACCTGGCGGCGGCCCTACGGCAAGGGCAGCCATATCGGCGGGCTCGACGACCATCCCGTCGTCCAGATCGCCTTCAGGGACGCCGAGGCCTATGCCAAGTGGGTGGGCAAGGAGCTGCCAACCGAAGCCGAGTGGGAGTTCGCCGCGCGCGGCGGCCTGGAGGGCGCGGAATTCGCCTGGGGGGATGAGCTCACGCCGGGGGGCCGACACATGGCCAACACCTGGCAGGGGGCTTTCCCGCACGAGAACAGCCGCGAAGACGGCTATGCGCGGACGTCACCCGTCAGGACCTACCCTGCGAACGGCTACGGCGTCTACGACATGATCGGCAATGTCTGGGAATGGACGACCGACTGGTACTCCTCGAAGCACCCCACCGATGCCGCCAAGGCCTGCTGCGTGCCTGAGAATCCGCGCGGCGGTCCGGTAGAAGCGAGCTACGATCCGCGCCAGCCGCAGATCCAGATCCCGCGCAAGGTGCTGAAGGGCGGGTCGCATCTTTGCGCACCGAGTTACTGTCGGCGATACCGGCCAGCGGCACGCCACGCCGAGGCTGTCGACACCACGACCAGCCATGTCGGTTTCCGCTGCATCGTACGCCATGCGGCGGGCGGCTAGAACGCTCACTTCGCTGTTCCTGGCCGCTACCGCGGCATCCGCATCGAGCGCGCGCGCCGAGGAATCCAACGAATTCTGGCCGGAAGCGCAGATCCACTATTGGTTCGACGATCGCAAATCACGCGCGATCCTCATGGGCTCGCTCAGCCGCAATCGCGCCAGCGACACGACCTACCAAGCCGAACAAGGGCTCACCTTCGAGCACCAGTTCGCCGACTACTTTCTCGGCCGGATCGGCTACCGACATGGCGCCTCGACCGAAGGCGGCGCCTACAACGAGAACCGCCTGCTCCTGGAGCAGACGTTCCGGCTCTATCTCCCCGACAAGGTGATCGTCGACGCCCGCACGCGCGAGGACTTCCGCTGGCTGGACAGTGGCTTCGCGGTGCGCCTGCGCGAGCGGCTGCAGGTCCAGCGTGATTTCACGATCGATAACTATACCTTCACGCCCTACACCTCGGCGGAGGTGTTCTTCGATACGCGCTATGGTCAATTCGCTCGCTACAGGCTGACCCTCGGCGTGACCCTTCCGATCGACAAGCACATCAGCGTCGAGCCCTACCTCGTGCGCCAGGTCGACTGGGCACCTTCGGGCGTGATCACCAACGCCCTGGGCTTCATCCTGATCATGGCCTTCTAGGGACTAGAGATCGAACTCGACGAACAGCGGCCAGTGATCGGAGGCCACGATGCCGTGGCCGATCCAGGCCTTCTTCACCTTGGGCGCCAGATCGTGCGTGACGAGGACATGGTCGATGCGGCCCTCGTTGGGGAAGGACTCGACGCCCTCCTCGCTGTTGCCCGCGGCGGTCCAGGCGTCGGCGAGATGCATGGTCGTGCCGAGGCGGCCATGGACGCTCATCTCGCCACAGACCAGCGGATATTCAAGATGGGCCGGCGTGAAGTTGAGATCGCCGCCGACGATGGCCGACCGCGGGACATCGGGGCGGCGCTCCTGGAACATGAACATGTCGCCCGCGGCACTGTCCCAGGTCGGACCGATGCGCTCGGCGTTGAGGACCGTATCCATCAGGGCACGGACCTGCGGCAGGCGCTGCTGCGGTCCGACATGGCTGAAATGCACGCTGTAGACCCGCAAGGGACCGGAGGGCGCGTCGATCGCCGCCTCGACGAAGCCGCGCTGCAGGTCGAAGCAGCCGACGAGCTGCTCCTTAGGCAGAAGATGTCCGCGTGCCCAGGCAATCGGCCAACGGGAGATCACCGCATTGCCGAAGGACCGGCGGCGATTGACGATCTTCCCGTCGGCGCCGACGGCGCTCGCATCCGCTTCCATGGCCCCGTGATACCAGTGATAGCGATTGAGCTGCTGGGCGATCTCGGCCGTCTGGTCGGCGAAGTTGGCCTGCGGCCAGCCGGAGACGGCTTCCTGGAGGCAGATGATATCGGCCTTGGAGACCGCGTCGGCGATGCGCGCCACGTCGTATTTGCCGTCGGCGCCGACGCCGTAGTGGATGTTGTAGGTGCAGAAGAGCATTACGCTGGGTACTCGCGAGACGCCCTATTCGGGCAGGTTGTCGATCCAGGCCGACGGGTTGAGCTGGCCGGAGTGACGATAGGGATCGGCAACGATCCCCAGCGACCAATAGCCAACGGTCGTCGTCGAGGCGAGCAACGCCAAGGCAACCGCACCGGCGCGCCGTCGGTCGAAATGGACGGACGCCACGGCGAGATGGGTCAGAAAGCCTAACAGGATCACGGCCAACCAGGAGGAAACCTCCGTATGGTTGCCACCGATCCACAGCCTGTCCGAGCGCGTCCGCGCAATGTCGTTCATCAGCGCATTGAGCTGGTTCGCGGTGGGGGCCGGCAGGGTTTGCGTGGCCTGGAGCACGATGCTCTGCAGGTTGCGGAACGCCCCCTCGGCGCGATCGCTGCCCTTCTGGTTCCGATTCTTGCGCCATTCGTCCTTGAATACGTACTTCACGTAGCGTCCGAGTTCGCGCTGCGCCTCCGGGATGTTGAGCTGTGTCGGTCCGACCATCTCGTCGAAGCGCTTGATTGCCGAGCCGGCCTGGATGAAGGCACGTTCGGCCTCCCGCTTATGCGTCCAGATGTCGGCCGCATGGAAAGCCAGAAACAGTGCGAACACCATCGAGACAGCGGCAAAGAACGGCGCCACCGGCGTCCACTGCAGCACTTCCGGCTTGCGGTTGAAGTACGACAGGAAAGCGAAGGCGATGGCGTAGACGATCAGCCCGTGGACGACAAAGACCAGAAGCTGCGTCGGCGCCGACGACATGAAGAGCTGTTGAAGCAGCCCCTTCGCCAGGGCCACCGTCTGTTCAATCCCCATCAGCGGCGTTCGTCCTTGTGGACCAACCGGGGAGCCGCAATTGCCGCAGCGAGCGTCTCCTCGACGACCTTGGCCTCGCTCACCGTAACGTCGAGGTCGTGCAGCAACCCGTCCTGGATCCCGTAGATCCAGCCGTGCACCGAAAGATCCTGACCACGGCGCCAGGCATGCTGGACGATCGAAGTCCGGCAGACGTTACGGACCTGCTCGATGACGTTGATCTCGCAAAGCGCGTCGACCTGCTCGGCCTTGTGCGGCAGGGCGGTGATCTGGTCGTGATGGCGGCGGCCCAGCATGTTGATGCCGTGCAGCCAGTTGTCGAGCAGCCCAAGCTCGTGGTTCTTCAACGAGGCCTTCACGCCGCCGCAGCCATAGTGTCCGCACACGATGACATGGCGCACGCGCAGTGCCTCGACGGCGTACTGCAGGACGGCCAGGCAATTGAAGTCGACCATCATCACCTGGTTGGCGACATTGCGATGGACAAAGACCTCGCCCGGCAGCATCCCGATGATCTCGTTGGCCGGTACGCGGCTGTCGGAACAGCCGATCCACAGGACGCGCGGCGCCTGCTGTTTGGCGAGCTTGTCGAAGAAGCCCGGATGGTTCTGCTCCACCTGCTTCGCCCAGGTCCGATTGTTCTCGAAAAGCCCGTCGAGAAAGTGGTCTTCGTCCGAATCAGCCATGGTCGAGATATCCCGAAAACAGAATCAAGAGGCAAGCGTCATTGGTCGTTCAGCCAGGCGGGGCCCCGAAAACGTTGCGGAGCACGCCGATGCCGTCGATCGCCACCTCGACCACGGTGCCCGGCCTCATCGGCAGGACGCCGAGCGAGGTCCCGCAGGCGATCACGTCGCCGGGTACCAGCGTCATATCCTGTGAGATCCGGCTGACCAGCTCGGCCGGCGGAAAGACCATGTCGGTGACCGGGTAGTTTTGCCGCTCGCGACCGTTGACCAACGTCCGGATGGTGAGCGTCAGCGGATCGAGCCCCGTGGCCACGACCGGGCCGAAGACTCCGAAAGTGTCGAAGTTCTTGGCACGGGTCCATTGCGGGAAGCTCGGATCGCGATGCAGCAGCTCCAGCGCCGTGACGTCGTTCACGCAGGTGTAGCCGAGAATATGGTCGGCGGCCTCCGCGACCGAAACCGCCTCGCAGGTCTTGCCGATGACGATGCCCAGCTCGCCCTCGTAGGCCACCCGCCCCTCATAGGATCGGGGCACCCGAATCGCCTGGCCATGCGCGGCATAGGAGTTGGGCGCCTTGAGGAAAGTGAGCGGCTCGGTCGGAATTGCCCATCCGTTCTTTTCCGCCGCGGCCCGAAAGTTGTTCCACAGTGCCACCATCTTGGTGGGCTCGGTCGGCGTGAGCCAATGCGCGCCGGCAACGGCGACAATCTCACCGGTCGCCGGACCGGGCGCGAACAGCGTGCCTTCGTGCAGGCGGATCGTCTCGCCGTCGACCATGCCGATGCGCGGGCGGTCCCCCAGCTCGATGCGGCCCCACAATGTCGTTGCCGCCGTCATCAAGCGTCGGCGATCCGCTTGCCGGTCTGCGAATCGAAGACGTGCAGATGGCCGGGCTCGGCCTTGAACCGGCGCTTCTCGCCGGGTCTGGCCTGAATGTGCCCGCCCTGCCGCACCGTCACCAGTTCGCGCGCTTCGCCGAACCGGCCATGCAGCAGCGTGTCGGCGCCCAGCGGCTCGGCTAGCTCGATTTCGAACTCCAGTGCACCATCAGGATCGGGATGCAGATGCTCCGGCCGGACGCCCAGCGCCACGGGCGCACCGGCCGCGGCCGTCGTCGGTAGGCCGAGCGGCAACGTGATGCGCTGTGCGCCGGTCCCGGCGAGATCGACCGCGCGACGGTCGGCCGTCACCTTCCCGGCCAGGAAGTTCATCGATGGCGAACCGATGAAGCCTGCCACGAAGACTGAGGCCGGCCGCTCGTAAACATCCATGGGCGTGCCGATCTGATCGGCGACGCCCGCGTTCATGACGATCAGCCGGTCAGCCAGGGTCATCGCCTCGACCTGATCGTGCGTGACGTAGATCGAGGTGACGTCGAGCTCGCGCTGCAGACGCTTGATCTCAAGCCGCATCTGCACGCGCAGCTTGGCGTCGAGGTTGCTGAGCGGCTCGTCGAACAGGAACACGGCCGGCTCGCGCACGATGGCGCGGCCCATCGCGACCCTCTGGCGCTGGCCGCCCGAGAGCTGGCGAGGACGGCGCTGCAGCAGCGCCCCCAGCTCCAGGATCTTGGCGGCCTTCTGCACGCGCTGGTCGATCTCGGCCTTGGAGAGGCCACGGATCTTCAGCCCGTAGGCCATGTTCTCGTAGACGCTGAAGTGCGGGTAGAGCGCGTAATTCTGGAACACCATCGCGATGTCGCGATCCTTGGGCTCCAGCTCGTTGACGACGCGGTCGCCGATCGCAATCTCGCCGCCCGTAATGCGTTCCAAGCCGGCGACCATGCGCAGCAAGGTCGACTTGCCGCAGCCCGAGGGACCCACGATGACGATGAACTCGCCATCGGCGATTTCCATGTCGATGCCGTGGATGACCTCAAGCTTGTCATAGCTCTTCTTGACGCCGCGCAGATGGACTTGCGCCATGGTCTACTTCTCCGTCTCGACAAGTCCGCGCACGAACTGGCGCTGCATGAACACCACGACCAGCACCGGCGGCAGCATGGCGAGCATTGCCATGGCCATCAGCAGGTTCCAGCTCGGCACCGAATCGACCACGTTGGCCTGGCGCGAGACCGTCATGACGACGGTGTAGAAGCTCTCCTTGGTCGTGATCAGCAGCGGCCAGAGATACTGGTTCCAGCCGTAGATGAACTGGATCACGAACAGCGCCGCGATCGAGGTCCGGCTCATCGGCAACAGGATGTCCCAGAAGAAGCGCATCGGCGATGCGCCATCGACCCTGGCCGCCTCGGTGAGTTCGTCGGGAACGCTGAGGAAGAACTGGCGGAACAGGAAGGTCGCCGTCGCCGAGGCGATCAGCGGGATGATGAGACCCGAATAGGAGTCGAGCATGCCAAGATTGGCGACGACGCCGTAGGTCGGCACGATGCGCACCTCGACGGGCAGCATCAGAGTCACGAAGATCGCCCAGAAGAAGGTCATGCGCAGCGGGAAGCGGAAGTAGACGATGGCGAAGGCCGCGATGATGGAGATCGCAATCTTCCCGATCGCTATGCCGAGCGCCATGATCAGGCTGTTGGTCAGCGTCTGCCAGACCGGCACGCTGCCGACCTTGCCGTAGCCCTCGGTGATGACGCGCGTGTAGTTCTCGACGAGCTGGCCGCCCGGCAGGAGCGGAATCGGCGACTGCAGCATGGTTTGCTGGTCGTGGGTCGAAGCGACGAAGGTCATCCACACCGGGAAGGCGACGATGACCAGGCCCAGCAGAACGACGAAGTGGCTGAACGCGGTAAGGAACGGGCGGTTCTCGACCATCAGTAGTGCACCCGGCGCTCGATGAAGCGGAACTGCACGACGGTCAGCAGGATGACGACGATCATCAGGATCACCGACTGCGCCGAGGACCCGCCGAGATCCTGGCCGCGGAAACCGTCGTTGTAGACCTTGAATATCAGGATCTCGGTCGACTTGGCCGGGCCACCCTTGGTCAGCGCATCGACGATGCCGAAGGTGCCGAAGAAGGCGTAGATGATGTTCACGACCAGCAGGAAGAACCCGGTGGGCGAGAGCAACGGGAAGATGATGTCCCAGAAGCGCCGGCCGGGCCCGGCGCCGTCGATGGCGGCGGCCTCGATCAGCGACTTCGGGATCGACTGCAGGCCGGCCAGAAAGAACAGGAAATTATAGCTGATCTGGCTCCAGACGGCGGCGATCACCACCAGCATCAGCGCCTGATTGCCGTTCGTGACGTAGTTGAATTCGATGCCGACGCCTTGCAGCACCCAGGCAACGATGCCGACTGAGGGATTGAACAGGAACCCCCAGAGCACGCCGGCCACCGCGGGCGCGACGGCATAGGGCCAGACGAGGAAAGTCTTGTAGGCGGTGGCGCCGCGGATCACGCGATCGGCCATCACGGCCAGCAGCAGCGAGATGCCCAGCCCCAGCGTGGCCACCAGCGCACTGAACACGAGCGTGAGCCGCGCCGAGTCGTAGTAGCCCGGGTCGTTGAACAGATGGATGAAATTGTCGAGGAAGACGAACTTGGAGTTGCCGCCGAAGGCATCCTCGATCAGCACCGACTGGTAGATCGCCTGGCCCGACGGCCAGAAGAAGAACACCAGAGTGATAACGATCTGCGGCGCCACCAGAAGGTACGGCAGCCAGCGCTCGTTGAAAGTGACCCGCTTTTCCATGCCGGAAAGAGGAAGCCCCCGCCCTTCCGGACGGGGGCTTCTCCCGAACTTACTTGTTCGCCGCTTCGAAACGCTTGAGCTGCTCGTTACCGAGCTTCACCGCGTCGTCGAGTGCCGTCTTGGCGTCCTTCTTGCCGGACCATACGGCCTCGAGCTCGCCATCGACGATGTCGCGGATCTGCACGAAGTTGCCGATGCGCAGGCCCTTGGAGTTTTCGGTCGGCGGATTGAGCGTCAGCTCCTGCACCGCGATCTCGCGGCCCGGGAACTTCTTGTAGAAGCCGTCCTTCTCGGTGACTTCCGCGGCGGCCAGGGTGACCGGCACGTAGCCCGTCTCCTGGTGCCACTTGGCCTGCACCGGGGTGCTGGCGAGATAGCTTAGGAACTTGGCAACGCCCTTGTATTCCGCTGCCGGCTTGCCCTGCAGCACCCACAGGGTGGCGCCGCCGATGATCGAGTTCTGCGGCTTGGCGATGACATCCGGCGAATAGGGCATCATGGCGATGCCGTACTTCCCGGAACCCAGCGCCTTGTCGATCGCCGAGGCGGTGGCCGACGAGGCGATATGGAACGCGCAGTCGCCGGCGTTGAACAGCGCCGTCGACTTGCCTTCGCGGCCGCCATAGACGAACGTCTTGTCCTTGGTCCAGTCCGACAGCATCTGGATGAACTTGATGCGGGCGGGATCGTTGAACTTCAGCTCGATGTCGATGCCGCCGAAGCCATTGGCCTTCGTCGCATACGGCAGATTGTGATAGGCGCCGTAGTTCTCGATCATCGTCCAGGTCTGCCATTGCGGGGTGAACCCGCACTTGGCGCCGGCCGCGACGGCCTTCTTGGCCATCTCGCCCAGCTCAGGCCAGGTCTTCGGCGGCTTGTTAGGATCGAGACCCGCCTTCTGCAGCAGCTCCTTGTTCCAGTAGAGCACCGGCGTCGAGGAGTTGAACGGCATCGACAGCAGCTTGCCGTCGGTCGTCGAGTAGTAGCCGTAGACCGGGCCGATATAGGCCTTGGGGTCGAACGGCTCCTTGGCATCGGCCATGAGCTGATAGACCGGATAGACCGCGCCCTTGGCGGCCATCATGTTGGCCGTGCCGACCTCGAAGACCTGCACGATGTGCGGCGCCTGCTTGGCGCGGAAGGCCGCGATCGCGGCCGTCAGGGTCTCGGTATAGGAACCCTTGTAGACCGGGTTCACCTTGTACTCACTCTGGGACTTGTTGAAGCCCTCGGCCAATGCGTTGACCGTATCCCCGAGGTTGCCGCCCATCGCGTGCCACCACTGGATTTCGGTCTGGGCAAACGCCACAGGCGCGCTCGCCAGGACAGCCGCCGCGGCGACCGAAGACAGAAGAATCCGTGTCATATCGAAAAACCTCCCAATGAAGCCCGCCGTTGTATCGGCGGGCGACAAGACTGCGATGTGTCTGATTTGTTTCAGTCTGATGACAGTCCACCAAGACTGTAATGCGAAGGCAACCCCCAAAATGGTCGACTAGTGGGCGAGCGCCGCCAGGATGACATCCGGCGCGTCGGTAATGACGCAATCCGTGCCCATGGCGACCAGCACCCGGGCGACGTCGGGGTCGTTGATCGTATAGGTGCTGAGCAGGTAGCCGGCCTGCTTGATCTCGACGGCGCGGGGGGCCGTCAGCCGCTTGCCGTTGGTGTTGATGCCCACCGCCTCCACGGCCAGGGCGCGCCCCCGCCAGTCGTCCCTCAGCTCGTCGATCAACAGGGCGCGCGCAAATTCCGGCGCCGCTTCGCGGGCTGCCGCTAGCGAGGCATCCTTGAAGCTCGAGAGCAGCGGCGCCGGCAGCCGGATCGGCCAGAGGCGGCGCAGCGTGGCGACGGCGACACGCGCCGTCTCCGCCTCGCGGCCCTTGCAAGGCTTGATCTCGACGTTGCAGCCCAGCCCCAGCTCGCCGAAGCAGGCGATGGCCTGCTCGAAGGTCGGCACCGACGCCGGCAGCTCGGCCGCCGGCGTCTCCGCCGCCAGCCGGTCGACGCCCGTGGTCCGCTTCAACGAATCGTCATGCATCACGATCGGCACGCCATCGGACGTCAGCTTGACGTCGATCTCGACCCAGGTCGCGCCGCGCCGATGCGCTTCGCGAAAGGATTCCAGCGTGTTTTCAGGCGCATAGGCCATGGCACCGCGGTGGCCGACGACTTTAGGCAGTTGCAGCATGGCCCCATCCAAAGCTAACTCGGGCGTCGCAATAGACCAACAGATCGGCCCTGTCCTCCCGCCATGTCGACTTTTCCCGACAAGTTCCGCCTCGATGGCCGCACCGCCCTGGTGACAGGCTCGGCCCGTGGCCTCGGCTGGGAGATGGCCAAGGGCCTGGCCGAAGCCGGCGCCCACGTCCTCCTCCATGGTCGGTCGCACAAGCAGCTGACGCTGCGGCTGGCCGAGCTACGCGCCGCCGGCCACGAAGCCGATGCCCTGGCCTTCGAGATGGCCGACCGGGCGGCGATGGCCGCCGAGGTCATGGCGGCCGGCCCCATCGACATCCTGGTGCACAATGTCGGCGAGCGCGACCGGCGGCCCTTCGCCGAAATCCAGCCCGACGATTTCACCCGGCTGGTCGACACCAACCTCTCGGCCGGCCAGGCCCTGATCCACCATCTCCTGCCCGGCATGGTCGAGCGCGGCTGGGGCCGGCTGATCCTCGTGAGTTCGATTGCCGCCGATCTCGCCGCGCCCGGCGCCTCTTCCTACATCGCGGCCAAGGCGGGACTCGCCGCGCTGGCCCGGGCTCTCGCCGCGGAGTTCGGCGCCAAGGGCATCACCTCCAATGCGCTTTCTCCGGGCTTCTTTGCGACCGAGACGAATGCGGCACTGATCGCTTCGACGGCCGGCGAGCGCATGCGCGCCCGCTGCCCGGCCAAACGATGGGCCGAGCCCTGGGAGATCGCCGGCGCCGCCGTCTTCCTGGCATCGCCCGCAGCGGCCTACGTCAATGGCCACACACTCACCGTCGATGGCGGCGTATCGGCAACTTACATCGCGTGATCCTCATGAACCTTGGTCGTCCACTCACCCTCGGGGCCGTGCTCGCGCTCGGCCTCGCCATGCCCGCACTGGCCGCCGGCCCCGGAACGCCTGCGATCGATGGACGCCATCTCGATCTGTCGTGGATGCTGCCCTTCGTCGGCATCCTGCTCTCCATTGCGATCATGCCGCTCGTTGCGCCGTATTTCTGGCACCACCATTTCGGCAAGATTTCGGCGGCATGGGCTGCCCTGGTGATCGTGCCCCTCGCCGCACTCCATGGCGTGCCGACGGCACTCTATGAAGTCGTCCACCTGCTCCTACTCGACTACATTCCCTTCATCGTCCTGCTGACGGCACTTTTCACGGTGACGGGTGGCATTCACATCCGCGGCAACCTCCATGGCTCGCCGTCGATGAATACCGCTCTGCTGGCCATCGGTACCGTGCTGGCCGGCTGGATGGGCACGACCGGCGCGTCGATGCTGCTGATCCGGCCGGTAATCCGCGCCAACGACGACCGGCGCCACAAGATCCACGTCTTCGTCTTCTTTATCTTCCTGGTGTCGAACGTCGGTGGCGCGCTGACACCGCTCGGCGATCCCCCGCTGTTCCTTGGCTTCCTCAAGGGGGTGAGCTTCTTCTGGACGACGGAATATCTCTTCAGCGAGATGCTGTTGTGCGCCATCGTCCTGCTGACGCTTTTCTACGCCGTCGACAGCTACTGGTACCGCAAGGAAGGCCGCAAGAAGCCCGATCCGACGCCGGAGTCGCCGATCCGCATCGAAGGTGGCGTCAACATCATCCTGCTGGCGGTCGTGGTGGGCATTGTGCTGGCGAGCGGCTCCTGGAAGCCCGGCGTGCACTTCACGCTCTATCATGTCCCGCTGGAGCTTCAGCATGTGCTGCGCGACCTCGCCCTGATCGCCGTCATCGGCCTGTCGCTCAAGCTGACGAGCCGCAGGATACGCACCGACAATGCCTTCACCTGGGGGCCGATGGCCGAAGTCGCCAAGCTGTTCGCCGGCATCTTCGTCACCATCGCGCCGGCCCTGGCCATCCTGCGCGCCGGCTCGGATGGCGTGTTGGCGCCGCTGGTCTCGCTGGTGACGGGGCCGGATGGTCAGCCGCTCAACGTCTGGTACTTCTGGTTGACAGGAATCCTCTCGAGCTTCCTCGACAATGCGCCAACCTACCTCGTCTTCTTCAACCTGGCCGGCGGCGACCCCGACCTTCTGATGGGCGCACTCGCCAGCACCTTGGCGGCCATTTCCTGCGGCGCGGTGTTCATGGGCGCCAACACCTACATCGGCAATGCCCCCAACTTCATGGTCAAGGCGGTGGTCGAGGAAGCCGGCATCCGCATGCCCAGCTTCTTCGGCTACATGGGCTGGTCCTGTGCCATCCTTTTGCCTTTGTTCGTGCTGCTCACGTTCATTTTCTTCTAGGAGACATCCTCGTAGGATCGGCCCGGCGGCGCCATTGCCGGGCCGCCGGCAGGTGTCGCGCCCAGAGTGAGAGCCGGATGAGATCTCGTCGCATCTTCCTCGCCGCCGCCATGCGCCATACCAGCCTCGATCCGGCCGCCTCCGATCCGGCGGCCAAGTCTCGTTGATCGCCATCGCAGGACCGATCCACCCGTGGCCCATGCCGCCAGCGCCTCCTCGTATCGCTCCGACCGGATGTCTCCGGTGGCGCTGGCGCTCGCGATGTTGCTGCATGGGCTGGTCGTGGCGGCGCTGTTCTGGTTGATCGAGAATCGGCCGACGCCCGCGCCGGTCGAGGACGTCATCGAGGTTTCGCTCGAGCAGCCCAAGCCGCCGGAGCCACCACCTCCGCCGCCCCCGAAGCAGGCGCAACAACCGAAGCCGGCCCGCCCCCCCGAGGATATGGGGCTGAAGCCGCCGGCCGCGACCACGGCCGACAAGGCGACGCAAGTGCCCCCGGCCGCGACACCGGACAAGAAGGCCTCCGCACCACAGCCGCCCGCGCCGGACGATCTGCCGCCCCTGCAGGCCCAACCGCCGCAACCTCCGGTCGCCGAGCCACCCAAGCCGACGCCCACCCCCACGCCATCACCGGCGGCAAGGCCACCGGAGCAGCAAGCCCTGGCCACCCCACCGCCACCGCCTGCACGACCGCCGGCGGGGCAGCAGCGGGACGTGCGTCCCTCGCCGCTCCCACCCGGCGAGCAGCGACGTGCGCCCGCCGTGCCCAACCCCAAGGAAGCGCCCACGACCTCGCACTTCGTCAACCCTGCCGACGCCTACAATCGCGCGCGGGCCGCCGACAATTACCTCTGGCAGGTCGCAATGAAGCTGCAGGGCTACCGCTACCAGGCGAACACAAAGGCCAGCCGCGGCACCACCGTGGTGCGCGTCACCATAGCCCGGAACGGACGGTTGCTCGCCGTCGAGGTCATCCGCTCGAGTGGCGTTCCTGAATTCGACCAGGGCGTGCTGGCCGGCGTTCGCGCCGGCTCGCCTTATTCGCCTCTGCCCCCCGACATCCAGGGGGAAAGCGCCAGCTTCAACCTGCCGTTGATATCGGTGAACCGGAACTGATCCCCGGCCGCTAAGGCAGCATCACCTTCACGAGCCGGCCGCCGCGCACATCGACGCGGCGCATCACCGATCCGCCTTCGACCTGAGAGGTACCCTGCCACTTGATGCTGGTGGTCGCGTACCAGATGCCATCGGGCACCTGTGCGAAGGAGAAGCTGCCCTGCGCGTCGCACCGGGTCGTGCGCAACGACGAGACATAGAGCGGGTCGTCCCTTTCGAACTTGACCGCACCGCGGCTCGCCGCGCGCATACCCCGATCCGTGCTTCCGAAGATCGCTTCCATTCGCGCCCGTGCATAGGCGCTGTCCGGGATCAGATTCGCCGACTGTCCCGCGCAGCTGTGGCTTTCGCCATTAGCCGACTTCATCACGGCGAGGCCGCTCACGGTGTTCCTGCCGCTTCGCTTCGACCAATCGATCTCCGATTGGCTGATCGGCCTGGAGAGCGCCGCCTGCTGCTGCCCGGATTGCCCCGATTGCCCGAACTGCGCACATCCGGCAATGGCCAAGCTCAATCCCACGATCACGGCAGCATATTTCATTCTAGGTTCCTCTCTAAGCGGGCGAAGTAGACATCAACGCATAGATTGGACCTGTGTTCCTTTCGTGATCTGCGCCACGCCCGTCGCAAAAGTTAGGACTCCTTTGCGCAGGCGAAATGAGGCTAAGAGCTAGACAGGTCCCGCGCATGTTGCGGGCGGGGAGCGGGTGGAGATGAATGATCTGAAGCGCGCAGGCGAAGCGAGGCGCCACGGTCTGTTCCAAACGAGTTGGGCGGCCGGTTTGCTCCTGGCGACCTTTGCCCTCGCCGCCGAAGCCCATGGCCAATCCGCGACCGGCGCTACGACGAGCGCCTTGAACTGCGGCGTCCTGAGCGCGGAATCCTCGCGCACCCCGACAGGCTCGCGCTGGACGATCGCGGGTCCTTCGGGGAAAGCAACGGAAACAGGCATCCTGCGCAGCGGTCCGCGCTTCGAGTGCATCGATGGCGTCATCCTGATCGTGGAGTTCACCTCGACCGCCGGCCACTCCTTCTTCGATGCCTATTTTGCCGACGGCACCAATATCGGCTATGGCCGGCAGCAGGTGGATCGTCGAAGCGGCCGATTCGTCCTTCCCATTCAGGCGAAGGCGCGTATCGCGGAGCCCTATCGCGCCGCCTTCGACTATCACTGTCGCCTCGACATGCCTGCCGATCCCATTCGGCCGGCCACGCGGGCGGATTGCATCTTCTAGGACGACGTCGGCGGATGCGCCGACGTCTGGGATTCCAGCGCCACGCCAAGGCTGCAAGAGCAGTGGAGAGCGGCATCGCAAATTCGGGGAACAAGCAGCATGGGTCTATCGAGCGACACGCGTTTCTGGGACCGGACGTCACGGAAATACGCCAAGAGTGCGATTTCGGATCAGGCCGGCTACGAGCGCACGGTGGAGCGAACCCGCGCCCTCTTGGGATCCGGCGACCGGGTATTGGAACTGGGCTGCGGCACGGGAACAACGGCGCTCCGGCTCGCCGGCGACGTCCGAGACTATCTCGCGACAGATGTTTCCATCGGCATGATCGCGATCGCCAACGAGAAGCACGCCGCGGCCTCGATCCCGTCCCTCGCCTTCCGGGCCGCGACCGCCGAAGCGATTGCGCCCGAGACCGCGCCGTTCGATGCGGTCCTGGGCTTCAACTATCTCCATCTGGTCCGCGACCTGCCGGGCACGCTGCTCCGCATCCACGGCTTGCTTGCGACAGAGGGCCTGTTCATTTCCAAGACACCTTGCGTCGGGGACATGAACCCGCTCCTCAGGCTTGCCCTGCCCCCCATGCGCGCGATCGGCGTCGCGCCCTATGCAGGCGTCTTTCGGGCAACCACGCTGATCGGGCACATACGTGCCGCTGGCTTTGACATTCTCGCCACGGAGAACCACGCCACGAAGGGCACCGACAATCGCCCTTACATCGTGGCTCGCAAGAAATGACCTATGCCCAGAATGACTTGATCTTAGGTGCTTCGATCTTGGCGCGCTCGTAGCCCGCTTTCAGCGCCGGTTCGATCTGGCGGGGATCGAGAAGATTAACACCGGGAGGCGTGCCGGCGATGATGAGCATGCCCTTGGTGCCGGTCGCTTCCAGCGCTTTCATTTCGTCATGGATGTTGTGGGGAATGCCGCTGAGCAGCGCCCCTTCGTATCCGTTGGTCAAGGTGATCACGAGCGCGCGCTTCGATCCGGCAACGACGTCGGTATGGGCCCAGGTCCGCGAGATACCGCCATCCATGCAATAGCGCTGCCCCAGCAAAGTGGGACCCATCACGCCCGGAAGCGACGAGCTCGCCGCCGCAGCGTGCGCCAGGGGAATGCCGTTCTTGCGCGCCACGGCCTGGCTGACGACCAGGCGCTCGCCCGTGTAGCAATCGTTCGCCGTCGTATGCATCTTGGCCACCGGCCAGTCGGTGCGGCTGTCGCCCGTCAGCATCCAGGCAAGACGCTCGACGCCGTCGCCGTTCAGCCGGTTGTCGGCGGCCAGCGCAGCCAGACCGATGGCGCGTATCGACGCCGGGCTTCCGTCCTTGACGTTGAAGTTGATCTCCTGCGCCCGCTTCTGGCTGGCATTGGGGCTGGTGACCGGCGCCAGCTTGGCAAACAGGCCGGGAAAGCGGCCGAAGAATTCGAACTCCCGACGCAGGCGGGCGAAGTGGCCGGAGGACAAGGCAGAGCCGGCATAAGCGCCGGCCGACGTGCCCACGATCATCTCCGCCACGTTGAGATCGACATCGAGCTCGTAGAGCCCATGGAAAAATCCGCAGTACCAGGCGATGTAGTATTCTCCGCCACCACCCAGCACGAGCGTGCGATCGAGGCCCCTGGCGAGGTCGGAGACCGTGGGCTCGGTCGGCACGGGACGGACAAGCCCATCCTGAGCGAACAATCGCGCCGAAATCTCCGCCGCCATCGCACTGGGATCGTAGCCGGCCGGCTGGGCCTGGACCGCCCCCCCTATCATCGCCGCGCCCGCCAAGGCACCCGACGCCCCGCCTGCAACCGATTGCATAACGTATCGACGAGGCAGTCTTGTCATGATCCTGCAACTCCAATTTGCGCGCGATCATACAGCAACCATTCCGGAGCCGCGACGCCGCGACGCCTCGCCGCCTCGCCGCCTCGCCGCCTCGCCGCCTCGCCGCGAAGGAGGGCGAGACGCTGGCCATCATGCAACGCGGTGTCGGCGATTTACTGGGGCAACCGGATTGCGGCCCAAGGAGGGAGATGAACACCCTCCACTTTCGGACAGATACCCGCAAAGGCCCCATCTATCCGATTGGCGCCTACGGGACACCGTCCTATGTCCCGCAGGTTCGCACCGAGCCATCGGTCTGACTTCTTGAGTTCCTCAAGATTCGGGACTTCTCGCTGGTCGAGATCGTTCGTGCGACAGAGACAAGCGCGTCAACTGGCAGCCACTGGAACGGGAGTCTGAGGCCCGGCTGGTTGCATGGCCGCAGACGTTTCGGTTTGTGCCTCTCCGGAAGACGGCGCTGTATGCAGCACGACATTGGCTCCTTCCTTGGCGAACTCGAAGCCCATTGCCGGGAAAGTGCTGAACATGCGCTTCAAGGCTTCTCGCTGGATCGCCGCAGGATTGCCGGGCCTTGCCGTGAACTTGAACCGCACCACCAGGGCATTGCCTGCGATGTCGGCAACGCCTTGCATCTTGAACGGTGCCAGAATCTGACTGGCGATGGCGGGCATCTCCATCATCTCAGCACCGATCTTCTTGGATGCCTTGCGCAGCTTCTCGATGTCCGTATCGCGGGCGAAGCGCAAGTTGAACTTCACCGTGATCCAGTCGCGGCTGAAATTCGTGATCTGACCGAGCTGCCCGAACGGAATGGTGTGTACTTGGCCGTTCTGGTGGCGGAGCTTGATCGAGCGTAGCGTGAAGCCCTCGACCGTGCCCTTGGCTTTGCCACAGTCGATATACTCGCCGACGCGGAAGGCATCGTCGGAGAGGTAGAACAGACCCGATACGATGTCCTTGACGAGAGTTTGGCTGCCGAAGGAGATCGCGATACCGAACACAGAGGCACCGGCGATCAAGGGCGTGATGTTGATGCCAAAATCCTGCAGGGCAATCATCACAGCAATCAGGATGATCAGCACAGCCGCGGTCCGCCGTATCAGCGGCATCATGGTGCTGAGCCGGGAAGCCGGTCCTGCATTTGCGTCGCCGTCGGCAATTGCCTGCGCGGCATCCTTGGTTTTTCTGCCGACATAGGGCTCAGTCATGTACTTGAAGAGCTCCCAAGCAACGAAAGCCACGAACAAGGTGACGCCTGCAGTGCGCGAAGACCGTGTCAACTGCTCCCATTCGCTTGCATCGACTAGACCAAGCACCTGGACGACCCAGCTCTCGGCAATCATCACCGCGACACTGATCAGAACAGCAACGCGGATGCAGCGCGCCACGACGTCGGGCAGCTTGGGAACGTCCCCGGCCGGCGTCTTGCCGGCGAGCTGCGAATCGAGACGTCGGACAAGAGCCTGCATCAGCGTCTCGAAAATCAGTACGCCGACGACGAGATTCAGCGTCAGGATCATCGCCTTCCCGACGAACATGTAGCCCGACACGGCGCCGTAGATCAGCGTCAAGCCCAGAGCGGTGAAGAACAGCGGCGCAATGGGAATCCACTTGCGACCAACGCCGCCGATCAGTGGTGCAAGCTCGCCAAGGCCGCCGAACCACTGCTGCGCGGCCCGTCGCGACCGATATGCCAACCACAGGAATGTCGCCAGGTAGATCAGGCCGGCGATCACTTGGAAGGTAGCAATCGCATCTTGAGGAGTGCGGATGGCCGTCAGTACTTGGTTGAGAATGCGCATGAAAACGATGACCAACATCACCGCGGCGATTCGCAGGTACATGGTCTTCGCTTCGTGATTACCTGCCGCGCAGAGCCGCGCCGCCGGCAGTTCCGGCTGGAGCACGATACGGAACAGCAAGACGTACAGCCGCCAAGAAAAGATGCCGGCTAGAACAGCAGCGGCCAGCTTGTCTTGTCCTGTGGTACCCGTAAACCAGGCTCCTGTGGCGGCATTGCAGACCAACCAGACGACGAGGACACCGAGCCCATCCAACACGGCAAGACCCGCGAGGTAGAGGAGCGAGGGCACGCCGTTCTCCGGTACAGCATTTGCTGCAAGCCGTGCGCGCAAGCGATGTAGCAATAGGCGCAGCACCGCTTCGGCGGCCACCGCGACAACCGCCACAGCGCCTAGCAACAATAGGAAGGTCGACGTGCCGCGCCCCCCTTTTTCTCGCTGGTCGAGTAGGGATGGGATCAGCGCGAGATGGTCGCCAAGAGCCGGCAGGGCCCGCACGACCCGTGTCGTACCGTCGATGAAGGCGACGAATGGATCGGGTCCTGCTTTGGGCTCGACATGAACGATCTTGGGAGGCGGTGGCGCCTTCGATTTGGACTTGGAACTGGAAGCCGCGGGAGCAGGTTCGGGAGCCGCCGCTGGCGTATTCGCTTGGTCGACCTTCAACTTCTCCGTAACCGAATTGCTTATCGCGTCGACCAGCGAGTCAAACTGCTGTTGCGACAGACCCGCAGGCGGCGATGCAGGGGTTGCCGGCGTTTGGGCTTGGACTGAAGCCACAAACGCGAGAGCCAACGATAGCGCAAAAGCAAACGAACGAAGTGCGTTCAAGATCTCAATCTCCCCCGTGAGCCAACCATTAATCGCAGTTGGCATGTGTAAATTCTAGTCCTTCGCACCAAAAGAGCCACGCCGGCGGTCATGTGTGGCGAAGGAGCGTCGAAACCTCGCCTATCGGCGGCGGCCCTTGTCGCCCGGCCTTGCACAGTGCCTGCTTTCGGCGTGCGGTGACGGTCAGGGGTCGGAGAGCGACCGATATCCTCGATTTCCTTGAACGGCGTGTCGCGCTTTGCGCTCGACTAGGAGCTTGCTTGTACTGGTATCAATAATCGGCTCACGCGTTGCCACCTTCTCGCGGGCGGCCTTTCCTTTCGCCGCTTCCGACCTCCGGATTGACGAGCGCGCACCACGACTTGGCGTCGACCTCAAGACGGTTTGGACAAGGCCTATGGCCAACTAAGACCGTGGACGATGAGAGCAGGCTCTCGATCGCCCTAGCGGCAGTGTGGCGGGGCAGTACAAGCCGCCAATGAATACCTCGCGCTACAGTGGCAACCTTAATTAGGCCCACAAATGAAAAGCGGTGCGTGATCAGAACCTAGAAGCAACTAGGCCGGACCGACGCACCGCCGAAATCAGGAGAAATTCTCCCGTAATTCTAATGCTTTATCAGACCACGCGGAAGTTCTTGAACTGCCAGGGGTCCTTGCGGTCGAGGTCCTCGGGGAACAGCGCCGCACGGCCCTCGAGCGGAGTCCAGTCGCTGTACTTGCCGACGACCGGGCCGAGATACGGCATGCAGATCTCAAGGTTGCGCTCGAAGTCGAGTTCGTCGGCTTCGACGACGCCGCGCTCCGGGTTCTCGAGCGCCCAGATGATGCCCGAGAGCACCGGCGCGCAGACCTGGATCGAGGTCGCGTTGTTGTAGGGCGTGAGCTTGCGCGCCTCGTGAACGTCGAGCTGCGAGCCGTACCAGTAGGCGCCCTTCTTGTGGCCCATCAGCAGCACGCCGAGCTCGTCGCGGCCCGAGGTGATCTCGTCGACGATCAGGCGCTGGCGCTTCTGCTGCTTGAAATTCTTGCCGGCGCATTCGTGCATCGACATGATCGCCTGGTCGCAGGGATGGTAGGCGTAGTGCACGGTCGGCCGGTAGACCACCCGCTTGCCCTCGCGCAACGTGAAGTAGTCGGCCATCGAGATCGACTCGTTGTGCGTGATGATGAAGCCGTGGAACGGCCCCTCGATCGGGGTCCAGGTGCGCACGCGCGTCAGAAGGCCCGGCCGGTTCAGATAGATCGCGGCATCGCAGCCGAACTTGTGACGCGCGCCGTCGGGCGGCAGCGTCTTCTCGTGCGTGCCCCAGCCCATCTCGGCAGGCTGGCAGCCCTCGGCCACGAAGCCGTCGATCGACCAGGTGTTGACGAACTCGCCGACTTCCTTGGGGATGGGCGAGACTTGCGTGTCGCGCTCGGCGACATGGATCACCTTGATTCCCAGCCGGCGGGCGAGCTTGCCCCAGCCTTCGCGAGTGGTCGGCGCCTTGGTCTTCACGCCGGTGTCGCGGGCGACGTTCATCAACGCCTGCTTGGTGAAGTGCGAGACCAGGCCCGGATTGGCGCCGTGGGCGATCACCGCCGTCGGGCCGCCGGCATAGCGCGGCTTCAGCTTCAGCAGGGTCTCGCGCAGCGCATAGTTGGAGCGGTGCGACACCGGAACCGACGGATCGGTGTAGCCGCCCGGCCACGGCTCAATGCAGGTGTCGAGGTAGAGCGCGCCGTGCTCCTGGCAGAATTCGACCAGTGCCGTCGAGGCGATCTCGACCGACAGATTGACCAGGAAATCGCCCTTGCCGAGACGACCGGCCAGCACCCGGCGGTAGTTGGCCTGGGTCAGGCGCTTCTTGATGAACTCGACGCCGAAGCGCTTGGCTTCGTCCTCGCCGCCGCGCATTTCGTCGGCGATGATGGTGATCTGCGACGGCTTGATGCCGATATGGCGGAAGATCAGAGGCAGCACGCCTTGCCCGATCGAGCCGAAGCCAAGCATGACCATGCGGCCCTTGAAATCGAGATACTTCTTGCTGGAAGGCTTGCGTGCGATCTTCTTCGCCATTTCAGCTCCCCCTTTCATGGTTGTGGGTGGTCGATAAACAGCAACGGGGCCTTTCTCAAGGCCCCGTTGTTCCGTACGCCTGTAGTGTGTCAGTTCAGATGCAGACCGCCTTGAGCGGCGCAAAACCGTTGAAGGCGACCGACGAATAGGTCGTCGTGTAGGCGCCGGTCGAGAGGATCTCGACCTTGTCGCCCGGCTTGAGGGACAGAGGCAGTTTGTACTCCGTCTTCTCGTAGAGAATATCCGCGGAATCGCAAGTGGGGCCGGCCAGCACCACGGGACCGACGCGCGTGCCGTCGCGGCTCGTGCGCAGCCGGTACTTGATGCTCTCGTCCATGGTCTCGGCGAGGCCGGAGAACTTGCCGATGTCGAGGTAGACCCAGCGCTTGCGGTCGTTGGCCGCCTTGCGCGAGACCAGCACGACTTCGCTCTGGATCACCCCGGCGTCGCCCACCATGGAACGGCCCGGCTCGATGATGACCTCCGGCATGCGGTTGCCGAAGTGGCGCACCAGCGCGCGGCCGACTGCTTCGCAGTAGGCCTCGATGCTGTTCACCTCCGCCCGGTAGCGCGCGGGGAAGCCGCCGCCCAGGTTGACCATGCGCAGGTCCACGCCTGCTTCGGCGAGCGCGAAGAACATCTGCGAGACCTGGGCCAGCGCCCGGTCCCACTGGTCGAGGTCGGTCTGCTGGCTGCCGACATGGAAGGAGATGCCGTAGGCATCGAGCCCCCACTCCTTGGCCTTGCGCAGCAGGTCCTTGGCCATTTCCGGTGCGCAGCCGAACTTCTTGCTGAGCGGCCATTCGGCGCCGCCGCAATCGACCAGCACGCGGCAGAACACGCGGGCGCCCGGCGCCACGCGGGCGAGCTTCTGCAGCTCGGCCTCGCTGTCGAAGGCGAACAGGCGCACGCCCTGCTGATAGGCCCAGGCGATGTCCTTTTCCTTCTTGATGGTGTTGCCGAAGGAGATGCGGTCGGCCGAGACGCCATTGGCCTGCACCAGCTCGATCTCGCCGCGGCTGGCGGTGTCGAACTTCGAACCGGCTGCAGCCAGGCGCGACAGGATCTGCGCCGCCGGGTTAGCCTTCACGGCATAGAAGATGTGGGCCGCCGGCAGAAGCTCGCGCATGCGCCGGTAGTTGTTCTCGACCACGTCGAGGTCGATCACCAGGCACGGGGTTTCGGGCTGCTGCTCGCGGAGATAACGAAAAATACGCTCGGTCATCGCTGGGGGGTTCCCCGTCAAATCGTCAGATTGTCAGTGCAAAGGTCGAACGGGACGTATGGCGTCAGATCGGGCAGCGCCCGACCGACGGCATGCGTCAGCCGATACTCGACGGGGTCTGATGCCGCTTCAGCGGCAGAGCGAACACGAAAGGTGTGTCTGACATGGCCCGGCCGGAATCAACCGGGCTAACGACATAATAGCGGGGAACGCGCCCCGCGCGGTAAGCAACCATCTCAGAAGCTCCTTCCCGGACCCGGCTAAAGCCGGCACTGCCAAAAAGAACACTTTCCGTCGTTGCGTAACCACTAAGGGCCAGCGGCACGTGCGTGGGCGTCTTGTACGTTGGCTATCTACAACTAATCGACACGGTTACAAGAAGATTCTGCCCCGGCTCGTAAATTTTCAGGTCGCTTGTGGTGGAAAGGGCGCAAAAGCATGTCAGACACGCGGCGTCGTCGAGCCCGGCAGCCGGATCGACGCAGCGAGCACGGTGAGCGGCACCAGCGCCACCGACGAGGCGATCAGCGCAGCCTGCACGCCGAAGAAGTTGGCGATCTTTCCCCACAGCAGGGAGCCGACCACCATCGCGCCGAAGAACACCATCTGGTGCACCGCCATGCCACGCGCACGCATGTAGTTGGGCAGGATCATTTGCACTGAAGTGCCGTTATTGGCGATGACAGTGATCCAGCAGGCGCCGTTGATGGCGACGACGATGCCAACCACCCAGGGGACCATGGCCAGCGCCGCCAGCATCGTGGCGGCTGCCGAGATGCCCATCGCCCAGATGTTGGCGCGGTCGGCGCCCAGCAGGCGGTTGATCCGCGGCATGGCGAAGGCAGCCGCGACCGCGCCGATTCCGAAGACGCCATAGAGAATGCCGAAGTCGAACTCGTCGAGGCCGAGCTCGAAGCGGCCGATCACCGGCAGCAGGGTGCCCAAGGCGATGCCGGGCACGAAGAAGCAGAGGCCGCGAGCGAAGATCGCCCGAAGCTCGGTCGAGCCGCGTACGAAGGCGATGCCCGCCCGGGCGGCTTCGGCGAAGCCCTCGCGACGCTGCGCGGCCCGCGCCTCGGCCGGCCGCTTCCAGGCCCGCATGGCAAAGATGACGCCGATATAGGTGAAGGCGTTGATGGTGAAGAGCAGGAACACGCCGACCAGGCTCAGCAGAAGCTGACCGATGACCGGGCCGATGGTACGCGCGAGGTTGAAGCCGGCGCTGTTCAGCGCGATGGCGGGCCGAAGTTGCGGCCCCGAGACGATCTCCGGCACGACGGCATGCCAGGCCGGTGCATTCATGGCATTGCCCAGCCCCATGCAGAAGGAGAGGCCGAGCAGGCTCCAGTGGTCTAGCTTGCCCAGGAAGGCTAGGACCGCGAGTGTGGCGGCCACCGCCATCATCCAGATCTGGCAGCAGATGATGTAGCGGCGGCGGTCGAAACGGTCGGCCAGGATGCCGGCCAAGAAGCAGAACAGGAACATCGGCAAGGTGCCGGCCGCCGCCAGCAGGGCCACGAAGATCGGCTCCTGCGTCAGGCTCGTCATCTCCCAGGCCGCGCCGGTATTCTGCATCCAGCCGCCGACGTTGGACATCAGGTTGGCCGTCCACATCGCCAGGAACGACTTGTTGGCGAGCGGCGCGAAAGCCGACACTCGGGGAACGGGGCCGGATGCGGCCGGGTTGCGTGGGGAAGAACCTGGAGCGCTCACCCCACCAGAGCTTTCTCGTAGAGACGGTGCGTCTTGTAGTGCACGCCGCCCACGGACCGGATGATGTTGTTGGTGGCCTTGTTGTCTTCGAGGATCCAGCCCAGTTCGGCCGAGGTCTTGCCCAGCCGCTTGCCGTTCTGCCTCAGGTGATCGATGGCGATCATCGCCAGCCCTGCTCCCATCAGCGGATGGTTGCGGAACTTCTTCTTCACGCCCATCAGCGGCACACGAGTACTGCCGACGCCGGCGATCTTCAACCGATAGAGGAGTTTCGCCAGGTTCACCGGCCCCAGCTTGCCGTTGAAGTCGCGGATCGCCTCGTTGAGGTTGGTGAGCGCCACGATGAAGGCCACCGTCTCATCGTCGACATCCACGAAGACCGCCAGCTCCGGCACGATCACCGGCCCGAAGGCCTTGGAAGCGTGGTCGATCTCGGCCTGGGTGAAGGGCACGAACCCCCAATTGTCGCTCCAGGCATCGTTGAAGACGCCGACCAGGGTGCGGACCTCGGCGTCGAACATCTTCATGTTGGCGGTGCGCACCTTCACCCGGTTGCCCATGCCCGCCCGCGCCAGCAGCTTGGCGCCGATCGTCTCCGGCGCATTCTGGACGTCGTAGTCGTAGGAGAAGAGATCCTTCACCTTCCTGTAGCCGCAGCCCTCGACGCGGCCGCCGGCATAGGGCGGATCCCAGGGAACCATGAGGACCGGCCGGCTCTCGAAGCCGTGGATCAGCAATCCGACCTCTTCGTTGACCGACAGGCTGAACGGGCCGGTCGCACGCACCATGCCCTTGGCCTTGAGCCAGGCTTCGGCGGCCGCGAACAAGGCCGCAAAGACCGCCGGGTCGTCCTCCGCCGCAAGGCAGCCGAAGTGCCCGGTGCTGTCGGTGTAGCGTTCGAGGTAGGCGCGGTCGACCTGGGCGGCGATGCGGCCGACCACGCGACCGGCGCGACGCGCCAGGAAGAACTGGACCTCGACATGCTCGAACAACGGATTCTTGCCCGGCGTGAAGGCTTCCTTCCGCTCCAGGTCGAGGTGCGGGACATAGCCCTTCTGCCCGGCATAGAGACGCTTGGGCAGGGTGATGAACGTCTTGAGGTCGGCTTTGCCCTGGACCGGCGTTACCGTGATATCTGACGAAGCCATTTACGCCTCAAGCTGCCTTGGCGAGCGGCTCGCCACTCTCGAACACGATGCGCCCGTCGGACTCGCAGCCCGTACCGCAGGCCTTGAGCGCGCGGATCTGGACAGCGAACCGCCAACCTGCCGGCTGCCGCTCGATGCCGATCAAGTGATAGCGCGCGCGGCCGTACTTGCTACCAGCCGCAGCTGACGCGGAAGTGACGCCGATCACGGGCACGCTGCCGTGGGGACCGGCGATGCGGGCGATCTCGCTGCGATGGTTGTGGCCATGCAGGACGATCTCGCAGCCGACCCGTCGGATCATCGCCTGGAATTCGGCCGCGTCGGTCAGGCGCTTGAAATGCTTTTCGGTCGTGAGCGGCGGATGGTGGATCAGCACGACGCGACAGAGCCCTTCGCGGCCAAGGTCGGCCAGGATCTTCTCGGCTGCCGCGATCTGCGCGGCGCCCAGGGTGCCGGTCGCAACGAAAGGCGGCTTGGGTACGCCGCTGTTCAGGCCGACCAGCGCCACCGGTCCACGGCGACGCAGGGTCGGAAAAACCTCGAAGCCGGTCGCCGGCGGCGCGCCGTCGCCAGCGATATAGGCCCCCCAACGGCCGAGCGCCTGCCCCCACTTCGTGGCGACGTAGACGTCGTGATTGCCCGGCACGAGGGTCACGCGAGCGGGCGGGCCGAGCCCGGCCAGCCATTGCGAGGCGCGCTCGAATTCCTCGGGCAGCGAGATGTTCACCAGATCGCCGGTCAGGGCGATGTGATCGGGGTCCTCGGCCTTGATGTCCGCCACGATGCCGGCCAGCGCTTCGGGCCGATGCAGGCCAACACGGCTGCGCCACCAATTGGCGTAGCCCGTGACGCGCTTGCCCAGAAGATCGGCGAGGTGCACCCGCGGCATCGGCAGATGCGGGTCGGACAGATGAGCCAGGGTGAACATGGCGGCCGCCCCTAGCGGGCGCCGCCAACCACGCGGCGCGTGCGGTCGTCGATGACGCCGAGCTGACGGCCGATGCCCGTCATGACTTCGACCATATGCTTGAGCTGCTCCGGCGTATGCACGGCGCAGACCGAACAGCGCAGCAACGACACGCCGTTGGGCGTGGCGGGCGGCACGGCGACGTTCACGTAGATGCCGGCATCGAGCATGGCGCGCCAGAAGCCGATGGCGACCATGCGGTCCGGCAGGTGCACGCCGACCACCGGGCCGTGCTCGGGGCCGAGTTTGAAGCCCTGGGCGGCAAGGCCGTCGTAGAGCGTGGCGACATTGTCCCAGAGCTGCTTGCGCAGTTCGGGCTTGGCCTTCACGACCTTCAACGCCTGGCGCACCGACGCCACGATCGAGGGCGGCAGCGAGGCTGTGAACATGTAGGAACGGACAGTGACACGCAGGATGTCGAAGTCGGGATCGTCCGAAACGCAGTAGCCGCCGATGGCGCCGAGCGTCTTGGAGAAGGTGCCGACGATGAAGTGGCAATCGTCGATCACGCCGGTCGACTCGCACAGGCCACGGCCGGTCTCGCCCAGCGCGCCCAGCGAATGGGCCTCGTCGATCAGAACGTAGGCGTTGTACTTCTTGCAGACGTCGACGAACTCGCGCAGCGGCGCGGTATCGCCCAGCATCGAATAGATGCCTTCCAGGACCACCACCCGGTTACCCGGCCGATCGCCCAGACGGCGCAAGCGCGCCTCCAGGCTCGACGGGTCGTTGTGCTTGAAGCGCACGACCTCGGCTTGCGTCATCTTGCAGGCGTCGTAGATCGAGGCATGGCTGTCGGCATCGATCAGCAGCTGGTCACCCTCGCCCGCCAGGGTCGAGATGATGCCGAGATTGGCCTGATAGCCGGTCGTGAAGACCATGCAATGCTTCTTGCCGTAGAACTCGGCGATCTCCTGCTCGAGCGCCACGTGCTCGCTGTAGCTGCCGTTGGCGATGCGCGAGCCGGTCGTGCCGGTTCCCTCGGCGCGAATGGCCTCGATGGCAGCCTCCATACAGGAGGGATCGAAGGTCAGGCCGAAGTAATTGTTGGTGCCGACCAGGAGCGTCTTGCGCCCGTTGATGATGGCTTCGGTCGGCGACAGGACCCGTTCCATACGAATCTGGAACGGGTCGTAGCCGGTGGTCCGAACGTCGCGATAGGCCTCGAGCAGGCCCGCATGGCGATCGAACAAGCCCATGGCTAACGCCGGGCGTGCAGCTTCAGGATGGTATCCGCGAGCTGGTCGACGGTATGAATCTCGGCCACGACGTTCATGGGAATCGAGACGTCGAACCGATCCTCGAGTTCCATGACCATGTCCATGATCGCGAGCGAATCGATGGTCAGGTCCTTGGCAATCACGGTGTCGCCAGCGATCGGCTTCTCGCCGACCTGGAACGGCGCCAGGTGATGGCAGATTTCACCCATGACTTCGCCACGCGCGAGCATGCTCTCGCGGCGCAGTTCGAGGGTGTCGGCGATGCCGTCGTTCTCGACGATCATTTGATGGGCAGTGCGCAAAACGCTCTCCGGGTCCCGGGGTCAGGCGGGCAACTTGTGCCAGAAACCCGGATTCCTTGTGAAATAACAATTTATTACGCAGTGTTTCACACGTCCTAAAGCCAACTGTGCCGGCGATACCACTGGACGGTGTCGCGGAAGCCGGCCGTCAGGTCGTAACGCGCTCGGAAGCCAGTGGTGGCAGCAAGCCGTCGATCGTGGACGGACCAGTCCGGGTGAAAAATCTCGGCAACCTTGCCCCGGGTCAGGATCTGGGCGGGACCGCCGAGGGACTGCCGAAGCTCGTTCCACGCCGCGATAGCGGCCATAAGCGGCCGCGGCACCTTCACCTGCCAGGGTTGCCGGCCCAGTGCCGCCCCCGCCGCCCGGGCCATGTCGGCGTAAGAATACGCACCCACCGTGCCGTCGTCGACTTCGTAGACCGACGGGCCCGGCGGCCGTTCGACGGCCAAGGCCAGGGCCTCGGCAAGGTCGGAGACGTGGATCAAGGACAGGCGCGCCGACGGAAGCCAGGGTTGCGGCGCCAGCCCACGTTTCACAGAGCGAAAATACGCCAGCGTCTCCCGGTCTCCTGGCCCATAAACGGCCGGCGCCCGTATGGCGACCCAGGGACCGTTCCGGGTCGCGACAGCCTCCTCGCCTGCCCGCTTGCTGGCACCATAGGCCGAGAGTTGCGGCTCGCGGGCGGCAAGCGAAGACAACAGAACCAGCGTCGCTTCCGGCGCCAAAGCGGAAAGCAGCGCGGCGCTGTCGCGATTGACGGGCAGAAAGTCGGCCGGCGCGCGGGCCTTGATCAGGCCCGCGGCATGGACCACGGCATCCGCCCCCCGAACCAGTTCCCGCAAGGCGGGTTCGGAGAGGACGTCGCCCAGGACAATGTCGGCATCGACGCCGGCCAGCGACGGCAACGGCGACCAGCGCCGCACCAGAAGGCGTAGCCGCCAGCCGCGACGGGCCAGCGCAGAGACGAGGTGCGGACCGACGAATCCAGTGGCCCCGGTAACGGCGACCAGCTTGCTCATCGCGCCCGGATCAGGCTGCTGCGGGTTTCGAGGACGGCGACGCCGGCGCGTAGAGGCCGGCGAGATAGTTGGCCTTGGTCCGCGCGCGCGACAGCTTGCCCGACGACGTGGTCGGCAGGCCGACCGTCGGCGCCACCAGGGCGACGTCGCAGTCGACGGCAATCGCCTCGCGCACGGCGCCGGCGACATCGCGTGCCAGGGCCTGCCGCGCCTCCTCCCCCGAAACGCGCGCCAGCACGGCCACGACGACACGCTCGCCTTCGCCGGTGTCGATCGAGAAGGCGGCAGCATCGCCGCTCTTGGTCAGGCGCTTGGCTTCGATGGCCCACTCGATGTCCTGCGGCCAGACATTGCGGCCGTTCACGATGATCAGATCCTTGGCGCGCCCCGTGACGACGATTTCACCTGCGAGCATGTATCCAAGGTCGCCGGTATCGAGCCAGCCATCGGCCGACAGGACCTCGCGGCTGGCCTCGGGTTCGCCGAAATAGCCCGGCATGATGCTGGGCCCCTTCACGAAGATGCGGCCGACTTCGCGGTCGGTCAGCACCTTGCCGTCAGCGTCGCGCACTTCGAGCTGATGCCCCGGTAGCACGCTGCCGCACAACACGAAACGGCGCGCCTGGCGATCGTCGGTGGGATCGGTTGCAGGCACCGCGCGCTGCGTTTCCGCAAGCGCCGCGCGATCGACGGTATCTGTGCACACACCCCTGTCGTGCGGGCTGAAGGTGATGGCCAGGCACACCTCGGCCATGCCGTAGCTCGGGATGAAGGCCTTGCTGCTGAAGCCTGCGGCCTCGAAGGTCGAGGCAAAGCGCTCCAGCACGTCGGCGCGCACCATGTCGCCGCCGATACCGGCATGGCGCCAGCAGCTCAGGTCGAGATCGGCCGGCACCTGGGCAGCGCCGCGACGAACCGCGAGGTCGTAGCCGAAGCTCGGGCTGTAGGAGATCGTGCCGCGATTGCGCGACATCAGGTTGAGCCACTGCATCGGCCGGCGGGCGAAGTCACGCGGCGTCATGTAGTCGATCGACAACTGGGCGCTAAGCGGCGCCATCAGGAAGCCGATCAGGCCCATGTCGTGATAGAGCGGCAGCCAGCTCACGGCACGATCGCCCACGACGACGTCGAGGCCGGCCGGGCCCGTCATGCCCGCGAGGTTGGCCATCAGCGCGCGCTGGGTGATCTGCACACCGTGCGGATGGCGCGTGCTGCCGGACGAAAACTGGATGTAACAATGATCGTCCGCACCGAGCGGACGAAGATCGACCGGCTTCTCGGGCAGCGCCTGCAGCACGTCCATGCCGCCATGGAGGCGGACCGCGGGGAAATCCCTGGCCGCTTCGCCGAGATAGCCGGCAAGATCGTCGAGACCGAAGGCCGCCACCGCGCCGGAAGCGTCGAGCTGACGGCGGAGCTGGTCGAGATAGGCCTCTTTGCCGCCGATGCCGACCGGGATGGACACCGGCACGGGAAGGAGGCCGGCATACTGCGCGCCAAAAAAGGAATCGAAAAAGCCCGGCCAGGTATCGGCCGTGATCAGAATTCGCTCGCCGCGCGCAAATCCCGCACCGATCAGCTTGCGCGCCACGACATGGGCGCGCTGGCGTACGTCGCTCCACGGCAAGGCCGAGAGCTGCTCGCCCTTGGCATTATAAAAGGTCACGCCCGTCTCGCCCTCGGCCGCATAGTCGAGCATCGCCGGCACCGAGGCGAAACCGGCGCGGTGCAAGGCGAGCTTGGAATTACGGGTGGGCAGCGATTTCATCGGAAGGCGGGTCTCCTAGCAGAGGGGCTACCCCCCCTTCAAGGCAGGCCCTTCGCATCGATTCCCGCCGGGAGTGCTCAAGTTGACACACCCCAACCCGGATAAGATAGTGCCCGATCCTCGCCAAAACCCGGAGTTTCCATCCCGGAATCGCCGGCTCTAGCGAGGCTTTTTACTTTTGATGGAGGACTGGTTGTGATTACGGCTGTGATGCCGACGTACGGTCGCAAGGACGTCGTGTTCGAACGCGGAGAGGGCAACTATCTCTACGCGACGGACGGCCGACGTTATGTCGACTTTACCTCCGGCATCGCCGTGAATGCGCTGGGCCACTGCCACCCCGCCCTGGTCAAGGCTCTGACCGAGCAGGGCTCGAAGCTCTGGCACACCTCCAACCTGTTCCGGATCGGCAACGGCGAGAAGTTGGCCAAGCGGCTGGCCGACCTCACCTTCGCCGACACGATGTTCTTCTGCAATTCCGGCGCCGAGGCGATCGAAGGCGGCATCAAGCTGATACGCAAGTATCAGTACATGAACGGCCACCCGAAGCGGTACAAGATCATCTGCTTCCAGGCGGCGTTCCATGGCCGCCTGCTCAATGCGCTCGCCGCGACCGGCAACGAGAAGTACCTCGAAGGCTTCGGCCCGCCGGCACCCGGCTATCGCCATGCGCCCCTGAACAACGCCAATGTCGTGCGCGACATGATCGACGACGAGACCGCCGGCATCCTGGTCGAGCCGATCCAGGGCGAAGGCGGTATCCGCGAGACGACGCCGGAGTTCCTGAAGGCGCTGCGCGCGATCTGCGACGAGTTCGGCCTGCTGCTGTTCTACGACGAGATCCACACGGGTTTCGGCCGGACGGGCAAGCTGTTCGCCTACGAATGGTCGGGTGTCGCGCCCGATGTCATGGCGATCGCCAAGGGCATGGGCGGCGGTTTCCCGATCGGCGCCTTCATGGCGACCGAGAAGGCGGCTGTCGGCATGGTGCCGGGCACGCACGGCTCGACCTATGGCGGCAATCCGCTCGCCACGGGCGTGGCCAACGCGGTGCTCGACGAGCTGCTGAAGCCCGGCTTCATCGAGGGCGTGCACGAACGCGGCAAGTACCTCAAGGCCGAGCTCGAGAAGCTGGTTGCCAAGCATCCGAAGGTGTTTGCCGAACAGCGCGGCACGGGCTTCCTGCAGGGCCTGCGCTGCGTGGTGCCGGCCGGCGAGATGGTCGACCGCCTGCAGTCGCTGGGCCTGCTGGTGCCGCCCGCGGGCGAGAACGTGATCCGTATCTTCCCGGCGCTGATCGCCGACAAGGCAGCCCTCGACGAAGGCATCGCCATCCTCGAGAAGGCCGCGGTCTCGTTCGAGTCGTCCAAGGCTGCCGAGTAGGCACCATGGCCGCGCCAAGACACTTCCTCGACCTCGATCAGGTCGATCCCAAGACGCTTCGCCAGATCCTCGATCAGGGCAAGGCGATGAAGAAGGCCAGGTCCAACGGCGGGCACGACAAGCCGCTCGCCGGCAAGACCCTCGCCATGATCTTCGAGAAGCCGTCGACACGCACCCGCGTGTCGTTCGAGGTCGGCATGCGCGAACTCGGCGGCGAGACGATCATGCTCGGCCGCGGCGACACGCAGCTCGGCCGCGGCGAGACCATCGCCGATACCGCGCGTGTGCTCAGCCGCTACGTCGACATCATCATGATGCGCACCACCGTCGAGGAGAAACTCCTCGAAATGGCGAAGTACGCGACCGTGCCGGTGATCAACGGGCTCACCGACAAGACGCATCCCTGCCAGCTCATGGCCGATGTCATGACCTACGAGGAGCATCGCGGGTCGATCCAGGGCAAGTCGATCGCCTGGTCGGGCGACGGCAACAACATGGCGACGAGCTGGATTCACGCCGCCGTGCAGTTCGACTTCGAGCTGCGCATCGCCTGCCCCACCGAACTGAAGCCACCGCAGGACGTCGTCCAGTGGGCGGAGAAATCGAAGGGCCGCATCTCGATCGGCCACGATCCCGAGGCGATGGTGAAGGACGCCGACTGCGTCGTCACCGACACCTGGGTCTCGATGGGCGACGAGGATCCGCACAGCCCGAGCGCTGCGCGACGACACAATCTCCTGCGCGCTTATCAGGTCGACAAGCACCTGATGAAGCAGGCCAAGAAGGATGCGATCTTCATGCACTGCCTGCCGGCGCATCGCGGCGAGGAGGTCACCGCCGAGGTGATCGACGGGCCGCAGTCCGTGGTGTTCGACGAGGCGGAGAACCGCCTGCACGCGCAGAAGAGCATCCTCGCCTGGTGCCTTTCATGAGCACGACGTCGGAAGGCTCCCCTTCCGACGGCGCTCCCTCCACCGACTGGGATCGCGTCCTCCCCTTCCAGCTCGATGCTTTAGGAGTGCGCGGCCGGCTGGTGCGGTTGAGCCATGTTCTCGACGAGATCATCGAACGCCACGGCTATCCCCTGGCCGTGGCGCGGCCGTTAGCCGAGGCGATGGTGCTCTGCGCCACGCTGGCGACGTCGCTGAAGTACGACGGCATCTTCACTCTTCAGATCTCGGGCGACGGACCGATCCGCCTGCTGGTCACCGACCTTACGACCGACGGCGCGCTGCGCGGCTATGCCCAGTTCGATTCCTGGAAGCTCGCGGTGGCGCTGGGCAGCGGCAACGAGGACGCGCCCGAAGGCTATGTGCCGAAACTGTTCGGCCAGGGCCGGCTCGCCTTCACGGTCGACCAGGGCCCGCATACCGAGCGCTACCAGGGCGTGGTGCCGCTCGAAGGCGCGACCCTGGCCGACTGCGCCCATACCTATTTCCGCCAGTCCGAGCAGCTTCCGACCGGCATCAAGATTTCCGCCCGCCGCGAGGCCGGCGAGGGCGGCCATCGCTGGCATGCCGCGGCGTTGATGGTCCAGCAGATGCCGGAACTCGATGCTGGACGCATCGACGTCGACCAGGAGCAGCGCGAGGACGACTGGCGACGGGCCGTGATCCTCATGGCCTCGGCGACCGAGGCCGAGATGCTCGATCCGGCATTGCCCGGCATCAAGCTGCTCTATCGCCTGTTCCACCAGGAGAAGCCGCGCCAGTTCGAGCCCCGTGCCTTTGCCGCGCGCTGCCGTTGCAGTCGCGAACGCATCGACCGCGTGCTGCAGTCGATCAAGCGCGATGAACTCGACGACCTGCGCGACAGGACCGGACGGGTCGCCGTGAAATGCGAGTTCTGCTCGACCGAATATTCCTACGACGACCGCGATCTCGACCGGATCTACGCCTCCGCGGCGTAGTCGCGACCTCTCAGGACTGGCTCAGTCCCGGCAGGCCCACTCCAGCATGCGCTTCATGAATTCCTCGCAGGCGCCGATCTGGGGCACGAGGATGAACTCGTTGGGCTGGTGCGCCTGGGCGATGTCGCCTGGACCGCAGACGACCGTGGGCACGCCGAGAGTCTTGCGGAAGATGCCCGCCTCCGTGGCATAGACCACGCTGCCGACCGTGTTGGAGCCGGACCAGCTTCCGGCCAGTGTCTTTGCGTCGTCGTTGCCCTCGGGCGAGAAGGCCGGGGTCGAAGACCGCAGCTCGGTCTCGATGGCGGCAGCCGGATGCTTGGCCTTCATCCTGGGCAGCAGTTCCTCGGCAAGCCACTTCTTAGCGCGCTCGCCCAGCTCCTCGATCGGCCGCGTCGGCAGCTCGCGATAACCCCACAGCACCTCGCACTCGCGCGCCAGGATGTTGCCGGCCGTGCCGCCGACAATCGTGCCGACGTTGAAGGTCGCCGCCGCCGGTGTGAACTCGCTGTCCTTCGACGCCTTGGCCTCGAGCTCCTCCTGCACCTGGTTGAGGTAGTGAATGAACTCGCCGGCAAAGTGGATGGCGCTGACGCCGAGATGGGTCATCGAGGAGTGCGCCTCGAAGCCCGTGAACTTGGTGACGTAAGTCTGGCTGCCCTTGTGGGCGTGGACCACCGTCATCATCGTCGGCTCGCCGATGATGATCACCTTCGGCTTCGGCACTTCGCTCGCCATGCGCGCGGCCAGCGAATGGGCACCGAAACAGCCGATCTCCTCGTCGTAGGACAGCGCGAAGTGGATCGGCTTCTTGAGGGGAGCCTTCTTGAACTCCGGCAGCATGGCGAGCGCGATGGCGTAGAACGCCTTCATGTCGCAGGTGCCGCGGCCATAGTACTTGCCGTCCTTCAGGGTCAGCGTCCACGGATCGGTCGTCCAGGGCTGGCCGTCGACCGGCACCACGTCGGTATGGCCGGAGAGGACGACGCCCCCCTCCACATTGGGGCCGACGGTGGCGAAGAGGTTGGCCTTGGAGCCATCCTCGTTCGGCACCAGCTTGCTCTCGACGCCATGCCCGGCGAGGTAGTCCCTGACATAGTCGATCAGGGCGAGGTTGGAATTGCGCGAGGTGGTGTCGAACGCCACGAGCCTGCGCAGCATTTCGACAGAACTGACGATCTCTCCGGCCATGTTGTCCTTGTCGCGATCAAATCGTGTTGCGACCGATCATGGTCAGAAATTCGCGCCGTGTCTCGCCATTATCGCGGAAAGCGCCCAGCATCCGGCTTGTCACCATCGTGACATCCGACTTGTGCACGCCGCGGGTGGTCATGCACTGATGCGCCGCCTCGATCACCACGGCGACGCCGCGCGGCTGCAGCACTTCTTGCAGAGTGTTGGCGATCTGCGCCGTCAGCTTCTCCTGGATCTGCAGGCGATGGGCATAGGCGTCGACCACGCGGGCGAGCTTGCTGATCCCGACCACGCGCTTGTCCGGCAGGTAGCCGACATGGACCCGGCCGATGATCGGCACCATGTGATGTTCGCAATGGGATTCGAGGCGGATATCGCGCAGCGCCACGACCTCGTCGTAACCCTCGACCTCCTCGAAAGTCCGCTGCAGCATTTCCGCCGGATCTTCGTCGTAGCCCGAAAAGAATTCCTCGTAGGAGCGCACGACGCGGTCCGGCGTGCCGACCAGGCCTTCGCGGGCGGGATCGTCGCCGGCCCAGCGAATCAGCGTGCGCACGGCCGCTTCGGCTTCTTCCCGCGAGGGCCGCTTCAGCCCGGTGGCGAGCGAAACCACCTCGCTCTTCTTCAGGACCTTGTTCATCGTCGCTCTCCTCTATCCCATGCCTCGGTGCCGCTGCTCAGTTGAGCCGTCGCTGCGAGCCTGGCGTGTCCAGCGAGAAAGTTGGGATTTCGATATCGAAGGCCTCGCCCGCCTCACTCACCATTTGATACGTGCCGCCCATGAAGCCGGATGGCGTGGAGAGCGGTGTGCCCGAAGTGTACTCGAACATTTCGCCTGGACGCAGCAAAGGTGTCTTGCCGATCACGCCGGGCCCCTTCACTTCCTGTTGGCGGCCCAGTCCGTCGGTGATCTTCCAATGCCGGCTGCGCAACTGCACTGCGATATCGCCCTTATTTTCAATACGGACTTGATAGGCCCAGACAAACTGCGATTTCGCAGGATCGGACTGGTCAGGCAGATATTGCGGTGTGACCGTGACGACAATGGCACGGGTTGTGGCGGAATACATCGCTCAATGATTTCCTTGCGACAGTGAGATGGGAGTTTCCCGCCAAAAGGTCAAACAGGCTAGAGCCACTGCGGATCGGCGGTGAAATCGATCGTGAGCCAGCGATGCGGCCCTTCCTCGCCAATGGCCGCCGCAATCTCGCGACGGATGGCATCGGCCTTGGCAACACTGTCTATCGGCGTATCGGCCGGCACGGCAACATGGATCTCGATGAATTGCGCGCGCCCGACCTTGGCGACGTAACTCGTGTAGGTGCGAAAGCCGTAGCGGGCCACGATATCGTCCATCACCTGCCGCACATGATCGTCGAGTTCCCGTGGCGTGATCAGCAGGATTTCGGTCAGAGCCTTGCGCACGGTGTGGATCGGCACGAAGACCAGCACCAGGGTCAGCAACGCCAGCACGACGGGATCGGCGTAGGGCGTGAAACGCGCATACGGCGTGTCGGTGAGAACCCAGGCGATGGCGAAGGCCACCAGCAGCGCCAGGGTGATGCACGCCGACATCAGCCAGCTTTGCGCATCCAGCCGTATGAAATCCGAGCCGATGTGCCTGTTGGCATGTCGTTCGTAGAAGAACATGGCGAAGCAGACGGCGCAGACGACGACGGCGTAGGCCATTGCCCAATCGAAATCGAGCTGGCGGCCGCCGGCCAGGAAACTGTCGACCGCGTTCAGGAAGGCATAGAAGCAGAGCAGCATCAGCGTGCCGCCGTTGAACGCCAGCACCATCGGCTCGATGTGCCAGTAGCCGAACTGGAACCGCCGGTTCTCGGCCACCCGATTGACCAGCCGCGACACGAACAGCGCCAGGCCCGACATCGCCGCGTCGATCGCCGCAAAGACGCCGTCGAAGACGATCGACATCGACCCCGACAGAAGGCCGAACAGAACGCCGGCGGCCGCAACGGCGATCGTCACCGCGATGGAGAGCTTCAGCAGTCGCTGTTCGGCGGAGGGCTGCATGCACCCGCCAGACTATCGCAACTCCCTGCAGCGCCGAAGGGCGGTCGAATCCAAACCCGCCTGCTTGATACTAGATGCATGCGCATTCTTATCGATGCGTCTACATCCCCTCACAAATCGGCAACCTGTCGTCGGTCTAGATCGGAAAGATCAGGCAGGTTGTTGTGCCGTGCGCCAGGAGCTTGCCGGATGCGTCGGTGAGCCGGCCTTCCGACGTGGCGATGCGCGAACCGACATTGATGATCTTGCCTTCGGCGCGCACCGGGCCGGTCTTGTCGGACATGGCGCGTACATAGTTGATCTTGATCTCGACGGTCGTGTAGCCGGTCCCCGCCTTCAGGGTGGTGTGAATGCAGCAGCCCATCACCGAATCGAGCAGGGTTGCCGCGATGCCGCCATGGACCGTGCCCAACGGATTGTAGTGGTCGAACACCGGACGGTAACCGAAGACGACGCGGCCCAGTTCGACCTCGTCGAGGGTCATGCCCAGAGCCTTGCAAATCGGGGGCGCCGGAAGACGACCTTCCCTGATGGCCTGGAACAGCGCCAGCCCGTCCATCGGCCGCACCTGCTCGATCGGCACCACGCCATATTCCGCCGTCGCGGCCATGCTCGTCTCCATCCCGCTTTTGCGTGCATATACACAATAATGCTTTGCCGGCGCAACCCACCGGCGCTAATCTGCCGGCGATGAATACTCTGCTCCCCGTCAGGCCTTCGCCTGCCGACTGCACCTGCTTTAGGGTCCGCAGCGCCGCGCGGCGCGTGACGCAGATCTACAGCAAGCATCTCGCGCCGACGGGCCTCAGAATTTCGCAATTCTCGTTGCTGGGTTTCGTGACCGCCCAGGGCCCGGTCACCATCACCGAGCTGGCCGACCTGTTGGCGACCGATCGCACGACCCTGACGCGCAACCTGCGGCCGCTGTTGAGCTCGGGGGTGGTCGAACGCGCCACCGCTGCCGACAAGCGCCGCCACGAGCTGGTCGCCACGCCGGCCGGCCGCGCGCTCTTCAAGCGTGCCTTGCCGCTTTGGGCCGCTGCAGAGCAGGAAGTGCGAACGGCGATGGGCGCCAAGCTTACGGCCGATCTGCACGGCGCGCTGGAGCGCTCGATGGAGAGGCTGGCGGCGCTCTGACGCCGTCAGACGTTGGCGTCGAAGAAGCCGTATTCGAGTTCCATGGCGCGGCGATAGGCGGCCCGGACGGTGTCGCAGTCCTTGGCGTGCAGATCGAGCAGCGCCTCTACCCGGGCCGCCAGCGCCTCGAAGCCGGGATCGGCATAGGTCTTCACCCATTCCGCATAGAGCGGCTCCACCGTCCTGGCAGCCAGCGAACGGCCGAGAAAGGCGTAGAGACGCATGCACGGCGTCATCGCCGCGATCGTCTCGCCGAGGTCGCCGCGCCGCGCCGTCTCCAGCAGGAAGTCGACATAGGCCTTGGTCGCCTCGACCGGGGTCACACAGGACAGATCGACCTGCCAGCGCTCGGCATAGCGCCGGTGGAGCTTGAGCTCCTCCAGGACACCGGCAATCAGGTCGGCGAAGCCGTAGAGGTCTTCGCGCGACGTCGAATTGGCGAGGCAGAAGGCGTAGGCGCGCGCGAAGGCCTCGAGGAAGTAGGCATCCTGCGCGACATAGCCCTTGAAGCGCTGGATCTGCAGGCTGCCGTCGGCCAGCCCGCGCACGAAGCCGTGCGCCAGAATGCGCTCGGCCAGATCGTCATTCTCCGCCCACAGGGTCGCCGACAGCGGCGTGGCGCCGGACGCTTGGGCCGACGCCTCGGCCATTGTCACTTCGACCGCAGTCATCTCACTTCCTCCGCCTCACGCTCCGAGCGCCTGAACCAGATCGGCAACTACATCCTCGGCATCTTCGAGGCCAACCGAAAGCCGGATGGTGCCGTCGGTGATGCCGAGCTTGGTGCGCTCCTCCGCGCCGATGCGCATATGCGTCGTCGTCGCCGGATGCGTGGCCAGGCTCTTGGCATCGCCGAGATTGTTGGAAATGTCGACGATCTGCAGGCGGTTCAGCATCTCGAACGCGGCCCACTTGCCGGCCTTGAGATCGAACGTCACCACGCCGCCGAAATCCGACATCTGCTTGGCCGCGAGCTTGTGTTGCGGATGGTCGGGACGGCCGGGATAGAGCACGCGACCGATCGCCGGATGGGCCGCCAGCGTGTCGGCGACCCGCCGGGCGTTGGCGCAGTGGCGCTCGATCCGCAGGCCGAGCGTTTCCAAGCCCTTCACCAGCACCCAGGCATTGAACGGGCTGAGCGACGGACCGCAATTGCGGATGATCGGCTGCAGCTTGTCGAGGATGAACTCCTTGCTGCCCAGCACCGCGCCGCCGAGCGTGCGGCCCTGACCGTCGATGTACTTGGTGGCGGAATGCACGACGACATCGGCGCCGAACTCGAGCGGCCGTTGCAGGATCGGCGTTGCGAAAGCGTTGTCGAGCACGACCTTGGCGCCGGCCTTGTGGGCGAGATCGCACACCGCCTTGACGTCGACGATGTCGAGCATCGGGTTCGAGGGCGACTCGAAGAGCACGGCCTGGGTGGGCTTGCTGAGCGCCTTCTCCCATTGCGCGAGATCGCCGCCGTCGACCAGCTCGCTTTGGATGCCGTACTTCGGCAGAAGGTCGGACACGATGTAGTGACAGGACCCGAAGAGCTGCCGCGCCGCCACGATGCGGTCGCCGCTCTTGAGCAGCGCCAGCAACGCGAAGAACACCGCCGACATGCCGGTCGAGGTCGAACGACAGGCCTCGGCGCCTTCGAGAGCGGCCAGCCGGTTCTCGAACATGCTGACGGTCGGATTGCCGAAGCGCGAATACTGGTAGTGGTTGCTCTCGCCCTTGAAGGTCGCCTCGGCTTCCTCGGCACTGGAGTAGGCATAACCCGACGTCAGGAACAGGGCCTCCGACGTCTCGTCGAAGTTGCTGCGGATCTGCCCGCCGCGCACGGCGCGGGTCTGCGGCCGCCACTTGCTGGTATCTGCCTCGGTCTTCTTCCTGGGAACTGCTCCGTCCATCATGCTCTCTCCTCTCGTCCGCTGCCTGCGCACAGGACCGCAAACGAAAAACCCCCGACCTGGAAGGACGGGGGCTTTGCGAGCACTCCGACCTTTTAGCGATGTTTAACGTGGTCGCAAGCCGGTCGGCTCAAATCACCACGGGCGTCTCTATAGAGGCCGCTGCAGGTCGGCGCAAGTCCCTTGCCAGGCGTCCCCTCCCCCGCACAGAGCGGAGGAGGAGGCCAGGGAAGAGCAAGTGAACGATTCAGTTCTTGTGCTTGGCGAGCGCCTGCTCGCGCAGCTTGGTCAGGGTGATGCGCGAGGTGATCGCCTCGGCATCGGTCTTCACGTGGATGATGGAAGGCCGGTCGGCCGCGAGCGCACGTTCGAACGCCTGCTCGAAGTCCGCCGTCCTCTCGACCGTCTCGCCGTGGCCACCGAAGGCGCGGGCATAGGCCGCGAAGTCGGGGTTCTTGAGCTCAGTGCCATGCACGCGGGTCGGATACTCACGCTCCTGATGCATGCGGATCGTGCCGTACATGCCGTTGTCGATCACGATGAACACGATGTTGGCGCCATGCTGGACGGCGGTCGCGAATTCCTGACCGTTCATCAGGAAGCAGCCATCGCCGCTGAACGACACCACCGTGCGCCCCGGGGCGGCGATCTTGGCGGCCACCGCCGACGGCACGCCATAGCCCATCGAGCCGTTGGTCGGCGCAAGCTGCGTCCGGAAACCGCGATACTGGAAGAAGCGGTGGACGTAGCCCGCATAGTTGCCCGCGCCGTTGGTGACGATCACGTCGTCCGGCAGGCGCTTGTTCAGCCACGCCACGATCTCCGCCAGATTGGCCGAGCCGGGCTGCGGCGAGGGCTCGATATTCTTCAGATAGTCGGCGCGTGCCGTGGCGACGCCCGCCTTCCACGCCGAAGCGTCGACCGGCTTCATCGCTTTCGCGGCGGCGGCGAACTGCGCCATGCCGCTGTTGATCGGCAAGGTCGCCTGATAGACGCGGCCGAGTTCCTCGGCACCGGCATGCACATGCACCATCTTCTGCGCCGGCACCGGCAGATCGAACATGGCGTAGCCGCCGGTCGTCGCCTCGCCGAGGCGCGGACCGATGGCGATGATGAGATCGCTCTCCTTGATGCGCTTGCCGAGGGGCGGATTCACGCCGAGGCCGAGATCGCCCACGAAGTTGGCGTGCCGATTGTCGATCAGGTCCTGATTGCGGAATGCCGTCGTCACGGGAAGGTGATTGGCTTCGACGAAGGCCTTGATATCGGCGCACGCCTTCGCGTCCCAGCCACCACCGCCCAGGATCACCAAGGGCTGCTTCGCCGCGGCAAGCAGCTCGCGAAACGCCGCCATGTCCTCCGGCGCCGGCGCGCCGCGCGAAACCTTGAACGGTCCGGCGTCGGCGACTTCGACCTCGTCGGTCAGCATGTCTTCCGGCAACGCGATCACGACGGGCCCCGGCCGGCCGTTGACGGCGCGGTGAAAGGCCTGGCTCACGATCTCGGGAATGCGGCGGGCATCCTCGATCTGGGTGACCCATTTGGCCATCTGGCCGTACATGCGCCGATAGTCGATCTCCTGGAACGCCTCGCGCTCGCTCTGCTCGCGCGCCACCTGACCGACCAGCAGAATCATGGGCGTCGAATCCTGGAAGCCGGTATGCACGCCGACGCTGGCATTGGTGGCGCCGGGACCGCGCGTGACGAAACAGACGCCCGGCTTGCCCGTAAGCTTTCCGTAAGCTTCGGCCATGTAGGAGGCGCCGCCTTCCTGGCGACAAATCACGTAGCGGATGGAATTGCGCTGGGCGTAGAGCGCGTCCAGCGCCGCGAGGTAGCTCTCGCCGGGGACGCCGAAGATCGTGTCGGTGCCGTGAATGCGGAGCTGGTCGATGAGAACCTGCGCGCCGCTGCGGCGCGGGTGTGCGGTAGCCATAATCTTCAATCTTTCCCTTACTTCGTGGGTGAGAACGAGGTTGGCACCAATATCTTGTTGTTCATGTGCTTCATGAATTCTCGGCTTTTCTGCAAATAAGACTGCCAGGCGGGATCTGCCGCCATCGCCGCGCGACGTTTGGTGCGATCAGCGAGGTCTTCATAGGCCCAGATGTGAACGATCTCATTCACATTACCGACCTCGGTTGTGAAATATCCGACAAGATTGCCGAGATGCTTCATCTGAACTGGCAAACCTTCCTTTTCATAGAGTGCCAAAAATTCGCGCAACCGACCTGGTTGCAGTTCATACGTACGATGGTCGACGATCATTCGGGGTACCTCCCATTCTCGATAGCGATTGTGTGATGTGGTCGCGACCGTCTCAAGCCCGCTGCGGCGGGTAGACTCACGGCGGGAATCAGCGCATAAGTGCTGCATTGCGACACTAGCCGACGAGCATCATCATGAGTCTCGGTACAGTCGCGGAGCGCGATACCGGTCAACGTCTTCCGTGAGATTCTTGGTCATCTGTCAAAGGTCAACGAAACGCTTGGACACATCAGTCCAGCAAGCGCGCGCCGGACTCCGCTCGATCCTTCCTCTAGCCCAGAGCCTTGAATGAGTCGCAAATTGTTTGTGGGCAACCTGCCCTATTCGGTCACGTCTGAGCGTCTGTCTGAAGCCTTCTCTCAGTTCGGCACCGTTACATCTTCGAAAGTGATCGTGGATCGCGAGACCGGCCGCAGCCGCGGCTTTGCCTTCCTCGAGATGGAAACCGATGACCAGGGCGCCGCTGCCATGCAGGCCATGAACGGCGCGTTGTTGGATGGCCGTTCAATCGCCGTGCGTGAAGCTGTCGAGCGTCAACCCGGCGGTGGCGGTGGTGGATTTGGTGGCGGCGGTGGTGGCGGTCGCGACGGCGGCGGCTTCCGTCCGCGCGGCCCGCGTCCGCCTTACGGCGGCGGTGGTGGCGGTGGCTACGGTGGCGGCGGTGGTGGCGGTGGCTATCGCGGCGGCGGTGGTGGCGGCTACGGCGGTGGTGGCCGCGATAGCGGCGGCGGCGGTGGTGGCTATGGCGGCGGCGGTGGCGGCGGTTATGGAGCCCGCGATGCCGGTGGTCCGATGCGCGACCGTCGCGCCGACTTCTCCGGTCCGCCGCCTGCGGCGGCGGCTCCCGAAGGCGACTTCGGCCGTCCGCGTCGCCGCGAAGGCGGTGCTCCGGATCGCCCGCGCCGCGAGCGGGACTACGAGCCGCGCAAGCGCGGCTTCGACGACGATCAGTAGAATTCAAATCCGGCCCTGCCGGACCGATCGATCAACGGAAACGCCGGAGGTTCTGCCTCCGGCGTTTTTGTTTGCGCCCGCCGCGGCAGTGCTATGCTTCGCGCCTTCGGCGGAGAGGCGGGCATGAAGCGACGGTCGGCGCTCATAGGCTCTTTGGCAGCCATAGCCACGGCGACATCCGCGAGAGCGGAGACGCCGGTCGATCTTCAGCTTGTCCTGGCCGTCGACGTCTCGCGCTCCATCGACGAGGTCGAAGCGGAACTGCAGCGGCGGGGCTATGTCGAAGCCCTGACCAACGACCGCGTGATCGACGCCATCCTCTCCGGCGAGCACAAGCGCATTGCCGTCTGCTACACCGAATGGGCGGGCACGCACTATCAGGTCGTCGTGCTCGACTGGACCGTGATTGACAGCGCCGGCGCGGCCCGACGCTTCGCCGAGAAGCTTTCCGAAGCGCCACGCATCTCGCAAAGCTGGACCGCAGTCGGCGCCGCGCTTGCGCATGCCGGTCAGCGCTTCGAGAACTCGGGATTACTCCCAAAGCGCCGCGTCATCGACATCTCGGGCGACGGCCGTACCAACGACGGCCCGGCGGCCGAGATCATTCGCGACAGGCTGGTATCGCAGGGCATCGTGGTGAACGGCCTGCCGGTCATGATGAACCGCACCAACTTCGGCCGGCCACCCGACCTCACCCTCGACAAGTACTACGAGGAGAGCGTCATCGGCGGTCCGGGCTCGTTCATGATCGTGGCCGACAATTTCGATCATTTCGGCCGAGCGGTGCGGACCAAGCTGGTACGCGAGATTTCCGACGCCGGCGGGCCGCGCCGCTCCTCGCCCGCCTGACGGGCTTTCCGCACGAATCTTGCCAATTTTACTTGGCCGGAGAGGGTTGAAGCCGCATCATCCGCGCCGCGACGGATTCTACGAACGGAGCCCTTTCGATGCTGGCCAACGACCCGGTCACCCAGGCGCGGATCGACCTCACTACCGCCCTGCGCGCGGCAGCGCGTCACGGCTTGAACGAGGGCGTCTGCAACCATTTCAGCATGACCGTGCCCGGCCGCGAGGATCTCTTCCTCGTCAATCCGCAGGGGCTGCACTGGTCCGAAATCACGCCATCCGACATCGTCATGGCCGACGGCGAGGGCAATGTCATCGAAGGCAAATACGACGTCGAACCGACCGCCTTCTACATTCACGCCCGCATCCATGCCGGCAACCCGCGCGCCAAGGTCGTGCTGCACACCCACATGCCCTACGCGACGGCCCTGACCTCGATCCAGGACGGACGCATCGAGATGTGCACCCAGAACGCCTTTCGCTACTGGGATCGTATCGCCTACGACGAAAAGTACGGCGGCGTCGCCCTGTCGAACGACGAGGGAGAACGGATGTGCCGCGCCATGGGCGACAAGGACATCCTCTTCCTGCGCAACCACGGCGTCATCGTTTCGGGGCCGACCGTTGCCCAGACCTACGACGACCTTTATTACCTCGAGCGCGCCGCGATGGTGCAGGTGCTGGCCATGCAGACCGGCCGGCCACTGCACAATATCGACGACGCGATGGCCGAGCATACAGCCCGGCAGATCGCAGGCGAGGCCCAGCAGGCCTTCCTGCACTTCGAGTCGCTGAAGCGCATGCTCGATCGGGACGAACCCGGGTGGAGCAGGCTCGCGGCGGCCTAGGGTATTTGGGGGACAGGATGCGTATTGCCGCCACTCTCGTTGCACTCTCGACGCTGGGGCTCGTCGATCCGGTAATGGCACAGGGCTACGGCGCCGTCGGTGCGGGGCCGAAGCTCGGCGAACTCGAAGTCAGGGTCTACCAGAAGATCCCCAAAGCCAAGGTGGCGGTGCAGCTCACCTCGGATACCCACCTCTCCCGCGAGCTGCGCCGGCAGGTGATGATCCGCCTGCAGAACCGCGGCAACGAAGTCGGCTTCTCCGGCGGCAACATCATGCGCATGGATGTGAGCTACTTCGACCTGATGGGCGGCAGCGACCAGCGCACGGAAGGCACGATCGGCGGACAGCCCTATTACGCCGAGCCGGGCGCCAATCCGCGCCAGACCCTGCCGGCCAATCCGATCGGCCGTTACGACGGCAAGACGCCCTCGACCTCCGGCCCGACCCTGCGCATTTCGCTGACGCTCTACGAAGCGAACACGGGCAAGGTGCTGTGGCTGGCCACCGGCTCCTGCGTCACGCAGTCCAGCAATGCCCAGCGCGCCGGCGAGGCGATGATCAACAACATGTTCGACAACGCCGACAACAACCGCGTCGGCGACGCCGGCTGCCCGCTCTAACCACTACACAAGACATTGCAAAGGAAACGTCATGCCGCGTCTGGCTCCGCTTGACCTGAACAAACTCACGCCCGATCAAAAGCAGGTGGCCGATGCCATCTTGGGCGGACCGCGCGGCGGTTTGCGCGGACCGTTCGAGCCCTGGCTGCGCAGCCCGGTGCTGGCGGACCGGGCGCAGAAGCTCGGCGAGTACTGCCGCTTCAACAATTCGCTGCCCAAGGATCTCTCGGAGCTGGCGATCTGCCTGGTCGGCCGCCACTTCAAGGCGCAGTTCGAGTTCTACGCCCATGCGCGGCTCGCCAAGGAGGCAGGCCTCTCTGCCGATATCGTCGAGGCGATCCGCGTGCGCGCCACACCGCCCTTCAAGCGCGATGTCGAGAAAGTGATCTACGACTTCGTCACCGAGTACCTCGAGACCAACCGGGTCGCTGCCGCCAACTACAAGCGCGCCATCGACGCCTTCGGCGAACAGGGCGTCGTCGATCTGGTCGGCGTCTGCGGCTACTACATGCTGGTCTCCATGACGCTCAACGTCTTCGAGGTGCCGCTGCCGCCGGGCGAGCCCGATCCGCTGGCGTAAGGCCGCATGGATTTCGCGAACTTCGCTCTCTTCTTCGCGGCGGCGCTGGCAATTGCGATATCGCCGGGGCCGGGCTTGCTCTATGTCGCCGCCCGCACGCTCGCGGGCGGCCGCAACGAGGGTTTGGCGTCGAGCTTCGGCACCGGGCTCGGCGGACTTGTCCATGTCGCAGCCGGCGCCATCGGCGTTTCCGCGCTGGTGCTGGCGAGTGCCGAAGCCTTTGCGGTACTGAAGATCGCAGGCGCGATCTATCTCGTCTGGCTGGGCTACAAGAGCTTCCGCGAGTCCGCCATCGCCATCGACGCCAAGGTCACGACAACCGGCGCAATGCGCGCCTTTCGCGAAGGCATCGTCGTCGAGGCGCTGAACCCCAAGACGGCGGCCTTCTTCCTGGCGTTCCTGCCGCAGTTCGTCGATCCGTCGGTCGGCCCGGTGTGGCTGCAGTTCGTCGTGCTGGGCCTGATCTCCGTCACGCTCAACACAGCCGTCGATGTCGTGGCGACTTTCCTCGCGGCCCGCGCGCGGGACGCGGCCGTCTCCCGCCCCGGCCTGCTGCGTCGCCTGCGCCAAGGTGCCGGCGTCGCCATCGCGTCGCTGGGCCTCGCGCTTTTTCTCGCGCGGCGGCCCGCCTCCCTTTAGGAGCCGCTACTCCTCGAAGATCGCGACGGCGCGGGTCCAGCCCGCCGACGCGCCGCGGATCTTGTGCGGGAAGCAGGCGATGGTGAAGCCGTCGCCCGGCAGCGATTCGAGATTGTGCAGCTTCTCGAGATGGCAATAGCCGATATCGCGCCCTGCCTTGTGACCTTCCCAGATGATCGAGGGATCGTGGTCCTTGGCCCATCTCTGGGCCGTGAAATAGAACGGCGCGTCCCAGCTCCAGGCATCCGTGCCGGTGAGCCGCACGCCCTTCTCCAGAAGATAGATCGTCGCGTCATAGCCCATGCCACAGCCGGCGTTCACGTAGTCGTTGTTGCCGTAGCGCGAGCCGGCGCGCGTGTTGACCACGACGATTTCGAGCGGCTTCAGCTCGTGGTTGATGCGCTTCAGCTCCTCTTCGACTTCCTTGGCCGTGATGACATGGCCATCGGGCTTGTCGCGGAAGTCGAGCTTCACGCCGGGTTGAAAGCACCATTCGAGCGGCACTTCGTCGATGGTGATGGCGCGCTCGCCCTTGTTCATCGTCGGATGGAAATGATACGGCGCGTCGAGATGTGTGCCGTTGTGCGTCGAGAGGTTGACGGTTTCGACCGCCCAGCCCTGGCCGTCGGGCAGGTCTTCCTTCTTGAGACCGGGAAAGAAGCCCGCGATCTGCGCCGCGGTGTTTTCGTGCTTGTGATACTGGATCTTCGGTCCGAACGGTTCGGGATCGGAGATCACGTCGTTCTCGAGATAGATCGAGAGGTCGACAAAACGGCGGGGCATGGCGGTCTCCTTGTCGTCAGGGACCAGTGAGCGCACTCAGGATCGAGTGGGTCAGCAGCTTGCCGATGCACTTCTGGCCGAAATCGTTGAGGTGCAGCCCGTCGAGCTGCACGAACTGGGCGTAGGGCATGCCGTCCTCGTACCAGGACTGCATGATGTCGTAGCGACGGAAGAGACCCGCGGCATAGTCCTTGGCCGCGTCGGCCATCACCTTCTCGTAGGCTTCCTTGTCGGGTGCCGCCACGACGGCCGGCACATACTGCAGGTTCATCAGCACGAAGTCGGCGCCCAGCGACTTGCCGAGGGCGAGGCCGCCGCGCAGCGTCTTGTCGAACTTGTCCAGCGGCATGTGCCGGATCGCGGCATTGGTGCCGGTCTGCCAGATCACCAGCGATGCCGGATTGTGCTGCATCTCCGCGCGCATGCGCGCAGCCATCTCCTCGACGTCCTGCCCGCCGATGCCGCGATTGATCACCTCGATATCGACGCCGGGCAGGGCCTTCTCCAGGCCGATGCGCAACTGCGTGGGATAGGCGAACGCCGGATTGGAGGCGCCATAGCCGGACGTCGACGACGAACCCAGGGCAATGATGCGCAACTGCTTGCGCTCGGCGAGGGCCTTGCGCGCTACCGGCAACGGTGCGCCGAGCTCAAGCAACTCGGGCTTGGCGCGGCAAAGCTTCATTGATTGCGCGAAGGCCGGCGAAACCGCCAGACCTGCGGTCATCAACAGAAGGAGAAGAAGGATCGGCCTCACTTGTAGGCCTCGGCGAGGGGGCGCCGGCGTGCCGACGCGCTCGGCCCCCCGCCCTTGGACCAGGCAGCGAGATAGGCGGCCAGACACATAATCGCGATGCCCCCAATGCTCACGATAATCTGCGACAAGATCGAATCTTCATAGTAGCCGACGATCACCTGGCCGCTCAGCGCCAGAAAAGTGCCGATGCAGAATATAAGTAACGATGCCTCACCGCATCTGCGAAGTGGCTGCCAGATCGGCCAGCGGAGGCTGGGCGCATCGATCGGCACCGCCAGCCGGACCAGCCAGGCCACGGCCAGGAAATGCAGGAACCTCAGGACGTCGATGTTGGTCTTGTCGATCGGATAGATCAGCCTCCCGACCCAGTGTGGGACCAGCCGCTCCAGCGGATTATAGTGCCAGGACAAGGAGATAAAGGCCGCGAACAGAATGAACGCGATGGCCAGGGTGGTCAGTAGCCCTCTGAAACGGTCCAGCCAGGCAAGCTTGGGACCCAGAACCGCGCAGGCCGCCCCGACATGGAACACGACCTGCCAGGCCATGGGATTGAAGTACCAGACCTTCTCGTCCGGATAGGCGGGCAGGTTCCAGTTGTAGTGGCACGTCGCCGCATAGAGGCCGACCGAGACCGCGATCACGGCGAACGGCCAGCGCACGACCAGGGGCAATACCAGAGGAAAGGCCGCCAGCAAGACAATATAGAGCGGCAATACGTCGAGATTGACCGGCCGGAACTTCAGCAGCGCCGCCTCGAGAATCGCGCGATAGGGATTCTGCCCCAGGCCCAGCAGTTCCATTTCCTCGATCAGCGTCGGCGTATCGCGCGCGATGGAGACCCAGGCGATCTGCGCCGAGAAGGCCACGAACAGCAGGATGTGGGCGACATAGAGCTGCCAGACCCGACGGTAGATGCGGGCGGCAGCGCGTGTCCACCCCTCCTGCTCCATCATGCGGCTGTAGGCGATCACGGCGGTGTAGCCCGAGATGAAGACGAAGATCTCGGTCGCGTCGCTGAAGCCGTAATTGCGGACAGTCAGCCAGCTCACGATGTTGGTCGGGATGTGGTCGAGAAAGATGAACCACAGCGCCAGCCCGCGGAACAAGTCGAGACGGATGTCGCGAACGGAAGCACCGGCCATGGTCTATTGGTACCGCAGGCAAAACGGCTGCGCTACGCTTCGCCGTGGAGGAACGAATGACCAAGACCCCCCTGCTTCTCGTACCCGGCGTGCTGTGCTCGCCCCGCCTGTTCGCCGCGCAGGTCGCGGCCCTCGAGGGCGAGGCCGAGATCGTCGTGCCCGACTGGCGTCGGGCGCCGCTTTCGATCTGGGACACCTGGGAGACAGCCGCACGCTGGGTGATCGATCAGATGCCTGCGGAGAAGTTCGCGCTGGCGGGTCTGTCGCTCGGCGGCATGCTGGCCGTCGAGATCATGCAGTTTGCCGCCGATCGCGTAACCAAGCTCGCCTTGCTCGACACCGGCATGCGCAGCCAGAACGAAGCGGAGCGCGCGGTGCGTCGCGCCCGCATCCGGCTCGCCGACGAAGGCCGCTTCGAGCTCGTCCTCGGCATGCAGATGACGCGCTTCATTCCGGCCTATCGCCTGCCCGACAAGCCGCTGGTCGACGAGGTGATGACGATGTGCGGCGAAATCGGCGTCGAGATCTACAAGCGCCAGGAAGAGCTGGCCGCGATCCGCGTCGATCGGCGCCCCGATCTGCCGCGCATCAAATGCCCGACGATCGTGGTGTGCGGACGCGACGATGCGGCAACGCCACTGTTCCTCTCCGAAGAGATGGCCAAGGCCATTCCGGCGGCTGCACTCGTCGTCGTCGAGCAGTGCGGGCATCTCGTCACCATGGAGAAGCCCGAGGAGACCAACCAGATCCTGAAGTTCTGGCTCAGCCGATGATCTTCTTCTCGCGCAACGCCGCCACTTCGGCGACGCTGTAGCCCGCTATCTCGCGCAGCACCGGGTCCGTGTGCTCGCCCAGCGCCGGCGGCGGGCGCGTGTCGTCTACCGGCGTGTCGGAGAAGTGGTAGTTGGAGGCGATCAGCGGCACGTCGCCGACGCGTGTGTGCTTGTAGGTCTTCAGCATGCCGCGGCGCTTCACTTCGGGCTCGTCCAGCGCCTCCTTCATGGTGCGGATCGGGCCGGCCGGCAGGTGACGCAGCTTGTGCGCCCAGTTCTCCTTGGTATCGGTCTTCAGCACCTCTTCCATCAGCCGCGTCAGTTCGGGCTTGTTGGCGACCCGGTTGGCCACGGTGTTGAAGCGTGGATCGGTCAGCCATTCAGGATGGCCGAGCGCCTTGCAGGTGTCGCCGAACAGCTTCTGGTTGGCGACGGCCATGTAGATCTTGCCGTTGCTGGTCTCGAACGAGCTGTTGGGCGCCGACGCGAAATGGCCGTTGCCGGCGCGCCTGGGCTGCTCGCCGCCGATCAGATAGTAGGAGCCCATGTTGCCGAGGCTGGCGAGCGCGGTGTCGTAGAGCGCGAGATCGACATGCTGGCCCTTGCCGGTGTCGCGCCGCGCGTAGAGCGCCGCGTTGACGGCGGCCGTCGCGTGGATCGCCGTCATCGTATCGACAATGGCGATGGCGTGGCGCAGCCCTTCGCCGTTGGCCTCGCCGTTCACGCTCATCATGCCCGATTCGGCCTGTAGGACGGGGTCGTATCCTGGCCGATCCGAAAGCGGCCCGGTCTGGCCGTAGGCCGAGATCGAGAGATAGATCAGCTTTGGATATTTCGCGTGCAGGCTCGGATAGTCGAGGCCGTATTTCTTCAGCACGCCCGGCCGGAAGTTCTCGACCATCACGTCGGCCGAAGCGAGCAGCCGATGCACGACGTCCTGGCCCTCGGGCTTGGCGAAATCGAGCGTCACGCTCTTCTTGCCTCTATTGTAGGTCATGAAGAAGTGGCTCTCGCCCTGCTCGCCGCCGGCCCGCGGGCCGGCGCCCTTGCGCGTGTCGTCCCCGCCATCGGGGTTTTCGATCTTGATGACCTCTGCCCCCATGTCGGAGAGCATTTGGGTGCACATGGGACCTGCGATCACGCGGGAGAAATCGATAATGCGAATGCCGTCGAGCGGCGGACGACCAGATGTTGCCATGGCTGCAAGGTAGGACTGCGGGCATCGCGCTGTCCATGTGCGAGCGTTTCGTTAAACTGCAATGCCATGAGTAATTTCCGCATGCCGCTGTCTCGCCGCAGCTTCTTCGCCCTTCCCGTTCTCGCCGCTCTGCCGACCTCGAACGCCCTTGCGCAGGCCGAAACTTTCCCCGCCAAAGCGATCCGCATCATCGTGCCGTTTGCGCCAGGCGGATCGGGCGACATCACGGCGCGGCTCGTCGGCAAGTACATCGAAGACAAGACTGGCCAGCCCTTCGTGGTCGAGAACAAGCCAGGCGCCAACGGCATCGTCGGTGCACTTTCAGTGAAGTCGGCGCCGCCGGATGGCTACACGCTGATGCTGGCGACGACTTCGACCAACGCCGCGAACATCCACATGTACAAAAATCCGGGTTACGACCCGGAGAAGGATTTCCAGGTCGTCGGCATCATCGGCTCGAGCGGCGCCTTCCTCGTGGTGCCGGCCGACAGCTCCTACAAGACGCTGGCCGACCTGCTGGCCTACGCCAAGGCCAATCCCGGCAAACTGAACTTCGGCTACTTCAACGCAAGTTCGCAGGTGCCGGCCGAAGTGCTGGCCAAGCGCGCCGGCGTCGAATGGCAGGGTGTCGCCTACAAGGCCATCGGCACTGCCTGGAGCGACCTCTATGCCGGCAACATCCAGTTCATGTTCGTCGACCTCACTGCCGGTCGCAGCCAGGTCGTGGCCGACAAGGCACGGCCGCTCGCCGTTACCTTGCCGGCGCGCAGCCCGCTCTATCCCAATCTGCCGATCCTGGCGGAGACCTTCCCCGGCTTCACCAGCACGGGCTTCTTGGCCATCGCGGTGCCGAAGGCGACCCCCAAACTTGTTCAGGAACGCCTGAACGCACTGATCAACGAAGCGATCACCTCGCCCGCAATTGCCAAGCGCCTGGCCGAGGAATTCGCCCTTAATTCCCGCGCGCTCACCCTGGAGCAGTGCGCGCAACAGGATCGCGACGAGCGCGCCAAATGGGCCGAGTATGTGAAGATCGCTCGGATCGAGCCGCAGTAGGCAAGCCACGAGGCCCGCGATCCGATCGCCTCATTCCTTAGGTCGCAGCAGGTTCAGCATGTCGACCGGCAGCGGGAAGACGATCGTCGAGCTCTTCTCGCCCGCAATGTTGCTCAAAGTGCCGAGGTAGCGGAGCTGCATGGACTGCGGGTTGCGGGCCATAATGTCACCGGCCTGAACCAGCTTCTCGGCAGCCTGCAACTCGCCTTCAGCGTCTATGATCTTGGCACGACGCAGACGCTCGGCCTCGGCCTGGCGCGCGATGGCGCGCACCATCTTCTCGTCGAGGTCGATATGCTTCAGCTCGACGTTGGAGACCTTGATGCCCCAGGCGTCGGTCTGCTCGTCGAGAATGCGCTGGACGTCGGCGTTCAGCCGGTCGCGCTCGGCCAACATCTGATCGAGCTCGTGCTGCCCCACGACCGAGCGCAGCGTGGTCTGCGCGAGCTGGCTGGTCGCCTGGTCGAATGCCTCGACTTGGATGATCGCTCGCTCGGGGTCGAGCACGCGATAATAGACCACGGCATTGACGCGTACCGAGACATTGTCGCGCGAGATGACGTCCTGCGGCGGCACGTCGAGCACACGGGTGCGCAGATCGACCCGCACCATGCGCTGCACCACCGGGATGACCAGGATCAGACCTGGCCCCTTGACCGCCTGCAGGCGGCCCAGCGTGAAGACAACGCCGCGCTCGTATTCGAGCAGGACGCGGATCGACATGGCCATGATGGTCACGATCGCCGCGACCGGCAGCAGCCAGGTGAAGATTTCGACGATCTGCATGATCATTGTGTTTTCTCCCCGATCCGGCCGACGTGGAGAGTGAGGCCGTCGCGACGATCGACCCGCACGCGCGTGCCGGCGCCGAGCGGCTGGCTGGCGCGCGCCGACCAGATCTCGCCGTGCACGCGAATACGGCCGCGACCGCCTTGCTCGCCGGCCTGCCAGTCGAGCACTTCGCCTTCCAGACCGATCATCTGCTCGGCGCCGGTCACCACCTTGCGCCGGCGGACGCGCATGATCATGCCGACCAGCCCGAACAACAGCAGAGCGTTGGTCGCTACGGCCGCAATCAGCACCGGCCAGGCGACGGAGAGGTCGATGTCGGCGCCGGCCGGATCGAACAGGAACAGCCCGCCGAGCAGGAAGGCGACGGCGCCGCCCACACCCAGCACGCCGAAGCCTGCCAGGAAGACCTCTGCCACCATCATCGCCAGACCGGCGACCAGCAACGCCACACCGGCGAGGTTGAGCGGCAGGACCGACAGCGCCATCAAACCCACGACCAGGCAGATCGCCCCGACGACACCGGGGGCAATGTGTCCGGGGCTCATGAACTCGAAGATGATGCCGTAGACGCCGATCATCAGGAGGATAAAGGCGACGTTGGGATCGGTCAGAACGGCCAGCACCCGCGCCTTCCATCCCTGCTCGACGACGACCAGCCGTGCATGCCGCGTCGCCAGCACGTGCTCGCCGTCGCTGGTGCGCACCCGCCGGCCGTCGACGCGATCCAGCAGATCGGCGACGCTCGTGGCCAGCAGGTCGACCACTCTTTCACGCTCGGCCTCCTCGGCGGTGAGGGTCGCCGCATCGCGTACCGCTTTCTCCGCCCAATCGGCGTTGCGACCGCGCATCTGCGCGAGGCTGCGCAGATAGGCCACCGCGTCGTTGGTGATCTTGCGCTCCATGGCGCCGCCGGCCGCACCTTCGCCTTCCTTGGGTTTCTCCGGCTGCGGCGATATCGGCGGCGCTCCCATCTGCACCGGCGTCGCCGCGCCAAGATGTGTGCCCGGCGCCATGGCCGCGAGATGAGCGGCATAGCTGATGTATGTCCCTGCGCTTGCCGCACGCGCGCCGCTTGGCGCAATGAAGACGACGACGGGAATGGGCGAGGCAAGGATCGCCTGGATGATGTCGCGCGTCGCCGTCACCAAGCCACCCGGCGTATCGAGGCGCAGCACAATCAGCCCCGCTCGGGCCGCACGCGCCTGCGCGAACGCCTCGTCGATCAGGTGGACGGTGCCGACGCCGATCGCGCCCTTGACGTCGACCACGACGACCGGTGCGGGCTCGGCCCGACCGGACATGCCGCCCCCCGACTCAGATTGCGCAAAAGAGAGCGCGACCGAGCCGATGACGCACAACAGGCCAAGAATACCGGCGAGTCGCAAACGCATCGTCGCCTCCGCGGCCATCATCGATCTCCGTGAACCGACCGCAGCGTTACGGTAATCTTCACGGCCACAGGGCGACAAGCGAATTTGGCGACCGTGCCTCAGCGCGCTCGGTTCAGCCGGTCGTGTCGTGCGCGGATCTCTGGCGGCCAGGTGCCCTTGATATAGGCGAGGATGGCTGCGATGTCGGCATCGCTGAGCTGCTCCCCAAACGCCGGCATGTCGGTCTCGTACCCTGGCGGATAGGCGGCCGGGCCGAGCTTGGTCGTGCGGAACAGGTCGATATCGGGATGATGCCAGGTGTGGCCCGACGCATCGTGCGGTGGCGCGGGCAGCCGGCCGTTGGGCAACCGCTTCTGCCAGTTGGGCTGCCCCTCCAGGTTGGCGCCGTGGCAGGAGGCGCAGGCTTCGGCATAGAGGCGCCGGCCCGTCTCGGTCTGGCGGCGGTCGGTCGGATCGATCCGGAGACCGTCCGTCGCCCCGAGAACGCCATAGAGTGTCCCCGCTGCAATCGCGGCAATGCCGGCGGCTGCCGATATTCTCCAAACGCGTCGCATGTTACTGGCCTTCTTCTTTTTCGCCCGGCCTGTCGTCGCGCGGGGCGATCTGCGGCCAGCATTCCTGTTCGAGGCAAGCGACCTGCACGACGCGACCGGAGCCGCGGCAAGTCACCTCGTAGAGCGTGACCGATGCGGACATTTCCTTCGGCACGATCCTCGCCGGGCTGCAGCCCAGCCTGTCGAGGACCACCCGAAGCTCGCGGTCGCTCGCGCTTGCCGTGTCGGCCGCGGCCCAGGCAGCGGCGGCCATCGCCACCGCTGCCAGAGACCGGCTCACTTGTTCTTGTCCATCGAGGTGATGGTGATGGCGCCGTTCACGCGATCGGCCTCGAACTTGACCTTGTCGCCGGCCTTGACCTTGTCGAGCATGGCGGGATCGGACACGCGGAAGACCATGGTCATTGCATCCATGTCGAGATTCTTGATGGGCCCGTGCTTCACCGTGATTTTGCCTGCTGCCTTGTCGACCTTTACGACCTCGCCGCTTACCGAAGGATTCCCAGCGAAAGCCGTTCCCGCAGCCAGCAACACGGCAACCATGGCCGATACGAACATTCTGATCATCGGACGCTCCTCTACTGGACAGTGATGGTGCCGAACATGCCGGCCTCGCGATGGCCGGGGATCAGGCACGAAAAGTCGAACTTGCCCGCCTTGGTGAACTGCCAGACGATCTCGCCGGTTCCCTTGGGTTTCAGACGCTTCGCGTTGGGATCGTCGTGCTCCATGTCGGGGTTCTTCTCCATTTCCTTCATGTGCTTGAGATTCTCTTCGACGGTGCCGACCACGAACTCATGGTCGAGGACACCGTTGTTGCGCAGCTGAAAGCGGACCTGCTCGCCGCGGCGCACCGTGAGCGTGTCGGGCTGAAACAGCATCTTGCCGTCGGACTCGCGCATCACGACCTGGACGATGCGCGCCGGTTTCTTGGGATCGCCCGGCTTTCCGTAAGCCGTCTCAGCTCCGTGGCTGTGGCCAGGATCGGCCCAGGCCGCCGTCGAGAGCAAAGCCGTCGCGACACCGGTCGCCAGCACAGCGAGAAGTTTCATCGTTGCCTCCTTGTTGAACATCATTTTTTGGAACATCACTTGTGACTGCCGTGGCCGTTCGGCTTGACGACGCGCAGCGTCTCGCCGGGCTTTGCCTTGGGAGCCGCACCGGTCGCCGGAACAGGCGCGCGCGTGGTTGCCGGCGCGGGCCCCTTCCATTCCCAGGCGACCGTGCCGGGCGGGTGCTGGTACCAGCCGGGATCCTTGTAATCGCCAGCGGCCAGCCCCTCGCGAACCTTGAGGACGGTGAACATGCCGCCCATCTCGACCGCCCCGAACTGGGCGAAGCCCGTCATCATGGGCAAGGTGTTGTCGGGGAGCTGCATTTCCATCTCGCCCATGTCGGCCATGCCGGCGCTGCCCATCGGCATGTAGTCGGGCACGAGCTGCTTCATCTGCCGTGCGAAGGTGCGCTTGTTGACTCCGATGAACGTCCGGAGGTCGTGTCCCATCGCGTTCATCGTGTGGTGCGACTTGTGGCAGTGGAGCGCCCAGTCGCCCGGATAGATCGCGTCGAACTCGTAGGCCCGCATCCCGCCGACCGGGATGTCGATCGTCACTTCGGGCCAGCGCGCCTCGGGCCGTACCCAGCCGCCGTCGGTGCAGGTCACCTCGAAGTCGTAGCCATGCATGTGGATCGGATGATTGGTCATGGTGAGATTGCCGACCCTCACGCGCACGCGATCGCCCTTTGCGACCACCAGCGGATCGATGCCCGGAAACACCCGCGTGTTGAACGTCCACATGTTGAAGTTGGTCATCTCCGCGACCTTCGGGACATAGTTGCCCGGCTCGATGTCGTAGGCGGAGAGCAGGAACACGAAGTCGCGGTCGACCCTGTGCAATTTCGGATCGCGCGGATGGACCACGAAGAAGCCCATCATGCCCATCGCCATCTGCACCATCTCGTCGGCATGCGGGTGGTACATGAAGGTCCCGCTCTTCTTCAGCTCGAACTCGTAGACGAAGGTCTTGCCGGGCTTGATGTGCGGCTGCGTGAGGCCACCAACGCCATCCATGCCGCAGGGCAGGAGCTGGCCGTGCCAGTGGATGGTCGTGTGCTCGGGCAGGTGGTTGGTGACGAAGATCCGCACCTTGTCACCCTCCACCGCCTCGATGGTCGGGCCGGGGCTCTGGCCGTTGTAGCCCCACAGCCGGGCGATCATGCCCGGGGCCATCTCGCGCTCCACCGGCTCGGCGACGAGATGGAATTCCTTCCAGTCGCCGTTCTGCCGCCACGGCAGCGTCCAGCCGTTCAGGGTGACTACCGGCTGGTAGTCCGGTCCGCTCGTCGGATAGAGCGGCGGCTGCATGGTGTTGGTCGTGACCCGGGGCGCCTCGGGGATCGACTGCGCCTGTGCGCGTCCGCTGATCGCGCTGGCGCCCAGCAGGGCAAGGCCCGAAGCCCCGACGAGATCGCGTCTTGAAAGAGTCATGGTCTGCTCCCTGGATCAGAGGCCGAGTGGCAGGGTTTCGGGGGGTGGGGTGGTGTTGATGACACCGGAGGGCGGCACGGTTCCGCCAACGATCAACGCTGCCTGCAGGTCGGCGATGGCGAGGTGGAAGTCGCGCAACGCGTTCAACGCCGCGACATTGGCGGATATGCGGTCGCGCTCCTCGACGAGGACTTCGAAGACATCGACCAGCATGCCGTTGTAGCGCAGCAGAACCTCCGAAGAGATTTGCCGGCGCAGGGGCAGGATGCGCGTCTGGTAGTAGCGCGCGATGTCGTAGGTCGCGCGATAGGTCGAATAGGCAAGGCGAGCCTCCGACCGTGCATTCACCGATCGCTCGACAAGCCGGTTGATCGCCCGCATGTAGATCTCGCGCGCCGTCGTCACCCGCGCTTCGCCGGTGTCGAAGACGGGAATGACGATGCCGAGCTCCAGACCGTAGCGGTTCTTCGACGATTGCTTGCCCTCGTCGTTGGTCTCGAGTTCGTTGCGATAACCCAGGCCAAGCTCGAGGAAGGACATGTAGCGCGTGGCTTCGACGAACCCGACCGACTTGGCCAAGGTCACGATCTCGTAGCGCAGGATGATCAGGTCGACTCTTCGCCGCATGGCCTCGACCTCGACGTCGGCCAGGTTGTCGGGCGCGGCCGGCAGGACCGGCAGTCTCGACGGCAGCTTGTAGTCGAGGTCGCTGCCCCACAGGCCCATGATGCGATTGAGCGCTTCCCGTTCGCGCTTCTCGGCAAGCCGCGCCTGCGCGACCTGTGCGCTCAGTTCGGCATAGAAGGTCGTGACCCTCGCCTGATCGAGCTTATTGGCAGCACCGGTTTCGCCGAGCTGCTTCATCATGTTGGCCGAGGCGTCGGCGGTCTGACGGGCCTGTTCGAGCAGCGCGAGCTGCTGGCGGGCCGCCACCGCCCGCACATAGGCGCGCCGCGCATCCACCGACAGGCTCAACGTCGTGGCAACGGCGCGATAGCGGGCTTCCTCGAACTCGCGCTTCGCGATCTCGGACTTGCGCGGCAGCGTGGCGAAAGCCAGCAGATTGCCGACGAGCTGGAAGCCGACTTCGGCAAAGCCGCTGGGGCCGAAGACCCGCGATACGGTGAGCGCCGGATTGGGCGGCAAGGTCGCCTGGACGTACTCCGCCTCGGAGATGCCAAGGTCGTTGTAGGCGGCCTGCAGGCCGCGATTGTTGAGGAGGGCAATCTGGACCGCCGTATCTTCGCTCAGCGGCTCGGACAGCAGCGCCTGCACACGCTCGCGAGCCCGTTGCGTCGCTTCGACCGAGGAAAGTTTGACGGCATCCTTGCCGATCTCGCGGCGCACATTATCGGTGACCGGCGACATGCCGCCATCCGCCGTGAACTTCGCGCAACCGCCCGCCAGCAGGCCGACGAGAACCGTGGCCGTAACCTTGGAAAGCATGGTCATGGCGTCCGTCCCGCGCCGGGCGCGACGCCGTCGTTCAGCTCGCGCCAGGGCTTCAGGCCGACCGGCACATGCGATGCCGTTCCCGTCATGACCGGCTGGTATGGCGCAGCGACGATGGGGGCCTCGGGGCTGGTCGGCCCGGTCGGCGACAGCTCCTCCAGAGGCGGCGAGTTGCAGGCGGCAACGCCAAAGGCAAGCGCCAGGAATGGCAGATACTTCATAGGCAACGATCCGAACCAAGGTTGACCGACAGACAGGCAGTCGCGTTCCGGCCGCTCACGCGGCGCGGAGATCACCTGAGTTCGCGCAGATCGAGTGTCTGAACGGACGAATCCAAAAACTCACGGCCAGACACGCGCTTTCCGCGCGTACTCAGGTCAGCCGAGTTTGGGAGGTCGTTCGGTGCGGCCGCTCAAGCGGCCTACGAGCAGATCGGTCAGGCTGACGATACGGAGTCCGTGAACCTGCAAGGTTCCGATGGAATCCACCGGCGTGGCCGCAAGGGCGGCATGGCAGGCGATGTTGCAGCAGTTGTTCGATGCGTGATCCGGCGCCTGATCCCTGGGACAGGGGGCGGCATCGCCGTCGATCTTGCCCGCTTCATCGGACGAAGCCTGGTGCTCCGTCGCACTCTGCTGATCGTGCGAATGATGGGCCGACGGCTCGGAGTAAGACGAACCAGCGGAACGCCCGTCGTGGCGCCCTTCATGGGCAGAGGCCGTTCCCGCAGCCACGACGAATCCCACCACCGCGAGGAATAGAACTCGCATCAGGAGGTTCAAGGGATTGGCCAATCGCATGGAGCACAAAATGTCCATCGTCTCCGGTCTTGTCAATCGCACTGACGACGAAGTGGGCACCTAACCCCTGCAGGGTATAGGTCGATGCCCAGATCAACGACGACGATTGTCGAGAACTTCCAGAAGCTCGTCGATCTTGGTCTGGCGTTCACGCGTCGAACCCGCATGAAAGGCATGCGCCACGCAATGTCGCAGATGGTCGCCGAGCGTTTCCTGCTCGACTTTATCGAGGGCGGCACGTACGGCGCGGACCTGCGTGATCACGTCGATGCAGTAGCGATCTTCCTCGATCATGCGGGCAACGCCGCGCACCTGGCCTTCAATGCGGCTGAGCCGTGCCAGCTGCGACTTCTTGAGCTTTTCGTCCATGGCTTGAAATATACCCCCGCAGGGTATAGATCGCAAGTCATGGAACACGATTGCTGTCAGCCTGGCCATCACCATCCCCATGGCGCCGACAGGACGGCGACGGATCCCGTCTGCGGCATGACGGTGAAGATTGCCACGGCCAAACACACGACGGTGCACGACGGCAAGACCTACTATTTCTGCAGCCCCAAGTGCCTGCGGAAATTCACGGCGGAGCCGCTGCGCTACCTGAAGCCGGCCGAGACGCGACAGGCTCCGGTCGCGCCCGGTACGATCTTCACCTGCCCCATGCACCCGGAAATCCGGCAGGTCGGCCCCGGAAGCTGCCCGATCTGCGGCATGGCCCTGGAGCCGGCCGAAGTCTCGCTCGATGGCGGCCCCAGCGAAGAGCTGACCGACATGACGCGACGCCTGTGGGTCGGTCTCGTACTCGCCGTTCCCGTCGTGGTCCTGGAGATGGGCGGCCACCTCACCGGCCTGCACATGCTGATCGGCCAGAAGCTCTCGAGCTGGCTGCAATTCGCCCTGGCGACGCCGGTTGTGTTGTGGGCCGGCTGGCCTTTCTTCGTGCGCGGCTGGCAGTCGCTCAAGACGCGCAACCTCAACATGTTCACCCTGATCGCGATGGGCACCGGCGTCGCCTGGGCCTATAGCGTCGTGGCCATCGCCCTTCCCGGCCTCTTCCCGCCGGCCTTCCGCGGCGCCGACGGCACGGTTGCGGTCTACTTCGAGGCCGCCGCCGTGATCACCGTGCTGGTCCTGCTGGGCCAGGTGCTCGAGCTGAGAGCCCGCGAACAGACGTCTGGCGCCATCAAGGCGTTGCTCAATCTCGCGCCCAAGACGGCGCGCCGGCTGAAGGACGACGGCACGGACGAGGAAGTCGCCCTCGATATCGTGTCGGTCGGCGATCGCCTGCGCGTGCGGCCCGGCGAGAAGGTGCCGGTCGATGGCGAAGTGATCGAGGGCCGGTCGTCGCTCGACGAGTCGATGGTCACCGGCGAATCCATGCCGGTCACCAAGGAGCAAGGCGCCAAAGTGATCGCGGGCACGCTGAACACCACAGGCAGCTTCGTCCTGCGCGCCGAAAAGGTCGGCCGCGACACCATGCTGTCGCGCATCGTGCAGATGGTCGCCGAAGCGCAGCGCAGCCGCGCGCCGATCCAGCGCCTGGCCGACCAGGTCTCGGGCTATTTCGTTCCCATCGTCATCGTCATCGCTCTCGTGGCCTTCGCCGCCTGGGCTGTCTTCGGCCCCGAACCGAAACTGGCCTTCGGCCTCGTCGCGGCAGTGACGGTGCTGATTATCGCCTGCCCCTGCGCCCTGGGTCTGGCGACGCCGATGTCGATCATGGTCGGTGTCGGCCGCGGCGCCCAGGCGGGCGTGCTGATCAAGAACGCCGAAGCGCTGGAACGCATGGAGCGCATCGATACGCTGGTCGTCGACAAGACCGGCACCCTAACCGAAGGCAAACCCAAGCTGGTGTCGATCGTGCCGGCCACCGGCATCGCCGAGGACAAAGCCCTGCGTCTGGCGGCAGCCGTCGAAACCGCCAGCGAACATCCGCTGGCACTGGCGATCGTCGCCGCCGCGCGCGAACGCAATATCTCGCTGCCGTCCGTGTCCGGTTTCGACTCGCCGACCGGCAAAGGGGCGCTGGGTACGGTCGAGGGCCACAGGATCGTGCTGGGCAATGCCCGCTTCCTTGGCGAGCAGGGTATCGACACGGCTGATCTCGAGCGCGAGGCCGAGCGGCAGCGCGGCGAAGGGGCGACGGCAATCTTTCTGGGAATCGACGACAGGGCCGCCGCGGTGCTGGCCATCGCCGATCCGGTGAAGGAGACGACGCCCGAAGCGTTGCGGGCCCTGGCGGCGGAGAAGGTGCGCGTGGTCATGCTGACCGGCGACAACCGCACCACCGCCGAGGCCGTGGCACGACGGCTCGGCATCACCGAAGTCGAGGCTGAGGTGCTGCCCGACCAGAAGAGCGCCGTGATCGAGAAACTGCGCCGCGAGGGCCGAGTCGTCGCCATGGCCGGTGATGGCGTCAACGACGCGCCGGCATTGGCCGCAGCCGAAGTCGGCATCGCCATGGGGACGGGCACGGACGTCGCCATCGAAAGTGCGGGCGTCACGCTCCTCAAGGGCGACCTGATGGGCATCGTCCGTGCCCGGCGGCTGTCGGAGGCGACGATGGCGAACATCCGCCAGAACCTGTTCTTCGCCTTCGTCTACAATGCCGCGGGCGTTCCGATCGCCGCGGGCATCCTCTACCCGCTCTTCGGAATTTTGCTGTCCCCCATCATTGCGGCAGCCGCCATGGCGCTCAGTTCAGTCAGTGTGATCGGCAACGCGTTGAGGCTGCGGCGTATCAGAATCTGACCGCCGGGCTGCGACAATTCGGAACGGTCGTGTCGCTTTAGCCTTGATCTCCAGTCGCCTGGACAGGAAATTGGCCAAATCATGCGTCTGATCCACCGATCACACCGTGCGGCCAATGCTGTTCGGACCGTGTCGCCGAGCGGCGAGTTGTTTGTCGCCTCGGTGGTGGTGTGCATGATCTTGTCCGCCTTCGGCGATTCCGTCGATCCGTCCCTGTTTGGCGAACTGGGTTTCGAATATGCCCTGTTCGACCTGAGTGGCGAGTTTTCGGTGCTGGCGATGCGACACTGGCACCTGCTGCAGCTCTTTCTGGCTGGCAGCGCGCTGGCGGCAGGCATCATGGTGTTGCGCATCGTCGCCGGCGCCTTCTTCAAGCCGCTTGAGTCCGCGCCACCGCGGGACGCCGAGAAAGTGCCCATCAAGTTCTGACAACGGACTGAAAGCGCCGCCGCCCCTCGCGGGGATGGTGGTTTACGCCTACTCGTTGTTGGAGACTTTTCGTGGAAATCGATTTCTTTTCGGCCGCATTCCTGTCGGCCCTACTCGCTATTGTCCTGATCGACCTCGTGCTGGCGGGCGATAACGCCCTCATCATCGGACTGGTCGCGCGCAATCTGCCCAAGGAGAGCCAGAACAAGGTCATCTTCTGGGGCACTTTCGGTGCCATCGCCATCCGCGCCTTCATGGCGATCATCGTCGTCTACATCCTGGCGGTGCCAGGCTTCATGCTTGCCGGCGGTCTCGCTCTGGTCTGGATCGCCCGCAAGTTGCTGACCCCCGAGGGCGGCGGCCATGAGGAAAGCCACCTCGCCAAGCCGGCCACGACCTTCGCCGGCGCTGTCCGCACCATCGTGATCGCGGATGCGGTGATGGGCGTCGACAACGTGCTGGCGATCGGCGGCGCCGCACACGGCAGCATCCTGCTGATCATCCTGGGTCTTGCCATCAGCGTGCCAATCATCGTCTGGGGCAGCAAGCTGGTGATCAAGCTGGTCGATCGCTATCCGTCGGTCATTCTGCTGGGCGGCGCGGTTCTGGCCTGGACCGCCTATGGCATGATCGTCCGCGAGCCGTTCCTGGTCTCGTGGTTCGAAAACCACCCGGCAACCAAACTGGTCCTCGCGGTGCTGATCTTCTCGATCTCCCTCGCCCCCTGGTACAGCGAACGGCTGCCGGCACATATGAAGCCCCTGGTCGTCGTGCTGCCGGCACTGCTGCTCTGGATGCTGGCGTTCGAAGTCGCCGGCACGGTCTGGAAGGTGCAGATCGACTATCTGATGGCCAGCAATCAGGGCGAATACTTCATCGAAGGTCTGCGCTGGATCGGCTGGCTGCCGTTCGTCGCCCTCTTCCTGTGGGTGCGCGAGCAGTTCCTGCAGCGTAGCCAGCGGGCTGCCCGCGACACGCACTAAGGTGAAGCAAGCGATGCTTGCGGGGCCTGGAACCGCGGCGTAGGACCGCGACATGTCCCGCAAGCTTCTGCTTTTTCTGGCGATCCTCTTCGTCCCGTGCCTGGCGCCGTCGGCCGCGATCGCCGACGACGCTTCCTACTGCGCCGATCTGTCCGGCCTCTATCGCCGCTACCTGAGCGGCCAAGGCAACGGCCAGCTCTTCCCCGACGTCACCGCGAGCGTGGCGATGGACGAGTGCGCCAAGGGCAACTACGCGGCGGGCATTCCTGTTCTGGAAAAGAAGCTGCGCGACGCGCGCTTCACCCTGCCGAAGCGCACCTAGCGCCGGCTTGCCTGCAGCGAGACGGCGAGCGGCAGCCAGGGCTTGTCCGGCCAGTGCCAGTCGCCATCGTCGCGCTTCACCAGAATATGGAACATCTGCCACGGCACCTGCGCGTGCTCGTGCAGCCAGTCGAGCGACAGGCCGGCGTCGATGAGGCCGCTAAGTATGCCAGAGAGCGAATGCATCCAGCTTACGTTGGTCGCATTCACCAGCCGGGCATCGGGATCGGCGTAGTCGAAGCCGTCGTTCATGACGAGCGGGTCGCGCTCGAAGTACGGCGCGAAATAGCCCGGCATCCCGTCCGGCAGCTTCGTCTCGTTGTCGAACACATAGGCCGACGGATGACCGTCGGCGTAATAGAGCCGGCCGCCGGGCTTCAGGAAGTGCGCGACGATCGCGGCCCAGCGCCTGATATCGGGCAGCCAACAGGTGGTGCCCCAGGTGACATAGACGAGGTCGAAAGCCCCCGCCTTGCCCACTGCAGATGGCGCATCATAGAGATCGGCGCAGATGAAACGCGCCCGATCTGCCAGGCCCAGCTCGTCGGCGAGGTCACGCGCCGCAGCAATCGCGGGCTCGGAAAAATCGAGGCCGGTCACCCTGGCACCGCGCTGGGCGAGCGAAAGCGTGTCGGCGCCAAAATGGCATTGCAGGTGCAGCACCTCGAGCCCGCTTACGTCGCCGAGCTCGGCCTCCTCGATGGCATTCAGCCGGCCGCGGCCGGCACGCAAGGGGGCCAGGTCGTAGCCCGGAGCCTTGAGGTGGACGCCGACTCGCTCGTCCCAATTGGCGCGATTGATCGCGCGCCAATCCTTGTCGGCTGTCACGACACGACGAGATCGGCGCCGGTCAGCCGCCGATAGGCTTCGAGATAGCGCTTGCTGGTCGCCTCGACGACCTCGGCCGGCAGCCGTGGCGCCGGCGCCTCGCCATTCCAGCGGCCGGCGTGACGCTCGACGTCGAGCCAGTCGCGCAGCGGCTGCTTGTCGAAACTGGGCTGCGGTTTGCCGGGGACATAGCCATCGGCCGGCCAGAACCGCGAACTGTCGGGAGTCATCACTTCGTCGATCAGCAGGATCTCGCCCGACCTGGTGCGGCCAAACTCGAACTTGGTGTCGGCAATGATGATGCCCTGCTTCAGCGCCACGTCGCGGCCCTTGGTGTAGACCAGACGGGTCAGCCGCTCGAGCTCGGCGGTGACGTCGGCGCCCAGCACCTTCTTCATCTGCGCGATGGTGATGTTCTCGTCGTGGCCGCTCTCGGCCTTGGTCGCCGGGCTGAAGATCGGCGGGTCGAGCCGGCCGCTTTCCTGCAGGCCCGCCGGTAGCGTCTCGCCGGCCAGGGTTCCGGTCTTGGCGTATTCACGCCAGGCCGAGCCCGTGATGTAGCCGCGCACGACGCATTCGATGGGAAACACCGTCCCGCGCTTGCAGAGCATGGCGCGGCCGGCGATCTCGTCGCGGTGGCCCTTGAGCGCCGGCACCGCTGCGACGATCTCGTCAGCGTCGGCCGAGATCATGTGATGGCTGACGACATCGGCCAGCTGGCGGAACCACCAGGCGCTGACCTGGGTCAGCACGGCACCCTTCTGCGGGATGGGCTCGGCCATCACCACGTCGTAGGCGCTCACCCGATCGGTCGCGACCAGCAGCAGCCGGTCGCCGTCCACGGCGTAGACATCGCGCACCTTGCCGCGGGCGATCCGTTCGAGCGGCAGGTCGCTTGTCGTCATCAGCACCATTGCACTCAGCCTTCCTTGCGCAGTTCCTCGAACACTTCCTTGGCGGTGAGCATGGCCTCGCGCACCGACGGGAGGCCGATATAGCCGCAAAGATGCATCAGCGCCTCCGACAATTCGTCCTCGGTCCAGCCCTGGCGGCGGGCCATCCGCAGGTGGATGGCCAGCTCCGGCCAGCGTGCCTGGGCCGTATCGGAAATGACGCAGATCAGCGCCCGTGTCTTGAGGTCGAGGCCGGGCCGGGACCACAGCATGCCGAAGACCGCTTCTCGGGCATAATCGCCGAACTTCCTCATCATCGGGTCGTCGTAGACCGATTTGGCCATCTCGGCGGCATACTTCTCGCCCATCAACTCGGCCCTGATCTGGCTGCCCTTCCGGTAGTTTTCGCTCTCGGCCATCGTTTCCTCCAATCGTCGCATTTCGGTGCTGCAGCGTCGGGGAATTCACGCGTAGGATCAATCATCGGCCAGGGAGCACGGCGGGTAGGGGAGAGACGATCAGCATGACGGCCAATGTTTCGCCGGGGCAGCCTGCCGGCAACAAGCGCGCGGCCGCACTCACACTCGCTGCACTCGGGGTCGTCTTCGGCGATATCGGCACCAGCCCGCTCTATACGGTCAAGGAGTGCTTCAGCGAGTACACCGGCATCCACCCGACGCCGGAGAACGTACTGGGCATCCTGTCGCTGATCACGTGGGCGCTGATCCTGATCGTCACGGTGAAATATGTCGGCGTGGTGATGCGCGCCGACAACAAGGGCGAAGGCGGCGTGCTGGCGCTGATGGCCTTGGTGTCGCGTCAGAGCAACATCCCGGAACGCCGCCGCCGGATCTACCTCATGCTCGGCATCGCAGGCGCTGCGCTCTTCTACGGCGATTGCCTGCTCACGCCGGCCATCTCGGTGTTGAGTGCGGTCGAGGGCTTGAACGTCGCCGCGCCCGCCCTCCAGCCCCTGGTGTTGCCCATCGCGCTCGGTGTGCTGTGCGGGCTGTTCGCCGTCCAGCGCTTCGGGACGGCAGGCGTGGGTCGCTGGTTTGGGCCGATCACCCTGCTTTGGTTTGTCGTCCTGTTCGCCCTCGGCATCCGCCAGCTTGTCGACAACCCTAGTGTGCTGGCGGCTCTCTCGCCCCATCACGCTGTGGCCTTCACGCGCGAGAATGGCTTCGTCGCTTTCCTGGCGCTGGGTGCCGTCACCCTCGCGGTGACGGGCGCGGAAGCGCTCTACGCCGACATGGGCCATTTCGGCGTCAAGCCGATCCGGATGGCCTGGCTCGGGCTCGTGCTGCCGGCGCTGCTGGTCAACTACTACGGGCAAGGCGCCCTGCTGCTGGCCGATCCGTCGGCGATCGCCAATCCGTTCTTCCTGCTGGCGCCGGACTGGGCGCTCTATCCGTTGGTCGGCCTGGCGACGGCCGCAACGGTGATCGCCTCGCAGGCCACGATCTCCGGGGCCTTCTCCATGGCGACACAGGCCTCGCTGCTCGGCCTCAGCCCTCGTGTGCATATCGAGCACACCTCGGCCAGCGAGTTCGGCCAGGTCTACCTGCCTGTCGTGAACTGGCTGCAGCTCGCCGGCATCGTCGTCCTGGTGCTGGCCTTCAAGTCCTCGAGCAATCTCGCCGCTGCCTACGGCATCGCTGTCACCGGCACCATGCTGGTGACCAGCGTGCTGGTGTTCGCACTGGCTGTTCGCGCCTGGAAATGGCCCTGGCAGTTCTCGATTCCGGTATTCGGCCTGTTCATCGTGATCGACACCTCGCTCCTGTCGGCCAACATGCTGAAGTTTCTCGACGGCGGCTGGGTGCCGCTGGTCATCGCCACGGCGATGTTCCTCGCCATGTGGAGCTGGCTCCGGGGACGGATCGCCGTCGCCCAGCGCGAACGTGAAGACTCGCTGCCGCTGGAAGCTCTGCTCGGCAGCATCAATCCCGGCCGCCTCCATCGCCCTCAGGGCACGGCGGTCTATCTGACGGCTTTTTCCGGCAATGCTCCGCGTTGCCTGCTGCACAACCTCAAGCACAACGAAGTGCTTCACGAGCATGTCGCGTTGCTTACCGTGGAGGTGCCGGACATCCCCTACGTCTCGCCGGAGAATCGCAGCCAGATCACCCATCTCGGCAAGGGCGTCCACCGTATCGTGCTGCGCTACGGCTTCATGGAGCAGCCCGAGGTGCCGCGCGACCTCGAACGGCTGGCCGACAAGGGGCTGCCGTTCGATCCGATGCGAACCTCCTATTTCGTCGGCCGCAACAGCTTCACGGCATCGAGCAAGCCGCTGCTACCCCGCTGGCAGCGCAAGCTCTTCCTGACACAGTCGCGCTTTGCCGCCAGCGCCGGCGACTTCTTCGGCCTGCCCGCCAACCGCGTCGTCGAGCTCGGCAGCCGCATCGAGATCTGACGATCTTCCGCTCGCCAGACCACGCCGCACCTGCCGAACTCGTCGTGGAGCGCCGCAACTCGGCCGCCGTCACGCATCGAAGCCGCTGAGCGGGATCGCGTCGGCGGCCGGTGGCTGCAGGCCGCGCGACAACAGGTCGGCAAGACGCGCGAAGATGCGGCCGGCCTCGGTGCAACCGACATCCTGCGTCACCGCTTCGGCAGCAATGTTGAGCAACGCGTTGCCGGCGAGATCGCGGCATTCCTCGGGCAGCCTCTCGACGGCGTCGGAAATCACCCGCATCGCGTGCTGCAGGTCGGCGAGACGGTCGGGCATGGGCGCGGTCAATTGAGCCTCCCGCCGGCGTCGCCCGGCATCGGCGCAAGCCGCAGCCCCGCACTCGACAAGGCCGCGGCGAAGGTCTTGAGCCGCACAGCCGCCACACGCGACGCCGTAGGCACCATCATCGCGTCGAGCGACGCCAGCAGCGGGCCGTCGAAATCGCCCTGCGCCAGGCCGCACAGCGCGACGAGCACCGCCTCGTCGCGGCTCACGCCCGAGCAGGTCGGCACATGGATCTCGATAGCGCGGCGCGCACCGAACAGGAAGGCATCCATGGCAATGGCGAAGTCGGGCAGCGCCTCCAGGAGACCGGCAACCTTGAAACCGCGATGGAGGATCGAGCCTTCGCCGGGAAGCGCGCGATCCTGATGCCACTGGCGCAGCGCCCAGAGGACGAAGCGTTCGCTCACGGGTAGGGCACAGGCGCAGCCGGGACGGCCGCACCCCGGCTTCGGGTCGCTTTGCAGGGCGCTAAGCCTCTGATCCTGCGCGCTTTCCATGGTTTCTCCGCCCGTTGAAGACCGTTGACAGAAATCACAGTTTATGCAATTGAGAGTCAATCGCAACTCAAATGGGGATGAGAGGCGTATGGCGCAGATCACGCGTCCTGTGCAGTCGACGGAAGGCGAGCAGGAACGGCCAGTTTCAGGAGCGCAAGGCTTGGGGCTGCCGGTCGTGGAAAGCGTGGCCCTGATGAGCGGTCAGCGGGAGCTGATCATCCGCCACGGGACGGAAACGTACCGCCTGCGCGTCACCGCCTCCAACAAGCTCATTCTCACCAAGTAACGAGACCCCGAGGGGCCATCCCTCCTCGGTCAAACTGCCCAGCCCGCCGCTCCTGTTGGGGAAGCAAGCCAGCCAGGCGTCCTTTTTCTGTTTTGGGGACCTGGCTTATGACGATCCGTACGCTTCTCTATGCACTGATGGCGACGACAGCCATCGGCGGCACGCTTGCCGTGCCTGCCTCGGCGCAAACGACGCCGCAACCCTCGCCGATCAACCCGAAGCCCGTCACGCCAGCATCCCCGAATCAGACCCAGGCGCAAGTCCAGGTCCCGACAGCGGCCCCGACTGCTCCGCAAGCGATCCCCACCCAGCTCGACGCCGTCACCACCGCCGCGATGCGCAGCCGTCGCCCACTCGAAGACGTCCCGGCGACCGTCTCGGTCATCACGACCGAGGAAATCGACCGCGAGAACATGCAGGACGTCCGCGACCTCGTGCGCAACGAGCCGGGCGTCACGGTCGGCAACAATCCGACGCGCGCAGGCTTTCAGAACTTCGTCATTCGCGGCATCGGCGGCAACCGCGTGTTGCTCATGGTCGACGGCATGCGCCAGCCCGACTTTCCCGACAGCAATACGGGCGCCGGCACCTATACGCGCGAGCAGCCCGACCTCGAGGACATCAAGCGGGTCGAAATCGTCCGCGGACCGGCCTCGGCACTCTATGGCTCGGACGCGATCGGCGGCGTGGTGGCTTACACCACCAAGGACCCCGGCGACTACCTGAAGGAAGGCCGGAACATCTACGGCAGCGTCAAGGCGGCCTATAGCGGCGCCAATCTCCAGTTTGCCGAGACGTTCACGGGCGCCGTCCGGGCCGGCGATTTCGAGTTCATGGGCATGTACACGCGGCGCGACGGACACGAATACACGCCAGCACAAAGCTCCATCGCCCCCAATCCGACGAGCTTCTACAGCAACGACTTCTTCGCCAAGGCGGTGTTCCGGCCGACCGAGGTCGACACGATCCGCGTCACCGGCAGCTACACGCAGGGCAAGCAGAGCACGCAGGTGCTTTCCGGCACCGGCACGTTCCCGTCCCTCTTCGCCCGTGTCTTCGACGAATGGGGGCAGGACTACACCAACACCTATCGTATCAGCGCGCAGTGGCAGCACGACGCCCCGATCGGCTTCATCGATAATCTCAGCCTGCTGGCCTACTTCAACTCGGTCTACATGCAGGCCGACACCTATCAGCTGCGCGGCGCCACCAACAGCGCCGTGCCGACCAATGCCCGCACCTCGCAGTTCTACTACACGCAGAACGTTTGGGGCGGTGAGCTGCAGATGCACAGCAACGCCAAGATCGGCAACACCGACAACCATTTCACCTATGGCTTGAGCTTCGCCTACACGACGACCACTCGGCCGCGCGACCGTTGGCAGATCACGCTGGCGACCGGCGCGCGCACCCAGAACGTGGGCGGCGAAACCTATCCCAACAAGAACTTCCCGGACTCGACGACCATCCAGGCCGGCATCTATGTGCAGGACGAGATCAGCGCCCTGGGCGGCCGGCTCAAGATCACGCCGGGTGTCAGGCTCGACTACTACAGCCTGAACCCCAATCCAGACCGCTACTTCTGGAACTCGACCGGCGCTGCCCTCAACATGATCCCGACGGCCAGCACCTATGTGTCGGCCTCGCCCAAGCTCGGCCTGCTCTATCACTTCTCGGACATTTATTCGGGATACTTCCAGTACGCGACGGGCTTCCGTGCGCCGCCATACGACAACGCCAACTTCGGCTTCACCAACGCGGCAGCGTTCTACCAGATCCTGCCCAACCCGAACCTGAAGCCCGAGACCGCCAACAGCTTTGAAGTCGGCATGCGCGGAAAATATGCCGACGGCTCGAGCTGGCAGCTCACCGGCTTCGCCAACTTCTACAATAACTTCCTGGAATCGGTCGCGGTCGGCATGAACGGCCCGGTCACCCTCTTCCAGTACAAGAACCTCAGCAACGTCACGATCTGGGGCATCGAAGCGCGCGGCGAATACCGCTTCAACGACAACTGGTCGGTGCTCGGCTGGACAGCCTTCGCACAAGGCACCGACACGAACACCAACCAGCCTGTCGATTCGGTGGCTCCCTGGGCCAGCCAGGCGCGCATTCGCTACACCTCCAGCAACGGCATCGTCGCCCAGCTCATCGGCACGATGACCGCGCAGCACAGCCAGGTCAGCAACCCGACCTACTTCCAGACCCCGGCCTACTTCAATCTCGACGCCACGATCGGCTACACCTTCAAGGACGCGATCAAGCTCAACGCCGGCGTCTTCAACATCACCAACGCGAAGTACTGGAACGCCGCGGACGTGATCGGGCTCGCATCGACGAACCAGCAACTCGATCTCTACGCGCAGCCCGGCCGCTACTTCGGCGTCAACCTCACGGCACGATGGTAGTCCCGGCGGCCCTCTCCGCCGAGCGACTGCCGGCGCCAGCGACACGCGGTCCGCGTGTGTCGCTGGCGTTGTCGCTTGCGTTGCATGGGCTGATCCTGGCTCCCCTGCTGCTCGCCAGCACGGCCGGCAGCAGCGCCAGCGACGAACCCGCTCTCATGGTGGAGCTGTCGCTTGCCGCGCCGACAGCCGGCCCGGAATCCGAGGCCAACAACGACGAACCCGAAACGAAAGAGCAATCGGCCGAGACGCTGCCGGAACCACAGCTCGCGTCGATCGAGGCAACGGCTGCGGCACTTCCGCCGCCCGAACCACAGCCCGAACTCACTCTCGAACCGGAAATCAAGGTCGAGCTGCCGCCTCCGCAGGAACCGCCGCCGCTCAAGGCTGCCGATCTGAAGCCAGCGGAACCTCCGAAGCCCAAGGCACCGCCGCCCAAACCGGCGGCGGCGGTGCGGCCCAAAGCGCTGGCCGCTGTCACCCGCGCGCCCAATCCCGATGCCGGCGATGCCAGCACGACCCAGCAGGCGGCGGCTTCTTCGGCTCCGCTCATCGTTTTCGAGGGCAAGCCGCGCTACCGCCATCCGCCGAGACCGCCCGTCTATCCGCAGCGCGCCATCGAGCTCAACCAGCAGGGCGAAGCCCTGGTGCGGGTGCGTCTCGATCCGGACGGTTCGGCTGCCGAGATATTGCTGTGGCGCGGCAGCGGCTTCGCCCTGCTCGATCGCGCCGCTCTCACCGCGGTGCGCGGTTGGCAGTTCCTGCCCGCCATCCGTGACGGCCGTCCTGTCGCCGCCTGGGTCGAAATTCCCGTTCGTTTTCATCTACGTTGAAAGGAGAAGTCATGCTCTCAACCCAGAACGCGGACCTCGCCGCCCGATGGAGCCGCTTGCGCGGCGAACAGCCGGCGATGCGGATTCGCGATGCCGCCACGACACTGGGCGTGAGCGAGGCCGAACTCGTCGCCCTCGGCGTCGGCCAGACCACAACGCCACTCACCGCCGACTGGCGGGGCATCCTGAACGACATGCCGTCGGTCGGACGCGTGATGTGCCTGACGCGCAACGAGCATTGCGTGCACGAGCGTCATGGCCGCTTCGAGGACGTCCAGGTCACGGGACCGCACGGTCTGGTGCTGGGCACCGATATCGATCTGCGCCTGTTCCTCGGCTCCTGGAAGCACGGCTTTGCCGTCCGTGAACCGCTGAAGCAGGGCGAACGGCTCAGTCTTCAGTTCTTCGACGCGGCCGGCGAAGCCGTCCACAAGATCTACGCCACCGACGAAACCGACCGGCCGGCCTTCGATGCGCTGATCGCTCGCTTTACGGCGGCCGAACCGCGGCCGCTGAAGATCGCACCGCACGCCCCCGACGCCACGGATCGACCGGATGCCGAGATCGACCTCGACGGGCTGCGCAAGGCCTGGGCCGGCATGAAGGACACGCACGAGTTCTTCGGCATGCTGGGCAAGTTCAAGGTCGGTCGCGTGCAGGCGCTGCGCCTCATCGGCGAGGAATTCTCCCGCGAGCTGCCGGTGCGCGCCCTGCGCGAAGCCATGGAGGCCGCCCGGCAATCGGGCCTGCCGATCATGATCTTCGTGGGCAGCCGCGGCTGCATCCAGATCCATACCGGCCCCGTCAAGCGGCTGGTCGACACGCACGGCTGGTTCAACGTGCTCGACCCCGACTTCAACTTGCACCTGCGCGACTCGGGCGTGGCCCGCGTCTTCTCCGTGCGCAAGCCCACCGAGGACGGCATCGTCACGTCGATCGAAGCATTCGATGCGGAGAACCGCAACATCCTGCTGATGTTCGGCGCCCGCAAGCCGGGCAAGCCCGAGCTCGAAGACTGGCGGGCGATCGTCGCGCACATCGAGAAGCAGGCTGCTTCGTGATGCGGCGACGTCGCGTCCTGTCGCTGGGTATGGGAGCGGCGCTGGCCGCCTCCTTTCCTGCAAGCGCGCAGCAACCGCCGCGCATCGTGGCCGTCGGCAGCTCCATCACCGAGATCGTCTATGCGCTGGGGGCGGAGAAGCTCCTGGTCGGCGTCGATACGACAAGCCTCTATCCGAACGCCGCGCGATCGTTGCCGCAGGTCGGCTACATGCGCGCCCTCTCGGCCGAAGGCGTACTCTCGCTGAAGCCCAGCTTGATCATCGCCACGACGGCCGCCGGCCCGGCGATCGTTCTCGATCAGCTCAAGGCGACTGGGATCGAGATCATGGTCCTTCCCGACCATTACGACTACGACAGCGTGATCACCAAGATCGCGGCCGTCGGTAAGGCCATGAGCAAGGTGGCGGAAGCCGATGCCATGATCGAACGCGGCCGTGCTGCCATGAAGACGCTCTCCGACCGGCTCGCCATGGCGACCAGCCATCCGCGCGTGCTGTTCCTGCTCGGCATGGGCAGCGGCGCCCCGCAGGCGGCGGGCCGCAACACGGCAGCGGACGGCATCATCCGAATGGCCGGCGGCGTGAACGCCATCGAAGGCTATTCCGGCTATCGGCCGCTGACGCCCGAAGCGGTGATCGCCTCCAAGGCCGACTACATCCTGGTCACGCGCCAGACGGTCGAAGCCATGGGCGGCATCCAGGCGGTTCTCGATCAGCCGTCGCTCAACCGCACGCCGGCAGGCAAAGCCGGCAAGGTCCTGGAGTTCGATGCGCTGTTGCTGCTGGGCTTCGGCCCGCGCACGCCGCAGGCGGCGCAGGAACTGGCTTCGGCCCTGCACCCCGAACTGGCGCGCGCGCCATGACGGCTCCGGCGTGGACGGTGCCGGCGATGCGCCGTCCGATCCCGCTCTTCGTGCTGGCGGCCGGGCTAAGCGTGTTGAGCGGCCTCTGCATCGGCGCTTTCCCGGTCGGACTGGGCCAGCTCCTGTCGGCTATCGGCCTCTCGGACGCACCGCTCGACGACACCACCGCCGCGGTGCTCTACGCTATCCGTGCGCCGCGCGTGATCGCGGCCTTTGCCGTCGGCGCAGCACTGGCGGCAGGTGGTGCGGCGATGCAGAGCCTGTTCCGCAATCCACTGGCCGATCCCGGCCTGCTCGGCGTGTCAAGCGGAGCGGCCCTCGCCGCCGTGTCGGTGATCGTGCTCGGCGAGCGGGTAATGCACATCATACCGCCGGGCTTCAGGCCGTGGTGCCTGCCCATCGCGGCCTTCATGGGCGGTCTCGCCGCGACGATCGTCGTCTATCGGATCGCCGCGCGCGAAGGCGTCACGTTGGTCGGCACATTGCTGCTGGCCGGCATCGCCGTGAACGCCCTCGCCTCGGCAGGCATCGGCATGTTGGTTTTCGTCGCCGACGATCAACAGCTCCGCACCCTGATCTTCTGGACCATGGGCGGCTTCGGCGCCGTGACCTGGACGGCAATCATCCCGGCATTGCTGGTGCTGGCCATCAGCGTGCCGACGCTCCTGCCCACGGCGCATCTGCTCGATGCGCTTTCCTTGGGCGAGCGCGAAGCGGCGCATGTCGGCGTCGATGTCGAACGCCTGAAGGTCCGCCTCGTGGCACAGGTCGCTCTCTCCGTCGGCGCAAGCGTGGCGATCTCGGGCATCGTGGGTTTTGTGGGCCTGCTCGCGCCACATATCGTTCGCATGATGCTGGGACCGGCGCATCGCACCTTGCTGCCGGCCGCGGCCTTGTTCGGTGGCGCAATCCTCGTGCTGGCCGACGCCCTCGCGCGCACCCTGGTGTCGCCGGCGGAGCTTCCCATCGGCGTGCTGACGGCCCTGGTCGGCGGCCCCTTCTTCCTCTGGCTGCTGGTCGGCCGCGCTGCGCGAGGTGGCCTGTGAGTCTCCTGCAGGCCGTCGGCGTCGAAGTCCGGGCGCGCACCAAGACGCTGATCCAGGACATCTCGCTCGACCTGGCGCCGGGCGAGTTCCTGGCCATCATCGGCCCCAACGGCGCGGGCAAGAGTACCTTGCTGGGAGCACTCTGCGGCGACCGTGCGATCAGCGCCGGACGGCTGTTGCTGGACGGAAGGCCGCTCGGCCAATGGCGCAAGGCCGACCTTGCCCTGCGCCGCGCCGTACTCCCGCAACACTCCGCCGTCGCGTTCGACTTCACGGGACTGCAAATCGCGATGCTCGGCCTGCTCGCCCATCGCGGCCGCCTGTCTGAGCCGCAGATGAAGGCGCTGGCCGAGCAGGCCCTGTCGGAAACCGAGGCGCTGGCCTTTGCCGACCGGCCCTATACGGTTCTCTCCGGTGGCGAACGCCAGCGCGTCCAGCTCGCCCGCGTCCTGACGCAGTGCGACGCCGATCCCGGCCTGAAGCCCTTCCTGCTGCTCGACGAGCCGATTTCGGGCCTCGACCTTTCCCATCAGCATGCCGCCCTTGCCGGCGCCCGCCGGCGGGTCGACCGCGGGCTGGGCGTGCTGGCGGTCCTGCACGACCTCAACATGGCGGCGCGTTACGCCGACCGCGTCGCGATCATCGAGAATGGCCGCCTGACGGCCATTGGGCCGACCCGCGAAACGCTCGATCCGGATCGCCTGTCGACCGTCTTCGCGACACCCATCGTGCGCGTGGAGGCCGCGGGCGGGACGGCATTCCTCAGCCCCGGCTGAATTCACCGCGAATCTGTGTCCAAACAGACATAAACCCGCCGGATTCGACCGATGATATGATGTCCTGGCAACCAAGGACATCTCATCTCGGGGATCATGGGCGAACGCCCCACTTTGCTGATGACGACACGGCTCGGCGTACGCCCTCTGGGCGTGCGCGGCGATCCGTTGCATGCCGTCGCGGGTCAGCTCCTCGCCGTGATTCGCCGTCGCCTGGGCAATGGGCCGGCCAACCTTCTCGCCGATCCGCAGCTTCGCGAATCGGGCGACGGCATCGACTGGTATGCCGCACAGAGCGGCACCGTCCGCAGGCTGAGTGAACTCGGCGAAGGCGAGCGGGCCGACGTGCTGCGCACTGCGGAAACGCACCTCGAAGCGATCCGCACACTCGGCGCGCAGCTTCAGGCCTCGGCGACCAGCGAAGAAGCGCGGCTGATCGGCCGGTCGCTCGAACTGGCGACGGCGCGGCCCTCCGACGATTTCGTCTTTGTGGTCGATGGCCAGCCGGTCATCGTCGCCTGGGGCTATGAGGCCGATGCGGCCGCGAGCCTGCAGCCCTTCGCCCTGGCAGCCGTACCCGCGCCGGCTACGCCCGCTGCCATCCTCGCCAGCGCGCCTGCGGTGAGCCTGCCCGGCCGTCTCGGCTGGGCACCCTGGCTGAGCGCCCTGCTGTTCGGCCTGCTTCTTCTTCTCCTCCTGCTGCTGACCTCGTGGTTGTTGCGCGCCTGCGTGCCGGTCGATCCGTCGCTCAACATCGCCACACACGAGACGCCCGCGCCGCCCGCTCCCGAAGCGCCGCCCGATCCGACGCCATTGCTCAAGGCCTCGCTCGAAGAGGAGAAGGCGGACGAGCAGAAGCTGAAGGCGGAGCTTGCGTCGCTGCAGGCGGAACTCAAGACGAAGCTGGAGCAGTGCAAGCCGATCGAACCGCCCAAGCCACCGCCGCCACCTCCCCCGCCGCCGGTCGCCAAGGCGCCGCCACCGCCGCCGCAGCAGGCCACGGCGCCCCCCGCACCGCCGGCGCCGCCGGTGAATCGGCCGCCGCCGGGCCAGCTTCCCTGCGACTGGTCGGGCGACTCCGGCGGCGAAGGCGTCACGCGCAACCGGCATTATCTCGGCGACAAACCGGGCTTCGTAGCGTTGAACTATCAGCTTTTCGTCCGGCCGGACGATATCAAGGTGATCTATCGTGGCCAGCAGATCGCCGGCACGGGGGGTCCGCGCAGCGGCCGTGGCGGTTTTGGCTTCGACTGGAAGCCGGTCGCCGGGGATTATTCGGTCGATGTAATCGTAACGGGAGAGATCTGGGGCACGCGATGGACCTATTCCATCTCCTGTCCCCGGGGTGGGCGCTGAGGAACAGACATGGCTGCAGGTCCGCTTCTTGTCAGTGAACCGCTCCAGCGCTACCGCGCGCTGGGGCTGGCGGGCGATCCTGTGTGGCGCGCTGCCGGCCAGCTTCGCACGGCCATCGCCGCGCGGCTCTCGCGCGAGCATGCCGACTTGCTGGCGATCCCCGAAGCCGAGCCGAGCGGCCGCAGCATCCATTGGTATGCGCCGTTCGACGGCGAGGTCCGCCGTCTCGCCGACCTGCCGGAGAGCGAACGACAGGCCGTGCTCGATACGGTCCATCGCCTGCATGGCGACCTCTCCGGGCTTGCGACGCAAATGGAAGCCGTGGAACGCTCCAGTGCGGAGCGCAACTTCGCGCGCCTGCTGCGCCATGCTCTGACCGCCCCCGGCGAAGAGACGCTCTATGTCGTGGACGGCCGGCCGGTCATGGCCTTCTGGGGCTTCACCGCCGATGCGGCCCTGCCCGGCGTCTTCCTGGCAAGCGCTCCTCCGGCACCGGCGGCAATTGCAACACCGCCCGTCACGCCACGCCCCGAAGCGGTCATGGCATCCGCGCCGGCAGTGGCCGCCGTTGCCGCACCGCGCACCGTGTGGTGGCAATGGCTGCTGCTCGGCGTTCTGCTCCTCCTGCTGCTGGCCCTGCTCGCTTGGCTGGTGCGGCCGTACCTGCCGCGCATCGAGCCTGCTCTCGAAGCCGAGGTTCGCGAACGCGCCCTGGGCTTCGCCGTGCGCCAGCCCCTCGAACTGCAGCAGACGCGCGTCGCCACGCTCGTCCAGGACAATGAAGATCTGCGCCTCGAACTCGCTCGCCTCACCGACGAGTTGGCGCGCCGCGGTGGCGATTGTGCGGCCGGCATCATCGCGCCGGGCGGCGTCATCGTAGGTTCCGCCGGCGGCCCGCCCATCGAGCGCAGCGCCGGTCCCGATGCCACCGCCGATGTCGGCATTGCCGGCAAAGACGAGGGCAAAGATCCGAGCAAGCCCGACGACAAGGGCGCAGGCATGAAGGGCCCCGACGAGCAGAGCAAGGATCAGAACAAAGACAACGCGGCTCGGAACGACAAGAACGAGAAGAAGGACGAGCCGAAGCCGATGGTCGTCCCGCCGGAAGCCAAGCAGAAGCAGGATCTCGCCTTCCTGCAGGGTGACTGGCGTTCGCGTACCGGCCTTGCGACCGCGACCGGCGAAAAGGATCTGCGTCCTTCTTACACGCTGGATGACAAGGGCAAGGGCAAGGTGAGCTTCGTGCAGAAGAACGGCGCCACCTGCGAAGCACCGGCCGAAGCACGTTGGGACGGTGCCAAATTGGTGATCGAAGAGAAATCCAACCCCAAATGCAGTGACGGCCGCACTTATGCCCGTAATGTCGTCAATTGCGAGGTCGGCGCGGACGGTGTCGCCCAGTGCAAAGGCAACCAGCCGGGCGACAAGCGCAGCTATCGCGTGCAGATCGGCCGTTGAGTGCCTAGATTTATCGGATTGGCCGTAACGAACGTGACATGAGCGACCTCGCCCGCCTGCCGAGCTATCCCAGCCCGACGACGCTGATTGCCCGTTCCGGCATTCAGTTCCTCGATTTCGGCTTCGACCCCGTGCGTCTCAAGGTGCGCGAGTGGGGTTTCCACGACGCGGCCGCGACAAAGGCGGTCGACGATCTGGTGCAACTCGACTTCGACGAAGGCCGCGGCCAGTACGAGGTCGTCGAGAACGGCCGCCGCCGCGCCGCCGAACCCAATCTCGTGATCACGGCCAAGGATGCGCTGGCGCCCTTTCTCGACAAATGGGTGCCGGTGCCCTTCCTGCAGGTGCGACCGAACAATCAGTTTCGCGAAGGTCCGGCGGACTGGGCACGCGTGCGCGTGGTGGATCTCGAAGCCCGCTACGGCGCAGGCTATCGCGACGAGCAGGGCAACCGCTATCGCGCCGTGCTTGCCTTCGACACCGGCCTGATCGCGGAGGCCGAAGGCCGTGCCTATCTGGCGCCCTCGCCCAAGGACGTGACCTCGGGGGCGTTGTTTGCGCTCGCCCCGCAGCAGCGCGCCAATCACTGGCTGTTGCGCCAGGGCTGGATGACGCAGTGGCTCGACGAGCTATTCCACGAGCTGCATCCGCGCGCCACGGCGGAAGAAATCGACAACGACATCAAGCAGAAGCCGCAGGAAGCGACCGCACGCTATCTCGCCTTCCTCGGCCTGCTGGCAGCCGCCGCGCATTTCCCGCCCATCAAGCTGGTCGGCGATGCCGAACGGCCGGGCCGCGGCGCCATCGAGGTCGATCTCGTGCTCGATGTCGGCAATTCGCGGACCTGCGGTCTCTTGATCGAGGCGGCCGGTGAGCTGGGCGTCAACCTGAACGACTCCTACGAACTGGCGCTGCGCGATCTCTCGCATCCCGAGGTCGTGCATACGCGGCCCTTCGAATCGCGCGTCGAGTTCGCACAGGCCTGGTTCGGCAAGAACCACCTCTCGCGGCTGGGCGGCCGGGCCGATGCCTTCGTCTGGCCGACCATGACGCGCGTCGGCCCCGAAGCGACAAGGCTTGCCGCCCGTCGGCGCGGCACTGAAGGCAACACCGGCATGTCGAGCCCCAAGCGCTATCTGTGGGACGAGGAGCCGCAGACGCGCGAATGGCGCTTCAACGTCGCCTACGCCCAGGACCAGACGGCGATGCCGGCGGCGGCCGGCCCGATGGCGCAGCTCGTCAACCAGAAGGGCGAGCCGCTGCATCTGGTCGATCCCGATGCCGATTCGGCCGATCATCTGCCGGTGTTCGAACCGCTCTATTCGCGCTCCTCGGTGATGACCTTCGTGCTCTCCGAGATCCTGCTGCAGGCGCTGACCTTGATGAACTCGCCGCAACAGCGCGGCCGCCGGGCACACGCAGAGACGCCACGCCGCCTGCGCCGCATCGTGCTCACCCTGCCGACGGGCATGCCGCTGGCCGAGCGTCTGATCTTCCGCAAGCGCGCCGAGGCCGCGCGCGATCTCGTCTGGATGATGATGGGCTGGAAGCTCGACGATCCGGCGGCTCCCGCACCGCGCGTGCTGACCGACTGGGACGAAGCAAGCTGTACCCAGCTCGTCTATCTCTACACCGAAGTGGCGCGGAACTTCGGCGGCGATGCCCGCCGCTTCTTCCAAATCACGCGCAAGCCGCGCGGCAAGCCGACAGCCGAAGGCGACACGCTCAGCATCGCCAGCATCGATGTCGGCGGCGGCACGACCGACCTGATCATCAATTCCTATCGCCTCGAAGGCGCCGGCACCTCGGTGACTCTTTTCCCGGAGCAGAAGTTCCGCGAGGGTTTCAACGTCGCGGGCGACGATATACTGCTGCGCGTCGTGCAGGCGCATGTGTTGCCGCCGATCGAAGCGGCGCTGCGTGCGTCCGGCATCGCCAATCCGGCCGACCTGATGGCCGAGCTGGTGGGCGGCGACCGCGGCGGCGAAGACGTGATCCAGCGCAACCTGCGCCAGCAGTTCGCGCTGCAGATTGCCCATCCGATCGCGCTCGAATTCCTGCGCGCCGCCGAAACCTTCGACCCGACCTCGGGCGTCGTGGCCGCCGAGCCGCGGCCCTACGAGACTTTCTTCCCGGGTGGCGCCAGGCCGTCCGAGGAAGTCGTCACCTTCGTGAACGAGGCTGCCCGCAAGCGCGGCGCCCAGAACTTCGACCTGCGCACCGTCGTCTTCCCGGTCGAGCTGCCGGGCCTCGACAAGACGGTGCGGGCCGAGATGGCGCGCGTGCTAGCGCCGCTCGCCGAGATCGTGCACGCCTACGATTGCGACGTGCTGCTGCTTTCCGGCCGGCCCTCGCGCCTGCCCGGCATCCGGGCGCTGGTGATGGAGCTGTTGCCGCTGCCGCCGGAGCGCGTGATCTCCCTGCACGATTATCGCGTCGGCGCCTGGTACCCCTTCCGCGACGCGCGCCTGCGCGTGGAGGATCCCAAGACTACCGTGGCGGTCGGCGCGATGATCGCCGCCCTCGCCCAGTCGCAGCTCCCGGACTTCTCCTTCCGCTCCGACCTGCTGCGTTCCAAGAGCATCGCCAAGTTCATCGGCAAGCTCGACGGTGGCGGCCGTTTGCAGAAGGAGGACCTGGTCTACCGCGATGTCGATCTCGACAACCGCGAGTACGAACTGCCGGAGATCGCCTTCGAGTTCCGTGGCCCCATGTGGTTGGGTGCCCGCCAGCTCGACCTGGTGCGCTGGCCGGCGGCCAGGCTCTATGCGCTCGAATTCGCCAAGCCCGAATATGCCGAACGGCACGCACGCGAGACGCCGTTCAAGATCGCGCTGGCCCGCGTGAAGCCCAAGGACAAGGACTCGGGCGACGTCGAGCGCTTCCGCCTGCGCCAGGTGACCAATCGCGATGGCCGGGCTGTCGCGCTCGACCGCCTGACGCTTCGTCTCCAGACGCTGCCGCGCCGTGAGGGCTATTGGCTCGACACGGGCATGCTCAAGACTGGTTGAAGGTTCACGGACAAACCATGGACACTGTCGATCTCAAACTGGCCCAGGATTGCGAAGCGCTGGCCGTTGCCGCCAGCGAGGGCGTGACCTGGCTGAAGAATGCTTCGGCGCAATCGCCTACCGTCGCGCAACAAGCGCCGTCGCTGGTGAGCGAGCTGCAGAAGGTTCGCAACCAGAGCCGCAAGCTGGCGCGTGCCGCGCGCCGCCGCATGTGCGTCGGCGTGTTCGGCCCCAGCCAAGCCGGCAAGTCCTACCTCGTCTCGATCTTGGCCAGTCGCGACGGCCGACCGTTGCAGGCGCGCTTTGCCGACCGCAGCTACGACTTCCTGCGCGAGATCAACCCGCCGGGCAATCGCGAGTCCACGGGCCTCGTCACGCGCTTCGGCCTGGGGCTGAGCGACGTCTCGCACGACTTTCCGGTGCGTGTGCGCCTGCTGACGCAGACTGACATAGTGAAGATCCTGGGCAACTCCTTCCTGCTCGATTTCGATCATCAGAAAGCGGAGTTCCAGGGCCCCGATGGCGCCGCCATCCGCAAGCGGCTGGCCGAGCTGCGCGCCAAGGCGCAGCCCACGCCGGTGGGAGACCTCGATGCCGACGACGTGCTCGACCTGATCGAGTACTTCGACACGTTCTTCGCCGGCGTCACCGCCGAACTGCGCACCGACTACTGGCGCGAGGCCATCGATCTGGCGCCACGCCTCTCCGGCCACGACCGTGCCCGCCTGTGGTCGGTGCTGTGGTACGATTTCCAGCCCTTTACCGACCTCTACCTCACGCTCTACGAGGGTTTGCAGAAACTCGCCTTCGCGCCTGAGGCTCTGCTCGGCATGGACGCGCTGATCCCGCGCGAGAAGAGCATCATCGATGTGCTGACGCTCGATCGGCTGGGCGCAGACTCGGACGACACCTTGCAGGTCCGCCCCAAGCAGGCCGACGGTCGTTCCTCGCCCGACACCGACCTGCCGCGCTCGCTGATCTGCGCCCTGACGGCGGAGCTCAATGTCGCCATCGCCGAGAAGCCGTGGGATTTCTTCGATCATACCGACCTGCTCGACTTCCCCGGCGCCCGCTCGCGCCTGAAGCTCGCCAAGCTCGACGACGTTTCGAAGACCAAGGGCGTGGCCGAGGGAGCGAACCCGCTGCGCGAGCTGCTGCTGCGCGGCAAGGTCGCCTATCTCTTCCAGCGCTATTCGTCGGAGCGCGAGCTTTCCGCCATCCTGCTTTGCATCCCCGACGGCAACCAGGAAGTCCGCGACCTCTCGGACATGATGACGGCGTGGATCGACCAGACGATCGGCGCCACGCCGGCCGACCGCGCCAAGCAGAAGAACGCGCTGTTCCTGGTGCTGTCCAAGATGGACCGCGAGTTCGAGCAGAAGGCGGGCGAGACCGAGGAGTCGCGCCACCTGCGCTGGAGCGCGCGTCTCGGCAATTCGCTGGTCAACAACTTCCGTGGCGAGTGGCCGCTCAACTGGAACGGCCGACCGTTCGACAACACGTTCTGGCTGCGCAACCCGACCGTCATCGACGAGCGGCTGATGGACTACGACGGCGGCCGCGAGGTCGGCATCGCCGATACCTTCGCCCAGCGCGCCACCGAGCTGCGCCGTCACTTCATCGACAACGAGGATGTCCGCCGCCACTTCGCCGATCCGGCGCGGGCGTGGGACGAAGCCTTCCGCGCCAACGATGGCGGCGTCTCCTACCTGGTGAAGAGCCTGATCCCGGTCTGCGATCCGGCGATCAAGCGCGCCCAGGTGCGCGGCCAGCTCGACGTCCAGATCCGCCGTCTGGTCGACCGTCTGGCCGGCTTCCACAGCGCCTCCGACGGCGACGCCCGCACCAAGAAACGCGATCTGGTTCACACGGTGCTGCGCGGACTGGCGAACGTCATCCAGCAACAGCTCTTCGGCGAGCTGGTCGCGGCCCTGCAGGTCGCCGATACCGCGCTGCGCGAGATCTATTTCCGGATCGCCACGGCGCGCGCCTCCGACGATGCACCGGCGCGCAACGGCAAGTCCCAGAGTCCGGTGGCGCAGTCGACCGGCGCCGCCGTCGATCTCGGCGCCATCTTCGCCGACGTGTTCGGCGAGGAGGCCAGCCGCCACGCACCGACGCCGTCGGGCGTGCTGGAGGATCGCGCCGAGCGTTTTGCCCGCGAGGCCGCCGACTACTGGCTCGAGAACATGCGCCGCGTCGGCGCTGACGAGAAGGCGCTCTCTCACTATGGCGTCGATCGCCAGCATCTCGGCTGGCTGATCGACGAACTGATCGTGGGCGCCCATCGCCTGAAGCTGATCGACCAGCTGAGCCACGAGGTGCGGGCTCTGGAAAATGCCGCCAACGCCAAGTGGGAGGAGATCGCCGAACGCCAGGTGCGTACCGCCTCCTCCGCATTGAACGGCTATGTGAGCGCCCTGGGCTTCGACAAGTTGCCGCTCGACCAGAGACCCGGCCTGCCGCCCAACGCGCCGGTCCGCCGCGTGTTCGAGCATCCGACCCTGATGGTCGACGGCGTGCCCGTGCTGAGCGAGGACCCGGCGCCGATCTATGCCGACTACTGCAAGGACTGGATGCGCGCCTTCCTGCAGCTCGCCATGGACAATGTCGGTTACGAAGGCGGCCGCGAGATCACGCCGGAACAGAACGATCGCCTCGGCGCCATCCTGCGCGCCGTGCCGGCTTAAGGAACGCCCGGGTCGATGCCTGTTCGCGCCTCCATTACGCCTCTCAGCGAACCCGGCCACGCGCTGCTGCGTGTGACCGAGCTCGATGCTGCACCCGACGGCCTCACCCTTTCGATCCAGCGCCAGCAGGGGCCGGACTCGCATCTGGCCGACGATGGCTGGCGGCGCACCGAAACCTGGCTGATGCCCGATCAGGTGAGGCGCCGTGGCGAGGTGCTGGAGTTCCATCTCGGGCCGGAGATCTGCGATCGCCTGGCCGGCGTTGCGACCGTCCGCCTGCGCGTCCGCGAACCCGATATCGGCGTCGTCGGCACCACCGTGGTCGCCTGGCCGGCGATGTTGACGTCGGGCGCCGCCGATGGCTCGAACCCGTTTGCCGACGACATCGTACGCTTGCGCCGCGCGCGCGAACGGGCTGCCCCCGAGCCCGAGCCCGTACCGGAACCGCCACCCGCCGTCGAAGCGCCCCCGCCTCGGCCGAGGCCGGAACTGCGCGCCGCGCGCGATCCAATGGCCGACTTGACGAAGCGCCGAGGCGGCACGGGCTGGATGGTGGCAACGGCGATCCTGCTGATCCTGATCGGCGGCGGCTACTACGCCTGGACCAACCACTTCGACAAACCCGAACAGGCCGTCGCCGCAGCGCCGCCACCAACGGCTTCGCCGACACCGCTCGCCAGCGCCGAGCCGCCGAAGAAGTCCGTGCGCGAAACCGTGGCGGAGTATCTCGCGACCAAACCGCAGCCCGACGCGATGCTGGCCAAGGGCCGCGAGTTCGCCAAGGACGGCAACATGGCAGCATCCTTCCTGGTGTTCCGTCAGGCCGCGGAGCAAGGCAACGCCGCTGCCCAGGTCGAGCTGGCGTCCTTCTACGATCCGACGATGCAGACCAAGGCCGGCTTCCCGCATGACGGTACGCTGGCGGCCAGCTGGTACGAGCGTGCCGCGCTGGCCGGCGTCGCGGAGGCCCAGCGCAAACTCGGCCTGCTGTTCGCCAAAGGCGGTGCGGGCCTCACCGCCGATACCGCCAAGGCCAAGAGCTGGCTGCAGCAAGCGGCTGCCCAGAACGACGCCGACGCCAAGAAGGCCCTCGACTCCCTGCCGAAATAGGCATCTCCCGACCTATATGCCGCGGCTATGCCGCGGCCCTTTCCGGCGCCTCGATTTCATACGGACCGCACTCCTACATGGTTGGTCGTCCAGGAGACGCCGACCCATGTCCGCCGTCAGATCAATGACCCGGGGCACCACCATCGCCGCCATCGCCCTCATGGCGGCGGCAACCCCGTCTTCAAGCCAAGAACCCGTCCCTGCCGATGTCGGCGTCACGGCCATCCCGGCCGCCGAGCCGAAGCAGACGCGGCTCGCCTGCCGCCGCTACTTCGGCTGCGTGCCGGCGCCCCTGCACGTCTTCCGTCTCGAAAAGGAAAACCAATGACCGCCGTTGCCGTCGCTTCCGTCGTTTCGTCCGAGAGTCTGGTCGACCGCGTGATGGCGGTCGCCCACCTGCCCCCGTCGGCCCATGTCGCCGTCATCGGCCATCGCACCCTCTCCGTCGTTCTCGCCCTGATGCATCGCGGTTGCGCCGGCGTGCGCAGCCTGCGGCCGGGGACTGTCTCGCCCGACCGCGAAGCCGCCGACCTTGCCTGGATCGTCGATGTCGCCAACGAAGACGAGCTCCACGATGCTCTGCAAGCCGCGCGCAACCGTACCGGCGCGACGGGCCGTGTGATCGTCGAGGGTGCCGATTGCCCCTGCGCCAACGGCCTCTCCGCCATTCGCGCGCATGCCCTTGCCGCCGGGCTCGACGTCGTTTCCTTCGATCACCTGGCCCGACGTCTGGTCCTCGCCCCCGTTCAGTCTGCGCGCCTGGCTGCCTAGGAGCCAACCATGTTCGATATCGTCACGTACGCCCGCGACTCGATGGCGGCACTTCCGACGTCCTGTCGGTTCGGCGAGGTCGGCGAGGCCATCGGCGGCACCGAACGGGCGGCCATGCTTGGCTTTGCGGCGTCGCAGCCCCACCAGCCCCGCGCCGCCTGACGGCCCCTTCGGCCTCGTCGCCCCCCCGACATAGCAGTGGTGTTTCACCGTCCGTGCACTTACCGTTCGCGAAGGATCTGTCAAAGATCCGCTATCGAGGGGAGATATCATGAGGTTCAAACTGCTCGGCCGTGCAGCGGCCATCGCGATTGCCGGTCTCGCCGGTCTCGCCATGCTTCAATCGGGGACGGCATCGGCACAGGCCGGGATCGACAACAGCGCATTGTCCTCGCCCAACTTCCGCGAACACAAACGGACCTTCGGACTGGTCTACACCCTGCCGAAAGAGGTGAACGATCTCCTCGCCCTCACGATCGGCGGCCTGCTGCGCGAGAAGCTGCTGAACGCCAACCTCATCGACGAGGCGCTGCGCTTCAATATTCCGCACGTCACCGTGCTGCATATTCACAATCCCGATCCGACGACGCCGGAAAAGATGCTGAAGGCCATGCCCAAGCTGCCGCCGGCGCTCAACCTGAAGCTCAAGACCTTCTACACGACGGAAGCGGCCAAGGGCGCTGGCCATCCCTGGTGGCTCGATCTCGGCATCGTCAAGGAGGGCCCGAGCTTCGAAGCGATGATGGCCTTCAACACCATCGCCACGACGGCCCTCACGCCACTGCGCGACGGTCCGCTGCCCCGCGTCACCGGACCCGTCTATGGCGTCATGGGCGATGCCGGCAAGGAACTCGTGCGGACAGTCGGCGTCAGCGGCGTGAACACCGTGAAGGACGGCAAGGAACTGCGCCCGCACAATCCGCACAACACTCTAGTCTACTCGATGGCCAGGTTCACGCCCGAGATCCAGGCCGCGTTCAACCAGACGGCGGCGGAGTTCAATCAGATCCTGCCGGACGGCATCCCCACTACGTTCAAGACGGTATCGATCGTCGAACTGGGCTTCGCCGGCAATGTGCTGCGCGAGATCTATCGCATCAGCCTGGAGGACGGAGCCGTGCTCAACGTCGCCACGGGCGCCGTGATCAAGAAGTAGCTCAGACCAGCCGATACCCCACGCCCGGCTCGGTCAGCACGTGCCGGGGCGAGGCCGGATCGGCCTCGATCTTCTGGCGGAGCTGCCGGATATAGACACGCAGGTACTGCGGATCGACCGATTCGTCGTGCCAGACCTCGCGCAGCAGATGGCGGTGCGTCAGCACCTTGCCGGCATGAATCGCGAGCTGCTCAAGGATATCGTACTCCTTGGGCGAGAGCTTGACGGCGCCGCCACCGCGCTCGACCTGGCGGCGCACCAGATCGACTTTCAGATCGTCGCTGGCGAAGGTTCGTTCCGCGCCCTGCTCCTGCAGGCGGTGCCGCAGCGCCGCACGGATGCGCGCCATCAACTCCTCGGCGCCAAACGGCTTGGTGACATAATCGTCGGCGCCGGAATCGAGTGCAGCCACCTTGGCCGCCTCGTCGCCTCGACTCGACAGAACCACGATCGGCACGTGTGCCAGACCGCGCAGGCGAGCGATCAGTTCGAGGCCGTCGACGTCCGGCAAGCCGAGGTCGAGCAGGACGAGATCCGGCCGGTGATGCCGCATGGCCGACAGGGCTTCGGCGCCGTTTGCCGCTTCTACGACGCGATGGTCGTGCGCCGACAGTGTGGTGCGCAGCAGGCGACGGATCGGCGGCTCGTCGTCGACGATCAGGATGGTGGCGCCGTCAGCCGCCATGTCGGGTCACCGGGTAACTCACCAAGAACTCCGCGCCGCTGCGGTCCGCTCGATTGCGCGCCGTGAGCGTGCCGCCCATCGCCTCGACGAACCCCCGGGCAATGGCAAGCCCGAGGCCGGTACCGGCGCGGCGGCGATCGCCAGCGTCAGCCCGATAGAATTTCTCGAAGATGCGGTCAAGATCGCTCTCGGCGATGCCCGGCCCCTCGTCGCGCACGACGATTTCAACCCGATCGCCCTCCTGTCGCGCCACGACTTCGATGCCTCCACCGGCTGGCGAATACTTGGCGGCATTGTCGAGCAGGTTGAACAGAACCTGTTCGGCCAGCACGAAATCGAGCTGCAAGGCCGGCAGCCCCTGGGGGACGGTGCTCGAAACCGTGTGGCCCTCCACCAGTGGAGCGGCCCGGCGCAGGGTCGTTGAGACGAGGTCGCCGACCTCCACCGCCTCGCGTTTTGGGGCAATCGCACCGGCATCGAGGCGCGTCATGTCCAGCAGGTTGCCGACGAAGCGGTCCAGCCGCTCGGCCTCGGCCTGGGCCGTTGCGAGCAGCTCCCGGCGCGTGCCGGCGTCGTAGCGTTCGCCATAGCTCAGCAGGCTGGAGAGCGACCCGATGATAGAGGCGAGCGGGGTTCGTAAATCGTGCGACACCGACGTCAGCATCGCCGACCGCAGCCGTTCGCGCTCCGCGCCGAGGCGGGCCTGGTCGATATCCTCGGCAAGAATCACGCGCTCGATGGCGACGGCCGCCTGGTTGCCCACGGCCTCCAGCAAACGACGATCGCCCGCGGACAGTTCGCGACCTTCCTTGTTGGGCAGCACGCCTATTGTCGCGATGGCCGACCGGCTGGTGCGGAAGGGTACGAACAGCCAGCGCCCGCCCGGCAGAGTATCGGTGCCGCGCCCGGCCGGGCGGTCGGCATCCCACGACCAGCGGGCGGCCGCGATATCCGCTTCGCTCAACTCGCTGTCCGGCGGAAATGCCGCCTTGGTCGCCAGCCTGCCATCTTCCGGCATGAGCACGACGATCTCGGCTTTGAGCAAACGCGCGAGATGCGTGACCACGATCCACAGAAGATCGTAGAGGTCAACGACACCGACGATCTTGCGGCTGAAGGCATAGAGTTCCGCCGTGGTCCGCGCTTCACGTCGTGCCGATTCCGTCTGGATTCGCGTGCGCGCCGCAAGAGCGCTCGCCGTCGCCGCCACCACCATGAAGAAGAACAGCGCCAGCACGTTGGCGGGATCGGTGATCGTGAACTGGTAGAGCGGCGGCAGGAAGAAGAAGTTGAAGCAGAGGACGCTCAGGCCCGATACCCAGAGCGAGGGCACCAGCCCGTGCCGTGCCGCCGCAACCAGCACCGGCACGACATAGATCAAGGAAATGTTGGGCAACTCGATCAGCCGGTCGATCAACACGCCCGTTGCCGTCGCCGCGGCCGTCGACAGGATTCCCTCGACATAAGGTCCCGGCGTTTTTGGCACGTCGCGCAGCCAGTCCTTGGCCTCGGTCGCTTGCTCAGCCTCGGCCGAAGGGGCCACCTCGACGGCAAGGCCCGAGCCCGACCGCACCAGCTCGTCGACGACGGATCCATGCCGCAACTCGAACCAGCGGGAGCGCCGCGACTTGCCGACGACCACACGCGTCGCATTCCTCGAACGCGCGAAGGCGACCACTTCCTCGACGACCGACCGGCCGGGCACGGTCACGACCTCGGCGCCGAGCTGGGCCGCCAGCCGCATCGCCTCGGTAAGCCGAGCGTGTTCCTTCTCGCTCAGCGTGGCGTGGCGGTCGGTCTCGACATAGAGCGCGATCAGCTCGGCATCGAGGGCTTCGGCGCTGCGCTTGGCGGCACGCACGGCATTGGCAGAGCCCGGCCCCGGATCGAGGCAGACGATCACCCGTTCGCCCGCAGCCCAAGGGCCGGTAATGGCATGCTCGCGCATGTAGCTGCGCATCTGCTCGTCCACCCGTAGAGCAGTGCGGCGAAGCGCCAGCTCGCGCAGCGCCGTCAGATTGCCGGGCGAGAAGTAGTGGCGCAGGGCACGCTGCGCCTGATCGCGGACATAGACCTTGCCCTCAGCCAGGCGCGCGATCAGATCGGCTGGCGTGAGGTCGATCAGTTCGACTTCATCGGCGGCGTCGACCACGCGGTCGGGTACCGTTTCGCGCACGCGGATACGGGTGATGCGCGCCACGACATCGTTCAGGCTTTCGATATGCTGGACGTTCAGGGTCGAATAGACATCGATGCCCGCCGTCAGCAGCTCCTCGACATCGAGATAGCGCTTGGGATGGCGGCTCCCCTCGGCATTGGTATGCGCAAGCTCGTCGACCAGGACCAGCGCCGGCCGACGTTTCAGGATGGCATCGAGGTCCATTTCCTGGAAGATGCGACCGCGATACTTGACCGTTCGGCGCGGCACGACCTCGAGGTCCGCGAGCTGGGCCTCGGTCTCGCTGCGGCCGTGCGTCTCCACGACGCCGACCACGACATCGACGCCCTCGCGTCGTCGGCGATGGGCCGCCGAGAGCATCTCGTAGGTCTTGCCGACGCCGGGCGCGGCGCCGAGGAAGATCTTGAGTTTGCCGCGCGATTCCTTCTCCGCGGCTTTCAGCAGCGCGTCGGGAGAGGGGCGGGCGTCGTCAGCGACCTGGGCCATGGGGCCCGATCATTGTCACCGCTTGACCTGCGCGTCGAGCGCCAGGTTGAGTTGCAGGACATTGACCCTGGGCTCGCCCAGCACGCCATACATGCGGCCTTCGGTATGCTGCGCCACGAGGCGCTGGACATCGGCCTCCGGCAGGTTGCGGGCGTTGGCGACCCTTGCCACCTGCCAGGCCGCCGCCGCCGGCGAGATATGCGGATCGAGGCCGCTGCCCGAAGTCGTTACCAGGTCGACCGGCACGCCCTTGCCGAGCTTGTCGGCATCCTCCTTGACGCGGTCGATCAGCGCCTTGGACGTGGGTCCCAGGTTGGAGCCCGACGAGCTCGCGGCATTGTAAGGAGCCGATACGGTCTTGGTCGCGTCGGCTGGATCGGCATCCAGAGTCGCCGACGGCCGGCCATGGAAGTAGCCTTCGCCGGTGAAGTTCTGCCCGATCAGTTTCGACCCGACGACCTTGCCGTCGCGCTCGATCAGCGAGCCGTTTGCCTGGCCGGGGAAGATCGCCCCCGTAAGGCTCACCATGGCCAGCGGATAGAGCAGGCCCAGCAGGACGGTCATCAGAAGAAGCGTCGCGATCGACGCACGGAAATGACGAAGCATGGTTCTCTCCTTGGCGCGGGCCGGCTAGGCGAGGCCGGCAGCGGCGACGACGATGTCGATCAGCTTGATGCCCACGAAGGGCACGATCAGGCCGCCGATGCCGTAGATCAGAAGGTTGCGGCGCAGCAGCGCGGCCGCGCCGCTCGGCCGATACTGCACGCCGCGCAAGGCGAGCGGGATCAAGGCAATGATGATCAACGCATTGAAGATGATGGCCGACAGGATGGCGCTTTCTGGCGTGGCCAGCCCCATCACGTTCAGCACGCCGAGCTGCGGGTAGAAAGCGAGGAACATCGCCGGGATGATGGCGAAGTACTTCGCCACGTCGTTGGCGATGGAGAAGGTCGTGAGCGCACCGCGCGTCATCAGGAGCTGCTTGCCGATGGCCACGATCTCGATGAGCTTGGTCGGGTCGCTGTCGAGATCGACCATGTTGCCAGCCTCGCGCGCGGCATTGGTGCCGGTCTGCATGGCGACGCCGACATCAGCCTGGGCCAGTGCGGGCGCATCGTTGGTGCCGTCGCCGCACATCGCCACCAGCTTGCCCTTGCCCTGCTCCTCGCGGATCAGGCGCAGCTTGGCCTCGGGCGTGGCCTGAGCGAGAAAGTCGTCGACGCCGGCCTCGGCCGCGATCGCCGCCGCCGTCTGCGGATTGTCGCCGGTGATCATCACGGTGCGGATGCCCATGCTGCGCAACTCGGCGAAGCGTTCGCGGATGCCGCCTTTGACGATGTCCTTCAGGTAGACGACGCCGAGTATCTGACCGTTGCGCGACACGGCGAGCGGCGTGCCGCCCTCCTTGCCGATGTAGGTCGCGATGCGGTTCACCTCCTCGGTCGGCGGCGTGACGCCGAGCGAACGCGCATGCTCGATCACCGCATCGACCGCCCCCTTGCGGATCACCGCCCCTTCATGGTCGACGCCGCTCATGCGGGTCTGGGCGGTGAAAGGCACGAAGCTGGCATGCAGCTCCGCCACCTCGACGCCACGCAACCCATGCCTCTCCTTGGCCAGCACGACGATGGAACGACCCTCCGGCGTTTCGTCGGCCAGGCTGGCGAGCTGGGCGACGCGCGCCACCTCGTCCTCGTTGACGCCGCTCACCGGGATGAACTGCGTGGCGTGACGGTTGCCGAGCGTGATGGTGCCGGTCTTGTCGAGCAGCAGCGTATCGACATCGCCCGCCGCCTCAACGGCGCGGCCCGAGGTCGCCAGCACGTTGAAGCGGACAAGCCGGTTCATGCCGGCGATACCGATGGCCGACAGCAGCGCACCGATGGTCGTGGGAATCAGCGTCACGAACAGGGCGATCAACACGACGACCGAAACGGCACCGCCGGCATAGGTGGCGAAGCTCGGGATGGTGACGACCGCGAGGACGAAGATCAGGGTCAGGCCGGCCAGCAGGACGGAGAGCGCCAGCTCGTTGGGCGTCTTCTGGCGCGAAGCGCCTTCGACCAGGGCGATCATGCGGTCGAGGAAGCTCGATCCTTGCTCGGCCGTGATCCGCACCTTGATGCTGTCCGACAGCACGCGCGTGCCGCCGGTCACCGCCGAACGGTCGCCGCCGGCCTCGCGAATGACGGGCGCCGATTCGCCCGTGATTGCAGACTCGTCGATGGTCGCCACGCCCTCGATGATCTCGCCGTCGCCCGGCACCAGGTCGCCGGCTTCGACCAGCACCTTATCGCCGACCTTCAGCGTGTGGGCACGGCGCGGCTCGAACATGTCGCCGACGCCCAGCAATACCTTGGCCATGGTCTCGCTGCGCATGCGACGCAGAGTGTCGGCCTGAGCCTTGCCGCGCCCCTCGGCCACCGCCTCGGCGAAAGTAGCGAAGAGGACGGTGATCCACAGCCAGATCACGATCTGGACCTCGAAGCCGGTACGTGGCGAACCGACGATCAGATCGCGCACTGTCAGCACGGTCGCGGCCAGCGCCACCAGCTCGACGGTGAACATCACCGGATTGCGGGCAAGCGCTCGCGGGTCGAGCTTGGTGAAGCTCGCGATCAGCGCAGGCTTGAGGATCGCCGCGTCGAACAGGGACGGCGACTTGTCTTTCTTGCTCATGATGACGCCTCTTAGAACAACGTGCCGGCCAGCATCGCGAAGTGCTCGGCGATCGGTCCGAGCGCCAGGGCCGGCAGGAAAGTGAGACCACCCACGATCAGGATCGCGCCGACCAGCAGGCCGACAAACAGACCGCCGTGAGTTGGGAAGGTACCGGCCGACGCCGCAGTCTTGCGTTTGGCGACGAGCGAGCCTGCGACGGCGAGCATCGGCACGATCACGGCGAAGCGTCCGACCATCATCGCGATGGCGATCGTGCCGTTATAGAAGACCGTGTTGGCCGAGAGGCCGCCGAAGGCGCTGCCGTTGTTCGCGGCCCCCGAGGTGTAGGCATAGAAGATCTCGCTGAAGCCGTGCGGGCCGGCGTTGGCCGGGCCGGCAAGCCCCACCGGCAGGACACTGGCCAGAGCCGTGAAGCCCAGGATGACGAGCGGCAGGCAGAGGATGGCCAGCATGGTCATCTTGACTTCGCGCACCTCGATCTTCTTGCCGACATACTCCGGCGTGCGGCCGACCATGAGGCCCGCCAGGAAGATGGCCAGGATGGCGAAGAGCAATACGCCGTAGAGGCCGGCGCCGACGCCGCCGATGATGATCTCGCCCAGCAGCATGTTGATCAGCGGGATCATGCCGCCGAGCGGCATGAAACTGTCGTGCATGGCGTTCACGGCGCCGCACGAGGCAGCAGTGGTGACCACGGCGAAGAGAGCAGACAGCGGCGCGCCGAAGCGCACCTCCTTGCCCTCCATGTTGCCAGCGGCATTGTCGACGCCCAACGCTGCGATCAGCGGATTGCCGCCGGCCTCCGCCCAGTAGGCCACGGAGATGCCCACCAGGAACAGCGTGCCCATGGCTGCGAAGATCGCCCAGCCCTGACGCTCGTCGCCCACCGCGCGGCCGAAGACGTTCGTCATCGCCGCGCCGATCACGAAGATCGACAGCATCTGCACCAGGTTCGAGAAGGCCGTCGGATTCTCGTAGGGATGCGCGGAGTTGGCATTGAAGAAGCCGCCGCCATTGGTGCCCAGCATCTTGATGGCGAGCTGCGAGGCGACCGGGCCCTGCGCGATGGTCTGCTTGGCGCCCTCCAGGGTCGTCGCCTCGACATAGGAGGAGAGATTCTGCGGCACGCCCTGCCAGACATAGAAGAGGGTAAGTAGAATGCAGGCCGGCAGCAGCACGTAGAGCGTAACCCTCACGAGGTCCGCCCAGAAGTTGCCCAGAGTTTTCGATTCAGCCCGCGCGAAGCCGCGGATGAAGGCGGTGGCGAGCGCAATGCCTGTAGCCGCACTCAGGAAGTTCTGCACCGACAGCCCGGCCATCTGCGAGAGATAGCTCATAGTGCTCTCGCCGCCGTAGCTCTGCCAGTTGGTGTTGGTAAGGAAGCTCGCCGTCGTATTGCCGGCAAGGTCCGGCGGCACCGACGCCATGCCCTGCGGATTGAGGGGCAGCAGATCCTGCAGACGCAGCAACAGATAGAGGAAGGTAAAACCTACGATGTGGAAGACGATCATGGCGCGGGCATAGACCCACCAGCTCTGCTCCTCCTTCGGGTCTATGCCTGCCAGGCGATAGAAGCCACGCTCGACCGGCAGCAGCACGGGCGAGAGAAAGGTGCGCCGCCCTGCCATGACATTGTCGAGGTAGCCGCCGAGCGGTCGCGTGAACAGCAGCAGAAGCGCGACGAAGAGCGCGATCTGCGCCCAGCCGTTGATGGTCATTGCAGCCTCAGAACTTTCCCTAGAACTTTTCCGGGCGCGCCAGCGCGACGGTCAAATAGACGAGCAGGATCGCGGCGAGGCCGCCGCCCAGGACGTAATCGAGAATCATGACGCGTCCTCAGATCCGGTTGCAGAGACGCTCGTAAGCGATCAGCAGGCAGAACAGCACAAGGCCGCCGCCGAAAAACAGAACGTCCAACATGGAACTCTCCTTCGGCCGGATAGAAGGAGTAGGACGCGTAGGAATTCGAGCCGAAGGAAGCCCCGGCAATATAGGAAAAGCATAGGAATTTCACGACCGGGCCGGGCGTGGGCCGCATTGCCTATGAAATTCCTACGGCCCGATCGCGCCATCGACATGGATTTCCTAGGCCCGCCCCGCGTCTTTTGCGCCCCGCAACAAGGGGAGACGAAGATGTTCAGGAAATCGGCAAGTCTGGCGGTGGCAATGCTCGCGCTGCTGGGTTCCGCTGCCGCCCATGCTCAGGGGACGCCGGATCCGGCGGCGCCCGCGGCGCCGGATACGCCGCCCGAGAAGGAAGTCTGGAAGGGCCCGTTCGGCGGAACCTTCACCGCAGGCTTCGCCTTCCTCAACGACTACTCATATCGCGGCATCTCGCAGACCCAACGCCAGGTCGCCGTCCAGGCCTCCTTCGGATACGAAACCGCCCCCGTCTCCGAGAAAGTCCCGCTGTCGGCCTATGTCAGCGCCTGGGGCTCCAACATCAACTTCCCCAACACCGGCGCCTCCGTCGAGATCGACCTCAACGCCGGCCTCCGCCTAAAAGCCCTCGACGACAAGCTCACCTTCGACCTCGGCTATATCCGCTACAACTATCTCGGCGCCCCCGCCGACCTCTACTTCGACTTCAACGAGTTCGGCCTCGTCGCCGGATACGATTTCGGCGTCGCCCAGCTCCAGGCCGCCGTCCGATACAGCCCCAACTTCTTCGCCAACTCCGGCAACGCCTGGTACAAGTGGGCCCAGCTCACCGTTCCCCTGCCCTTCCTCCACGTCAACGAGAACGTCGCCTTCAAGATCATCGGCAGCGTCGGCAACCAGTATGTCGAGCGCTTCACCAACTACGGCATTCCCAACGACAACTACTGGGACTGGCAGGCCGGCATCGTCGTCAACGTCTATGGCTTCGACCTCTCCGCCGTCTACACAGGCACCAATCTCAGCGTCCAGGACTGCCTCGGCACCCAGAACTGCGCCTCCCGCGTCATCGTCGGCATCTCAAAGGCGTTCTAGGCTGCAGAGACGTGAATCAGGCGCGCAGCCGTTCCGGTTCCTTTCCGGACGACCGCGTTTGAAAAGCCGCCCACCTCCAGCCGCACCGCCGTTTCCTTTGCGATGCGCTCGACCTGGGCGACTGTCGGTGGCTCGAAGATCAAATGAAGGCGGCCACGCGGCGCGAGAACAGTCCGGACAATCGCCAGTTCCCGCGCCGCGTCCCGCCAGAACAAGTTCACGTTGATCGCAAAAATCTTGTCGAAGCGCTGCGAACCGAAGGTCATGTCGGCCAGCGCCATCGCGGCAAACGTTGCCTTGCCCTCTCCTTCGTGATCGCGGTTTCGCCGACGGGCGGCTGCGATCATCGTCGCGGAGCGGTCGATCGCCAGGATCGTGCCGCTGGTCAATCCTTCGCAGACGGCGGCAACGGCCACCCCTTGCCCGCATCCGATTTCGAGGAGCCGATCCGACGGCTTCGGCGCGATGCTTTCCAGCGCCCAGCCGATACGCAAGGGCCGCGCAGAGGTCAGGTCATCATCCGCTGATGCAGATCGAACATGATCCAGAAGCTGCCGCCCACCATGATGAAGATCAGCAACGTGGTGAAGACCAGCGCCAATATGTTTTCCTTGGGCGTGGTCGTGAGATTGAGATGCAGGAAGAAGCGCAGGTGGACGAGCACCTGCAGCACGGCGGCGATGCCGATGATCAACAGCGTGCGCTGCGGCGGCAACGCGTGTGTAGCGACCAGCCAGAACGGGATGACGCTCAGCACGACGGCGAGCACGAAGCCGATCAGGTAGTTGCGGAGCCCATGCTGTTCCATCAGAGCAGTCCCGGCAGATAGACGATCGAGAAGATTCCGACCCAGGCGATATCGAGGAAATGCCAGAAGAGGCCAAGCCGGTAGAGCCGCGAGGCCACGGGCGCAGTGAGTCCCTTCAGCATCACCTGGGCCGACAGGATCACAATCCACAGCAGGCCCATGGTGACATGGATGCCGTGCGTGCCGACCAGGGTGAAGAAGGCCGAGAGGAAACCGCTGCGATCCGGCCCGGCGCCCTTGGCGATCATGCCGGCGAACTCCCTCACCTCGAGGAAGACGAAACCCGCCCCCAACAGGAACGTGACGGCGAGCCAGCCGATCACCGCGCTGCGATTGCCCGTCCGCACCGAGAGGCTGGCAAAGCCGAAGGTCGTGCTGGAGACCAGCAGCAGCACCGTTTCGAGCGCGGCGTTGTTCAGGTCGAAGAGGTCCTTGCCTGTCGGCCCGCCGGCCGTGCCGGGGATCATGATCGCGTAGGTCGCGAACAGGAGGGCGAAGATCACGGCATCGCCCATCAGGTAGAGCCAGAAACCGAGGGCGCGCTGCTCCCGGGTTTCGGTCTCTTCCCGTTCGTGCTCGCTCATGTGCGCGACACTCATGCCCGGCCTCCGAGCTCGCGGAAGCGCTCATCCTCCATGCGCTTCACCTCGCCGGCCGACAGGGTGAACTCGGCATTGTCGTCGGACGAGCGAGCAATCACCGTGACGAACATCGCGATCGCCGAGACGATCACCAGCCACCAGATATGCCAGACGACGGCAAAGCCCAGCACGAAGGCGAAGCCGCCCAGGATCACGCCCGCCGGCGTATTCGAGGGGATGCGGATCGGCGCGTAGGAAGCCGGCCGCCGATAGGCCGTGCCGTTCTTCTTCGCCTCGAGGAAGGGTTCGCGATCGCCGACCGTCGGAATCACCGCGAAGTTGTAGGGCGGCGGCGGCGAGGAGGTCGACCATTCGAGGGTACGCCCGTCGAACGGATCGCCCGTCCGGTCCGCGTTGAGCTTGCGGTCGCGGATTGAGACGTAGAGCTGCATCACCATCGACGCGATGCCGCACAGCACGACGACGGCGCCCAGCGCGGCGACCATCAGGTAAGGCTGCCACGTCGGGTCGTTGTAGGTCTCCATGCGGCGCGGCATGCCCTTCAGGCCGAGGAGATAGAGCGGCATGAAGGCCAGGTAGAAGCCGATCAGCCAGCACCAGAAGGAAGCAAGCCCCCAGCCGCGGTTGAGCTCGAACCCGAAGGCCTTGGGAAACCAGAACATGTAGCCCGCGAGATAGCCGAACAGCACGCCGGGGATGATCATGTTGTGGAAGTGAGCGACCAGAAAGGTCGTATTGTGCATCAGGAAGTCGGCCGGCGGAATGGCGAGCAGAACGCCGGTCATGCCGCCGATCACGAAGGTCACGATGAAGCCGATGCTCCACATCATCGACGGATGGAAGTCGATGCGGCCGCGATACATGGTGAGCAGCCAGTTGAAGACCTTCACGCCCGTGGGCACCGCGATGATCATGGTCGTCACGCCGAAGAAGGCGTTGACGTTGGCGCTGGAGCCCATGGTGAAGAAATGGTGCAGCCAGACGGTGAAGGACAGGATCGCGATCGCCGCCGTGGCATAGACCAGCGACTCGTAGCCGAACAGGCGCTTGCGCGAGAAGGTCGACACGACCTCGGAGAAGATGCCGAAGGCCGGCAGGATCAGGATGTAGACCTCCGGATGCCCCCAGATCCAGAAGAGGTTGGCGTAGTTCATCATGTTGCCGCCATGCGCATTCGTGAAGAAATGCATGCCGGCGAGGCGGTCGAGGGCGAGCAGGCCGCAGGCCACGGTGATAGCTGGGAAGGCAAAGGCCATCAGCACAGAGGCGCAGAGCGCGGTCCAGGTGAACGGTGTCATGCGCATCAGGGTCATGCCCGGCGCGCGCCGCTTCAGGATCGTGACGACGAAGTTGATGCCCGACATCGTCGATCCGACGCCGCTGATCAGGATGGCCCAGATCCAGTAATCGACGCCGACGCCGGGATTGTACTCGATGCCCGAATAGGGCGGGTAGCCGGTCCAGCCCGCCGTCGAGAACTTGCCGATCACCAGCGAGACCATGACGAGGCCCGCGCCCGCCGCGCTCAGCCACAGGCTGACCGCGTTCAGCCACGGGAATGCCACGTCGCGGGTGCCGATCTGTAGCGGCATGATCAGGTTGATCAACCCGGTCATGAACGGCATCGCCATGAAGAAGATCATGATCGTGCCGTGCGAGCTGAAGATCTGGTCGAAATGCTCGGGCGGCAGGTAGCCGCCGGCATCGAGCGCCATCGCCTGCTGGGCGCGCATCATGATGGCGTCGACGAAGCCGCGCAGCAGCATGATCAGCGCCAGCACGATGTACATGATGCCGATGCGCTTGTGGTCGACGCTGGTCAGCCAGTCGGTCCAGAGATATTTCCAGGCCTTGAGCCAGGTCAGCACGATGGCCACCAGCAGCGCGCCGCCCACGGTGACCGCCGCCCCGCCGGCTGCGATCGCGCTGTAGAGCGGCAGGGCTTCGATCGTCAGTTTGCCGAACATGCCGCTATCTCCGGGCCGGAACGTTGGTGCCCTGCCCCTGGCTCTGGGTATGGGCGTGGCCGCTGTGCCGGTACTTGGCGATGATCTGGTCGTAGAGACCGGGCTCGACCGCCGAATAGTAGGTGATGGGAACGGCGCGGCTCTTGGCCGCCTGCGCCGGATAGGTTTGCGCGTCGAGGCGGCCCGGCGCCTCTTTGGCCTTCGCGACCCAGGCGTCGAAATCGCCCTGACTCAGCGACACCACCTCGAAATGCTGATCCGAATATCCGCCGCCCGAATACTGGCTGTTTCGGCCGACGAACTTGCCGGGCTGGTCGGCCAGGAGCTGCAGCCGCGTCTGCATGCCGGCCATGGCATAGATCTGCCCGGCAAGCTGCGGGACATAGAAGGAGTTCATCACCGTGTCGGAGGTAATCCGCAGGCTCAACGGCCGTCCTGCCGGGAAAGCGAGTTGGTTGACTACGGCGATGCCCTGTTCGGGATAGATGAACAGCCACTTCCAGTCCTGCGCCACGACCTGCACTTCGATCGCCGGACCGGCATTCTCAATCGGACGGTAAGGATCGAGCTTGTAGGTGCTGCGCCACAGCAGCACGCCGAGGGAGATGACGATAATGGCCGGAATCGACCAGACGAACGCGTCGATCTTGACCGAATTGGACCAGGTCGGTGTGTACTGTGCGCTGGTGTTGGAGGCCCGATAACGCCAGGCGAACCACAAGGTCAGGATGATGACCGGGACGATCACGATCATCATCACGCAGAAGGCATCGAAGAGGAGGTCGCGCTCGGCGAGCGCAATCGGCCCCTTGGGATCGAGAACGGCGGCGCGCTTCAGATCGCATGCACCGGCCAGCAGAGCCATGCTGACGGCCAGCATCGCTCCGCGCCAATTGATTCCCCTGAGCTTCAAGCTCCCCCACTCGGCTTATTAACCTATCCGAGCAGATTGAAGCTCGCTTTCGTGATGAGCAACGATTTCTTTTGCTGATCTGACGTCAGGTCTGCTCGTCAGGCAGGTTCGTCACGTCTTCTGGCCGCCGGGCGGCACAGGCGTCGAGGCTGGTGGCGTCTTACCTTGCGGGTCCTTCGCCGTGCAGACATCGGCGCGCAGACGATCCTTGAGGACTGCGATCTGCTCCTCGATCTGCTTGTTGGCCGCCTTCTGCTTCTCGATCTGATCCTCGAGCGCCTTCACCTGTGCGGCATCGGGTCCCGGAGGCGCGGGAGGCGCCGGCGGTGCGGGAAGCTGCACCGCCACGTTCACGATCGGACGATAGAAAAGGTACCAGCCGAGGCCGAGACCGAAGGCCAGGAGGAAGAAGCCACCCAGCAGGCCGCCCAGAATCCACGGCCAACGCGCCGCCGGACGTTCCGGTTGGGGAGTGGGTGACGGATTAGTGTCTGCCATATTGCAGTTGGGCTCCGGATGCGGGCTTCAGTCAATACCCGCCGCGCGGCGAAAATGGGGCGTCGCAAAGACCTCCTTGCGCAGGCCGTTTCGCTATATAAGTGTATATGCACAGACTTGGCACTTCCAGGCGCCCCTCGACCTGACCCGAGGCGGCGTCTAGGGTCACCGCAATTGAGCAAAGGAGAATTCCCATGACCGCCTGCATCGTCGGTTGGTCCCACGGCAAGTTCGGCAAGCTCGACGGCGAGACCAGCGAATCGCTGATCGTGAAGGCCGCCAGCGACGCCATCGCCCATGCCGGGATCGAGCCCAGGGACGTCGATGTCATCTACGTCGGCAACATGAACGGCGGCTTCGTGCGCCAGGAGTTCCATTCCTCGCTGCCGCTGCAGGCCCATCCCGACCTGCGCTTCAAGCCCAGCACCCGCGTCGAGAATGCCTGCGCCACCGGATCGGCCGCCATCCACATGGGGCTGAACACGCTCGCTGCCGGCAAGGCGCGCTTCGTGCTGGTAGTCGGTGTCGAGAAGATGACCGAACTGAATTCCGCCCAGGCCGGCGACGTCCTGATCAAGGCGTCGTATGTCGCCGAGGAAGCGAACATCGAGGCAGGCTTTGCCGGTATCTTCGGCAAGATCACCTCGGCCTATTTCCAGCGCTACGGCGACAAGTCGGACGCGCTCGCCAAGATCGCAGTCAAGGCCCACAAGAACGGCGCCAAGAATCCCTTCGCGCATTTCCAGAAGGAGTTCGCCTACGAGTTCTGCCGCACGCCGTCGGACAAGAACCCGTTCGTCGCCGGTCCGCTTAAGCGCACCGACTGCTCGCCCGTCACCGACGGCGCGGCAGCCGTGGTGCTGACGGACGTCGGCACGGCGCTGGGCATGAAGCAGGCGATCGCCTTCCGCGCCGCCGAGCACGTCAATGACTTCCTGCCCATGAGCAAGCGCGACATCATCAAGTTCGAGGGCCCGCAGCGCGCTTGGCAGCAGGCGCTGAAGTCGGCGCACCTCGACCTGCTCGATCTCTCCTTCGTCGAAAGCCACGACTGCTTCACCTCTGCCGAGCTGATCGAGTACGAAGCGATGGGCCTCACCGCACCGGGCGAAGGCGAGCGGGCGATTCACGAAGGCTGGGTCGAGCGCGACGGCAAGCTGCCGGTCAACGTCTCGGGCGGCCTCAAGGCCAAGGGCCATCCGGTCGGCGCGACGGGCGTCAGCATGCACGTGATGTCGGCCATGCAGCTCTCGGGAACGGCGCCGGAAGGCATGCAGCTGCCGAAGGCCAAGCTCGGCGGCGTGTTCAACATGGGCGGCGCAGCCGTCGCCAACTATGTGAGTATTCTCGAACCGCTGCGCTAGCCCGCGTGCGCCCCGTCGACCGTCCCGAAAGCGACGCCATCCTGGGGGCCATGCGCCAGGTGGCGTTGGCCGGCGGCCACGCCATCAGCCACGCCGACACGGCGAGCATTCTCGCAGCAGGTCGTTACCTGCTGCGTCGATACGATCTCACCGATATCGGGGCCTTGCCCGCGGTCGAGCCGGCCGATTTGGCCCGGCTGCTGAAGGACCGCGATTTGGCGCACGAGGCACTGCGCTATCTCGCCATCATGGTGATGGTCGACGGCACACTCGATCCGGAGAAGCTCAAGCTGGTACTGGCCTATGCGCGGGCGCTCGACATCGAGGAGGCCTATCTGACGCAGATGGTCGAGGCAGCGTCGGGCCACATGGCCTGGGCCATCGCCGACATGACGATGCGCAATGCCGAAAGCGTCGTCAGCGGGCCATGGGGCACCCGTCCCGATCCGGTGGAATGGATCCTGCCCTACAAAGGCGACAAGGCCGACCCGGCCCTGGTCGCGCGCTACGAGGCGCTGGGCGAGCTGCCGCAGAATACGTTCGGCAAGGCGCTCTGGGACTTCGACAAGAAGAACGGCTACCCGTTCCCCGGCGATCCGGGTGCACTCAACGCGAGCTTCGCCACGCCGCACGATGCCACCCACGTCATTTCAGGCTACAACACGAGCTATCGCGGCGAGATCCTGGTCTCGACCTTCACCGCGGCGATGCATCCGATCAATCCCATGGCCGGCCACATCCTGCCGGTCATCTTCAACGGCCATCTCGGCGTCAGGTTCAACGACGTCGCCACGCCGGCCAGAGGCGGCTTCGACCCGAACGAGTTCTGGCATGCCTGGGCACGTGGCCACGACATGACCATCGACCTCTTCGCCCCAGACTGGAACGTCTGGGACTGGATCGAGCAGGATCTCGAGAAACTGCGCCGCGACTGGAACGTCGCGCCGGCCTAGACAACCGGGCTCGCGCCGCCGTCGACGTTGATGGCGACGCCGGTGATGAAGGAGCCGGCATCGGAGCAGAGGAAGCAGGCCATGCGCGCGAACTCCTCGGCCTTGCCCATGCGGCCGATCGGGATACGGCCCTTGGCCATGCCGGCCAGGAACTCCTCGTAGGTCTTGCCTTCACCTGCCGCGGTCTTGTGACGGCGCACCCACTGGTCACTCTCGATCAGGCCGACCAGCATCGCGTTCACGAGAACGTTGTCCTTTGCATTCTCCTGCGAGAGCACCTTGGTGAGCGCGAGGCCCGCCGCGCGGCTGACACTGGTCGGCATCGAATTCGCGGCCGGCGCCTTGGCGTAGGTGTTCAGCACGTTGATGATGCGGCCCCACTTGCGCTCACGCATGCCGGGCAAGGCATGACGGATCATGCGGATGGCCGCGAACAGCTTGAGATCGATATCTCCCTGCCAATCCTCGTCCGTTATCGCGTCAAACGGCTTGGCGTGGGCAATGCCGGCATTGTTGACCACGATATCGACCTTGCCGAACTCGGCCTCGACCTTCTTCCAGGTCTCGGCGATGGGCGCCGCCTGGGAGACGTCGCAGGAATAGGCCTCGATCTTGATGTTGGCCTTGCCCGCGGCTTTGGTTACTTCGGCCTTGGCCTTGGCGAGCACATCGGCCTTGCGCGCCAGCAATGCCACCGACGCGCCTGACGCCGCGAATTCCTTGGCCATGGCGAGGCCGAGCCCTGTGCTCGCCCCGGTGATCACGGCCACGCGGCCATCCATCCGTACGTCCATCTCCACCTCCCGATTGCAAAAGCGGCCGCCACCTTATCGTCGATGGCGCGGGAGTCGAGATGCAGGCCGCCCTATCGCGGCAGTGATTCCGCCTCGTAGAGCTTGGCGTACTCGGGGCTGGGCGGGATCGGCTTGATGACGTCGATGGCGATGCCGTTCGGATCTTCGGTGATGAAGTGCCGCTGGCCGAAAGCTTCGTCCCGCAGGGTGAGATGGATCTTGAGGCCGGCTGCCTGTGCTTTCGCAAACTCGGCATCGACGTCGGCGACTTCGAGGTTCACCAGCAGACCGGATGCCTTCTTGCCGCGAAACGCCACCGGGATGGTTTCGTGGCGGCAATCAAGGATCGCGAGGTTGGGTCTGGCCTGACCATCGCCGACGAGATGGACATACCAGTCACTCTCGAAGACACGGCGCAGCCCAAAGTGGTGCTCCCAGAAGGCAACCGTGCCGGCCACATCGTCGGTGCAAAGCACGGTGTAAAACTCGTTGAGTTGCATTGCTCTCTCCATGGTTGCGATTTACATACATCCTGTATGTTCATGACGTTAGATACAGGATGTATGTATGTCAAGACCCCGGATCTCGTCCCGTACTCAGGCCGAGCGGCTGGCCGCGACTCGCGCCGCCCTCCTCAAGGAAGCACGGGCGATCTTTGCGACCGCCGGCTACGAAGCGGCGGCAACCGAGGAGATCGTGAAGCGGGCTAAGGTGACGCGCGGCGCGCTCTATCATCACTTCAGGGACAAGCGTGATCTCTTCGAGGCTGTCGTCGAAGAGGTGGCGCGCGGAATCGCCACGATGATCGACGACACCGCTGTGCCCGCTCGCACTCCGTTGGAAACGCTGGTCGAGGGCATGCGTGCCTTCCTCGATGCCTGTCTCGATCCGGCGGTCCGGCGCATCTACCTGATCGACGCGCCCGCCGTTCTGGGCTGGCACCGTTGGCGCGAAATCGACGCGCCACATGGCGTGCGCTCCCTGCGCGAGGGTATTGCCGCGGTACTGGAGGAGCGGCCCGATCCGGCGCTGGCTATCGAGCCTCTCACCTTCCTGCTCTCCGGCGCCTCCAACGAAGCCGCTCTCTGGGTCGCGGAGGCGAAAGACGAAAAAGCAGCACGACGCGCCATGGACCGCGCGCTCGGCGAACTCATCGAGCGACTGTTCGCGCCCTCTCGATCGCCGCGAGCACGCGCTCGGGTGTAGCCGGCGCATCGAGACGTACCGGCGCGCGGCGATTCGTGGCGGCGCCGATTGCATCCTTGAGTGCCGTCCACACGGCGGTCGCCAGCATCAATGGCGGCTCGCCCACCGCCTTGGAACGGAAGATCGTCGCCTCGCGCGACGGCGCATCGGCAAGCATCTTCACATTGAAGACAGGCGGCACGTCGCGGCTGCCGGGGATCTTGTAGGTCGACGGTCCCACTGTCTTGAGACGGCCCTTGGCGTCCCACCACAATTCCTCGCAGGTGAGCCACCCCTGCCCTTGCACGAATGCACCTTCGATCTGGCCGAGGTCGATCGCCGGATTGAGCGACTCGCCGCAATCCTGCACGAGGTCGACGCGCAGCACGCGGCTCTCGCCGGTCAGCGTGTCGATCGCCACCTCGGCCATGGCCGCGCCGAAGGAGAAATAGAAGAACGGCCGGCCGCGCATCGCCACGGGATCCCAGTGGATCTTGGGCGTCTTGTAGAAGCCAGTGGAGGAAAGCGAAACACGCCCCAGCCAGCAGAGCTTTGCCAGCTCGCCGAAAGTCAGCACCTGATTGCTACCGGGCTTGGCGATGCGGACATTGCCATCGGCGAACTCGATGTCGTCTTGCGCGACGCCGAAATGCTCCGCGGCGAAGGCCGTCATGCGCTGCTTGATCGTGTTGGCCGCTTCCCAGGCCGCCCAGCCATTGAGATCGGAGCCCGTCGAAGCCGCCGTCGGTGACGTGTTGGGAACTTCGGCGGTCGACGTTGCGCTCGGCCGGATGCGGTCGATATCCACCTTGAACACCTCGGCCACGACCTGCGCCACCTTGATGAAGAGGCCCTGCCCCATCTCGGTACCGCCATGGTTCAGGCGGATGGAGCCGTCGGTGTAGACATGAACTAGCGCCCCCGCCTGGTTCATGTGCGGCAGATTGAAGGAGATGCCGAACTTCAACGGGAACAGCCCGAGCCCGCGCTTCAACACCGGATGGCCGGTATTGAACGCATCGACCTCGGCGCGCCGCCGTTCCAGCGCGCCGCCTGTCCTCACTTCGGCCCAGCAGCGCGCCAGATGGTTCTCGTCGATCTTCTGGCCATAGGGCGTCTCGTCTTTCCCTTCGGCATAGAAGTTGAGCGCGCGCACGTCGTTGGGATCGCGCGCCAGTCGATGGGCAATGCGGTCCAGCGCATCCTCCATCACCACGACGCCCTGCGGACCACCGAAGCCCCGGAAGGCTGTGTTGGACTGCCTGTTGGTGCGGCAGGCATAGCCGACGGCGCGGAAATGCGGGATCCAGTAGGCGTTGTCGGTATGCGTGAGCGCCCGCGCCACGACGCCCGGCGTGAGATCGAGGCTCCAGCCGGCATCGGCCGCCAGCTCCGCATCGAGCGCCAGCACCCGACCCTCGTTGTCGAAGCCCACCGTGTAGCGGTAATCGAAGCCGTGCCGCTTGCCGGTGGCGATCATGTCGATCTCGCGCGGCAGGCGAAGCTTCACCGGCCGGCGGGTGTGGTTGGCCGCAAGCGCCGCAGCACCCGCCACCCACGAGGCGTTGCTTTCCTTGCCGCCGAAGCCGCCACCGAGACGGCGCACGATGGCAGTGATGCGATTGAAGTCGCAGCCCAGCAGGCGCGCGCAGATGTGCTGCACTTCCGTCGGATGCTGGGTCGAGGAATGCACGACGATGTCGCCATCCTCGCCCGGTAGGGCAAAGGCGATCTGGCCCTCGAGGTAGAAATGCTCCTGCCCGCCGACGCTGAACTCGGCGGTCAGCCGATGCGGCGCACGTTGCAGGGTGCCCTCTGGATCGCCTCGCAACAACGTGGTTGGCGCCTGGACATAGGCCTTTTTCGCGAGCGCCGTCGCGATATCGAGGATGGGCTCTTCCTCCTCGATCTCGACCACGGCGCGCTCGACGGCTGCCCGCGCGGCATCGAGGCTCTCGGCGACGATCAGCGCCAACGGCTGGCCGGCATAGTCGACACGATCCACTGCGAACAGCGGCTCACCTTGACCGACCGCTGCGACATCGTTCGTGCCGGGAATGTCGCCCGCCGCCAGCACCGCGCTCACACCGGGCGATATCGCCGCCGCCGCGAGGTCGAGCTTCTTCAGCCGACCGCAGGCCACTGTGCTCAGCACCAGCGCGCCGTGCAGCGTGCCGGGGGGCTCGGGCATGTCGTCGATATAGAGCGCCTGTCCGGTGACGTGCTTCAACGCACTGTCGTGGCGCTGTGCAGTTCCGACCTTGGCGTTCACAGGGCTTCGAGCTCCAACACACGCGCCGGCTCGGCAATGCGGAGCTCCAGCCGGCGCAGCAGATTGGCCGCGACCTGAAGACGGTAGCTGGCCGTGCCGCGCCAATCGCTGAGTGGCTGGAAGTCGTTGGCGACCGCTGCGATGGCCGCCGCGAAACCTTCCGCCTTCAAGGCCGCCTCGACATGCGTTGCCCGCTTTGGCGTCGCCGCCATGCCGCCGAAGCCGACACGGGCGTCCTCGATCCGGCCGTCCTTGATCCGCAGACGGTAAGCCGCGGCGACGGTCGAAATATCCTGGTCGCGCCGCTTGCTCACCTTGTCGCAGAAGAAGACTTCACCCGGCCACAGGCGCGGCATCGACAGGCTCTGGATCACCTCGTCGGGCGCCAGCGCCGTCTTGCGGTAGCCGACAAAGAACTCTTCGAGGGGCAGGTCGCGAGCGCCACGGCGCGAGACCAGTCTGACGCTGGCCTCCAGCGCGATCAGAACAGGCGGCATGTCGCCGATGGGTGAGGCGTTGCCGACATTGCCGCCGATCGTGCCGAGGTTACGGATCTGCCGCGAACCCAGCCGCGAGAGATAGGGACGCAAGGCCGGGTAGGCCTCGATCAAGGTCGGCATGGCTTCCGTATAGGTGACGGCTGCACCGATCGTGATCTTCTCGTCGTCGGCGACGATCACCTTCAGCTCGGCGACATGCGAGATATGGATGATGGTGGACGGCGGCTTGCGGGCCCGGCTGGCGTCGAGCCCCAGGTCGGTACCACCAGCCAGCAATCTCGCGCCGGGATGGGCGCTGCGCAACGTCAGCAACTCGTCGAGCGAGCGCGGTGCAAAGAAGACGCCATCGATTGCGGCCGATGCCGGGCGCACGGCCGGAGCCGACGGCGGATCGACCGCGAGGCCCGCGACGCGGCCCATGGCCTCGACGATCGGACGATAGCCTGTGCACCGGCAGAGATTGCCCGCCAGCGCTTCATGAACCGTATCGGCCTCGGCTTTCTCGCCGCCTGCAGCGAAGGCATAGGCCGACATGACGAAACCCGGCGTACAGAAGCCGCACTGGGTGGCGTCTGCTTCCGCCATCGCGATCTGCACCGGGTGGGCGCCCCCATCGACGCCGCACAGGCCCTCGACCGTGCGCACAGACAGTCCGTCGACCTGGCCCAACAGGGCGATGCAGGAATTCACGGCCTCGCGCCGCCCATCCTCGCGCTCCAGGACGACGGTGCAGGCGCCGCAGTCGCCCTCCGCACAGCCCTCCTTGGTGCCGCGCAGCCCGCGACGGTCGCGCAGCCAGTCGAGCAGGGTCGTCATCGGTGAGATGCCCGTAATCTCGACCGGCTGATCATTGAGGGTGAAGCTTAATCGGTCCGCCATGCGAATAAGGATGCAAGCTGTTGCGCCTACGTCAATCGCATGATGCACTTGCCGCGCCAACAAGGGAGAGAAAGCACCAGGATGGACCCTTACAGATTCGGCTATTCCCCCGTCGTCGCGCGGCCGAAGCTCTCTTGGCCCAACAATGCACGGGTCGCCGTCTGGGTTTGCCCCAACATCGAACATTACGAGTATGTGCCGGCCGAGGTGCGTGTCCGTAATCCCTGGCCGCGCATGCCCCATCCCGACGTGCTGGGCTATGGCGGCCGTGACTACGGCAACCGTGTCGGCCTGTGGCGCATGTTCGAGGTGCTGGACAAGCACAATGTGCGCTGCACCGTCTCGCTCTCCATGTCGGTGATCGAGATGTATCCCGAGATCCTGGAGGCGATGGAAGCGCGCCGCTGGGAGTATATGAGCCACGGCTACTTCAACACGCGCTATCACTGGGGCTACAGCGAACAAGAAGAGCGCGAGGTCATCGAGCACAGCAAGGCGACGCACCTGCGCCTGACCGGCCGCAAGCTGCGCGGCTGGTTCTCGCCGGCGATCTCCAACACCATGGCCACCCCCGATCTCGTGAAGGAAGCCGGCCTCGACTACTTCTGCGACTTCTATCACGACGACCAGCCGACGCCGCTGGTCACCAAGCATGGAACCCTGATCCACGTGCCTTACACGATGGATCTCAACGATGCGCTGATCTACCGCCAGCCGGTCGAGGCGGAGGAATTCGCGCAGATGATCATCGACCACTTCGACACGGTCTATCGCGAGGGCCAGGAGAACGGCCGCGTCATGTGCATCGCCCTGCATCCCTACATGATGGGTGCGCCGCATCGGCTGAGACACCTCGACCGGGCACTTTCCTACATTCGCAAGCACAAGGATGCCTGGGTTTGCACCGCCGAGGAGATTCTCGACTGGTACGTCGCCAATGGGCTGAAACCCTTCCAGCAACATCTCGGGAAGGAGGCGTGAGATGAGCACCCCTCCCAATAACATCCCCAAGAACCCGCCGCCGCTCAGGGCCGGGATGGACAATCCCTGGTACGACTATTCGCCGTTTCCGCTCCGGCCGAAGCTCAATTGGCCGCGCAATGCCCGCGTTGCCTCCTTTGTACTGCTGCACCTCGAATACTGGGAACTGCTGCCGGACGAGAAGAGTCATAAGGACCCGCGCTATGTCGGCGAGTACGGCAGTTTCGTGCCCGACTACCGCACCTGGACACAGCGTGAGTATGGCAACCGGGTCGGCATCTTTCGGGTGCTCGACGTGCTCGACCGCTATCAGATCCGTGCCGGCGTGGCGGTGAATGCACTGGCCGCCGAGCGCTACCCCTTCCTGATCGAGCAGTTCAAGAAGCGGAAATACGAGTTCATCGCGCACGGCCATTCGGCTAACCGCATGATCACCTCGAAGATGACCGAGGCCGAAGAAAAAGCGGAGATCGAATCCTCGATTGCCGCCGTCGAGAAAGCTTCCGGCGTGCGCCCGACCGGCTGGCTCGGCCAGGACTATGGCGAAAGCACCCGCACGCCCGGTTTGCTGGCCGAGGCGGGGCTCGACTACGTACTCGACTGGCCGAACGACGATCAGCCCTATCCGATGAAAGTGGGTGGACGGAAGTTCGTCTCGCTGCCCAACCAGCCGGAGTGGGACGACGTGCAGCAACTCTGGCTGCGCCGCATCCCGACCACGCGCTATCCCGACATCGTGGGCGAGGCGTTCGAGCTGCTGCACCACGAGGGCGGTCAGGTGTTCAACCTGTCGATCCACCCGTGGCTGATGGGCATGGCGCACCGCATCAAGTATCTCGACGAGGCGCTCCGCCGCATCGAGCGCTTCGGCAATGCCTGGCAGGCCACGCCCGGCGAAGTCGCCAAGCACTATATCGACACGATGATGGGCTGATGCCGTGACCGCCTTCTGGCTCGACACCCTGGCTTCCTTCGTCGCCGAGTTCCGTCTGGAGTCGCTGAAGCCGGCGACGGTCGAGCAGACCTCCTACGTGATGCTCGACACGATCGGCGCCATTGCCGGCGGCGCGGCGGAGCCGGAGATGCAGGCGCTGACCGCCAAGCTTGCCGTCAGCCCGGCGGGCGAGGCCTCGGTGATCGGCACGGACAAGAAGGTCGTGTCCGCCGCGGCTGCCTTCCTGAACGGCACGGCCGGCACCTTCCTCGAAATGGACGAAGGCAACCGCTTCGCCAAAGGCCATCCCGCCATCCACACCCTGCCCGCCGTGTGGGCGCTGGGCGAGATCAAGGGCCTGTCGGGCAAGGCCGTGATGGAAGCCTTGATCCTGGGCTACGAGATCGGCGCGCGCATCGGCATCGCCGCGGCGCTCCGGCCCGACATGCATCCACACGGCACCTGGGGCACGGTGGGTGCCGCGACTGCCGTCGCCAAGCTGCTGGGCTACGATGCCGCCCGGATTCGCGAGACGATCAATGTCGCCTCTTCGCTGACGCTTGCCACCTCCAAGCGCACCATGCTGGAGGGCGGCACGGTACGGAATGCCTATGCCGGCATCTCGAACCGCATGGCGCTGATGGCGATAGACCTGATCGAAGCAGGGTTCGTCGGCGAACGCGACGGGCTGTCGAGCGTGTTCGGACGGGTCGTATCGGAGACCTTCGACACGGCGAAGATGATCGACGGGCTCGGCCGCGAGTGGCAGATCGACCATAACTATTTCAAGCTCCATTCCTGCTGCCGCTACAATCACGGCGCGCTGGACGCACTCGATCTCCTGCTCGCACGCGAACCGGTCGCCCCCGATGCTGTCGAGCGCGTGGATGTCGCGAGCTATCTCTACGCCGCCGAACTGGACGACCAGGCGCCCCGCAACACGCTGGGCGCCAAGTTCTCCGTGCCCTTCGCCGTGGCAACCCGGCTGGTTCGTGGCTCTTCCGCCGTCGAGAATTTCACCTGGGATGCCTTACGCGACGAGCGCGTGCAGGCTCTGGCCAAGCGGGTGTTCGTGGTCGAGGACAAGGCGATGACCTCGCGCTTGCCGCAGGTCCGCCCCGCCCGGGTCGATCTCAGGCTGCGCGACGGCCGCACGCTCACGGCGGCGGTGGAAGCCAATCGCGGCGACGACCAGGATCCCTATTCGCGGGAAGAGCTCACGGCCAAGTACTTCTCCCTCACGGCGCGCGTGTGGTCGCACGAGACAGCCGACGCGGTACGGCAGAAGATCCTGACCCTCGACAGCGTGAGCGACCTGCGCTCTGTTTTGCAATCCTGAGTTTGGCCCCGAGTTGGCATCGCGATTGCTCCCTGGCAGTCGCTGTCGTAGCGTTCGCCTCAGGGAACCAAGAAGAGGCTTCACGATGAAAAAGCACGTGAGCGTTCGGATTTCGCGTCGTGGGTTCGTCGCCGGAACGGCCGCGCTGGCCACCGGCTCCCTCGGGTTTCCGTCGATCGGCGGCGCGCAGGTGGCCGCCGTAAAAGTCGGCATGATCCATCCGGTGACGGGGTTCGTCGCCTACAACGGCCAGCAGAGCCGGTTGGGCGGCACCATGGCCGTCGAGGACATGAACAAGGCGGGCGGCATCAAGTCGATGGGCGGCGCCAAGCTCGAGGCCTTGCTGGGCGACAGCCAGTCCAAGGTCGAAGTGGGCGTGAGTGAAGTCGAGAAGATGAACGAACAGGGCGTCGCGGCCTATATCGGCTGCTTCCAGAGCCCTGTCGGCATCGCCGCCAGCCAGGCCGCCGCCAAGTACAACACGCCCTTCCTGATCGATGTCGGCGCCTCGGACCTGATCGTGAATCGTGGCCTGAAGAACGTGTTCCGCCTGAAGCCCGGTTTCGGTGTGTGCGTCGACGACGGCATCGCCTCGCTGGGCGCCCTGAACAAGGCCGCCAACAATGTCGCCAAGACCGCAGTGATCGTCCACGAATCGGGCGAGTTCGGCACCGGAACCGCCAAGCTGCTGGCCGGCAAGCTTCCGTCGGTCGGGATCACGGCGAAGGAGCTGATCGCGCACGACAATCCGACGCGCAACTTCGACAACATCGCCCTACGCATCCGGTCCATGGCGCCCGACATCGTGATGATGTCAAACTACGGCAACGAGTACATGCTGCTGGCGCGCACGCTGTTCCAGCAGAAGGTCAATGTCGCGGGCTTCTATTCGATCCTGGGCGGCGGCTTCAATTACAAGTTCGTCAAGGACATGCCCGACGTCTCGCAGTACATGATGGACGTCAACCACTGGTTCAACCCGAAGAGCGCCAAGGCGCAGGAATTGAAGAAGCGTGTCGAAGCTGCGGGCGCGCTCTTCACCTTCGAGGTCTATCTGACCTACTCCAACGTGATGCTGCTGGCCGACGCGCTTGAACATGCAGGGTCGGCGGACAAGGAGAAGCTCACCGCGGCCCTCGCCGCCTCGACCTACAAGGCCGACCTGCTACCTTACGGCCCGACCAAGTTCGTGAACGGCCAGAACCAGGGCGGGCGGCCAGCCGTCATGCAATCGCTCAAGGGCGATATCGAGGTGATCGCCCCCGAGGAATTCGCCTCGGCCAAGGCGGTGTTCCCCAAGCCGAAATTCGGCTGAGAGCGGGCGCGCAACCGGCGTGCTCGATCCCGCCTTCCTCCTTGCCGGCGTCCTGAACGGCCTGCTGGCTGGTGGCATCTATGTACTGGTGGCAGTGGGCCTCACGCTGATCTACGGTGTGCTGCACATCATTAACTTCGCGCATGGCAGCCTGCTGATGCTGGCCATGTACGCCGTCTTCTGGCTGTGGCGGCTGGCCGGCATCGATCCCTATGCCGCGCTGCCTCTGGTGATCGCCGGCTCCTTTGCCTTCGGCTTCGTTCTCTATCGACTGCTGATCGGCCGCTACAATCACGGCCGCGACGAAAACATCCTGCTGATCACCCTCGGCCTCTCGATCGTGTTCGACAATGCCGCCCTCCTCTTCTTCGGTGGCAACACGCAGACGATAGACGTTCCCTATGCCGGCACCTTCGTCGAGCTGGGCGCGGCCTTCCTGCCGCTGCCCAAGATCATTTCCTTCGTCGCTTCGCTGATCCTCTGCACAGCCCTTGCGCTCTACATGGCTCTCAGCGACACCGGCAAGGCGATCCGTGCCGTCGCCAAGGAGCGGCAGGGCGCACGGTTGGTCGGTATCGACGTCGAGACGGTCTTCGCCGTCTCCTACGGCATCGGCATCGCCTGTCTCGGTGCGGCAGCCTGCCTGCTGATGCCGACCTACTACGTTACGCCCTCCTCGGGCCACGCCTTCGTGCTCGTCGCCTTCACCATCGTCGTGCTGGGCGGCATGGGGAGCTTCGTCGGTGCGGCGGTCGGCGGTCTGGTGATCGGCGTCACCGAATCGTTGGGGGGACTGTTCCTCGGCGAACAACTGGGCCAGATCGGCATCTCGCTGATCTTCATCCTGATCCTGCTGCTGAAGCCCACCGGCCTGTTCGGGAGCAAGGCGTGAGCCGCGCGACGCTGCTCTGCATGGTCGGTCTCGCAGCAGCCCTCGTCTATCCGCTGCTGGTGCCGAACTATCTGGTGAACATCGGCATGCTGGTGTTCTTCACCGCCTTCATCGGCCAGTCCTGGAACATCGCCGGCGGCTTCGCAGGCCAGACTTCGTTCGGCCATGTCGTCTTCTTCGGCACCGGCGCCTACACCTCGACGATCCTGCAGGTGACCTACGGCTGGAACCCGTGGCTTGCCTGGCCAGCCGCCACGGCGATGGGCGGCGGCGTCGGCTGGATGATCGCCGTGCTCTCCTTCCGCGCCGGCCTGCGCGGCTCCTACTTTGCCCTGATCACCCTGGCCTTCGCCGAGGTCTTTCGCATCCTCGCCAATTCTGTGCCCTTCACCAAGGGCGGACTTGGCATGCTGATCAAAGCGGACCAGAGGCCGATCAACTTCCAGTTCAAGGATCCGATCTGGATCTACTACCTCGCGCTTTTGCTCTGCCTCGTCTCTGTGGCCATCGCCTGGCATCTGACACGCAGCCGCTTCGGGGGGCGCCTGGTCGCCATTCGCGAGAACGAGGATGCGGCGCGGGCACTCGGCATCGATGTCTTCGCCGAAAAGGTGAAGGTGCTGACCCTCTCGGGCGCGATGTGCGCCGCCGGCGGCACCTTCTATGCGCAGAAGTATCTCTACATCGATCCGTCCATCGCCTTCGGTGTCGACAAGTCGGTCGAGATGCTGCTGGTCAGCATGGTGGGCGGTGCCGGCACCATCTTCGGGCCGTTGATCGGCTCCTTCACCCTGATGGGCATCAACGAGGCCACGCGCTGGCTGGCGAGCGTCGTGCCGGCACTGAAGAACGTCCAGCCCCTCAGCCTCATCGTCTACGGCATCATGCTGATCCTGATCGTCGCCCGCCTGCCCAATGGGCTGATGGGACTGTTCCGTCGAGGGCCGGCGCGTGCTTGAGGTGCGCGACATCTCGAAGGCCTTCGGCGGCCTCAAGGCCGTGGATCACGCTTCGCTCGACGTGAGGCAGGGCGAGATCGTGGGACTCATTGGACCGAACGGCGCCGGCAAGACGACCCTGTTCGCCACCATCGCCGGCTTCCATCGGCCCGACGCCGGCACGGTCGCCTTCGACGGCAAGGCGATCACCGGCCTGGCGCCGCACCGCATCTGTGCCGCCGGCATGGTCCGCACTTTCCAGATCACGCAGCCCTTCGCGGGAATCAGCGTGCGCGAGAACATCATGGTCGGCGCCTATTTCCGCACCGCCGACCGTCGCCTGGCCGCCCGCGAAGCCGAGGCGGTCGCGGCCATGGTCGGCATGGCCGACCAGCTCGACCGGCGTGGCGCCGACCTCACGGTGGCCGGCCGCAAGCGGCTGGAACTCGCCCGGGCACTCGCGACGGCGCCGCGCCTGCTGCTGCTCGACGAGGTGATGGCGGGCCTCAACCCGACGGAGATCGTCGAGATCGTGGGCGTCATCGAGGATATCCGCGCTTCCGGCGTCACGATCCTGCTGATCGAACATGTCATGCAGGCGGTCACCTCGCTCGCCGAGCGCGTCTATGTGCTCAACCAGGGCCGCATGATCGCCGAGGGCACGCCCGCCGCCATCGCCGAGAACCCGCAGGTCGTCGAAGCCTATCTCGGCCCCGGCGCCGCCAAGGTGCTGCGTGCTTGAGGTCGCCGCCTTGCGCGCCGGCTACGGCCCGATCGAGGTGTTGCGCGGCCTCGACCTCACCGTCGCGGCAGGTGAGATCGTGGCCCTGCTGGGCAGCAATGGCGCGGGCAAGTCGACCTTGAACAACAACATCTCCGGCCTCTACCGGCCATTTGGTGGCGCGATCCGGTTCGATGGCAAGGACATCGCCGGCACCCCGTCGATGCGGATCGTTGAAAGCGGCCTCGTACAGGTACCTGAAGGTCGGCGCGTCTTTCCCAATCTGACGGTGCGCGACAATCTCGAACTCGGCAGCTACCGCCGCGGTAAGCCCGCTCGGGCACAGAATCTGGAGCGCGTGCTGACGACCTTCCCGCGGCTGCGCGAACGGCTCCGCCAGGCCGCCGGCACGCTCTCGGGCGGCGAGCAGCAGATGCTGGCGATCGGCCGCGGCCTGATGGCCGAGCCCCGGCTGCTGATCCTCGACGAACCCTCGCTCGGCCTCTCGCCCCTGCTGGTCGAAGAAATGTTCGCCTTGATCGGCCGCCTCAATGCCGACGGCCTCTCGATCCTGCTGGTCGAGCAGAATGTCATGCAGTCGCTCACCATCGCCCACCGCGCCTATGTCCTGGAAAACGGCCGCATTGCGCTGCAGGGCCTGGCAGCGGAACTCTCGGAGCATCCCGACTTGCGCAAGAGCTACCTCGGCCACTGACGTCAAATTGGCAATCGCGGCACCGTGCCGTCTCCGGCCGCGGCCTAGCATCCGGCCCACCGCCCTGCGCGGTGCTTTGAAGCCGGACGGGACCTTGATCATGAAAATCGTCGGATTGCTCGGATCGCTCGCCATGATGGCGGCTTGGTCGACGCCGCTGGCCGCGCAGACACCGCCGCCCTCCAGCCCCCCGGCCGACGATGCGCGCGCCCAGGCGATCGCCCGCTACATTGCGGCGACCAAGGCGCCTCTCAAGCATCCGCTGCGCGACGCTGCCAATATCGACCGGCACAGTATCGAAGTCGGCAAGCGCAACGATGGCACGCTCATCGAGATCGACCTCTCCATTCCACAACCCACTGGCGGCAAGCCGATCCCCGTCGTGCTCCTGCTCCATGGCGGATTGCCCGACGAAGCCACGATCCGCCCCAAGGCCTGGCAGGTGTTCCGCGACTGGGGTACCGCACTGGCCGCGAGCGGCGTCGCTGCCGTCATGTTCGACCATTCGCTCGGCGTGCCTCGCCGCCGCCTCGACCAGGCTCTGGCCGAGACCGACACCGTCCTCGCCTGGCTGGCCAAGGAAGGGCCCGGCCGCGGTCTCGACACACGGCATCTTGCCGCTTTTGTCTTCTCGGCCGGCGGGTTATTCGTGCCGGAGCTGCTGAGCGACAGCCGCCCGCTGCGCACCGACCGCGTCGTCATGTTCTATCCGTCCACGGGCGTCGTGCCGGGCAGCCCGACCGCAGCCGTCACCGACGCCACGCTCGCTGCGCGCATGAGTCTCTCGGCGGCGGCCAAGCGCCTCGCCAGCCAGCGTACGCAGCTCCTGGTCTTGCGCGGCGGCGGCGACGCCTTGCCTGGCCTCCTAAAACTGCTCGATGAGACGACCGCCGAGCTGCTAGCAGCCGACGTGGCGTTCGAGTTGATCAACGTTCCGGGAGCACCGCACAATTTTGACGCCATCACCGACAGCGCCGAGGTACGGAGTGCGATCGACCGGGCACTGGCCTTCGCCGCCCGACGCTGACAACCGGATATCTGTGCTATCGTCCCGTAGGGGGATGGGCCGCAGGAGCGGATCATGGGGATGCGACTAGCCACGAGTGTCGAGCGTCGCCGCCGGATTCGCCGAGCTGTGCGTCATGTCGAGCAGCGTTTCCGCAGCGAACCCGATGCGCAGATGAAGCTCGCCGAGCTGGCCGACGTGGCCTGCCTGTCGCTGTTCCATTTCATTCGCCTCTACCAGGGCGCTGTCGGCGAGACACCGCAGGCGACCCTGCGGCGTCTGCGGTTGGAAGCGGCACGGCAACGACTGATGGCCGATCCTGGCCTCAGCGTCACCGAAGTCGCCTTCGATTCGGGGTACGACAGCTCGCAGGCCTTCGCTCGCGCCTATCGCCGCCAATTCGGGACCGTACCCAGTGCCCGCGACGAAAGGGCGAGTTTGCTGGAGAGCGTCGACGCCACGGTCGTCGAGCTGCCGGCGCTCACCATGCAGACCATGGAGATAGAGCGCAGCTGGGCCGGCGCCTGGACGGCCTATGACGAGTTGATGGGGCGGCTCGAGATCGCCGCCGTGCCGATGCGCAATCAGAACGTGTTCGGAGTCTTCTCGCCGGACCGCGTCTTCGCCCATGCCTGCGCGCTGGAGAACGATTTTGTCGACGGCCGCTTCCGGCTGCAGCAGCAGCGTCTCGACGGCGGTTGGCATGCCTGCCTCGGCGGCCAGCCCGACGCGGTGTGGCGACGCCTCGATCGTGACGCCGCGCTGAACAAGGCGCGCGTACCTAACCGGCCGATCTTGATGCGCTACCTCAACGACCCTTCCTACAAGGTCGACACCGAGCAGAAGATCCGGCTCTACGTGCCGCTGGTGGCAGGCGTGCGGCCAGAAGATCTGTCGCTACTGCTCTGATCTCTACCCTCGCGTCTCCGCCAGAGAGGATAGAAGATCAACCTTCCGCAAAGTGGCAGGCCGCGCGATGACCGGGCGACAGCTCGCGCAGTTGCGGTTCCTCGGTACGGCAAAGGTCGGTCGCCATGGGGCAGCGCGTATTGAAACGGCAGCCGGGCGGCGGGTTGAGCGGGCTCGGGATCTCGCCGACCAGCGCCTGGTGCGAACGCTGCGCTTCGAGGCGTGGGTTGGGGATCGGCACCGCCGCCAAGAGCGCCCGCGTATAGGGATGCTGCGGTCGGCGGTAAAGCTGGTCGCGCGGCGCAAGCTCGACGATCTTGCCGAGATACATGACGGCGATGCGGTCGCTGATGTGGCGCACCACGGCGAGATCGTGGGCGATGAAGAGATAGGCAAGGCCGAGCCGCGCCTGCAGGTCTTGGAACAGGTTGACGACCTGCGCCTGGATAGAGACATCCAGGGCCGAAACCGGCTCGTCACAAACCACCAACGCGGGGTTCACGGCGAGCGCGCGGGCGATACCGATGCGCTGGCGCTGGCCACCGGAGAATTCGTGCGGGTAGCGGCGCCCCATCTCGGGCCTGAGCCCGACCATGTCGAGCAGTTCGGCGACGCGGGCTCGGCGCGCGACGCGATCATCGCCCACACCGTGCACGATCAACGGTTCGCCGACGATGTCAGCTACCTTCATGCGCGGATTGAGCGAGCTGAACGGGTCCTGATAGACCATCTGCATGCGCCGACGGATCGGCCGCATCTCGCCGCGGTCCAGACGGGTAACATCGCGGCCCTCGAAGCATACGCGGCCCGCCGTAACCTCCAGCAGTCGCAGCACGGCGAGCCCTGCCGTGGATTTACCCGAGCCCGACTCGCCGACCAGGCCGAGCGTCTCGCCCGCCTTGAGGGCAAAGTCGATCCCGTCGACGGCTTTGACCGAGCCGACGCGCCTTTTGGCGAGCAGGCCGCGACGAACTGGGAAATGCACACGCAGGCCCTCGACCTGCAGCAGCGGTTCAGCGGAACTGGGTGACATCGGCGAAGCAGGCTTTCCTGTGAGTGCCGTCGTCGACAGGTTCGAGAACCGGTCGATCCCGACGGCAACGATCGATGGCGAAGCGGCAGCGCGGCGCGAAGGAGCAACCGGGCGGCATGGCGGCGAGGTCAGGCGGCTGGCCCTCGATCGGCACCAGCCGCTGACGTTCAGCGTCGTCGAGCCGCGGCACCGACGCCATCAGCCCCATTGTGTAGGGATGACGCGGATCCTCGTAGATCTCGAGCGCCGTGCCGCTTTCGACAATGCGGCCGGCATACATCACTGAAACGCGGTCGGCGTAACGGGCGACGACGCCGAGATCGTGGGTGATCAGGATCATCGCCGAACCGGCCTCGCGCGTGAGCTGCTTCAGGAGTTCGAGGATCTGCGCCTGCACCGTAACGTCGAGCGCCGTCGTCGGCTCATCGGCAATGATCAGACGCGGCGTGCAGGCCAGCGCCATGGCGATCATGGCGCGCTGGCGCATGCCCCCGGAGAATTCGTGCGGATAGGCACGCACGCGGTTGGCCGCGTCGGGAATATGCACCCGGCTGAGCAGGGTCTCGGCCTCGCGTAGTGCTGCCGACCATGGCATGTCGCGGTGGCGGTTGAGCGGCTCGCCGACCTGCAGGCCGATGCTGAGCGCCGGATTGAGCGACGACATTGGCTCCTGCGAGATAAGCGAAATGCGGTCGCCGCGAATCTCCTGCATCTGCCGTTCCGAGAGCGCCAGCAGATCCCGCCCCTCGAACATCACCCGGCCGCCGGCGATCTCGCCGGCCGGACGCTGTACCAGGCGCAGGATCGACATCGCCGTCACGCTCTTGCCCGAGCCGCTTTCGCCGACGATTGCCAGCGTCTCGCCCTCGGCGACATCGAAGGAGACGCCATCGACGGCGGGCAGGATGCCGCTATCGGTGTGGAAGCGGACCGACAGGTCCTCGACCGCAAGCAGCGGTGCTGCAACCGAAGTCATGGCCGTCAATATCCCAGCTTCTTCTTGAGGTCCTGGTCGACCCAGATCCGGGCGTAGATCGGACCGGGACGGACGGCGCCGGCGCGCAGCTCGCCGTTGTAGTTCTTTACCCACGGCCACCAGGCAGTATGGGCATAGGGGGTCGGCAGCCAGATGTACGGAGCCTTCTCCAGCATTTCGATCGTCATGCCGCGGACATGCTCCTGGCGCTGAGCCTCGTCGCGAATGGCGTACATCTCGGTGATCTTTTCATCGAAGGCGGGATCGGCCCAGCCTGACGGGTTCCACGGCGAACCCGTGCGGAAGTTGCGCGTCAACGTGGTCGTCGGATTGGAATGTCCGATCGAGAAGAAGTAGCCCTGGGTCATCTTGCGGGCGCTCAACGCCGCGAAGAAAGCTCCGGGCTCCATGGGTTGGATCTCGACCTTGACGCCGACTCGAGCAAGGTAGCCGGCGACCAATGGCAGAAGTTCCATGTGGTCTGGAAAGCAGGAGCAGACCTGGGTCTTGAAGGTGAAGCCGTTGGGGTAGCCTGCCTCGGCCAGCAACGCCTTGGCCTTCTGCGGATTGTATTCGAACAGCTCCTTCACGGTGGCTGGCATATCGGCCAATGGCTGGAAGTAGCCGCCGAAATCGGGATGCTGCGGATAGGCAAAGAGTTCCGCATGGCCATTGTAGTAGGCGCTGACGATCTCTTCCTTGTTTACGGCCATGTTGAGGGCCCGGCGGACGCGAATATCGTCGAACGGCTTGGTGTTGACGTCCATCGACAGGAAGATGCCGGCCTGGCCGAGCCAGCGCCGCCACTTCAAGGCCGGCGAGCTCTTCTTCAGGCTCTCGACATTCTGCCAACGCACGGATTCCAGGATGTCGAGCTTGGCGGTGCGCAGCGCGGTGATCCAGGTCGCCTCGTCCTTGATGAAGCGGAACACCACCTTGTCGACGAAAGGCAGCTTGTAGTCCTTGCCTTCGATCTTCTCGCTGTCCCAATAGTTGGGGTTCTTCACATAGACATTGGAGTTGCCCTGCACCACGTCGGCCAGGGTGAAGGGGCCGGTGCCGTTGGCATTCTTCCAGTTGGTGGCGCCGGCCTCGATCACCTCGCGCGGCACGATGCCGGAATAGTGTCCGTAGCCGAACCGATAATTCCATTCGGAATGGTATCGGTTCATCTCGATGACCAAGGTATGCTTGTCGCGCGCATACATCTTCTCGATGTAGTCGAAGAAGCCGCGGGCGTTCTGCGGGCTGGTGTTGACCCGGTCGAAGGCATAGACGACGTCATCGGCGGTGAGCTCACGGCTCGCCATGACGCCCGGCTTCTCTGGAAACATCACGCCCTTGCGCAGCGTGACGACGACGGCCAGCGGGTTTTCCTGCCATTCCCATTTCTCGGCCAGCTCGCCACGGATGGCATCCGCTGGCAGCCAAGCATCGGCCACGAACTTGTGGTTGCCGCCGCGGCCTTCGGACTTGGAGAGATCGGCGGCGAAAAGCTGCTCGTAGAACTGGCCGGTGTCGTGATTGAACTTCCAGCCCCAGTCGCGCGGATCCCAGGAGAGTGGAGCCAAGGTAAGATAGACTGTACCGATATCGAGCGTGCCGCCATAGCGCGGCGCCCCCTGTGCATGCAGCGCCTGCGGAGCAGCGAGCGCCGTTCCGGCAACTGCAGCCAGCAGCAGCCGCTTCAAGGTTCGTTTCAGTCCCATCATTCTCTCCATCCCCTGATTTTCAGTGGCGGCCGCCGCGCAGACGCGGATCGAGCAGATCGCGCAGCGCGTCGCCGAACATGTTGATGCCGTAGACCACCAAGGTGAGGCAGATGCCGGGGGCCAGCGCGAGCCACGGCGCGAGATACATGAAGGTGCGGCCCGACCCGGTGAGCATGCCGCCCCAGCTCGGCGCCGGCGGCGGAATGCCGAGGCCGAGGAACGACAGACCGGCTTCGACCAGGATCACCGCGCCGACGCGCATGGTGAACAGCACGATCACCGTCGGCATGACGTTGGGCAGCACGTGGAAGATCAGAACGCGGGCCATCGGCGCGCCGATCGACTGTGCGGCGTGGACATAGGTGTTCTCGCGTACCGAGATGACCGCGCCGCGGATGATGCGGCTGCCACCAATGCCGTAAAGGAAACCCAGCACGACGATCACCTGCCACATTCCGGGCCCAAGGACGGACACGACGACGATCAGGATCACGAGATCGGGGAAGCTCATCCAGGCGTCGACCAGGCGCTGCACGACGATGTCGAACTTGCCGCCGAGATAACCACTCAGGACGCCGACGAAGACCGACACGACGGTGGCAAGCGCTGCGCCGCAGAAGCCGATGATGACCGAAAGCTGCGCGCCGTAGAGGACACGCGAAAGCACGTCGCGACCGAGATTGTCGGTGCCGAATGGGAAGGCCAGCGACGGCGGCTTCAGCCGGTTGACCGGATCGACCTGATTGTAGCCGTATGGCGCCAGCAGGTCGGCGAACAATCCGCAGAACAGGAAGATCGCGAAGATGATCGCGCCTGCCGCCCCCAGCGGCTTGCCGAGGAAGAGCCGGCGAAGGAATCCCATGACCGGGCCGCGTTCGCGGAATGAAGATTCGGTCTGTACGAGGACGGTCATTCGAGCCTCACCTTCGGATCGAGCAGGCCGTAGGAAAGATCGACCAGGAAGTTGATCAGGACGATCGCCACGCCGGTCACCAGGAAAACACCGGTGACGATCGGATAGTCACGGTCGAATACCGCCTCGATCAGCAGCAGCCCCATGCCCGGAATGACGAAGATCTGTTCCATGATGACGGAGCCGCCGATCAGCAGCGTCGCCTGTAGACCAATCACGGTGACGACCGGGATCAGCGCATTTCGGAGCACGTGGCGGACAACCACGACGCGCTCGCTGAGGCCCTTGGCCCATGCGGTACGCACGTACTCCTGACGCAGCACTTCGAGCATTGTCGTGCGCATCATGCGAATGGTCACAGCGGAGAGCGATGTGCCCATGATCAGCGCCGGGATGATCAGCTGCTTGAGGTTGGCAAGCGGGTCTTCGCGGAAGGGAGTGAACTTCACTTCGGGCGACCAGCCCCACCAGATCGCCGGGAAAACGACCACGATGGTGGCGATCCAGAAACCTGGGACCGCCAGCATGAAGATCGAGAAGGAACGCGCGATATAGTCAGCGGCAGTATCCTGGCGGACTGCCGACAGGATGCCGATCGGCAGCGCAATCGCGAGCGCAATGGTAAGCGCCAACAGAGACAATTCGAGGGTCACCGGCAGGCGGGCCGCCAACATGTCGGCGACCGGCGTCTGCCGCCACAGCGACATCCCGAAGTCGCCGTAAAAGAGCACGCCGCCGATCCATTGCAAGTACTGTTCGACCATCGGCCGGTCGAAACCCAACGCGCGTTCCAGCGCGCTGCGGTCGAGTTTGTCGGCGCCGCTGTCCTGCGACAGCATCAGGTCAATCACGTCGCCTGGGATCAGGCGCACGACCATGAAAACGATGACGCTGGCAAAGAACAGTGTCGGCACCAGCGCCGCTATCCGACGAATGACAAAAGCCTGCATCGCGCCTCTCCGGCAGCGTTGATAGGGGTTGCAGTCGCCCTGTGCGGCGCTGCGATTGCGAATTTGCCGTTCAGGCGCCTGCCGGCAGGGAAGGACGGCGATGCATCCAGGGTCGCGCGGCCTCGAGCTGGCCGGCGAGACGGAACAGGGTTACTTCGTCACCGAAGGCCGCAGCGAACATGACGCCGATCGGCAGCCCCTCCTCGCTCCAGGCAAGCGGCACCGACATGGCGGGTTGGCCGCTCATGTTGAACAGGCTGGTAAAGGGAGAGTAGGTGCGCATGGCGTCGCGCCAAGCCGCTAGATCGGGACTATCCATATGATGGATGCCGAGCTTCGTCGGCGGCGCGGCAAGCGTCGGCGACAGCAGCACATCGTAGCTTCGATGGAATGCCGCCATGCGCCGGCTATGGCGATGGATCGCCTGAACCGCGGCGGCATAGGCTTCAGCGCTCATCGAGCCCGCTTCCTCGACGGCCGCCCAGGTAATGCGATCGACATCGGCTGCCGCGAGCCTGCGCCCCAACGCCCGCGCCCTTCGGCTCAAAGTCAGGCGCACATTGCTCGCCACCAGAACCCACGAAGCGCGTTGCAGCTCCTCGAACGAACCTTCCGGCTGCGCCTCCTCGACATCGTGTCCGAGTTCTTCGAGGAGCTTCGCGGCATCGAGCGCGGCGGAGCGGCACTCCGGCGCTACGGAGACACCGGACAGCGGCGCGAGCTGCAACGCGATCTTCAGTCGCTTCGGGTGAGTGGTGGCGGCCGAAAGGTAGCTCCCTTCGACCGGCGGCGCGCAATAAGGATCGCCCGGCGCCGGCCCGTGCGTGGCATCGAGAACGGCGGCGCTGTCGCGCACAGATCGAGCGATGACATGGCTGGTCGCTAGACTTCCCCAGCCTTCACCTGCCAGTGGACCGGAGGGTGTACGGCCGCGCGTCGGCTTCAGCCCGAACAGGCCGCAGGCCGATGCCGGAATGCGAATCGAGCCGCCGCCATCGCTGCCGTGGGCGATGGGCACGATGCCCGCCGCCACTGCCGCCGCCGATCCTCCCGACGAACCGCCTGGACTGTGCGCGAGATTCCATGGATTGCGCGTGGTGCCGCTGTAGCTCGTCTCCGTCGAGACCGAGAGCCCCATCTCCGGCGTCGTGGTCATGCCGAAGATCACCAGCCCAGCCCGCTTGTAGCGCTCGACCAGGGTCGAATCGTGATCCGCGACGTAATCGGCGAAGAGGCGCGAACCTAGAGTCGCCGGCGCCCCGGCGAGCATGGCCGACAGGCTCTTGAGCAGGAACGGCACGCCCCGAAAGAGACCTTCCGGCAAGTCCCCGGCGATCGCCTCGCGGGCGCGATCCGGGAACGATGCCGACAGGGCATTGAGGTGGGGATTCCAACGCGCCGCCCGTTCGAGTGCGGCATCGAGCAGTTCACCAGGGTGAAGTTGGCGCGTGCGGACCAACTCTGCCATGCAGAGGCCATCCATCGAATCGTATTCGGCGATATTGCTCATGGTCGTCGCCGTCAGCCGCGCACCGGCCGGACATCGCTGTTCATGATGTCGCGATGAAGCTTCCAGCCGGTCTCGGTACGCTTCCAGATCACGATGTACTTGCCGCAATCGGCCACCTGCCCGTCCGGCTGTACCCACTCGGAAGTGCCGCGTTCCCACGCGCCGTCACCGCTCCCCTCGACCTCCTGGGTCGCAAGCACCAGACGCGCCGGACGGCGAGATCGGATGCGCTCTCCGAAGATAACGGCGCCATGGCGGCCACACACGGCCGGCATACCCGGCATCAAGATCAGCGCATCCTCGGTATAGAGGTCAGCGAAAGCTTCGAGGCTGCCGGTATTGGCTAGCGTCACGAAGCGCTGCACCGCTGCTTCGATTTCCTGCCGGATGGTCGATCCACTGTTCATACCCGCTCCACTCTCTCGTCCTGGCGAGAGAGTGGAGCCGTCAGGCAAGCAGCGCGTGACCGTGTTTGCGCAATTCGGCGGCGGTCGACTGGTCTAGACCGACTCTCCAGCCACCCAGCCCGACGACCAGGCCCACTGGAAGTTGTAGCCGCCCAGCCAGCCCGTCACGTCGACGGCTTCGCCGATGGCGTAGAGGCCGGGAACGGATTTGGCCTCCATGGTCTTGGAAGAAAGACCGGCGGTGTCGATGCCGCCCACGGTGACTTCGGCCTTGGCGTAGCCCTCGGTGCCGGTCGGAACGATCGTCCAGGTCTTGAGCCGCGCCGCCAACGCTTCGAGATCGCGATCGCGCAGGTTGGCCATCGTGCCCTCTGTGCCGATGTCGGGCGCCAGCGCCTGGGCCAGGCGCTGCGGCAGCTTTTCGGCAAGCACCGTCCGCAGCTCGGCCTTGGGCCTCGTCCGCTTGCGCTCCTTCAGGAATGAAGCGGCATCGAGGTCGGGGAGCATGTCGACCACGATCTGTTGTTCCGGACGCCAATAGGACGAGACCTGCAGGATCGCCGGCCCCGACAGTCCGCGATGCGTGAAGAGAAGCGCCTCGCGAAACGAGGCGCGGCCACAACGCGCCACGGCGTCGAGCGACACGCCGCTGATGGCGGGCGTGGCCAGCGTCAACGGCACGAGGCCCGGCCGTATTTCGGTGAGCTTCAGGCCGAAGCGTCGTGCGAGGTCGTGCGCGAAGCCCGTGGCGCCCATCTTGGGTATCGACAGCCCGCCGGTCGCCAGCACGAGCGCGGCAGCGGAGAAATCACCGTGATCCGTCGTGATCGTGAAACGGTCGGCCTTCTCGACTTTCGTCACCCGATGCGCGACGCGGACATCGACACCGGCCGCCGCGCATTCGTCGAGCAGCATCGCCACGATCTGGCGGGCCGAGCCGTCGCAAAAGAGCTGGCCCAGGGTCTTCTCGTGCCAGGCGATGCGGTGCTTTTCCACCAGCTCGATGAAATCGTGCTGGGTGTAGCGTGCCAGCGCCGACTTGCAGAAATGCGGATTGTTCGAGAGGAAGGCTTCGGGCCGCGTGTCGAGGTTGGTGAAATTGCAGCGTCCGCCGCCCGAGATGAGGATCTTCTTGCCGACCTTCTCGGCGTGATCGAGCAGCAGCACCTTGCGACCGCGCTGGCCGGCCCGCAGGGCGCACATCAGCCCCGCGGCACCTCCTCCCAGGACGACGACGTCGAAAGCATGCTGGGTCACTCTCAAATCACCCGAGCGCCACCCGCATCGACCACAGGCCGAGGACCAGGCCGATCAGCGCACCAGCCGCCGAGCCACCGACATAGAGCGACGCCAGGAGATATTCGTGACGCTCCCACAGCAGGATGGCGTCGAGCGAAAAAGCGGAGAATGTCGTGAAGCCGCCGAGCACGCCCGTAGCGAGGAAGAGCCGGAGATGCCCCGTGGCATCGGACTTTTCCATGAAGAAGCCGGCGACCAGGCCCATCGCCAGCGAGCCCAGGATGTTGATGACCAGGGTATGCCAAGGGAAGTGCGTGCCCATCAGCCGCGCCACCCAGATATTCATGCCGTGACGCGCCGCACCGCCGATACCTGCACCCACGAACACGACGAGATAGCCCATCATCAGCGGCCCCCGAAGCGCGTCTTCCAGTCGGGCAGCGCGTTTGCAAACGGCAACGCCGTCGCCTCGTAGACGCCGCGTGCCACGGCGCGGGCGAGACAGTCGGCCGCCACCGTGCCCAGCTCGGTCATTACCTTCGGGTCAGCTGCATCGCCCAGTGCCGCAGCCTTGCCGGTCGCGGCGGCGAACACCGTGTCGCCGTCGTTCGGCGCATGAACCGGCCGCAGCGACTTGCCGAGCCCGTCATTGGCCATGATGGCCAGTCGCTTGCACTCGGCTTTGCTGAGCCGCGCATCGGTTGCGACCAATGCAATCGTGGTTGCCGTCGCCTGCACCGGCTGGCCTTTGAAGCGGATCGACAGCGCATCGTCGGGCAGGCGCGCTGGCCAGCCCTTGCCGCCGAACTCGCCGTCGCGCTCGTAAGCGCCTGCCCAGAAGTGTGGCCCGTCGCCGATCGTCGCGGCGCCAACAGCGTTGACCGCCACCAATGCGCCGACGGTGAAGCCCTGGCTGGTCTTCGCGCTGGTCGAGCCCAATCCGCCTTTCAGACCCGCGGTCGTGGCGCCCACGCCCGCTCCCGCCGTGCCGAGCGCGAAAGTATCGCCTGCCGCCAGGGCAGCATCGCGGCCGAGATCCCAGTAGGGCGGCCGTTGCTTCACCGGCTCACGCAACCACGCCTTATCGCCGCCATTGACCAGATCGAACAGGATCGCCTGCACCGCCACGGGAACGGTGATGCCCCCGAAAGTCGCGCCACGCCCCTGCGCGCACAGCACTGCCGAGGCGCCACCTGCCGCGTCGAGACCATAGACCGAGCCGCCAGACAGCACGACGGCGTCGATATTGCCGCGCACCATCTCGGGTTCGAGCGACGTCACCATGCGCGAGCCCGGCGCGCCGCCCAGCGTCACGACGCTCGCGACCGCGCCGCCGTCGAAGATCGCCACGGTGGCGCCCGTCGCCGCACGCATGTCCTCGGCATTGCCAACCAATACGCCAGCAACATCGGTGATCAGGTTTCTCATGTCAGGAACTCGCCGCCGTTCACATGGATGGTTTGGCCGGTAATGAAGGTGCCCTCCGGTCCGACCAGCAGGCGCACCATGGCGGCGATCTCCTCGACCGTACCGAAGCGCTTCAATGGGATGGGACGGTTGACGCGATTGGCCGGCGCAGGGCCAGCCGACGCACCGCGCGTCGTGTCGATGGCGCCGGGCGCCAGCGCGTTGCAGGTGATCTTGTGCGGCGCGAGCTCGACCGCGAGCGCCCGCATCAGGCCTTCGAGGCCGGACTTCGACGCCGAGACATGGCAGCGATTGGGCGTGCCCACATGCGTGGAGATGCCCGAGAGCGCCACGAAGGCGCCGCCACCCCGCGCCACCATCTGCGGCACAATCGCTTTGCCCAGCAGGAAGGCGCCATCGAGCGCCACCGCCATGATCTCCCGCCATTCGTCGAACGACATGTCGAGAAACGATGTCTGTCGTCGCAGGCCGGCATTGCTGACCAGAATATCGACGCCGCCGAACCTGGCGGCCGCCTCCGCCGCGAGACGCGGCGGCACGGCGGGATCGGAAACGTCGCCCATGGCGGCCATTGCCCGGCCACCGGCGCCTTCGATCTCGGCGACCACCGCATCGACGGTGGCCTTGTCCGCACGGCCGTTGACGACGACCGCCGCGCCATCGCGCGCCAGCGTAAGCGCAATAGTACGCCCGATATTCTTGCCTGCGCCCGTAACCAGCGCGACCTTGCCTTGCAGGGGTGATGACATGCGTTCTCCGCCCGGATCCCGGCGGACCCTAGCGGAGAAAGACTTGAAATTTAAGCGACGCCTTCAGCCGGCGACGATATAGGCCTTGAGCGCCTCGGTTTCGTGCCTGGTCTCTTCCAGGCGCGCCTTCACCACGTCGCCGATCGAGATCACGCCAAGCAGTTCGCCATGGCGCACCACGGGAAGGTGGCGGAAGCGGCCGCGAGTCATCAACTCCATGACGCGGTCGATCGAATCGTCGGGATCGCAAGTCACCACGTCGCGCGTCATGACGTGGCGCGCTTCGAGTTCCATTGCCGCCGCACCGTGACTGGCGAAGGCGCGCACCAGATCGCGCTCGGAGACAATTCCGGCAACCGCTTCGTCGTCGAGTACCAGAACCGAACCGATTCGCCGAAGGCTGAGCTGCTGGGCCACTTGTCCGACAGAGGTTGCCGGCGTGACCGTATGCACGAGGCCGCCCTTTTGGGACAGGATATCGGAGACGAACATCGTTCCCCCTCTCTGACCGATGGTCTTCAAACAAGGCAACGCGGTAGCGCGAAGAGAGGTTGCGGGCCATAAGACCTCACATGAACGACGCTCGATCGGCCCTCGTCCTTTTCTCCGGCGGCCAGGATTCCACCACGTGTCTGGCCTGGGCGCTAGAGCGATTTGCGCATGTCGAGACAGTGGCTTTCGACTATCGCCAGCGCCACAGAATCGAGCTCGATCAACGACTTGTTGTGCTGGAAGAGGTTCGCCGCAGCTTTCCCCAATGGGCGGGCAAGCTCGGCCAGGACCATTTCATCGACATGGCGGTTCTCGGCCAGATCAGCGAGACGTCCCTCACCCGCGATGTCGCCTTCGCCATGGAGAAGGATGGCCTGCCCAACAGCTTCGTGCCGGGCCGCAACCTGCTGTTCTTCACCTTCGCCGCTGCCGTGGCGTGGCGGCGCGAGATCCGCAATCTCGTGGGCGGCATGTGCGAGACCGATTTCTCGGGCTATCCGGATTGCCGCGACAACACGGTGAAGGCGTTGCAGGTCGCACTCAATCTCGGCATGGACCGCAGCTTCGTGCTGCACACGCCTTTGATGTGGCTGGACAAGGCCGAGACCTGGGGCCTGGCCCAAGAGCTGGGCGGATCAACGCTCGTCGACCTGATCCTGGAGCACACGCATACCTGCTACGACAGCGTACGCGGCCCCAGGAACGACTGGGGCTATGGCTGCGGCAAATGCCCCGCCTGCGCACTGCGCAAGCGGGGCTTCAAAGCCTACAGAGAGGGCAGGTCTTCGCTTTAGGCTCAACGGCCGGCCGCGATGCGGCGGGCATACTCCAGATACTCGACCGACTTCGGCTGCATCCGCTGGGCGTAGCGGCGCAAGGCGCCGTTGTCACCGTTCTGGGAATAGGCGCCGTACTGATCGTGGGCTTGCGTCTGAATGGCAAGCTGGGCATTGGCATAGGCCGTGTCGAACTCCGCCCCCGTCAGCGAGTTCAGGCGCTGTATGATGGCGACCGTATTCGGCGGATTGGAGGGGTCCGGGGCGTAGGAAACGCCGGCTTCGGCACGGGCCTTGACCAGGAACTGCGCAGCCTCGGTATGCTCATCCACCATGCGCGAGGCATAGCCACGGATAAGCTCGTTGGTCGACTTGGCAAGTGCCAGGCGGCCGGAGGCGATCTCGAAATCGTTGACGGTCTGGCAGAAGCCGACGAACCGGGCGTCCGGCAGGGCGTCGACCGCGAGAACCGCCGTCGCATGGGCTGCGACCGGCACGGCAGCCAGAGCGAATAGGACGGAGCGGCGAGCGAGCATGTGAATCTCCATGGTGTGCGCAATAGTATGCGCGTGCAGAAAACGCCTGCCAAATGGGCGAGTTCCCTCCCTGCGCCAGACCTGCTAGGAGCGCCGGCATGAGTCCCGTCGCCCGGCGCAAGATCGAAGCCTTGGCCTATTTCTTGGGCTTCATCGCCTGTATCCCCCTCGCCAACTGGATGATCGGCCATGTCGGCACGGTCTGCATCCCTCAAGGTCCGTGCCTGGTGCCGGTGGCGCCGTGGGGCCCCGATGGTCACGCGCTGATGGCGCCATCGGGCGTGTTGATGATCGGCCTGGCGCTGGTCCTGCGCGACATGGTGCAGCGCCGCCTCGGCCGCGGCGTGGCGCTGATCGCCATCGTCGCCGGAGCCGCGCTCTCAGGCGCGATCGCGCCGCCTCAGCTCCTGGTCGCGTCGGCGACTGCGTTCCTGCTGTCGGAGCTTGCCGACTTCGCCGTCTACACACCCCTGCAGTCGCGAGGCCTCGTGCTGGCCGTGCTGGCCAGCAGCATCGTCGGCCTGGTGGCCGACAGCATTCTTTTCCTGTGGCTGGCCTTCGGCAGCCTCGACTATCTCGCGGGCCAGATCGTCGGCAAGCTCTGGATGGTGCTGCTGGCGCTGCCGTTCATTCACTGGATCCGCAAGCGCGAGCTCGCGGCATGAGCCTTTCCCTGCCCATGGCCGACGACCGTGTCGCCCTCACCGGCCAGCTCGCGCCGGCCGACATGCAGGAGCTTGCCGCAGCGGGTTTCGTCGTGGTGATCAACAACCGGCCCGATCGCGAGGCGATCTTCGGCCAGCCGCGAACCGCCGATCTCGACAAGGCCGCCACGGCGGCCGGGCTGAAGTTCCTCGACCTGCCCTTCTCCGGACCGCGCGCCACTCCCGATCAGGTTCGCGCCTTCGCCGACCTGCTGGCGGAGGGCGACGGCAAGATCGCGGCCTTCTGCAAGAGCGGCATGCGCTCGGCCCTGCTCTGGGGCGCAGCATCGCTCGCCAATGGACGTTCCCTCGATGAAGTGCTCGCCGGCGCGCGCAGGGCTGGCCAGGAACTAGGCGGCGCCGCCGAGATCATGACCGCCCTCGCCCAGGCAGCGCGGCGCTAGACAGCCGCGTTGGCGAGCCGCCGATCGAAAGGTTCGGCTTGCACCGCGCCCGGCATCGCTCCTTAATCGCGCGTCCTTAAAGTGGTGGTCTGGGGGAATTTCATGTTCAAGTCGATTCTGGCCGTGTCCGAAGGCGGTCCCGATGCTGCAATGTCGTTCCGGCTGGCCAGCCGGGTGGCCGGCATCTTCGACGGTACGGTCGACGCATTGCATTTGCCCGTGGGTCCCGCTGGTGGCGCCGTCGGCGGCCTGGCGATGAGCGGCGAAGCGATGCCCCTGATCATGAACCTCGACGACGAGCGCCTTGAAGCCCGCGCCAAGGAATCCGAGCGCGTCTACAAGGAGCTGCTCGGTGCCAACAAGGGCTCCACCTACACCGCCGCGCAGACAGCGACGCTCGACACGCTGGTCGCCATGGGCCGGTGCTCGGACCTGCTGGTGCTCGGCCGCCCGGGTTCCGATCCGGAGAACGTGGCCCCGGCCACCGTCGAGGCTGCGATCCATGAATGCGCCCGTGCCGTCATGATTGCGCCCCCGAATGCCGGTGAGGGCGGTTTCGGCTCGATCATCGTGGCGTGGAACGGCAGCTTTCAGGCGGCGCGCGCCGTCGAATACTCTCTGCCGTTCCTGCAGAAGGCTTCGAGCATCACCATCCTCGTGGTCGGCTCCAAGGCGGACGATGTCGGCGCCTCCTATCTCGCCCGCAACCTCGGCCGTCACGGCATCACCACGACAATCGACGCCATCGATCCCGGCGCCGTCTCGGGCCGCGCCCGTGGCCGTGCCCTGCTCGACTACACGCACGGCAAGGGTGCCGACCTCGTGGTGATGGGCGCCTACGGCCGCGGCCAGGTCATGAGCTTCCTCGGCATGGGCGGCGCCACCGGCAAGGTGATTTCGTCCTGCCGTGTGCCACTGCTGATGGCCCACTGATTCCGCAAGACAGCCGGGCTCAGAGGCCGAGCCCGATCTTGTCCAGCATCGAAGAGAGACCTTCCTCGCGGTTGATCGCGTTGTCGCGACCGTCGAGGAAGGCGATTTGTTCCGTCAGCACAAGGCGCGTGCCACCGGCTGACGGCGAGAATTCGACGGTCGTCAGCGACACCGAAATCCTCTCCCCGCGACTCGTCATTCCGTAGACATAGATGATGCGCCGCTCAGGAGCGATATCGACATAACGAGTCTCGGCGACGAAGCGCGGATCCTCCCGAGGTCCGAAGCGCTTCACCTCGTACCCGCCTTCTCGAAAGTCGAACGTCTGCTCGGCGATGATCCACTGGCCAGGCACGTCCCATCTGGCGCGCGCTGCGGGTTCGGCCCAGGCGGCAAAGACCCGCGCTGGAGCGGCCTTATAGGCACGCTCCAGGCGGATCGTGCCGTGTTCGACGGAACGAACCGGAGAGGCCGCAGTCGTCACGCCGCTTGCGCTTCGCGTTCGAGCGCGGCTGCGAGATTGTCGAACAGGGCGCGTGTGCCTTCCTCACGGGCGGCAAGATGATCGTGGCCGTCGAGAAAGACGATCTGCTCGGTATAGACGAGCCTGGTGCCCTTGCCGTCGGCTTTGAATTCGGTCGTACCCAGCGACACGCTGATGCGCATCGTGTCCATGTGCATCTCGTAGCTCATCACGATGCGCTCGTTCGGCACGATGTCCTGATAGAGGCCGTTGAAGTAGTGCACCGGCTGGCCCGGCGGGCCGCCGCTTACGCTCTCGCGGCCGCCTTCACGGAAGTCGAGCTTGTGGTCCGAGCGCTCCCAATCCTCCGGTCCGACGAACCACTTCGCCTTGGATTTGGCATCAGAGTAGGCCCGGAACACCTTCTCCCGCGACGAGGGAAAGTGCCGCTCGATGGTGAAGGTCGCATGGACGGTCGATCGCTTGGTCATGATGCTCTCCTTCAGGCAGCTTCGGCGTGCCGCAGCATGCGTTCGAGATTGTCGAGGCCGATCCGGGTGCCTTCCTCGCGGCCGGCGATGTCGTCATAGCCGTCGAGGAACACGCCCTGCTCGGTGAAGCGCATGCGCGTGCCGCCGGCTTCGGCGAGGAATTCGATGGTCGACAGCGAGACGGAGATGCGCCGTGCGTCGAGATGCATGTCGTAGGAGAAGATGATCCGCTCGTCCGGCACGATGTCCCAGTAGACCGCTTCGAAGATGTGGCGCGTGCCGCCGGCCGGGCCGGTGATGGCGCGCTCGCGGCCGCCAACCCTGAAATCGAGTTCGTGCAGTTGAGGCTTCCAGGCTTCGTCGCAATAGGCCCATCGCGCCTTGGCCTCGACGCTCGCCCAGGCGGCGAAGACGCGGGCCGGCTTGGCCGGATAGTGGCGCTCGATGGTGAAGGTGGCGGGAATGGCGGATCGTTCGATCATGTCTTCTTCCTCTGGCGCCGGATGCCCGGTGCGGCTGATGACGTTGAGGGGCCGTCACCGGCTTCCGTCTCGGCGAGAAACGCGCCCAGGCGGTCGAACCGGCGTTCCCAACTCGCGCGCCGCTCGCTCAGCCACCGCTCGGCCGCCGTGAACATCTGCGGCTCGATCCGGCAGGTCCGGACGCGGCCGACTTTCTGCGAACGGACCAGGCCGCTCGTCTCCAGAACCGCGAGATGCTGCACAACCGCCGACAGAGTCATGTCCAGCGGCCGGGCCAGTTCGCTGACCGAGGCCGGGCCCTGGCTCAGCCGCTCGACCATCACCCGCCGGGTCGGATCGGCCAGGGCTTGAAAGGCAAGATCGAGAGGGGCCGGCGTCGCCGCCTGATAGTTAAGCATTCACTTAAGTATCAGGATTGGCAGAAGCCAGCAAGAGCTCCGGGCTTTTTGTTATGGGCAGGCGCCGGCGGCTTGGGTCATGACCTGCGCGTCGCTGCAGGCGGAGCAGGCATTGCTGTAGGTCTGTCGGCTGCCGTCACGGCGTGTACCGCAGGCCGGCCGGTAATCCTGCGTGCACATCTGCGGCCGGGGATCGGCGCAGGGACCGCCAGCCACCGGCATGGACTCGGGCGCGAGTTCGCCGCGGGTCAGGCGAAACAGGAAGGGTTGCGGGCGATACTCGCTCAGCACGCCGAGCATGGCGATCTTGGAGCCGACCGCCGGCAGCGGGCTGAGCGGCCGCGCCATGACGATCTCGAGTTCCACGACGCTATCCTTCTGTGCCTCTTCGGTGATCGCAGCTTCGATGCGGTCGGGATTTGCAGCGAGTACTTTCAGCGGCACCTTGAGTCGCCCGCCCGCCTGCTGTTTGTCGTTGATTGCCTTCCACACTTTCTCGGCCGCCGCCTTGTTGGCAGGGCTAAAGTCGCGATGACGGAGCACCAGCGCCCATTCAGCGAACGAGAGTGACGCCGGATCGTTGTCCTCGAGAAGCTGCAGAGCCTGCTCCGGCGGCGTCATGGCGCGCGGGATCGACTTCTTGAAATTCTCCGGCGGCGCCTTCTCGCCAGCGACGACACGCTGGACGATCTGGCTCCAGCCCTGCTCGTTGCCGCGGTAGGTACGATAGCGCGAACGGACGTAGCGGTCGATGTCCTGCGCCGCCGAGTCGTTCTTCGCCGCCTTGGCAATCGCGATCGCGCGCGCCCCGTACCAGAAGCCCAGCGCATCGACCGGCATGTCCTCGAGCTGCGATACCGAGAACTGGTAGACGTCCTGCAGATTCGTGGGATCGGCCGCAACGGCCAGACGATAATACTTGCGCGCCTTCTCGTAGTCCTTGGCCTGCAGGGCGGCAAAACCCAGCACGCCATTGAACACCCCGGCGATCTGTTCCTTCACACGCTCAAAGCCCGCATCGTCGAGCAGCGGCGGCTTCTGCCATTTCGGCAGCACGGCAAGACCGCGTTCGGCGGCAGCGACCGCCGGTGCCAATGCCGCAGCTTCGCCGCCCGAGGCCTTGAGGCGGCCGACATAGGCGCTGTTGGCCAGCGCGCGTACATTGTCGGGGTCGATCTGAAGGAGCTTTGCACCCAGCACATCGGCCTTGGCCGGCTGGCCGGCGGCATGCCAGGCAGCGATGGCCTGCTCGTAGGCGTCGATGCGCAGGACGCTGCCCGGATACCAGGCGATGAACACTTCCATCGCCGTGGCGCGCCTTGACGGATCCTGGGTGTTCAGAGCCGTCATGTAGCTGTCGTACTCGGCGGGATTGCCGAAATTGCCGCGCTGCATCTGGCCTTGCTGCGCCGGTGCGGGCGTTTGCGCTGCCACGTCGAAAGACGCCGTGGTGCACGCCGCTACGAGCGCAACAGCCAACCAATGCAACAACGCCATTCCTTGCTCCTCTTCCTTCACGCATCGTGATAACGCCACGGCAACGCCGGGCCCGGGGAAATACCGTGACCCTCCAGTTGAATTAAGGCAGTGTTTGGACGTTAGGTTCGAGTGAGGGCGAAGACAATGAAAGACCGACGTTCAACGGCCTGGATGCTGGCCGTAACGGGCCTCGTGGTTGCCTTCTCCACGATAGCGTCGGCACAACAAACCGCACCGCCGCCGGCCGTCCTGGTGGAGGCCGCAGCCGAACGTCCGATCGCCGACCAGGCCGAATTCATCGGCCGCGCTGCCGCCGTCGACAAGGTCGAGCTGCGTGCACGGGTAAAGGGCTTCCTCGGTCCCCGCAAGTTCAGCGACGGTGACCAAGTTAAGGCCGGCCAGGTGGTCTTCACCATCGAGCCCGAGACCTACCAGGCCGCGGTCGACCAGAAGATCGCCCAGCGGGACGCGGCGACCGCGGCCCTGACCAACGCCGATCTGGCCCTGCGGCGCGCTTCCGAGCTGCTGCGGACCAATACCGGAACGCAGGCGACCTACGATCAGCGGCTCTCCGAGCAGCTCCAGGCCAAGGCCCAGCTCGAGGACGCCAAGGCCCAGCTCCGCGACGCCGAGATCCAGCTTTCCTACACCCAGATCAAATCGCCGATCGACGGCCGCATCGGCCGTGCCGCCTTCTCTCCCGGCAACCTCGTCAGCCCCGATTCCGGCGTGCTGGCCACGGTGGTCAGCGAGCACCCGATCCGCGTGCTCTTCCCCGTGACCCAGCGGGAACTGCTCGATGCCCGGCGTGGCGCCGGCCCCGCCGGCGGCGCAAGCGGCGAAGGAATCGTGGCTCTGCTCAGGCTGGCCGACGGCAGCCTGTACGCCGGCAAGGGCAAGATCGACTTCCTCGACGTCACCGTCGATCCCAAGACCGACACTCAGCTGGCCCGCGCCACCTTCGACAACAAGGAGGGCCTCCTGACCGATGGCCAGACGGTCCGCGTGATCATCGAGGGCGAGAAGCCGCCGATGGCACTTGCTGTACCGCAGGCCGCAATCGCGCAGGACCAGGGCGGTGCCTACCTGTTCGTGGTGAACGACAAGAACGTCGCCGAGCAGCGGCGAGTGAAGACCGGCGTGTCGCGCGACGGCCTGGTCGCCATCACCGACGGCCTCAAGGCCGGCGAAAAGGTGATCGTGCAAGGTCAGCAGCGGGTGCGGCCGGGCATGACGGTCAATCCGAGCCCCGCGCCGCCAACGGCCCAGAAACAGTAAGCCGAGAGACGCCACATCATGACGATCTCGTCGCTGTTCATCCGCCGCCCACGGCTGGCTTTCGTCATCTCGACGGTCATCAGCATCGCCGGCGCCATTGCGCTCACGGCGCTGCCGGTGGCGCAGTTCCCCGACATCGTGCCGCCGCAGGTCACCGTCAACGCCACCTACCCCGGCGCCTCCGCGCAGGCGGTCGAGGAGAGCGTCGCCCAGGTCATCGAGGCCCAGGTCAACGGCGTGGAGCGCATGCTCTACATGAAATCGACCTCGGGCGGCGACGGCAGCTACCAACTCACGGTCAGCTTCGAGGTCGGTTCCAACCCGGACCTCAATACCGTCAACGTCACCAACCGGGTGAACCAAGGCATCGCCCTGCTGCCGCCGGAAGTCCAGCGCAACGGCGTCACCACGCGCAAGCAATCCTCGGCGCTGCTGCAGGTCATCGCCATCCATTCGCCCAAGGGCAGCCGCGACGGCCTGTTCCTGTCCAATTTCGCAACCATCAACCTGCTCGACACGCTGCGCCGTGTGCCGGGCGTCGGCAATGCCTCCCTGTTCGGTGCGCTCGACTACTCCATGCGCGTCTGGCTGAACATGGAACGGCTGGCGAGCCTCAACATCACCCCCGACGACGTGGTGAAGGCGGTCCAGGCGCAGAACGTGCAGGCCGCGGTCGGCCTGGTCGGCGCCGCGCCGCTGATGAACGATGTCGACTTCCAGCTCAACATCACCACCCAGGGCCGCCTCACCACGGTCGATGAGTTCGAGAATATCGTGGTGCGAGCCCAGGCCGACGGTGCGCTGGTACGGGTCAAGGACGTCGCCCGCGTCGAGCTGGGCGCCAAGAACAGCGATTCGGTCGGCCGCTACAACGGCCAACCGGCCTCGGGCATCCAGATCTTCCAGCTCCCCGGCGCCAATGCGCTCGCCACCGCCGAGGGCGTCCGGAAGGCGATGAAGGAGCTGGAGCCGCGCTTCCCCGACGATGTCGCCTACGACGTGATGTACGACACGACCGTTTTCGTGAAGGCCACCATCGAAAGCGTCATCCACACGCTGATCGAAGCCTTCGTGCTGGTCGCCATCGTGGTCTTCATCTTCCTGGGCAACCTGCGGGCCACCATCATTCCGATTGTCGCCGTGCCGGTGGCCCTGATCGGCACTTTCGCCGTCATGCTGGCCTTCGGCTTCTCGGCCAACACCATTTCGCTGCTGGCGCTGGTGCTGGCGATCGGCATTGTCGTCGACGACGCCATCGTGGTGGTCGAAGCGGTCGAGCACATACTGGAGCACGAACCCAACCTCACGGTGGCCGAGGCGACCGAGAAGGCCATGGGGCAGGTCACCGGCCCGATCATCGCCATCACCCTGGTGCTGCTCTCGGTCTTCATTCCGACCGCCTTCATTCCCGGCATCGCCGGCCAGCTCTATTCGCAGTTCGCCGTCGCCGTCTCGGTCTCGATGGTGATCTCGGCGATCAACGCGCTGACGCTGTCGCCGGCCCTTTGTTCGCTGGTCCTGCGTCACAAGAAGAAGCCGACCGGCGTCATCGCCTGGATGCAGAACGGCATCGACAGGACGCGCGATGGCTATGTCCGCATCGTCACGCCACTGGCGCGGCGCGGCATCGTGGCCCTGTTGCTGGTGGGCGGCTTCGTGGTCGCGACCGGCGGCATCGGCTCGATGGTCCCCTCGGGCTTCCTGCCCGACGAGGACCAGGGAGCCTTCATGGCCGAGATCCAGCTGCCCGACGCCGCCTCGACCAACCGCACCCTGGGCGCCGTCGACCAGGTCGAGAAGACCATCCAGGGCAAGCCCTGGCTGCAGAGCGTATTTACCGTCTCGGGCTACAGCCTGCTCGACGGGCTGGCTCTTCCCAACCGCGCGCTGGTGGTCGTGGCCCTCAAGCCCTTCGACCAGCGCAAGGAAGCCAACCTCTCGGTGTTCAGCGCCCTCAAGGAGCTGAACATCGCCTTCAGCCAGATCGCGGCCGCCAACGTCTTCGCCTTCAACCTGCCGCCGATCATGGGGTTGGGCAATTCCTCGGGCTTCGAGTTTCAGCTCCAGACGCTCACCGGCGCACCGCCGACCGAGCTGGCTGCCGTCGCGCGCGGCATGATGGTCGCGGCTCAGCAGGTACCGGAACTCGCCAGCGTGTTCACGACCTACGGGGCCTCGACGCCGCAGATCAATCTCAAGCTCGACCGCGAACGCGCCCAGGCTCTCGGAGTCAGCATCGCCGACATCTTCTCGGCTCTGCAGACCTCGATGGGCGGCACCTATACCAACGACTTCAACCTGTTCGGTCGCACCTGGCAGGTGAAAGTCCAGGCCGAGGCATCGGATCGAAAGACGGTGAACGACGTGTTCCGTGTGCGCGTGCGCTCGGCCAGCGGCGAACTGGTGCCGCTGCAGGCCGTCGCCAACGTCGAGATGGTGACGGCGCCGTCCTCGATCGTGCGCTACAACAATCTGCGTTCGGTGACGCTGAACGGCGCCCCAGCTCCCGGCTACTCGTCTGGTCAGGCGATCGCCGCCATGGAGAAGCTCGCGAAGGCCACCCTGCCCACAGGCTATGGCTATGAATGGACAGGTACCGCGCTGCAGGAGAAGGCCGCCAGTGGCCAGACCGGCTTCATCCTGGGTCTGGCCGTGGTCTTCGCCTATCTCTTCCTGGTGGGCCTCTATGAAAGCACCGCCATTCCGGTCGCCGCTCTCCTGTCGGTGACGGTCGGCCTGTTCGGCGCGATGACGGCCTTGCTCCTGGCCGGCCTCGATAACAACATCTACGCCCAGATCGGCATCGTGGTGCTGATCGCGCTGGCCGCCAAGAACGCCATCCTGATCATCGAGTTCGCCATGGCCGAGCGCGAGAAGGGGGCGGATGTCGTGACGGCCGCCACCACGGCGGCAGGCTTGCGCTTCCGTGCGGTGATGATGACGTCCTTCGCCTTCATCCTGGGCCTCGTGCCGCTGGTGATCGCGTCCGGCGCCGGTGCCGCCACGCAGCGTGCCGTCGGCACGGCCGTGTTCGGCGGCATGATCGCCGCCGCCTGCCTCGGTATCTTCGTGATCCCCGGCCTCTACGTCGCCTTCCAGCGCGGCCGCGAGAAGATCAAGGGCATGATCGGCACGCAGCGCTAAAACGCGACTGCCATCTCTGCACAGAGGATTGTCCGTCGGGGGACAATCCTCGCACTGTGCGTTCCGCCGATTTCTGCGGCAGGTCAGCGGGCTTCGAAGCGATCCAGATTCATGACCTTGGTCCACGCAGCCACGAAGTCCGTCACGAACTTCCGTCCGGAGTCCGCACAAGCATAGACTTCGGCAAGCGCCCGAAGCTGGGAATGGGAACCGAAGATCAGGTCGACGCGCGTGCCGGTCCACTTGATCTCGTTCGTCTTCCGGTCGCGCCCTTCGAACAGCTCGGTCGAACCGGCGCTGGGCTGCCATTCGGTGCCCATGTCGAGGAGATTGACGAAGAAATCGTTCGTCAGCGTCTCCGGTCGCTTGGTCAGGACACCATGCGCCGGCTGTCCAGCCTTCAGGACACGCAAGCCACCGACGAGCGCCGTCATCTCGGGCGCCGTCAGCGTGAGGAGCTGCGCCCGATCCACCAACAATTCCTCGGCCGACAGGCGCGGCTTGCCCCGAAGATAGTTGCGGAAGCCGTCGGCGGTGGGTTCGAGCGGCGCGAAGGAGTGAACATCCGTCTGCTCCTGTGAGGCATCGGCGCGTCCCGGCGTGAAGGGGACGGTCACATCGTGACCGGCAACCTTCGCGGCCTTCTCGATCGCGGCACCCCCGGCCAGGACGATCAGATCGGCCAAGGAAATCTTCGCACCGCCGGACTGCGCCCCGTTGAAGGCCGCTCGAATGGCTTCCAGCTTCTCCAGAACGGCGGCCAACTCCGCCGGACGGTTGACCGCCCAGTCCTTTTGCGGCGCAAGGCGGATGCGTGCACCGTTGGCACCGCCGCGCTTGTCGGAGCCGCGAAAGGTCGACGCCGAGGCCCAGGCGGCCGAGACCAGCTCGGCAACGGAAAGGCCGGACGCAAGGATCTTGGCCTTCAGATCGACGATGTCCCGATCTCCGACCAGCGGGTGGTCGACGGCAGGAATCGGGTCCTGCCAGATCAGCGTTTCCTTCGGGACGAGCGGCCCGAGGTAGCGCACGACCGGACCCATGTCGCGATGCGTCAGCTTGAACCAGGCCCGGGCAAAGGCGTCGGCGAACTCGGCCGGATTCTCCATGAAGCGGCGCGAGATCTTCTCGTAGGCCGGATCGACCCGCAGCGAGAGATCGGTCGTCAGCATCGTCGGGGGATGCCGCTTCGAGGGATCGAACGCATCCGGGACCGTGGCGGCGCCTTCACCGCCCTTGGGCGTCCACTGATGTGCGCCGGCCGGACTCTTCGTCAGCTCCCATTCGTGGCCGAACAGGTTCTCGAAGAAGTGATTGCTCCACTTGGTCGGCGTCTGACTCCAGGTGACTTCAAGGCCGCTGGTGATCGCGTCACGCCCCTTGCCCGTGCCGTACTTGCTCTTCCAGCCGAGGCCCTGCTGCTCGATCGGTGCGCCCTCCGGCTCCGGACCGACCAGCGTGGCGTCGCCGGCACCGTGCGTCTTGCCGAAGGTATGACCGCCGGCGATGAGGGCGACGGTCTCCTCGTCATTCATGGCCATGCGGGCAAAGGTCTCGCGGATGTCCCTGGCAGCCGCGAGAGGATCGGGCTTGCCGTTCGGACCTTCCGGGTTGACGTAGATAAGGCCCATCTGGACGGCGCCGAGAGGATTTTCCAGATCGCGATCGCCGGAATAACGCTCGTCGGCCAGCCACTTGCCTTCGGGGCCCCAATAGATGTCCTGGTCGGGCTCCCAGGTGTCCACGCGTCCGCCGCCGAACCCGAATGTCTTGAAGCCCATTGATTCGAGGGCAACGTTGCCCGTCAGGATGATGAGGTCGGCCCAGGACAGTTTCTGGCCGTACTTCTGCTTGATCGGCCAGAGCAGGCGGCGGGCTTTGTCGAGGTTCGCGTTGTCGGGCCAGCTGTTCACGGGGGCGAAGCGTTGCTGGCCCCGGCCGCCGCCGCCACGGCCATCGGCGATGCGGTAGGTGCCGGCACTGTGCCATGCCATGCGGATGAACAGACCGCCATAATGGCCGAAGTCGGCCGGCCACCAGTCTTGCGACTGGGTCATCAAGGCATGGAGGTCCTTGATCACAGCCTGGAGGTCCAGGCTCTTGAAGGCCTTGGCGTAGTCGAACGTCTGGCCCATCGGATTGGACAGGCTCGAATGCTGATGAAGCACCTGGAGGTTCAGCTGATTGGGCCACCAATCGCGGTTCGTGGCGCCGCCTCGCGCCCTGCTGAATGGACATGCACTCGGCGCGGCATCATCAACATTCGTGTCCATTCTGGCCTCCAATTGGGTCTGCGTACTGGTGAAGGTCAATATTGCTGCAGGGCACGGATCACCCCGATTATGATGATCGGGCTTCGGCTCCGCTCGCGAACTATAGCGGGCCCGATGCGACCCGCCGCAAGCTTCTTTGGAAGGAGAAACGTCTCGACTGGGGCGCTAGCGGGACGTCGCCGTCTCCCTGGCAGCCAGATCGAAGTCGGCAAGATCGGGTTTCTGCATCTCGGCGCGAAAGCGGTCGAAGCTCCAGGGCCAGAGCGCCGGATTGCCGTTGCGGTCGAGGTACCAGCTCCTGCAGCCGGTCACCCAGACGGTGCCTTTCATGGCTTCGCGCAACGCCTCATTGAAACGCCGCGTGGCCGCCTGCGAAGGCGCCACGGCATGGCACTTGCCATCCAGAACCAAGCCGACGAGCTGCAGGACGTAAGCGAGCTGCAGCTCGGAGATCAGGATCACCGAGAAGTTACCGATCGGGCTGTTGGGGCCCACCAGCATGAAGAAGTTCGGAAAGCCCGGCATGGCCACCGAACGATAAGCCTCGTTGGCCTGGGCCCAGGCGTCGGCGAGCCTCAGCCCGCCCTCGCCGATCACGTCGATCGGGCGCAGGAACGCGTGGCCGTCGAAGCCGGTTGCCAGCACCAACACATCGAGTTCGTGCAGGGTGCCGTCCTTGGTGCGTACGCCCGACGCCTCAATGCGTTCGATACCGTCAGTGACCAGTTCGACGTTGGGCTTCTGCATCGCGGGATAGAACGTATCGGACATGATCAGCCGCTTGCAGGCCGCCCGGTAGTTGGGGGTCAATCGCTGCCGGAGATCGGGATCGCGCACATTCTCTTCGAGATTGGTGCGGCAGGCGGTCTCGATCTTGTGCAGCTCGTCCTGATCGCCGATCACGGCGCGCGCGAACGTGTCGACGAAACGCGCCGACCAGAAATCGTAGGATTGCTGCAGGCTCTGCGGCGAGGCGAGATACATCTCCTTTTCGTCTTCGCTGTAGGGCGGGTTGGCGAGCGGCAGAACCCATTGGGCCGTGCGCTGGAACAGCGTCAGCTTGGACACGCGATCGGCCAGCGCCGGGACGATCTGGATCGCCGTCGAACCCGTCCCGATGATGCCAACCCGCTTGCCGTCGAGCGGCACCGAATGATCCCAGCGCGCCGAATGGAAGCAGGCGCCCTTGAAATCACCGAGACCCGGAATGTCGGGAGTGGCGGGGTGGTGCAGCACGCCGGTCGCCGCGATCACGAAATCGACGACGTCGGTGGCGCCGCCTTTGATTGCGAGATGCCAGCGGCCGTCGCGATACTCGGCACGCTCGATTTCGCTGTTGAAGCGGAAATATGGGTCGAGACCGTACTTCCTGGCCACGCCTTCGAAATATCCCTGGATCTCGGCACCGGGCGAGAAGCGATGCGACCAGTCGCCCTTCAGCTCGAAGGAATAGGCATAGACATGGCTCGGTACGTCGCACGACAGGCCAGGATAGGTATTGTCGCGCCAGGTGCCGCCCAGTCGCGCGGCCTTCTCGTAGATCGCGAAGTCCTCGATGCCGCGCTCCTTGAGCTTGATGGCCGTCAGGATGCCCGACATGCCGGCCCCGATGATCGCGAAACGCTTGCCCACTGCCGATCCTCCGCACTCAGTCCGAAAGAGACTGCCGACAAAGGCCGCCGCCGTCGACCGGCCAAGCCGCGATATGGAAGGCCAGGGCCGACGGCGATAGGCTGACCTCTGCCGCAAGGCGACGGCCGACTTTGCCCTGGAGACTTCGGACATGCGCTTTCTTTCCACCAGCCTTCTTGCAACCGCTGCCGCCCTGCTTTTGATCCCCGGCCTCGCCCATGCCGATCCGGCCTGCGAGCCTCTCGTAAAGGCCATGCGCGCCTTCTCCGAGCAGCCCAGCATCCGGCAGAGCACCTACGACAAGGACGCCCTCCTCATGCAGAGCATCTCGCTCAAGGACGCGATGTACGTCCGCGAAGGCGGCAATGGCCCCTGGCGGAAAGTGCCTTTCGACCTCGACAGGCGGAAGCAGATGGCCGAGCAGGCCTTGAAGAGCATGCCGCCGAGCGACTGCAGTGGACCGCGCGCCGAGACGCGCGATGGCATTGCGGTCAACATCTACTCCTACAAACAACCCAATCCGATGAAGCCCGGGGAATTCACCTCGAGCAGCCTGTGGATCGGTCGGGCGGACGGCCTGCCGCGCCGCATGGTGCTATCGGATACGTCGTACCAGTCGATCGAGTACGGCACGTTCGCCGCCCCCGAGAGCGTCGCGGAACCGCGAGAGCGTCGACCCTCTCGTTGAGCGCTGATGGACCAGACGAGATCAGGATCTAAGTGCCATTGGGCGTCTTCTGCCGGGGATGGATATAGTCCCTGAAGTCGTCGAAGCCCTTCCAGGCGGGCTCCGGCGGCGCATAGTCGGGTCGCGGCGCATACTTGGAAACCTCCACCGTTCCCGGCGTCACGATGTAGCGCGGACAGTTGGGAAAGATCGCCCGCGCCTTCACGCGCACCAGGAGCTGCGCGCCGGCAAAGCGCTGCATCAGCGGATCGTCGCGGCTCACGGTCGCCTCGCCGTTCACCCGCACCCGACGCGGCTTCTCCCCCATATCGATGAAAAGCAGGCCGACATTCGGATTGGCCACGATATTGCCGAGGCTCTTGAACATGCCGTTGCCGTCATAGTCGGGAAAGGCGAGTTCGCCGGGACCGATCACCTTCACGAAGCCCGGCATGCCGCCCTTGAAGGAACAATCGGGCTGGCCACGATCGTCCGAGGTCGCGAGGAAGAAGAACATCGCGCCTTCGATGAAGGCCCGGTCGCTTTCGGTGAATTCTGTATGGGTCAGCTTCTCGACCAGCCGGTCGGCAATGCGGCGGCTGTCGAACTGGTCCTGGAGGCGGCGATTGCCGTCGTGGAACATCGTGCTTTCAACCATCGACGCGCGCCTTGAGATTGGCATCGTGCAGTGTCGTATCCTGGCCCGGCGGAGCCACGCGCACGGCGTCTTCGAGCGTCGCGGTCTGGCGCCACTCCTCGGCCGGCCGGGAACGGTCGTCGGAGCCGATCTGGTCAACGCCCCAGTAAAGTTCGAGGTGATGGCCGTCAGGATCGAGGAACTCGACGGAGACCTGGCAGCCGGCGCGGCGGCGGCCTTCGTAGACCAGCTTGGCGCCATGCGCCTTGAGGTGATCGCGGGTGCGGAACACCTCATCGAGCGTCGCCAGTTCGAAAGCGAGATGGTGCAGGCTCTTCGGTCCCTCGCCTCCCTCGCCGCGGCCACCGACCAGTGCCAGGCAGTGATGATCGCCATTGCACCGCAGGAAGACCATGCCGCCCGGCATCATCGCGCCGGGATAGCTGTCCGACACCTTGAAGCCCAGCACCTCCGTGTAGAAGTGCCTGGAACGCTCCAGATCGGCGACATAGACGACGGCGTGACCGAGCTTCTGAACCTTGAACGGCAGACCTTGCGGCATGGACTCCTCCTAGAGGCGTAGCACCCGCGGCGATTTGAGCAACGCAGCCGCGCTCGCCGTCATCTTAGCACCACCCTTCACCGCCGCCTCGGCCTTCGTCTCGGCCGCGCGGACCTCGGCCAGCCGCTTGATGGTGGCGTCGAGGATGGCCTGCGGCACCACGACGACGCCATCGGCATCGCCCACGATGACATCGCCAGAACTTACCGGCACACCGCCGATCGTGACCGGCAGGCCGACGCTGCCCGGTCCGTTCTTGGCCGGCGAGTTGGGGACGATCCCGGCGCAGAAGAGCGGCAGGCCGGCCGCGACGATGCCGACGCGGTCGCGCGCCAGACCGTCGGTAACCAGGGCGGCAAGGCCGGCATTCTTCATCATGCCAGCCACCAGATCGCCGACCAGCGCGGTCAGCCGATAGGAATCGTTGGCGCACATGATGACGTCGCCCGGCCGGGCGATCTCCATGGCGCCGAACAGCGCAAGATTGTCGGCCGGATAAGCGTGGCAGGTCACCGCGACGCCCACGAACGAGGCGTTCTCCGGATCGCAGGGCTTGATGGTCCAGTCGAGTGCGCCGCGGCCATCCATGGCGTCGACGAGATGCGATGTCTGCGCGCCTTTCAGGGCCGCGACCTTGGCAGGATCGGGCCGGTGAAAGCCAGCCTTGATCGTGAGCAGCGGCGGATCGTCGAGCATGGGCTACCTTTCTGTCCTGGGCTCGGCCATCATGCGCCGAACGATACGGGAGGGGGAAGAACGCATGGCGAAATCGCCAAACAGGCTCTCGGCCAGCGAAGCCGTACGGCGCATGGCCGAGAAGCGGCTCAAGGCGCGCGATCTGGTCGAGGCCTGCCTCGATCGCATCGAGGCCCGCGAGGGCCAGGTCCATGCCTGGGAAGCGCTCGATCCCGAAGGCGCCCGCAAGCGCGCCGACCAGTTGGACAAGCGCGCGCGGCCGGTCGGCCCGCTGCACGGTATTCCGCTGGCCGTGAAGGACATCATCTCCACCAAGACGATGCCCACCACCTGCGGCTCGCCGATCTATCGCGATCACGTCGTGGGCAAGGATGCCGCCTGCGTCAGCCGGCTCACCGCGGCCGGCGCCATCGTGCTCGGCAAGTCGGTGACCACCGAGTTCGCGGGCGGTCACGCCGGCAAGACCCACAATCCGCACAATCTCCGCCACACGCCGGCCGGCTCCTCCTCCGGCTCGGCCGCCGCCGTCGCCGACTTCATGGCGCCGGTGGGCTATGGCACGCAGACCGCGGGCTCCGTGATCCGCCCCGGCGCCTTCAACGGCGTCGTCGCCTACAAAGGCACCTACGGGTGGGCCGATATGACCGGCGTGAAGACTTATGCCAAGAGCCTCGACACGCTGGGTTTCTTCACCCGCGAGGCGAACGACCTGGCACTGATCCGCGCCGCCTACGGCCATGCACCCGCCGATCCGCCGGCGAGAGGCCAGGCACCGCGCATCGGTCTGGTGCGCACGCCCTGGTGGGACGAAGCCGATCCCTACAACAGGAAGAACATCGAGGAAGCAGCCCGCGCGCTGCGTGCCGCCGGCGCCAAAGTGCGCGAATGGCGGGCGCCGGAGAACTGGACAAGCCTCGTGCCGGCGCAGAGCCGCATCATGACCAAGGAGGCGACGCAATCCTACGCCAAGGAACGCGCCCGCTTCTCACACCTCTTCTCGCCCATCATGAAAGGCGTGATGGTCGACGGCGACGCCGTAACCCGGCGACAGTATGCCGATGCCAAGAAGCGCAAACGCATCGCCGTGGGTCAGCTCGACGATGCCTGGGAAAAGTTCGACCTGCTGCTGACGCCCGCGGCCAAGGGCGAAGCGCCGGCAGGCCTCGGCAGTACCGGCGATCCGCTCTTCAATCGTTTCTGGACCTTGCTCGGCACTCCGTGCATCGCCATGCCCTTCAATACAGGACCGTTCGGCCTGCCGCTGTCGGTGCAGCTCGTCGGCAAGCATGGCAGCGACGACCAGCTGGTCGCCTGGGCACGCTGGATCGAAACCCAGCTCTCATGACGGTCCAACTAGGCATGATCGGCTATGGCGCCATCGGCAAGCATGTCGAGGCGGCATTGAAGGCCGGCAATATCGAGAACCTGAATCTCGTGGCGGCGCTGGTGAAGCGGCCGCGTAACCAGGGCCTGCTTACTCACGAGCCCGACCGTTTCTTCGCCAATAAGTTCGACGCCGTCGCCGAATGCGCCGGACACGAGGCGGTACGCACCTATGGCCAAAGAGTTTTGGAAAGCGGCGCGGATTTCCTGGTGACGTCCGTCGGGGCTTTCACCGACACGGCCCTGTTCGAACGCCTGCTGGCCGCCGCAAAGGCAAGCGGTCGCAAGCTCATCCTGCCCTCGGGCGGCATCGGCGCCCTCGACATCCTGAGCAGCGCCGCGGTCGGCGGGCTCGACAGCGTTACCGTCACGGTGCGCAAGGACCCGTCGGCCTGGAAAGGCACTGTCGCGGAGACCCTGGTGGACCTAGACGGACTGAAGGCGCCGCACACTGTGTTCGACGGTCCGGTGCGCGAAGGGGCGCGCCTCTATCCGCAGAACGTCAATATCTCGGCGGCAGCTGCCATCGCCGGAATCGGCCTGGACAGGACGCGGGTCGTGATCGTGGCCGATCCGACGATCACCACGCACATCGTCGAACTTGAAGCCAGGGGCGCCTTCGGCCGCTTCACCTTCATGGAGGACGTGACGGTCAGCGAGGAGAACCGCAAGACCGGCAAGCTGGTCGCCATGGCGATGGTGAAGTCGGTGCGCCAGCTCGCTTCGACTTTGGTGGTGGCAGCCTAGGAGGCGACCATGGAAGAGTTCGACTATGTGATCGTCGGCGCCGGCGCGGCGGGCTGCGTGCTGGCCAATCGGCTTTCGGCCTCGGGCAGGAACAACGTCGCGGTGATCGAGGCCGGTGGCAACGACAACCACATCTGGATCAAAGTCCCGGCCGGCTTCAACAAGACGGTCTACAACGACAAGCTCAATTGGGGTTACGAGACCGCGCCCGGCCCGCACATCGACGGCCGCAAGATAAGGTTTCCGCGCGGCAAGGTTTTGGGCGGTTCGGGCTCGATCAACGGCCATCTCTATGTGCGCGGCCAGGCCGCCGACTACGACACCTGGGCGCAGCTCGGCTGCCGCGGCTGGTCGTGGACCGACGTGCTCCCCTATTTCAAGCGTGCCGAATCGCGCGTGGGTGGCAGCGACGAGGTGCGCGGGCGCGATGGACCGCTGGTCATCGAGGACCAGCGCGATCCGCATGTCCTGTCGAATGCCTTCATGGCCGCCAACGAGACCCTCGGCCTCAAGCGCACGCCCGACTACAACAGCGGCGATCAGGAAGGCACGCTTCTCTACCAGAACATGATGCGGAACGGCCTGCGCTGGAGTCCGGTCGACGCCTATCTCAAGCCGGCGATGAAACGTCCGAACGTCCAGGTCATCACCCACGCGCTGGTCGAGCGGGTGGACCTCGACGGGAAGCGGGCCACGGGCATCACCTATCGCCAGCATGGACAGACGAAGCAGGTCCGCGCCCGGCGCGATGTCATCTTGGCCGGCGGCGCGATCAACACGCCGCAACTCCTGCAGCTCTCGGGTATCGGCAATCCCGACGACCTAGCCGCCATCGGCGTGGCGGTGAAACACGCCCTGCCCGGCGTCGGCCGCAACTTCCGCGACCACTACGCGGTCCGGGTCTCGGCGCTGGTGAAGGGGGCGGGCTCCCTCAACGAACGCAGCCGTGGCCTCAGGCTCGTGGGCGAAGTCCTGCGCTATGCTGCCACCCGCAAGGGCCTGCTGACCACGGCACCGAGCCATGCCGGCGGCTACTTCAGGACGCGGCCGGGGCTCGAAACGCCCGACATGCAGCTCTACTTCGCGCCGGCAAGCTATGGCGGCGGCCGCTACGGCACCACCGTGCTCGATACGGTGCCCGGGATGACCCTGGGCGCGGCGCAGCTGCGCCCCGAAAGCACCGGCCATGTGAGAGCGCTCACCGCCGACCCGACGGCCAAGCCGGAGATCCAGCCGAACTACCTCGCCGATCAGATCGACCGCGATGCGCTGCTCGCGGCGATGAAGTACTTGCGCAAGCTTCTGGCGACGCCGCCGCTCGCCGACTATGTGATCCGCGAGAACTTTCCCGGCCCCGACGTGCAGACCGACGAGCAATGGCTGGCGCACGCCCGCGCCACCGGCTCGACGACCTATCACCCGGTGGGCACGGCCAAGATCGGGACCGACCCGATGGCCGTCGTCGATCCCGCGTCGATGCGCGTCGTCGGAATGCAGGGCCTGCGCGTGGCCGACGCCTCGTGCATGCCGACGATGGTTTCAGGCAATACCTACGCCGCGACCAACATGATCGCGGAGAAGGCGTCGGACCTTATTCCCGAGACGTAGCCGGCCTCAGACGTAACCCGGCCCTTCGATCACCGGGTTGGCGATCAGGAACTTCTCGTCGATTTCGACGCCGATACCGGGCTTGTCGAGCGGGCGTACGCAACCGTCGGCGCCGATCTTCCAGGGCTCGCTGCCCAACTCGTCGCGGAACTTGTTGGCCACTGAAAGATCGGCCTCGAAGTAGCCGCCATTGTCGATAGACGCCAGGAAGTGGATCGACACGGCATGGTTCAGGCCGGTCATCGAGCTGTGCGGATGGATCGGCAGCTTCCACATGGAGGCCGCCGCCGCGATGCGCTGCACCTCGGTCACGCCGCCGCTCTTGGAGAGGTCGGGCTGCAGGACGGTGATGTTGCCGTCCTCGATCAGCCGATGGAACTCGAAGCGGGTGTAGTGGTTCTCGCCGGCCGCCAGCGGCGTGCGGCCCCAGCTTTTGGCCATGGCGTAGGAGCGATGGTCGTGCGCCGGGAACGGCTCCTCCAGCCAGGCGATGCCGAGTTCATCCATCGCCGGCATCACGCGGCGCACGTCTTCCGGCGCGTAGCCGGTGTTGGCGTCGGTCAGCAGCACGATGTCGTCGCCGAAGCGGCGGCGCACCGCGGTCATGCGGGCGATATCGGCTTTCACCGTGTCGCCGACACGCAGCTTCAGGGCCTTGTAGCCCGCTTCGACCATGGGCGCGGCTTCGTCAGCCAGCGCCTCCGGCGCCTGATAGCCCAGCGCGATGCCGCCGGCATAGGCCTTCACCGGCCGGTTGCTGCCGCCCAGCAGCTTGTAGAGCGGCCAGCCTACGGCCTTGCCTTTGATGTCCCACAGCGCCTGGTCGAGGCCGCTCATCGCCATCGAGGTGGCCGCGCCCATACCATGGCTGCCGAGCTGGAACTTGTAGATCTTGGCCCATATGCCGACCGTATCCGTGGCATCCATGCCCACCACGAAGCCCTTGAGCGTCGTGTTGATCAGATGGCCGATGCTGCCCGGCGAGCGCGCATGATGGCTCTCGCCCCAGCCCACGATCCCGTCCTCGGTCGTCACCTTCACCATGACGCAGTCGCGCTTGGTCATGGTGCCGATGCCCAGCGACACCTGCCGCTCGGGAGGGACACGGAAGCTGGTCGGATAGGCTTTTACATCGACGATCTTCATGGCTCAGGCCACCTTGTATTTCTTCAGGACCTCGCGATCGATCTCGATGCCGAGGCCGGGGCCGGTCGGCACCTGGACGATGCCCTTCTTCTGCTCGATCGGCTCCTTTGCCAGATGATCGCGCAATGGATTTGGCGTCTGCTCGAATTCGAGCATCGGCGGCATTGGCCGGAACGCCGGCGGCTGGTCCGGCAAAGCGGCCAGGAACTGCACCGTCGCAGCAAGCCCAATGGCCGAGCCCCAGGCATGCGGCACGCATTCGACGCCGAAGGCCGATGCCAGGGTCGCGATCTTGCGGCATTCCGAGAAGCCACCGGCGGCACACAGGTCGGGCTGCACGATATCCATCGCCTTCTTCGCGATGACGTCGCGGAAACCCCAGCGCGTGAAGTCGTTCTCGCCACCCGCCACGGCCATGTCGAGGGCGCGCGTGACTTCGATGTAGCCGTCGTGATCCTCGGGGCTGATCGGCTCCTCGAACCAGAGGATGTCGTGCTCCTCCAGCATGCGGCCGAGCTTGATGGCGTTGGGCACCGAGAAGCAGTGATTGGCATCGACCGCGAGCTTCACGTCCGGCCCAATCGCTTCGCGCACTGCGGCGACACGCTTGGCGTCGAGCTTGAGGTCGCCCAGGCCGATCTTCATCTTGATGGCGCGGAAGCCGTCGTTCTTGAACTCCAGGGCCTCCTCGACCGCCTCTTCGACCAGCCGATTCATGTCGATGAAATAGAGGCCGGTCGCGTAAGGAACGACCTCGCTGCGATAGGCGCCGCCGATCAGCTTGTGCACCGGCTTGCCCACAGCGCGGCCCATGATGTCCCACAGCGCGATGTCGATGCCCGAGATGGCCGAGATCGCCATGCCGGTCGTGCCGTAATCCTTGATCCTGTTGTAGAGGTCTTCCCAGATCGCCTCGACGTCGAACGGGTCCTTGCCGATCACGCGCGCCTTGAACTGCGTCTCGATGAACGTCTTGGCGACGGCCGACGGACCATAGCATTCGCCCCAGCCGGTGATGCCTTCGTCGGTCGAGATCTCGACGACGCACGAGGCGCGCGTGCCATAGACCCAGCCGCGCGCCGATACGAACGGCTTCTCGACCTTGCACTGCAGGATATGGCAGGCGACGTCTGTCACCTTCATCGGCGTCCTCCAAGTTTTTCGTTAGCCGACTGTTATCAGCAAATTGCCGAGCTTGTCCTGACGGACCTTGTCGCCGGGCTCGACGACGGTCGTGCAATCGAGCTGTTCGAGGATCGCCGGTCCCTCGAAGACTGCATCGAGCGGCAGTTTCTCGCGCGCATAGACCGGCGTTTCGCGCCAGCCGTCGTTGAACCAGACGCGCCGCTCGCCGGCCTGCGCTGCCTTCAATGTCGGCGCGCGTTCCGTGGCCGCGAGCGCGCCGAGCGAAATCTCAGGCCGCACGCCGATCACGGCGGTGTGCAGGTTCACAAGCACCGGCGGGATTTCCGCCAGGTCGATGCCGAAGCGGCGGAAGTAGGCCGCGGCAAAAGCCTTGTGCAGGCCGGCAACGCCGATGTCCGCGCTTTCCACCCCAACGGACAGAATGTGGCTCTGTCCCTGGAACTGCATGTCGGCGGCCAGCACGCGGCGCAGCTCGCGCACCGGCACGCCCTCGCGTGCAATGGTGGCCTCGCCCTCGGCCGCCTGCTCGGCGTAGATGCGCGCGACCGTCGCATCGTCGACGGCAGACAGCGGCTTGTTCACCGTGCGCACATAGTCGTGGCGCAGGTCGGCCACGACACAGCCCAGCGCGTTGGTGATGCCGGGCCGCGCCGGCACCAGCACGGTCGGGATGGCAAGCTCGCGCGCAAGCGCCGTGGCGTGCAACGGGCCGGCCCCGCCGAAGGCGAAGAGGGCGAAGTCGCGAGGATCGTGGCCGCGCGACAGCGATACCAGCCGGATGGCGCCGGCCATGCGATCGTTGGCGATGCGCAGAATTGCGGCGGCCGCCGCCCCGGCGTCGAGCCCCAGCCGCGAACCCACCTTCTCCAAGACGAGGTCGCGCACACGATCCAGCGTCACCTTGTTGTCGACGCCCAGCAGCCGGTCGGGATTGAGCCGGCCCAGGATCAGGTTGGCATCGGTGATCGTGGGTTCGGCCCCGCCCCGGCCGTAGCAGATCGGGCCGGGCCGGGCGCCCGCGCTCTCGGGGCCGACCCGCAGCATGCCCGCCGCATCGACCGATGCAATCGAGCCGCCGCCGGCTCCGATCGTATGGACATCGACCATCGGCACATGGATCGGCAGGGCATATTCCAGCTCCAGCTCGCCCGAAACCTGCGGTACGGCATTCTCGATCAGGCCGACATCGGTCGAGGTGCCGCCCATGTCGTAGGTGATCAGGTTGGGATGGCCCGACGCGCGCCCCGTGTAAGCCGCCGCCATCACGCCCGAGGCCGGACCCGACATCACCGTATTCACGGCGGCCTCGGCGATGAGCTGCGAGGAAATCGTGCCGCCATTGCCCTGCATCACCAGCAGGTCGCGGTCGAAGCCTTTGGCCTCAAGCTCCTTGCGCAGACGCGAGAGGTAGCGGTCGAGCACCGGCTGCACCGAGGCATTGACCGCAGCCGTCACGCCACGTTCGTACTCGCGATACTCCGACAGGATGACGTGGCCTGCGGTGACATAGGCGTTGGGCCAGAGCCCGCGCACGATCTCCGCCGCGCGCCGTTCGTGCGCCGGGTTGATGTAGCTGTGCAGGAAATGGATGACGACGGCCTCGCAGCCTTGGGCCAGCAGCTTGGTTGCCGCCTCGGCGACGGCAACCTCGTCGAGCGGCGTCAGCACCTTGCCGTCGGCGTCCATGCGTTCCGGCACTTCGAGGCGCACCTCGCGATCGATCATCGGCCGGAACGTGCCGCGCAGACCGTAGGGCTGGGGCCGCGTGCGACGCCCCAGCTCGAGCACGTCGCGAAAGCCCCTGGTCGTGATCAGCCCGACCTTGGCGATCTTGCGCTCCAGCAGCGCATTGGTCGTCGTGGTCGTGCCGTGCACCACGGCCTGCAGCACGGTGGGGTCGAGACTCGCCGAAGCAAGCGCTGCCATGAACCCGACGGCCTGGTTGTCGACCGTGGTCGGCACCTTGGCGAGCTTCACCTCGCGGGTCTCCGGGTCGATGGCCAGCAGGTCGGTGAAGGTGCCGCCGACATCGATGCCGACGGTGAAACTGCTCTTGGGGGACATGCTCAAACCGATAGGTACTGTTCACGCAACGAGGCGTCGGCTGTCAGCTCGGCCATCGAGCCGCCGAAGCGGATCTGGCCCTTCTCGATGATATAGGCACGGTCCGCGACGGCCTGCGAGAAATGCAGGTTCTGTTCGCTGAGCAGCACGCAAAGCCCCTCGCCCTTCAGCGCCCGGATGGAATTGGCCATCTGCTCCACGATGATCGGCGCCAGCCCTTCCGAGGGCTCATCGAGGAGCACGCATCGCGGATTGCCCATCAGGGTGCGGGCGATGGTGAGCATCTGCTGCTCGCCGCCCGACATGCGTCCACCCGGTCGCTCGCCCATGCCGGCCAGATTGGGGAAGAGCGCGAAGAGCTTGTCCTCGGTCCAGGTCGGCGCACCGTCGCGCGCCGGCTGGCGTCCGACTTCAAGGTTCTCTACCACCGTCAGCTCGGTGAAGATGCGCCGTTCCTCCGGCACGTAGCCCAGCCCAAGGCGCGCGATGCGATAGGGCGGCAGACGATCGATGCGCTGGCCGGCAAAGGCCACCTCGCCATGGGCAGGTGGCACCAGCCCCATGATCGCTTTCATGGCCGTGGACTTGCCGGCGCCGTTGCGGCCCAGCAACGCCACGACCTCGCCCGCGCGCGCCTCCAGGGAAACGCCGTGCAGGATATGCGCGCGGCCGTAGAAGGCGTGCAGATCCCGGACTTCGAGCATCAGTGGACGCTCCCGAGATAGACGGCGCGCACATCGGGATTGTTGCGCACCTCTTCGGGCGTGCCGCCGGCGATGAGCTGGCCGCGGTCGAGCACGATGATGCGGTCGGCCTGGGAGAAGACGACGTCCATATCGTGCTCGGTGAACAGCACGGCGATATTGCGCACCCGCGCCACCTGCGCGGTCAGCTCCATCAGCGCCACGCGTTCCTTGGGTGCCATGCCGGCCGTCGGTTCATCCATCAGGAGAAGCCGGGGCTGGTTGGCGAGCGCGATGGCCAGCTCAACCCTCTTCAGATCGCCATAGGCCAGCACACCGCAAACACGGTCGGCCTGGTCGAGCATGCCGACCTGCTGCAGCAAGGCATCGGCTTCGGGCCGGAACGCCGCACCGAAACGCTGCAGCAGGGAGCGCAGGCGGCCCGCGTGGGAATAGAGCGCCATCTGCACGTTCTCGCGCACCGACAGCGACGCGAAGGTCGCCGTAATCTGGAAGGTGCGGCCCACACCCAGCCGCCAGATGGCGCGCGGTCGCAAGCCCACGATATCGCGGCCATCGAGCCGGACGACCCCGGCGTCAGGGGCAAGCTGGCCGTTCAGCATGTTGAAGCAGGTGCTCTTGCCCGCGCCATTGGGCCCGATCAGGGCCAGCATCTCGCCGGCAGCGACGGCAAAGGAAACATCGGCCACGGCCTGCACGCCGCCGAACGCCTTGTGCAGTCCTTCGACCAGAAGAACGGCGTTGTTCATGCGTGCCGCTCCCGCCACCGCATCGCCAACGCCTTGAGGCCGCCGACCAGCCCCTGCGGGAACAGCAGCACGATCAGCAGGATCACGAGGCCGATGACGGCCCGCCAGAACTCGGTGTTACGCGCCACGACGTCGCGCAACCAAGTGAAGATCGCAGCACCAACGACCGGGCCGGTCAGGGTTTCGACACCGCCCAGTAACACCATGACCAATCCATCGGTCGATTGAGCAATCGAAATGGTCGACGGCGAGATGCTGCCCTTGGAGAAGGCGTAGACAGCGCCGGCGAGCCCTGCCAACGCGCCCACGAGCACGAAGGCCGCCCACTGGAAGCGACGCAGGTCGATGCCAATGGCCTCGGCGCGCAACGGCGAATCGCGGCCGGCGCGCAGTGCGTAGCCGAAGGGCGAGAACATCACGCGCCAGAGAAACGCAATGCCTGCGCCGCACAAAGCCAGGGCGAGGTAGTAGTAGACCGTTTTGTCGGCGAGCCACGAAGACGGCCAGACGCCGAACACGCCGTTGCTGCCGCCCGTGACCGAATCCCACTGGAACACGATCGACCAGCTGATCTGCGCGAAGGCGAGCGTCAGCATCGCGAGATAGACGCCAGAGAGACGTACGCAGAACCAGCCATAGACGATGGCGAAGGCGCCGGCGATCAGCGGCGCGATCAGCAACGCCGCTTCCATCGGCAGGCCGACGCGCTTCAGCAACAGGCCGGCCGCATAGGCCCCGATGCCGAAGTAGGCCGCATGGCCGAACGAGACCATGCCCGCCGGCCCCATGATGAAGTGCAGCGAGACCGAGAACAGGGCGAAGCAGACGATGTCGGTCAGCAGGATCGCCGCGTAACGGTCCGTGACCCACGGGACAATAATGAGCAACGCTAGCCAGACCAGCGCAAAGGTCCATGAGGGCACGGTGAATGGCGGTGCCGGTTCGGCCGCGACTCGCTGCGCGGCCTGGGGCTTGCCCAGCAAGCCATAGGGCCGCACGACCAGCACCAGCGCCATGATCAGGAACTCGACCACGAGAGTGAGCTTGGAGAAGGAAATCTCGACGCCAAACCAGGTAACGCTGCCGATGCCGATGCAGAAGGCCTTGGCGACCCCGATGATCACCGCCGCCAGAAAGGCCCCGCCAATACTGCCCAACCCGCCCACGACGGTGACCACAAAGGCGTCGGCGATGACGGCAAGATCGAGTTCGAGGTTGGCGGGCTCGCGCGGGATCTGGAGTGCGCCACCCAGCCCCGCCAACACGGCGCCGACGAAGAAGACGGACGTGAAGAGCTTGGCCTGGTCGACGCCCAGCGCGCCGACCATCTCGCGGTCCTGCGTGGCGGCGCGCACCAGTGCCCCCCAGCGGGTGCGGGTCAGCAACAGCCAGATGGCTGCCAGGACCAGCGGGCCGATGACGATCAGCAGCAGATCGTAGGCCGGCACGCGCTTGCCTAGAATCTCGACAGCCGTCGACAGACCAGGCGCACGCGGTCCCACCAGGTCTTCCGCACCCCAGGTGAAAAGCGCGATATCCTTGATGATCAGGACGATGGCAAAGGTCGCCAGAAGCTGGAACAGCTCGGGCGCGCGATAGATACGCCGCAGCACCGCGAGCTCGATCAGCACGCCGACCAGCCCGACCGCGAGCGCCGCCAGCACGACGGCACTCCAGAACCCGAGCGGTGTGCGGCCGAACAGCTCGATCAGCGAATAGGCGCCGTAGAGCCCCAGCATGTAGAGCGAACCGTGCGCAAAGTTCACGATTCGCGTGACGCCGAAGATCAGCGACAGGCCGGCCGACACCAGGAACAGCGACGAGG